>JFJP01005475.1_pt1 | contig 41535 bp, 28 predicted proteins | sample 431651 | NCBI WGS metagenome assembly JFJP01 (sample SAMN02602958, study PRJNA72255) | Microbial mat metagenome, whole genome shotgun sequencing project. | biome: fresh water; feature: sink hole; material: water; isolation source: purple microbial (photo- and chemosynthetic) mats found in...
GGCAAAGATGTCCGGGTGTTCATCGTGGCCCGCAAACCCATGGGGAATTGACATGAAACACTGGACGCTGATCGGACTGTTGATCCCCCTGTTCCTGAGTGGCTGCAGCAGCTTGCCCGGAGCCACCGTTCAGATGGTGGGTGAGCGCCAGGTGGAATACGTGGTGGCTGGGCAAGGTGCGCCCGTGGTGGTGTTTGAAAACGGCTTGGGCGGCACGCTGGACTGGTGGTCCAAGGTCTGGCCCGACACCGTGCGCGAAATCACCGCCATGGCCTACAACCGCGCGGGCTACGGCAACAGCCAACCGTCGGCAACCGTGCGCGATGGCACCCACGCTGTGGACGAGTTGCGGGCGTTGCTCACAGCCCGCCAGTTGCCGCCTCCGTACATCCTGGTGGGGCATTCCCTGGGTGGCCTGTACATGCAACTGTTTGCGCGCAAGTACCCACGTGAGGTGGCTGCGTTGGTGCTGGTGGACTCCACCCACCCCGAGCAGCTCAAAGGGGCCGGTGACCCCGACACATGGCCCACCTGGCTGAAGCTGACGTTCGGATTGATGACATCGGACACCGCCAAGCAAGAGCTGGCCGCGCTGGACCCGACAGGGCAAGCCGTGTTGCGTTTGCCTGTGGACCCTGAGGTGCCGGTCTTTGTGCTCAGCGCGCTGGGCCCCATGGGCGCATCGTCAGCGCTGGCCGAAGATGCCAACCAGAAACGTGCCGACATAGCCAACCTGTACCCCAACGCCAAACAGGTGTGGGTGGACAGCGGGCACGGCATTCCGCTCGAAAAGCCCGAAGCTGTTGTGGCCGCCATCCGCGAGGCTCTGAAGAAGGCGCGTTGACGCCGGTGTGTGTATGGCGCGGCCCGCTTAAACTGCCTGCTGCCGTGCTTTGTGTGTGATTCAGTGGTTTTTTTGCCATCCAGCGCTTGTTGGTAAAGCATTCACAGCTACGAGTTTTTTTGAGTGAATGTGGCCCATGACCATTTGTTTCCGTTTTGCCCACCGGGCGTTGCCCTGGCTTGGCTCACTGCTCGCACTCTTGGCTGTGCCAGCGCTGGCCGCGCCCGCCGTGTTCAAAGACGACATGGCCCAGCGCACCCAGGCCTGCACCACCTGCCACGGCGCGCAGGGCAGGGCAGGCCCCGACGGTTACTACCCTCGCATTGCTGGCAAACCCGCTGACTATCTGTTCGCCCAGTTGCTGCATTTCCGCGACGGGCGGCGCACCTACGCCCCCATGGCCCACCTGCTGGAGCCATTGAACGACGGCTACCTGCGCGACATGGCACGCCACTTTGCCGCGCTCAGCGTGCCTTACGCCGCGCCCGTGCCAGTGCCCGTGTCGGCCGATGCCCTCAAGCGCGGCCAACAACTGGCCCAACACGGTGACCCCGCCCGCCAATTGCCCGCCTGCACCCAGTGCCACGGTGCCGCGTTGACCGGTGTGTTGCCCGCCACCCCAGGCCTGCTGGGTTTGCCGCGCGACTACCTGAACGCCCAACTGGGCGCGTGGCGCAACGGCCTGCGCCGCGCCAATGCCCCCGATTGCATGGCCGACATTGCCCGGCGGCTGAGCGAGTCCGATGTGTCCGCCGTCAGCGGCTGGCTGGCCCTGCAGCCCTTGCCCGCCCGCCTCTGGCCAGGCCTTGCCGCTGGATTGCGGCCACCCCGGTGTGCCTGTTCGTGCGGCTGAAGCCGCCAAGGCCGCCCCGGCAGGGGTGCGGCCATGAGCGCGGCGCGGGGTGTGCCCGTGTGGCGTTGGTGTGTCGCAGGCCTGTGCACGGCGCTGGTCGGCGTATTGATGTGGCTGTGGTGGCCATCGCAGCCCGTGGCGGTGCCTGAACCTGAGGGCGCAGCAGAACGCGACCCCACCACCGTGGAGCGGGGCCGCTACCTGGCCACGCTGGGCAACTGCCAGCACTGCCACACGCCCACCGGCGCGGCCCCGTATGCCGGGGGCCGGGCCATCCCCACGCCGTTTGGCGTGGTGTTCAGCAGCAACTTGACGCCCAGCGCACAAGGGCTGGGTGGCTGGAGCGCAGGCGACTTCTGGCGCGCCTTGCACCACGGCCAATCGCGGGATGGGCGCTGGCTCACGCCTGCGTTCCCGTTTGCCAACACCACCCACGTCACCCGGGCCGACAGCGATGCGCTTTTTGCTTACCTGCAAAGCCTGCCTCCGGTGGATGCTCCCGCACCACCCCACCAACTGCAGTGGCCGTTCAACACACAGGCGGCGCTCAAAGTGTGGCGCGCCCTGTACTTTTCGCCCGCAGAGACCGTCGCCAGCGGCCAAGCCGGTGCAAACGCGGCATCTGCCGCCAGTGCTGAATGGGCGCGTGGTGCCTATCTGGTGCAGGGCTTGGGCCACTGCGGGGCCTGCCACGCCGAGCGCAACGATCTCGGGGCCAGCCCCGCCATGGCTGCCCTGGGTGGTGGGCTGATACCGGGCGCCAACTGGTATGCCCCCTCGCTGACCGACCCCACCGAAGGCGGCCTGCAAGACTGGCCGCTGGCCCAGATCACCGAGCTGTTTCGCACCGGGCAAGCGGGGGGCGCATTTGCCATCGGCCCCATGGCTGCCGTGGTGCAGCACAGCACCCAGCATTGGACAGATGCCGACCTGCTGGCCATGGCCACCTACCTGAAGCAACTCCCCCGCACCGCTGCGCCCGCAGTCCGTGGCATTGCGCCCCCAGCGCAGCGTCAGACCGCGCTGGGTGCCAAGGTGTACGAGCAGCATTGCGCACAGTGCCACGGTGAGCAGGGCGAGGGCACCCGCTTGGCCGATGGCCGCTACGCTTACCCGCCGCTGGCAGGCAGCCGTGCCGTCAACCTGGGCCCGGCGCACAACCTGGCACAAGTGGTGTTGCACGGTGGCTTTTCAGCTACCACGGCAGGCCAGCCGCGCCCATTTGGCATGCCACCCTACGTGCTGGCCCTCAGCGACACCGAACTGGCCGCCGTGTTGACCCACCTGCGCACCCAGTGGGGCAACGGCGGCACCCCGGTGAGCGAGCGCGACCTGGCCCGCCTGCGCTGACGCCACCGGGGCCAACCGGCAGGTGCCATGTGGGCCGCTAAACTGCCCCCATGGACACAGAGCACGCTTACCAGGAATTGGGCTTGTCGCCCGAAGCCAGCGACGCGCAGCTGAAAGCCGCGTGGCGGCGCCTAGTGGCAGCTTGGCACCCCGACCGCAACCCGGCACCCGATGCCCTGCAGCGCATGCAGGCCATCAACAAGGCCTACCAGCACATCCGCCAACTGCGCGACGCGCCCGACACAGCGCAGCCGGAGACCGACCCGGAACAGGCCAGCGAACACCAGCCGCAGCCCGAACAGGAACCGGAGCAAGAACCCGAGGCGCAGCCTGAACCCGACGGCGCGCCGGCACCCCATGTGCGCACGGTGCGCCTCAGCTTGGAAGACACCATCCTGGGCTGTACCCGCAGCCTGCGTGGCCACTTCACCCACACCTGCACCACCTGTGTGGGCACGGGGCAGCGCGTGCTGGCGCAGGCCTGCAGCACTTGCCGCGGCAGTGGTGCCATCCGCAAACCCACGCTGTTTGGCTGGCTCTGGAACGAAGAAGGCTGCCCCGACTGCAGCGGCGACGGCCGCCAGCGTGCGCCCTGCGACGACTGCGACAGCACGGGTGAAGTCCGCGTGGCTTACCACCGGCGTGTGCGATTTGCCCCGGGCATGCGCAGCGGCGATGTGCTCAACGTACCGCCCGCCCGCGAGGGCGCAGCAGATGTTCGGCTGGAGCTCAAGGTGGAGGTGGAGCCGCACCCGTTTTTCAAGCTCGACGAACACGGTGTGCTGCGCTGCGAAATGCCCGTGAACGGCTACGCCTGGATGACCGGCCGCTGGGTGGAAGTGCCCACGCCTGACGGCTTGCAGCACATGCGCCTGAACCGCGAGGCCACCGTCTACCGCCTGGCGGGCAAGGGCTTTCCACAGGGCCTGCGTGGTCCGCGCGGAGACTTTCTGGTCAAGGTGGTGCCGGTGTTTCCCCCGCTGGGCGACCCCGAGCAAGAGCGTCTGCTGGACAAGCTGATTGCCCGGTCCAATGAGGCAGCGGAGGCAGACGACACCCAACCGTTGGGCCAGTGGCAGCGCACCGTGAAACGTTGGAGCGGGTCCTGACAGCACCGCCAACCCTGGCGGCTTGAACTCAGCAGGGGATCAGGGCCTGTCCGGCGGCCACCACCACTTCCCGAGTCAGGGCCTCCAGCAGCGTTGACACCGCACGGGCCTGCTGCCAGTGCAGCGGCACGTCCAGCGGTGTGCCGGGCACCAACTCCACCAGGGTGCCCTCCGCCAGGTGTGTGGCAATCAGTGACTGCGGGTGCAAGCCCCAACCCATGCCAGCCAGTGATGCTGTGACAAAGGCCGTGGTGGATGGCAAAGTGTGCCTTGGCAGCTCCACGGATGTTTGCCAGCCACGAAACACCCATCGTGTTTGCAGTTCGTCTTTGGGGTTGAACACCAGGCTGGGCGCAACTGCCAGGCTTTCAATGTTCACACCCGCGCTGAAATGGCTTGCCATCAATGCGGGGCTGGCCGCAGCCACATAGCGCATGGCCCCCAGCGGGCGGCTGTTGCACCCGGCGGGCGGGTGTTCGCTGGCCGTGACAGCGGCCAGCACCGACCCGTTGCGCAACCACTCGGCCGTGTGCCCCTCGTCGTCCACCGCCACGCCCATCAGCACCGGCGCGCTGGCCGCAAACCGTGACAGTGCCGGTGCAAACCAGGTGGCCAGGCTGTCGGCATTCACGGCGACCGGCAAAGCCACCCGAGACGGACCCTGTGCCGCCACGGCAGGCAGCGCTTGCTGCAGTTCGTGCTCCAGCAGGTGCACGCGGTCCACATGCTGGCACAGGCGGCGGCCTGTTTCGGTGGGCAGGCAGGGCTGGCCGCGCACCACCAGGGCGCAGCCCACGCGCTCTTCCAGCAAGCGGATGCGTTGCGACACGGCCGACGGCGTGACATGCAGCGCACGGGCGGCGCGCTCGAAACTGCCTTCCCGCACCACCGCAGCCAGCGCAAACAGAGACGAGTAGTCGAGCATGAGATTAGCAATCCTTAATCAAATGAAGGAAAGATAGTTTGTCTTCATTCGAGGCACAGGGCAAGCTGCAACCCATGACATTTCAATCAGACACGTTTTCAGTCATTGCGCCGGTGTTTGTTCAGGGCATGGTCCTGGGCCTGGGGCTCATCGTGGCCATTGGCGCGCAAAACGCGTTTGTGTTGCGGCAAGGCTTGCGGCGAGAGCATGTGGGCACCGTGGTGCTGTTTTGCGCAGTGGCCGATGCCCTGCTCATCATCGCGGGTGTGTTTGGCATGGCGCAGGCCCTGGGCGAGCGACCTGGCCTGGCGCGTGCCATGGCGTTGGCGGGTGCTGCGTTCCTGGCCTTTTATGGCTGGCGGGCGCTGCAGCGGGCGCGGCAAACCAGCCAGTTGACGGCGGCTGAAGGGGGCGTGGGTCTCAGCCGGGGCGCGGCCATGGCGCAGGCGGCAGCGTTCACCTTGCTCAACCCTCATGTGTACCTGGACACCGTGTTGCTGGTGGGCAGCATTGGTGCGCAGCAACCCGATGCCTTGCGTGCCTGGTTTGCGGCAGGTGCCAGCACCGCCAGCCTGACGTGGTTTGCCGCGCTGGGTTTTGGCGCCCGCTGGCTGGCCCCCCTGTTTGCCCGACCCAAAGCCTGGCAGGTGCTGGACGGACTGATCGGCCTGACCATGTGGGTGCTGGCCGTTTTGCTGCTGCGCCACGCGCTGGCCGGTCTGTGACTGCCACCGTTTTGGCCGAAAAGTTGGCCGCCTTGGCCGCTCAGGACTGCGCTGCTGCTCGCACACAACGCGCGAACCTGACGGAATGGGAAGCTGCGTTGGCGCTGGTGCCCTATGTGCCTGTGCAGGCAGACGATGGATTTAGCATAAAAATACCTTCTATCGCTTTACAGGTAAGAACTGGCAGCTATTGATATTGACGAAAAGCGACAACTGACCACCATCGTTGATGGCAACTCAAGCGATCGCAATGCGGTCGGTAGGAACGTTGCTGAATACCGAAACGCAGTTTCGGCCAGCTGACTTGGAGAGGTAGAGTGCCTGGTCCGCGTTGGCCAGCAAGTTGTCGAGGTTCCCCACAGACGTATCGCAAGCAGCCAATCCAAAACTGGCTGTCACATGGAATACCTGGTTACCAAATTGAATTTGCATTGCGTCGATGGTGGACCGCAGGCGCTCTGCCACTCTGATGGCGTCTTCAAGCGACATGTTGGGTGATACCAGCAAAAATTCTTCGCCACCCCAGCGGCAAACGGTGTCTTCCTGCCGTGAAGCGTCTCGCAGGCAGAGGGCGACTTCTTGGAGGACCTTGTCGCCAGCAGCGTGGCCCGCCGCATCGTTGACAGACTTGAAGTGGTCGATGTCAATACTGATGACTGTGAGCAGATGGCCATGCCGCACGGCCGAACTCCATGCCTGCGTCAGTGCGTTCATTCCGGCGCGCCGGTTGGCCAGTTGTGTGAGCGGGTCGGTCAACGCCGCCAACTGCAGACGGCGATTGCTTTGCGCCAATTCGGCCAGCATCCCGGTAATACGTGCGTGGTCGGTTTCCCAGGTTTCCCGCAGCCGTACGTAACGCCAGGCCGCTTTAAGCCGAGCGCTCAGCGCTCGCAGGTTGACCGGCTTGGTCAGGTAGTCGTCCACCCCGGCCTCAAAAGCGGTCACCAGATCGTCTTCCTGGTCGGCCGATGTCAACATGAGGACATAGATTTTTTGTCCCCATTCACTTTTGCGAAGGACTTTGCACATGGCAATGCCGTCCATGACGGGCATGCGCCAATCCGTCAGCATCACATGGGGTTTGAAATCGAGTGCGCGAACCAATGCATCGCGTCCGTTGCCAGCGGTCATGACGGTGTGCCCCTCGTTTTCGAGAAGCCAAGCTTGCAACATGCCCAAGATGATGGGGTCGTCTTCAGCGATCAAGACCCTGAGTAAATGGGCATCTTCATCTCGCTCCGGTTTCGCTGCAGCACTGGCGATGGACGCAAAGTCGGGCGGTGTGGTCGTCGGTACGTTCAGGCGCTCACCCCACACCCGCCACTGCGCCGCAACCCGGTCGACACATTGGCCCAATGCGTCTGATTCCCAGCCCACCTTGCCTGCTGCAACGGCGAACTCTGTCAGCCTGGTCACCTGGTTTTTGGGGCTGGCCACGATGAAATCTGCCACTTGTAGGGCCAAATGCAGCGCGTGTACCAAACTCCAGCCTCGGGTGCCCACTGCATAAGAGGTGCTGCTCAAGTTCTCAAAAAACAGAACGGGCTCAGTCAGGGCATCCGGGAATCCCCACTGCTGCAGCATCAGGTAAGACAGGCGCTTATGGTCAAGTTGCAAGTCCTGCTGTTCCAAACGGGCCAATTCGGCACCCTGCGCTCCACTGGACAGCAATTTCCCGTAAACATCGGGATATGCGGTCGCCAGTCCCAGGGAGCCGATGCGGGCGAGTAGGCCGCAGGTGAACAGATCCTCCGGAGAGCCCAGACGTTGCTGTCCTCCAATGTCGCTCAATGCCAAACCCATGAGCAACGAGTGGCTCCAAAAAGCCGCATAGTCAAAATGTGTGCAGCGTCCGCGTCCATACTCGTCAAGAAGCGAAAACGTCAGCGTCAACCGCCTCACCGTCGCCAGCCCCAGCCGACGCACGGCCTCTCCAGCCGATGCCACGGACCGGCCACCCATGGCAGCCGCGTTCGCTTGTGCCAACAAGCGCCCGACCAGAGCCGGGTCCGCTTGCACCTTGGACACCACATCTTGCACAGACGCAGACTCTCGCTGGCACGCATCCATGATGGCCAGCGCCACATTGGAAGGGCTGGGAAGGCGCCGCTGCAGCTCAGGATTCAAGGGTTCAACCTGCATGTGTGGCCCCAGCAGACAGATTTGCGAGTAACTGGTCACACTGGCGATATGCCGATGCCATATCCAAGTCTTGCAGTGCACGCTCCAGCTCAGCCACATCTTGCTGGGGCAGTGCTGCCCAAGCTCCTGGATGGGCGGCAAACACCTTTGGCGCTCGCAGATCGGACGCAGCCAGCAAAGGGATCAGTTCTTCCAGAACTGCCCGCACATTTGACACCGCTGTGGGGGGGTGTGGGGGAGGGCTGGGGTCTTTGTTGCCATCAAGCCATGCCAAAACCACCTGGAGTGACTTTTGCGTCAACGCCACACACTGGGCAAGGGCTGCGGCTCCCTCTGACGTGGCGTTCAAGGCTGGATTGCCGCGACACAGTTTTTCCAGCTCTGCCGATTGCAACGACAGTTGAATGGCACCCAGGGTAGCCGCTGTGCCTTTGGTGGTGTGCATCAGTTCAGACGCCTGGGCCATATTGGAGGCGACGGCGTCGCGGTATTGTTCAGGCAGGGTCGTCAGCCCCTGGGCAAATTCAGCCAGTGCACGGCGGTACAGCGGCTTCAGGCCGCCCAGGCGTGCCAGCGCACCTGTTGTGTCGATGTAGGGTGCGTCAGGGGCTGCCGTGTGTGTGGTGGCCTGCACTGTTGATGGTGCTGGGGCCTTGCTACGTGTGGTGAGGCGCAACAGCACATCCACCAGATGGCCCAGTTCAAAGGGTTTTCCCACGTGTTCATTCATGCCAGCAGCCAGACAGGTTGCACGGTCCGAGGCCATGGCATTGGCTGTGATGGCCACTATGGGCAGATCACGAAGCCCCAGTCCCTCGCGGATCTCGCGGGTGGCCTCGTAGCCGTCCATCACGGGCATATGCAGGTCCATCAGTACCGCATCGAAGGGCTTTTTGGCTGCAGCCACCGCCTCGACGCCCAGTTTTCCATTGGCCGCCAGCACTACCTCGGCCCCCTCTTTGAGGAGCAACTGCTCTGCGACCTGTTGGTTGATCAGGTTGTCTTCCACCACCAGAAGGCGCATAGCCTCCAGGCGGCGCAAACTGCTGACTTGCCGGTCACCCTTGCGAATGCGATGTGCAGTACCTTTACCCAGTGCTGCCTCCTGCAGCATGGAGGCTGTCACAGGCTTGACGAGGTATGCACTGAGCATGTCCTGCTCGGCGTGGGTGCGCTGTTCCAGGTTGGAGCGGTCTTTGGCTGTCACCATGACGATGTCAGGCGCCTGGCCTGCGCAGGCTTGACTGATTTCGCGAATGCGCCTTGCCGTGGTCCAACCGTCCATCCCGGGCATGCTCCAGTCGAGGTACACCACATCGAACGGGAAGCCTTCCGGGCCGATACCCTGTTGGATGATCTCCAAGGCCTGCATACCGCTTTGGGCGACGGAGACTGGCCAACCCCAAGCCGAGACCATGCGCTCGTTCAACCTGGCCGCGATGGGGTTGTCGTCAACCACCAGAACCCTGCGGGGTGAGATGCTGGCGTCAGGCCACCGCGCGCGGACTTGATGCTGCAGATCGACTGGAATGTCTGCAGGTACCGGGAGTTCCAGTACAAAAGAGAACGTGCTGCCAACCCCCAACTCGCTGTGCAACTGCAGACTGCCGCCCATCATTTCCACCAAACGCTTGCTGATGGCCAGGCCCAGCCCAGTGCCACCAAATTGACGCGTGGTGGACGCTTCGGCTTGGGTAAAACTCTCAAAAACCAGCGCTTGGTGTTCCGGGGCAATACCAATGCCTGAGTCCTGAATAAAAAATTCCAGCCTGGTTGAAGCAGCCGATCGCCCGAGTTCGCGGATACCCACCACCAATTGTCCTTTTGGGGTGAACTTCACCGCATTCCCCGCCAGATTGAGCAACACCTGCTTGAGGCGAAGCGCATCTGCCAAAAGCACCGGGGGAATTCCCTGCGCCACGTCAAACAGCACCTCTGAACGCTTGTCCAAGCCGGTGCTGTTGGATAAAACCACCGCCAGATCACGCAGCAGGTCGTGTAGAGAGAAGGGGTGCGGGTTCAGGTCCAGTTTGTCGGCTTCGATCTTTGAGAAATCAAGAATGTCATTGAGCAAGCCCAACAGCGAAGTCGCAGCGCTTTTCGCTTTGTCGGCATAGTCTTGCTGATGGCTATCGAGCTGGGTGCTTCCCAGCAAGTTGAGCATGCCCAAAATGGCATTCATCGGCGTGCGGATTTCGTGGCTCATGTTGGCCAGGAAACCACTTTTGGCCACATTGGCTGATTCGGCCTGCAGAGTGCGCTCCTGCAACTGGACGTCCATTTGCTTGCGCTCACTGATATCGGTGATGAATCCATGCCAAACGATGCTGCCATCGGGCAGTTGTTGCGGGTTGGCTGTGCCCTGTCGCCAGCAGATGCCCTGTTGTGGCAGGTTGACGCGGTACTCGCACTGCCAGTGCGACAGCGTCCTTGCCGACTCATCTATGGATGCCGAGACCCGTTCAAGGTCGTCAGGATGCAGACGTTCAAACACCAGACGGGCATCCTGTGCTACCTGCTCGGGTGTTACCTCATATATGGCTTCAATGCCCGGGCTCGCGAAAGGAAAACACGAACTTCCGTCTGGGCGCAACTGGTACTGGTAAACCACGCCTGGCACTTGGCGGGCCAGGTCCGTGAGCCTGATCTGCTCCGCCTTCAAAGCAGTCAATGCGGCATTGAGCTCGGTGTTTGTCTTGCGCAACTCAAGCTGCATCACCACTTGCTGCGACATCACCTGGAGGAGCGCTTTGTCTGCGTCACTCATGGAGCGTGGCCTGCGGTCAATCACGCAAAGGGTGCCCAGGGCATGTCCCTCGGGCGTGATCAGGGGTGCTCCGGCGTAGAAACGAATATCCGGTGCTTGCGTGACCAGCGGATTGTTCGCAAACCGGCCATCGAGGGTGGCGTCTTCCACCACCATCACCTGTCTGGATTCGATGGCTAAACTGCAAAAAGCGATTTCGCGGGGCGTTTCCTGCGCATCCAGTCCTACGCGCGCCTTGAACCACTGCCTATGGTCGTCCACCAGCGAGACCAGAGCGATGGGCACGCCAAAGTGCTGGGCTGCCAGTTGGGTGATGTCGTCAAAAGCCTGCTCAGGGGCGGTGTCCAGCACTTGGTAACTTTCCAAGGCGTTGAGTCGTGCAGCTTCCGTCAAACGCATGTTCGGTCTAAGCCAGTTGTTCCAAAGCACTCAGCGGCAAGGCCTTGCTGAACAAAAAGCCCTGAAAGAAGTCGCAACCCGCCCGGTGCAAAAAGTCAAACTGCGCCAAGTCTTCCACGCCCTCGGCCACGATGCGCAGGTCCATTGTTTGTCCCAAGGCCAGAACGGTCTGGCAAATGGCACGATCCCCGGTATCAGACTCGAGGTCGCGCACAAATGAGCGGTCGATTTTGAGCACACTGATGGGCAGGCGGCGAAGGTAGGACAGTGACGAATAACCGGTGCCGAAATCGTCGATGGAGAATAGGATGCCCAATGTCCGCAATCGTTCCATCTTCGTGGTGGTAGCCGCCAAATCACTCTGAAGCAGTCCCTCTGTCAGCTCCAGCTTGAGGCGCGACGGGTTGCAGCCACTGGCGTGAATCATCGCTTGTACCGTTTCCACGAAATCGTCTTTCCGGATTTGGCGCTCGCTCACATTGACCGCCAAAGTCCAGTTCTGACGCACTGGATGCAAGGCCCAAAGGGCTAACACCTTGCATGCGCAATCCAGGACCCAAGTGCCAATCTGGATGATCAGATCACTCTGTTCTGCCATTGGAATGAACTCACCAGGAGACACCCAGCCCCGTCGCGGATGGTTCCAGCGCAACAGTGCTTCTGCGCCCGCTATCTGACGCGTCCGGTCGTAAATGGGCTGAAAGTGCAACTCCAACGTCTGTTGGGCCAAGGCCCCCTTCAGATCCGCCTCCAGAGCATTGCGCTCCACCAAATCCGCTTGGGTCTTTGGGTCATAAAAACGCCAGGTATTGCGTCCGGCTTCCTTGGCCTGGTACATCGCAAAGTCAGCTTGTTTCAGCAGGTCTTCTACAGACGGCTGTGGAACATCGCCCTTGAACAGGGTGATCCCCAAACTGGCACTGCTGTTGAATCGTTGCAGCGGAAATTCAAAGTCGTCACACAGGCTTGCCAGAATTTTGTTGGACACCCTCTGAGCCGCACCTGCAGCACCGCCTTGCTCGATTTCCAGGCCTTCAAGCAGGACCATGAATTCGTCCCCGCCTAAGCGTGCCACCGTGTCTTCCAGGCGCACTTGCGCTCGCAGGCGACTCGCCACCTGCCTCAGCAGATCATCTCCCGCAGGATGACCAGCGGTGTCGTTGATGGTCTTGAAATGATCCAGGTCCACCAGGATGACTGCGCCTTGTCGCCCGTAGCGGCGGCAGTTTCCAAGCGCTACGCTGAGGCGGTCCATCGCCATGCGGCGGTTGGGTAAATTGGTCAGGGTGTCGTAGTAAACCAACTTTTGGATTTCGGTCTGACTGCGCTTGCGCTCTTCAATATTGCGCAACACAGTGACCCAGTGACCTGTCTCACCCGATTGAGCGGGAATAGGGCTCAGGTTGACCTCGGTCCAGAAGGACTCCCCGTTTTTCTTATGGATTTGCAACTCTAGGGTGCTTGCTTCGAAGCGGCTCAGAGCGTGTTTCAGGAATTTCAAAGAGACTGGGTCGGTTTCGTCGCCGACCAAAAAGCGCGGGGAACGACCTACCACCTCAGCGCGATCAAAACCAGTCTGGGTGGTGAAGGCCTTGTTGACATAAATAATGCGTAGGCTGCCTTGTTCCTGAGGGTTGATGCCACTCACGATCACCATGTCGTTGAGGTGCTCCATGGATACACCCAGCAGGCGCAACTCGGCTTCTAACGCAAAGTTCTTGTGTTTGAGGTATGCAGTGGCTAGAGATTTGGCGACTTCGACGCATTGGGTGCGATCAAAATCAGACCAAGGCTCACTTTGGTCCTGCACCTGCTGGGTCCATTTTTCAAATGACTGGCGTGGCCCCAGCACAACCATGCCCGAGGGGAGTGTTTCGGTGTCGGTACTGGGGGCTCCGGCCCAATGAACCAGATGGGCAACAGCTTGGCGCAGCAAGAAAAGGCGGCAGTTGTCATGCCCTGGGAGCGCGACACAGGCCATCCCAGCCCACGGCGACCAGGCTTGCGCCTGCCCCGCCCCCATGAAAACATCGCTGAAATCCGCCTCTGCCGAGAGCTTGCCCCGTGCCCGGCGCTCAAGGTGCGCTTTCAGTCCATCTGGCACCTGCGGTGCAAAGCGCCATTGCCCGTCAATCATCAAGCCATAGGCCTGAAAGTTGAGGGTCTGTGCCAACTGGTTCAATGCCGTCGGCACAGCGATTTCAAAATCACGGCTGTTTTGGATGGCGGCGGCAAGCGCCCCCAATGTTTGCTGGACGGCACTCTTCTTGAGCATCATTTGCTCTTGCAACAACGCGTCTATGCGCACCATCGCCAGCTCCGCCACGAGTGCGCAAAGCATTTTGGTGACACGCCGCAGTTCAGCAGGCGGCGCTTTCGGGGCCGGGTGGTGGCATGAAACCATACCCCACAGTTCGCCATCCTTCATCAATGAAATGGTCATGCTGGCACGCACGCCCATGTTGCGCAGGTATCCCAAGTGCATGGGGGACGGGGAGCGAAGCACGGTATGGGTTTGATCCAGCATGACGTCTGGAGCCGCAGACTTCAGGGCCACTGGTTCGGCGTCCACATCGGCAATGATCCGCAACCGGTTGGCCCGGTAAAGTGCACGGGCTTGCGGGGGAATGTCGCTGGCTGGAAAACGCAGTCCCAAAAAGCGGGTCGGTACGCCTTCGTCGACCGACTCGCCAATCACTTCGCCGCTCCAGTCGGGCAAGAATCTGTAGATGATGACGCGCTGGTACTGCGCCAGTTTGCGGATTTCTGAGGCGCATGCGTTTAAAAACTCAGGCAGTTTTTTTTGCAAATGCAAAGCGCCAACACCACGAACTGCGTGTTCGAGCTGTATGTGGGTATCGACCTGCGTGACGCCTCGGGGAAACGGCATGGTCTCAAGCACCACCCAATGGCCCGTTCGGTGTGCCACAACTTCAAAGTTCCCGCTGGAAGCACTTTTGCTGCGAAACCGAAGTGGGCCGCTGACAAGGTCGCCTTCTGGTACCGATGCCAGAAAACGTAAAACTGCTTCAGGCGGGTCGAGCAGCAGGTCACTGAGCGGCTTTCCCAGCAGGGAGGACTCGGCGGTGGCAACAAATTGCCGCGCGTTGGCCGATTCAAAACCGATGACGCCGGTCTCGGCATCGCATGCCAGCACAAAACCATGGGGCTGAATCAACGCTGTCTGGTGCAAGGCCTCTTTGGCGCAGTTTTCCAGCGCCAGAGCTGTACTCGTGAATGGGGTTTTGGCGTTCAAGGTGTGGCCCGGTCACAGGTGTGCGGTTCAGTGAAGGCTGTCAACAAATGCGAAAACGCAGCACGTGCGGCAGCGCATGCACGGTCTTTGGCCGCGCGATCATTGAGCAGTGGGCCCAGTTGGTGGCACCACTGTGGCCAGGTGAGGGATTCGTTGGTGTCTGGTGAGAAGAAGGACGAACCATGGGCGGTGTTCAGGCCCAGGGTTGATTCAAGGTGGCGAGCGATGACTTGTCCGCCCAAAGAAGAGCCGCGGACCACGTAGCACAGTCCCAAGAGTGCTGCCTCACTGTCAAGCACGTCCGGCTTGAAGGTGGCATCCAGGTTTGTCGTGGTGTTCGCCAAACCATTCAGACCTAGGGCGTGCAGGTCCTGCTCCGCTTTGGCAGCTCGCCTGGCTGGAAGCAATTGGCGAAGGCTTTGGGACCAGGGGGATGTCCAAATGGCGGTTTCCAGCGGTATCCACGCACGGTGCCACACGGAAAGAATGTGTGCGTATCGTGCGCGGGTCAGTTGGGGCGAGAGCAGGTCCTGATCGATGGTTGTGTGCTCGAGTTCGATATGCAGATCACGGGTCTGTGCTCGCAACTGGCTGATAGATGGATTCATAAAAGAAACAGCGGTTTGCGACAAAACGAGCGCGCAGCTTATTCAGGCGGAGACAGCTTGTCTGTCGGGAATCCTTGACATGCGCGAAATTTTTAGGTAACTCAAGCAGGGTGATAATTTCGGCCATGTCCCTCGCATCTACTACAGAGTCCGCCTTGTTTTCGGCATTGCGTCTGCTGCCAGCTCCCATCATGTTGCTTCGCAACGAGACGGGTGTGATTGAGGTGGCAAGCGAAGCTGCACGGCAGTTGCTGGAGATCGGCGATGCACCTCTCATAGGTAAAACAACGGTTGAACTCGGTTTGTGGGCAGACCCACTCCAGCGATCCGATTTCATGCATGAGATGGTGCAAACAGGACGCTTGACCAAAAAATTGATCTCTGCACGCTCGGCCAAAGGCAGGGCATTGAGTTTGGAAATTTCTGTCGAAACGCTACAGATAGCGGAAGGTCATTTTTTCCTGGCGTTTTTTGATGATGTTTCCCAAGTGGAGAGCTTGCAGGTTCATTTGCGCTCGGTGCGCGACCAACTTGCCCTGCTTACCCACGGGACCGCTGGGGGGCTGTGGAGCTGTTTGCCGGACTCGGACGATATTTTTTTGTCACTGCGAGGCTGGGAGCTTTTGGGCTATGACAAAACAAATCCGAGGCCTCTCTCGCTGAAGTGCCATGTGTTGATGGATGAGTTGGGCTGCGAGGCTTTCGCACTTGCTGTAAAAGCATTGGAGCCACACAAACCGACGATGGACTTGGAACTGCAGTTGTATGGACCTCAGGGAGCGCCGCGTTGGTATCGCTTGCGTGGCAGCCTCAAGGAGATCAGGGCCAGATCAGCCTCAAAGGCTCGTATTGAGGGCACGATTGGGGATATTCATGACAGTAAATCACTGGAGCTTGAAAAAATCCGTGCGGCGCAGCGCGCCCAATTGGCATTGACAACCGCCAAATTGGGATATTGGGAGGTCTTTGACGATGCCACGGCAGTCTGGGATGCCCAAACGTACCGGATGTACGGCTACGATCCCGGCACGTCAAGGCTGCCGAAGGATATCTATGAAGAAGCCTTGTCTGAAAGTGAGCTCGATCGCACCCGTCGCTGGATGTCCAAGTGCCTGCGCTACGGCCTGTCTTTGTCAATTGAGTTTGAGTTGCGTTGGCCTGATGGCCAGGTCCGCGTGCTGATGGCTCAAGGACAACGTGTCGTGAATCCTGTCAATGGCAGAGCGTCCCTTATTGGTGTCGGTTGGGATGTGACCGAGCAGCGCAAAGCCAAAGAGGCCTTGCTCCGCTATCAGCGGGAGCTTTCGGCCTTGACACGGGAACTGATTGAACAGGAGCGCAACACCACACGCAAACTGGCACAAGTGTTGCACGACCAGTTGGGCCAAACCCTGACAGCGGCACGCTTGGCAATTGACTTTCAACAACAGGTCCAGCCCACCGAAGCAGGTGGACGTATGCAAAGGCTGATGAGCCAGGCCATTGATCAGGTTCGCGGGCTGTTGATTGATTTGCGGCCTACGCTCTTGGAGGAGCGAGGGCTTAGTGCCGCGCTGGACAATGAAGTGATGCGTGCCTTTCCCCCAAATATGGACTGCGACGTTGTTCTGCAGTGTGAGATCCCGGATACGCAAGCGCGCTGGCCTACAGAGGTGGAATTTGCTTTTTTCATGATCGCGCGCGAAGCCATTGCAAACGCTGTTGTACATGCCCAAGCTCATCTGGTGGTGGTGGACCTTTCGGTCCAGGGACGAGGCTTGCACATGGAGGTCTCAGATGACGGGAATGGCTTTTCCACAGTTGCCCTGCAATCGCGGCCTGGTCATTTGGGCCTGATCGGCATGCGCGAGCGCGCGTTGGCAGTGGATGCCCGCTTGTCCATTTCATCTACTCCGGGTGACGGAACCCGGGTTCAACTGATGTGGGAGCCAAAAACATGAGTCGCTTGCTACTGCTCGATGACCATCAAGTGGTTCGGGAAGGGCTGCGTAGTGTGCTGCAAGCTGCTGGACATGACGTTGTTGCTGATACTGAATGCGTGGAACAGGCGCTCGCGGTCTGTTCGTCTGGCGAGGTCGATGTGGTGGTGCTGGATATCCATTTGCAAGGCGTGACTGGGCTACAGGTTTTGCGACAGATGCGCGCCCTGGGTTTGACGGTGCCCACTGTGGTTCTGTCCATGTCGGCGCAACCCCATCACATCATCGAAGCGATGCGACTTGGCGCACTGGGTTATGTTCTCAAAGGATCGCCGTCCGGTACCCTTTTGCAGGCGGTGACTGCTGTGGCCAATGGAACTCGCTATATGGATAGGTCGATTCCGCCAGTTGCCGGTTACCCTGGGACCCAGGGCGGTGCCGCCGTCGACCCGGTAGGCGTGTTATCCACCCGCGAATTGCAGATACTCGGGCTGGTGGTCCGTGGAAACACCAGCGCTGCCATTGGGGTTCAGTTGGGGCTTTCACCCAAAACAGTGGAGACCTATCGAAGCCGTTTGATGCACAAGCTTGAGCTCAACGATCTCTCAGCTTTGGTGTTGTTTGCTGTGAGGTGGGGCCTGCTCGAGAGCCCATAACCAAATCCTTGGTTCCAACAGGCACGCGGTCAATGTTTGTATGGAGTCATCAAGCTTTCCCTACAGACTGATGGAATTCAGCTCGGTACCATATTCAGCAGCTCAGTTACCAACGTGAACGCTGGGCGCCTTAAAAAAAGGGACGGCGAAAATGGTTTTATTTGGCGTGACGGTAGTTGTCCGATCAGTGCACTGCCTGGAAAAAGCTCGCACACGGAATTGTGGCCCGGCCCATCCAATTGCCGCGTAAGTGTCACATCCCGGTAGATCATGGTAAAGCTGGATGCTGACATTGCCAACTGCACAGCCTTGGTTGTGGAAGGGAACCCGACATCCCGCAGCATCATTTCGTCACAGTTGCGTGATTTTGGCTTGCGTGAAGTTGCACAGGCAAGTCGCCCTACTGATGCAAGGCGGACACTGGAGTTTCGCGAATTCGACATCGTGATATGTGAGCAAGCATTCCACGGCACGAATTACACGGGGCAGGACCTGCTCGACGACCTGCGTCGGGCCCAATTGCTGCCCACTTCAACTGTGTTCATCATGCTGACGAGCGAAGCCAGCTATGCACAAGTGGCTGAAGCTGCCGAATCTGCCCTGGATACCTATTTACTCAAGCCCCATACCGCCCGGGCATTGGGTCAACGGCTGCGGAATGCGCGCCACCGAAAAAAAGTTCTGAATCCGATTTTTGAACGGATCGAGTCAGGTGAGTTTTCTGAAGCGGCCCAACTTTGCCTGGACCGCTTCAGCCGGCGTGAAGAGTTTTGGTTGTATGCGGCTCGAATCGGCGCTGAGTTGTTGCTGCGCCTTCAACGGGTAGCAGAAGCACAAAAGTTGTTCGCGGCAATACTTGAAGTCAAAGCGTTGCCATGGGCAAAGTTGGGTATTGCCCGGTCGGAAATGGAAAGTGGACATCCCGCTCAGGCCTTGATGACTTTGGAGGCTTTGGCCAGTGAGCAGCCTGGTTACGCAGATGCGTATGACGTGATGGGCCGCATCCATGTGGAGCAGGGTAACTTCGAACAAGCGTTGGCGGTATACCGGCAGGCCAGCATGGCGACCCCAAGCTCCATTGGGCGTTTGCAAAAGCAAGGAATGCTGGCCTTTTACATGGGGGAGAACGAAGAAGCCGCGAAGGCGCTGGACCGCGCAACCCTGCTGGGCCTGACTTCAAAGATGTATGACCACCAGTCACTCTTGTTGCTTGCTTTTGCCCGATACCAAATGCGCGACTCCAAAGGCATAAAGCGGTGCATTGAGCAGTTGCAAATATCTTTTGAGCGAAAGGACTATCACGTTCGTTTCCAACGTTTTCTGGATGTCGCCAAGACATTGCAGATGTTGCTCAACAAACAAATCGGGCTCGTGATTGAAGAAGTCAAGCGCCAGGCTGCAGATATAGAAAACCCATCAATGGATGTGGAGGCTGGCTGCAATCTGTTGTCACTGTTTTGTGAAGTGGCCTGTGCTGAATTGGAGCTGGATACTGCGCCACAATGGGTCAGTGCCATTTCGTTGCGTTTTTGCACTGGCAAAGGCATGGCCGAATTGCTGACTGGGGCGTCCAGGCGCCATCCGCCCTATGCAGAATTGGTCCGCGCAAGCCATCGCCGGTTGGGAGAGTTGGCCCAAAACGCCATGTCTCACGCTGTTGCAGGCGATCCGCGAGCGGCAATCAAAGCGCTGATCACCCACGGCGAGCAAACCCTCAACACCAAATTGATGGATACCGCTCGCCTGACTTTGCAGCGATACCGCGACAAGGTGCCGGAGGCCAATGAACTTGAAGAAATCGTGCAAGCGCAATTGAGGCGCTACTCACCGTCCAGTCTGCCACCACCACTGGGGCAACCTACCGGACGCGGCGAGGGCGGAATCTCTCTGCGTACCAAGGCCGAAAAATCCACTGAAGCCAAAGACCAAGCTGCTGGGACCAACAAGCCAGGCACCGCCTGACTTTTTATCATCGGTATATGCCTCCAGCGCTTTCCAGTAGGCATTCTTTGCTACGGAAAATTCGCCTCACGTCTCCCGCATCAACTCCAGCAGCGCCCGAGCCACGACCTTGGTCGCCCGGCGCAAATCGGCCAGTTCCAAATGCTCGTCTGCCCGCTTGGCGTTGGACTCGCGCACCGTTCTTGGCCCCGCACCGTAAATCACGCCCGGAATGCCGTGCTCGCCGTACAGGCGCACGTCGGTGTACAGCGGGGTGCCTACGGCGGGAATGGCTTCGCCAAACACCTGTTGGCCGTGCTGCTGAATGGCTGCCACCAGGGGGGCGTTGCCGGGCAGGGGTTTCATGGCGTTGGCCAGCAGCATGCGGCGCACTTCCACTTGCAGAGTTTTGCCCCCACGGGGTGGGCTGAAGCTGGCGGCAGCTTTTGCTATTGCGTTGCGCAGGCTGGCTTCTACTTCCGCGGGGTCTTCTTCGGGAATCATCCGGCGGTCTAGCTTCAGCACCACTTTGCCGGGAATCACGTTGGTGTTGGTGCCGCCGTTGATGAGGCCGATGTTCAGGTAGGGGTGCGTGATGCCTTCCACGCCAGACGTCACCAGCAGGTAGTCGCGGTTCAGCGCGTACAGCGCGTTCATGATGTGGGTGGCACCCTGCAGCGCGTCGGTGCCGCTGTCTGGGATGGCAGCGTGGGCCATGTCGCCTTGCACGGTCACTTCCAGTTGCAGGCAGCCGTTGTGGGCCACCACCACCTGGTAGCTGAAGCCGGCGGCAATCATCAAATCTGGCTTGGTGTGGCCGTGTGTCAGCAGCCAGCCGGGGCCCACTTCGCCGCCAAATTCCTCGTCATACGTGAAGTGCAGTTCCACATTTCCCTTCAATGGCGCACCCAGGCTTTCGAGCGCGCGCACGGCAAAGGTGAAGGTGGAAAAGTCGCACTTGCTGACGGCTGCCGCACGGCCGTAGATGCGGCCGGTTTGGTTGCCGCCCACCACTTCGCCACCGTAGGGTGGGTGCGTCCAGCCTTCGCCGGGGGGCACCACGTCACCGTGGGCGTTCAGGGCCACTGTTTTGCCGCCTGCGCCATAGTGGCGGCGCACGATCAGGTTGGTGATGGTTTCCAGCCCGGCGGCTTGCACTTCTGCGGTGGGCACGGCGAACTTTTCTGCCGTCATGCCGAAGGTTTGCAGCAGTTCGGCGGTGCGTTCGGCGTGGGGGGTGTTGTTGCCCGGCGGGGTGTCGGTGGGCACCTGGATGAGCTGCTGCAAAAAGCCCACCTGTTCGTCAAAGTGGGCGTCCACCCAAGCGTCCAGGCGGTCGAATTCGTTTTGGTTTGGGGAGGTCATTGGGCGTCCTGGGCAAGTTGGTTCAACAGGTGGGTGAAGGCGTCCACGGCCAGTTGCATGTCGTCTGCTGTGGTGCTTTCAAGCGGGTTGTGGCTGATGCCGCTGTTTTCGCCACGCACAAACAGCATGGCCTGGGGCATCACGTCGTGCAGGCCGCTGGGCATGTTGAACACCGGCAGGCCGGTGTCTTGTACAGCGGCGGTCCAGCGGGCTTGCAGGGCCGGGGCGCTGGGTGCGGCGCTGGCCCGCATGGTTTCGTCCAGCTGGTAGCTCAAGCCCCGTTGGGTGCAAATGTCAGTCAGTTTTTGTAGCACGTCGTGCTCTACAGAATTGCGCTGGACATCGTTTGGGCCACGAATATCGAGGCTGAAGCGGCAGGCGCCGGGCACCACGTTGATGCTGCCATTGGGTACCTGCAACTGGCCCATGGTGGCCACGACACCTTCTCCATTTCGGGCGTCCTGCCCGGCACGTTCTTCCAAATACAGGGCCAATTCGGCCACGGCGGCGGGTCATGGGTGTGGTGCCGGCGTGGCTGGCCTGGCCCACCACTTCGCCCACAAAGCGCACGCTGCCGTTGATGCTGGTGACCACACCCAGGGGCAGGTTCAGCTCGTTCAGCACCGGGCCTTGTTCGATGTGCACTTCCACAAAGCCCAGGTAGCGTGCCGGGTCGCGCTGCAGCGTGGTAATCGACTCCAGGGTGGCGGGCAAACCGGCGTGCTGCATGGCCTGGCGCATGCTGATGCCGTCGGCGTCCAGTTGGTCCAGCCATGCAGGGTCAAAACTGCCGGTGAGTGCGCCCGAACCCAAAAAGGTGGCCTTGTAGCGCTGGCCTTCTTCTTCGGCAAACGCCACCACTTCAATCGCAAACGGCAAGCGTTGCCCAAGGCGGTGCAGCTCGCGCACACAGGCCATGGGCACAAATATGCCCAACCGACCGTCGTATTTGCCGCCGTTGCGCACGGTGTCGTAGTGGCTGCCGGTGAGCAAAGTTTTGGCGGCAGGGTCGCTGCCTTTGTAGACGCCCACCACGTTGCCCACGGCGTCGATTTCCACGCTGTCAAACCCGCAGTCACGCATCCAACCTGCGATGTCTTGGGCGCAGGCACGGTGCGCGTCGGTCAGGTATGTCACGGTCAACTGGCCCAGCTCGGCGTAGCCGGGGTCGGTGTGGCGGGCGAGTTGTTCCTGCCAGTCCCACACGGCTTGGCCCAGGGTGGGCTCAAAGCCAAACTTGTCGTTCAGCCGGATTTCTGCAATGCGGTGGATGTTGCGGATGCACTCTTGCAGCTCAAAGTCAGGGTGGCCGTGCACGCGGCGCTGAAAGGTGGCAATGATTTGCTGCTTGGTCAGCCCCACGCCACGCGGGCCGCGCACAGCCAAAATGAACGGCCAGCCAAACTTGGCGTTGTAGTCAGCGTTCAGTTTCTGAATAAGAGCAAACTCTTCAGGGCTGCATTGCGTCAGGCCCGCTTTTTGTTGCTCATTCGTCGATTCGGCCGTCAGGGTGTTGCTGACCATGGCCTTGCCCGCCAGCTCGGGGTGGGCGCGGATGAGGTTTTTCTTGGCCTCGTCCCCCGCTTCGTCCAGCACCACGGTGAGCGTGTGCTTCAGGTGCGCCAGCGATTTGAACGGCCGCTGGGCCATGGCTTGCCCCACGATCCAGGGGGTGTGCTCGTACAGACCGTCGAGCATTTTGGCGGCCACGTCGGGCGGGGACGCGTTCAGGCGGTCAAGTGTGATGGGTGTGGACATGGTGGGGTTCAACCTGGGCTGATCGGTTTCAGTCGGTGTAGGGGTGGGTGGCTTTCCAGTGCCGGGCAATGTCGATGCGCCGCGCCACCCACACGTGGCTGTGGGCCTGAATGTGGTCCAGAAAACGCTGCAGCGCGGTGATGCGCCCGGGCTTGCCCAGCAAGCGGCAGTGCATGCCCACGCTCATCATCTTGGGGGCGTTGTCACCGGCGGGGTCGCCTTCGGCATACAGCACGTCGAAGGTGTCTTTCAGGTACTGGAAGAATGGGTCGGCGTGGCTGTAGCCTTGGGGCAGGGCAAAGCGCATGTCGTTGCAGTCCAGCGTGTAGGGCACGATGAGCTGTGGCACCACGCTTCCATCAGACTTTTGCACCTTCATCCAGAAGGGCAGGTCGTCGCCGTAGTAGTCGCTGTCGTACTCAAAGCCGCCGTGGTCTGCCACCAGGCGGTGGGTGTTGGGGCTGTCGCGGCCGGTGTACCAGCCCGCGCCGTGCAGTTGCTGGCCGTGGTCGCCGGTGACGCGCGCCATGATCTCCATGGCCAGGCGCATGTGCTCGCGCTCTTCGGCTTCCGGGGTGTTCTGGTAGTGAATCCACTTCCAGCCGTGGCAGGCAATCTCGTGGCCCAGCTTCAAAAAGGCGGCGGTGACGTCGGGTGAGCGCTCCAGCGCGCTGGACACGCCGAACACCGTCAGGGGCAGGCCGCGTTTTTCGAACTCGCGCAGCAGGCGCCACACCCCGGCGCGCGAGCCGTATTCGTAAATGCCTTCCATGCTCATGTGCCGTTCGGGGTAACTGGCAGGGTTGAACATTTCAGACAAAAACTGCTCTGAGCCCGCGTCGCCATGCAGCACGCAGTTCTCGCCGCCTTCTTCGTAGTTCAGCACAAACTGCACGGCCACACGGGCGCCGCCGGGCCACTGGGCATGTGGCGGCTTGGCGCCGTAACCGGCCAGGTCGCGAGGGTACGGGGCAGTGGTGTCGTAAAGGCCGTTGCCCCCACGTTCGCGTTGCTCACTGCCCCCCGAGGGGGCTGCTTCGCCTTGGGACGGCCCGGCGGCGAATGAAAGTGCCATGGAAATGTCGTTGCTGGGCAGCTTGCGGTCGAACTGAAGGCCTTGCTCCACGTGTTTCAGGTGGTCGTTCATCAGTTGCACGGCCAATGCTTCGTCTTTGGCGGCAATGGCTTTGATGATTTCAGCGTGCTCTTCGCTGGAGTGTTCGGCGGCGGAAGTGCTCTGGTACATCAGCGTGATGAGTGCGCAGCGCGAAATCAGGTCGCCCAGCAACTGGGCCAGCACGTCGTTGCCCATCAACTCGGCCATGCGCACGTGAAAGTCGCCCAGCAGCTCGGTGCGGCCGCTCACGTCCTGGCTGGCCACGGCCTGCTTTTCGGCGGCCACGTGGGCCTTCAGGCTCTTGATCTGGCCGGGCGTGATCTGCTGCACAAAGGCGCGGGTCATTTCGGCTTCCAGCATGCGGCGCACCGCAAACACCTGGCGCGCTTCGTCGGCCGAGGGCGTGGCCACAAACGCGCCGCGCGCGGGCTCCATGCGGATGAGGTGGTTGCGCGTCATTTGAAATAACGCCTGGCGCACCAGCGTGCGCGACACGCCAAAGTGGTCGGCCAGCTTTTGCTCGGCCAGCTTGGTGCCCGGGTGCAGGCGATGTTCAACAATGGCGCGGGTCAGCGACTCGACGATGCGCGCGGTGGACGACGCGGTGGCGTCATCGCCCGCCTGGGTGTTGGCATCGGTGTTGCTTGGGCTTCGGGTGTCTGGCAAGGCAGATGTGCTCATGGCTTCATCATACGCATAAAACCACTCTGTCGTCAAAAAGTGTATACACTTTGTGGCATCAACAACGCTGGGGCTTGGCCTCGGCAACCCCGCCAAGGAGCTATTCATGGGATTGAGCACTCACGTTTTGGACACCATGCACGGTTGCCCCGCAGCGGGCATGGGTGTGTCGTTTTATGACACCACGGGTGGCGAGGCCGTGCTGCTGCAGCGCTTCAACCTGAACCACGACGGCCGCAACCCCAACGGCCCCCTGCTGGACAACAACACCCTGAAAGTGGGCACCTACCGTCTGGTGTTCGACGTGAAGGGCTACTTTGCCGCTCGCAACGTGCCGTTGCCCGAGCCCAGCTTTCTGGATCAGGTGGCGCTGGACTTTGGCGTGGCCGACACCAGCCAGCACTACCATGTGCCGCTGCTGGCCAGCCCCTGGAGCTATTCCACCTACCGGGGGTCGTAACCCATCGCCGGTTCATGCGGGGCGGGGCTGCGACCGCTCATCGGTATATGAAAAACCGTATGCCGGTCATACGGTTTGGAAAATAAAATCGCACACTCTATTCCACGTTTGCCCACCCCACGCCCCACCATGGCCCAAGTCACCAACACCGTGCGCTTTGTGCTCGACGGCCGCATTGTCGAAGCCCAAGGCAAGCGCCGCACCACCACCGTTCTGGACTATTTGCGTGAAGAGCTGCATCGCACCGGCACCAAAGAAGGTTGCGCCGAGGGCGATTGCGGGGCCTGTGTGGTGCTGGTGGGCGAGTTGAACGCGGCGGGCACAGGGGTGGACTACCTGCCGGTGAATGCCTGCATTCAGCTGCTGCCCAGCCTGGACGGCAAATCTGTCAAAACCATTGAGAGCCTGAAAAAGTCCGACGGCACGTTGCACCCCGTGCAAGACGCCATGGTCAAGTGCCACGGCAGCCAATGCGGCTTTTGCACGCCCGGCATCGTCATGAGTCTGGCGCATGTGGTGCAGGTGGTGCCCGGCCGTGGCCAGGGTTTGAGCCGTGGCGAAATCAGCGACGCCCTCAGCGGCAACCTGTGCCGCTGCACGGGCTACCAGCCCATCATCCAAGCCACGCAGCATGCTTGCAGCACCGCGCTGGCGACCGACCCCGCCAGCCTGAAGATCGACAGCAGCGCCGATGTGCCGCTGCTGAAGGAAATCAAGCGCGCCACGCACCCCACCTACAGCCTGGACGGCGAGATCGTGGTGCAGCCCGTGGTGCGCACCAAAAAAGGCAGTGAGTTTGTCAGCCCCGCCACGCTGGCGGAGGTGGCGCAGTATCTGGTGCAAAACCCCGGCACCACGTTGCTGGCGGGCAGTTCTGAAATTGGCCTGCAGGTCAACAAACAGTTCGCCCGCCCTGGCCACATTTGCTACCTGGGCAACGTGGCCGAGCTGAAGGCCGTGACTGAGACGTCCAAAGCCTGGCGCATTGGGGCCATGGTGTCGCTGGAGCGCGTGCTGGACTTGGTGAAAGACACCTTGCCAGACTTTGCCGAGGTGCTGCGCCGCTTCGGCTCGCCGCCTATTCGCGCCACCGCCACGCTGGCGGGCAACATTGCCAATGGCTCACCCATTGGCGACAGCATGCCTTGCCTGATGGCGCTGGGCGCCACGCTGGTGCTGCGCAAAGGCGACAAGCAACGCACCGTGGCGCTGGACAAGTTCTATATCGGCCAAAAGCAGACCGTGCTGCAGGCTGGTGAGTTCATTGAGGCCATCGAATTGCCCAAGCTGGCCGCAGGCCAGACCTTCCGTGCCCACAAGGTGAGCAAGCGGTTTGAGCAAGACATTTCCGCCACCTGCTGCGCCATGTCGTTCAGCCTGGTGGGCGGGAAACTGAAAAATGTGAAACTGGCCTACAACGGCCTGGCCCCCTCGCCCTGTCGCGCCCCCAAGCTGGAAGCCGTGCTGGAAGGCAAAGCCCCCGCCGAGGCAATAGCTGCCAGCTTCACCGCCCGCGACGGCCTGCGCGCCACCTGGGCCTACCGATCGCTGGTTGCCCGCAACCTGGTGCTGGAATTTGTCGAAGACGCAGCCGAGTCTTCTGTCGCCGCCTGAACCCGCTGGAGAACACCATGAACGCACCCACCCCCCTCCATGTGTTGACGCAGGCCATGCAGCAAGGCCAGGACATCATTCACGAGTCGGCCACGCTGCACGTGACTGGCGAGGCCACCTACACCGACGACATTCCTGAGCTGCGCGGCACGCTTTACGCGGCCCTCATCACCTCACCCGTGGCCCACGGCGAACTGCTGGGCGACGGCATTGACCGCGAAGCCATCCTGCGCGAGCACGGCGTGGTGGCGGTCTACACCGCCAAAGACATTCCCGGCGAAAACAACTGTGGCCCCATCATCCATGACGACCCGTTCCTGGCCGTAGGCAAGGTCGAGTTCCTGGGCCAGGCCGTGGCTGTGGTGGTGGCGCGTGAAATGCTGTACGCCCGCGAAGCCGCCCACAAAGCCAAGGTGCTGGTGCGCGAGCTGCCCGCCATCCTGACCGTGGAAGCCGCCATGGCCGCCAACAGCTTCGTCATGCCGGCCAAGGGCATCGTCCGTGGCGATGCCGCTGCGGCCATTGCCGCTGCGCCCCACAAGGTGAAGGGCACCACCCGCACCGGACAGCAAGAGCAGTTTTACCTGGAAGGCCAGATCACCTACGCCGTGCCGCGTGAAGACGGGCAACTGACGCTGTACGTCTCCACCCAGCACCCCGATGGCAACCAGCGTGAAGCCGCTGCCGCATTGAACCTGACAACCAACGACGTGGAAGTGATCTGCCGCCGCATGGGTGGCGGCTTTGGCGGCAAAGAGGGCAACGCCAGCATCTTCAGCCAGAGCGCCGCGCTGGCCGCGTTCAAGCTGCAAAAGCCGGTGAAGCTGCGTGTGAACCGCGACGACGACATGATGATCACCGGCAAGCGGCACGACTTCCGCATCGACTACGAGGTGGGCTTTGACGACAACGGCCGCATCCTGGGCGCGGACATCACCCTGGCCTCGCGCTGCGGCTACAGCATCGATTACTCGGGCCCGGTGAACGACCGCGCCTGCTTGCACATCGACAACTGCTATCACATCCCCGCGTTGAAACTGGTCAGCCACCGCTGCAAGACCAACACGCAAAGCGCCACGGCCTTCCGGGGCTTCGGTGGCCCGCAGGGCATGTTTGGCATCGAGACGGTGATCGAGCAGATTGCCAACACCCTGGGCAAAGATCCGTTGGAAGTGCGCCGCCTCAACCTGTACAAAGACCCGGCTGTGTCTGGCGACGCAGCCACCATGACCACCCAATACAACCAGCTGATTGAAGACTGGGTGGGCGACAAGGTGATCGACCAGGTGGCCGCCAGCGCCCGCTATGACCAGCGCCGCGCCGAAGTGGCTGCCTTCAACGCCGCCAACAAGCGCCGCAAGCGCGGGCTTGCGCTGGTGCCGCTGAAGTTTGGCATCAGCTTCACCGCCACCATGCTGAACCAGGGCGGTGCGCTGCTCAACATCTACATGGATGGTTCGGTCAGCGTCAACCACGGTGGCACCGAAATGGGCCAGGGCCTGAACACCAAAATGGCCCAGGTGTGTGCCGATGGCCTGGGCATTCCGGTCAGCCGCGTGCGCGTGACTGGCACCGACACGCAAAAGGTGCCCAACGCCTCGGCCACTTCAGCCTCCAGCGGGGCCGACATCAACGGCGCGGCCATCATGAACGCCACCGCACAGATGCGCGAGCGCTTAGGCCCAGTGGCTGCGCGCATGCTGGGTTGTGACGCCAGCGATGTGGAATTTGTAGCTGACTTTGCTCAACAGACAAGCGCAAGGGGGCAATTGGATGCCAAAAAAGTGGCATGGCCCGATTTGGCCAAACAAGCCTGGCTGGACCGCGTGGGCCTGTCGGTCACCGGGTTCTACATGACGCCCGAAATCAAGTACGACTTCGCCACCCTCAATGGCAAGGCGTTTTACTACTACTGCTACGGTGCATCGGTCAGCGAGGTGGAAATCGACACCCGCACGGGCGAATACTGGGTCAAGGCGGTGGACATCGTTCAGGACGTGGGTCAGAGCATCAACCCCGCCATTGACAAAGGCCAGGTCGAAGGCGCCTACATCCAGGGCATGGGCTGGCTGACGATGGAAGAGTGCATCTGGGACAAAAAAGGCAAGCTGCTGACCCACGGTCCCAGCACCTACAAAATCCCGGTGGCGGGCGACGTGCCCGAGCACTTCAACGTGGCGCTGTTCGAGAACCAGAACAGCCGCCCCACGCCTTTCCGCAGCAAAGCCACGGGCGAGCCACCGCTGATGCTGGCGCTGTCCACCTACTTTGCACTGCGCGACGCCGTCAGCGCCACGGCCAACCACACACAGGTGGTGCACATGGACGCACCGGCAACGCCCGAGCGCATCTTGATGGCCTGCGAGGCGTTGAAGCAATCGGCCTGACCCACAGCGCGTGCTCGCGAAAAAAAGCCTCCTGGCCAGCCAAGGCGGGGGGCTTTTTGATGGCTGCGCGGTGGCGAGTTCAGCGCCTCAGCATTTGCCCGTGGCGTTCTTGCAGGTGGCCCTGGGTTTGGGCACGGCCGCCCGTTGGACGGGTTTGGTGGCTGGCCCTTTTCTGGTTGCTTGTGCTGAGCCGGGCTCGGGCACGTTGGCGTCCTGCCCCTCGGTCAACGTGTCCAGTTGAAACGTGCCGCTCTTGTGCCACAACCAGGTGTCTGTGTAAGTCACGTGGCCCAAGTTCACTGCCACCGGATAGGGCGCGGCGGCGCGCACGCTGCGTTCAATGTCGGCCATCACCTCGGGTGCATGGTGTGGCGCACGCATCCAGCTGGTTCTGGTGACCATGCCGCGTGGGTCCAGGTCGACCTCCAGCGTGCCCACGGCATACAGCAGTGGCGGCATGGGCCCTTTGAAGATGCGGTGGCCGTTTTTGCCATACAGGTGCGCGGCGGCATCGCGGCGGTATTCGCGTGGGGTCTTGGCGTACGACAGGGAGCCCACGGGTTCCGGCGGGGGTTGTGGCGCGGGCACCACCACCACGGGTGGTGGTGGCGGCGCAGGGGGCGGTGGTGGTGCTGGTGGCAGAGGGGTGGCGCAACCTGCCAGCAGTGCGGCAATGGTGGCCGCCGTGGTGAGCCAGCCAGCGCGAGCGCTGTCAATGGTCGTGGTGGCTGGCTGGTTCGGCGTGTGGGGGGAAGTGGGCTGTGGGGCAGGGCGCATGTGTTCCTCGGGGCCTACGTAACGGTCATACTGTGCCGCCTATTGTGGCGTGCCGGGCATCAACCTGGCCAGTGTGCGTGACAGTTGTTTACAGAAAGTCGCTTGTGTCGGATGTGTCGGAGTTGTTGTTGCGTTTGGAAACCGCTGAGGCGGTGTGGGTGCGCGTGGCTGAGGTGCAGGGTTCAGGCCCGCGCGAGGTGGGCGCCTGGATGGCCGTCTTTGCCGACGGCCAGGTGGGCACCATCGGTGGCGGGCACCTGGAGTGGCAGGTGCTGGCGCACTCGCGTGCAGTCTTGGAGGGAGCGCCTTTGCAGGCCCGCCAGCGGCATGCCCTGGGCCCCAGCCTGGGCCAGTGTTGCGGGGGTGTCGTCAGCCTTGACCTGGAGCGTGTGACGGTCGCAGACATCCCGCGGTTGCGCATGCAACTGGCGCAAGCCGGCCACCCCTTGGCCCTGTTCGGTGGTGGGCACGTGGGCAGGGCGCTGGTCCATGCCTTGAGCCCGCTGCCGTTTGCGCTGACCTGGGTGGACAGCCGTGACGGCATTTTTCCGTCCGATGTGCAGCCTGATGTGGTGTGCGAACACTCCGACCCCGTGCAGGCCGCCGTGCGCGACCTGGCCCCCGGCAGCGCCGTGCTGATCATGAGCTTCAGCCACGCCGAAGACCTGGACGTGTTGGCCGAGTGCCTGATGCGCCAGCGCAATCAGGGCGACTTGCGCTGGGTGGGGCTGATTGGCAGCAAAACCAAGTGGGCCAGGTTTAAGCACCGCCTGGCCGAGCGCGGCTTTTCCGAGGCCGAATGGGCGCAGGTGGCGTGCCCCATCGGGCTGCCCGGCATCACGGGCAAGCAACCAGCGGTGATCGCGGCGGCTGTGGCGGCACAGTTGTTGCAAGTCTTCGGTGTGTGACGGATGCGGGGAATCCCTGCACCGCTGAACGCAAAAACTGTATACACTGTGCTTCACATCGGGCGGGGGCCAGGCCCGCCGGTGTCGCGACCTGATGCCTGTTCACAGCGCCCGCAGTGGTGAACAGGCCGGAGAAACACCTTGGACGTTTACCTGCTTGACTGGGCCAACCTGCTGCTGCGTTGGCTGCACGTGATCACCGCCATCGCGTGGATTGGTTCCTCGTTTTACTTTGTCTTTTTGGACAACAACCTCATCAAGCCCACCTCGCCCGACTTGCTCGAAAAAGGGGTGGACGGTGCCATTTGGGCTGTGCACGGCGGCGGGTTCTACAACCCGCAAAAGTACATGGTGGCGCCCAAAAAAATCCACACGCACCTGCACTGGTTTTACTGGGAAAGCTATTCCACGTGGCTCAGCGGTTTTGCGCTGTTCACCGTGTTGTACCTGTGGAATGCGGGCACCTACCTGATCGACAAATCGGTGTTCGACTGGGCGCCGCCCACGGCCATTGGCGCGGCGCTGGCGTTTCTGGTGGCGTTCTGGCTGCTGTACGACGGCATTTGCCGTGTGTTCGGGTTCCGCAAAAACGGCGACGCCATCGTCGGCGCGCTGGTGTTTGTGGTCATTGCCTTTGGCTCATGGCTGGCCACCGAGCTGTTTGCCGGGCGCGCAGCGTTCCTGCTGGTGGGCGCGATGATTGCCACCGCCATGAGCGCCAACGTGTTTTTCTGGATCATTCCTGGCCAGCGCACGGTGGTGGCCGCCATGAGTTCGGCTGTGAAGGTGGACCCGGCGTCGCTGGCCATTCACGGCAAGCGAGGCAAGCAGCGCAGCGTGCACAACACGTATTTCACGCTGCCGGTGATTTTTTCTGTACACGAACGAGCACAACTGGCTCATCCTGGTGGTGATGATGCTGGCCGGTGCCCTCATTCGCCAGTATTTCGTGATGCGCCACGGCTACAAACTGGGCCGCAACAAAAACCCTGTGGCCTATGCCGCTGTGGGCACGGTGCTGCTGCTGGCCACCATCGTGGCGCTGGCCCCTGCTCCCAAGGCACCCGTGGCCCCGGGCGCTGCCGCACCGGCGGCGGTGGGTTACGCACAGGTCAAGGTTGTGCTGGAGCAGCGCTGCTACAGCTGCCATGGTGAACAGGTTCAACTGAAAAACGTGCGGCTGGACCAGCCCGACCTGCTGAAAACCCACACCCAGGCGGTGTATCAGCAAGTGGTGGTGACCAAACAAATGCCCATGAACAACGCCACCGGCATCACCGACGACGAGCGTGCCCTGGTGGCCCGCTGGTTCGAGGCGGGTGCACCGGCGCAATAAGAAAACTTAAAGTCTTTTTATGCTATTCCCATTTTTGCGTTTGGGTGTTTTGTTTGTCAGCCGTGGTGAGAGAAGTGTTGCGCTTGTAGGCGCTGCAGGGCGAGCAGCGCCAGGTCGAGGGCAAAGTTGTCAAGGTGCTGCTGAAGCGGTTCAACGGCGCTGTTGCCCACCACCCTGGCCAGTGCGGGGCGCAGGGAGTCAAACACCTGGGCTGCGCGGAGGTCGTCGGTGGCGAGCAGCTTGCCCAGGTTCTCCAGTTCCGCGGCCAGGGCCTGTGTGTCCACTGGAACGGCAGCAGGGTCGGCTTCGGGCTGGGCCTGCTGCTCTGCCAGAGCCTCGATGGCGGGGCAAGCTGCATCCAAAGCAGCCGTGAGTGCTGACAAGGTGGCCTGTGTGTCGGCCACATCTTGCAGGCGAATGGCCTTTTCTGCACGCACGGCTTCGCGCTGCACGGCACTCAACCCCAGCGTGCCCGCCAGGCCTTTGAGTGTGTGCGCCAGGCGCAGGGCCGTGTCGCGCTCGCCACAGTCCAGCAGGGTTTGCAGGGTGATGCCATCTTGCCCGTGGCTCTGGGCAAAGCGCTGCAACAGCGCTAGCAAGCGGTGTGCACGGCCCAGCACGTTGGGCAGCGCGCTGTGCACGGCAAGGCCAGGCACCTGTTCCAGCGCCGCCACCAGTTGCGCCTGTGCCGCCGGATCGGTGTTGGTGGGGGGGGCTGTGGGGAAAGCAGCTGCATCGCGCTGCGCCTGCGGACTGGCCTCGGGCAACCAGCGCACCAGCGTGGCGTACAGCAGGCCGGGGGCCACGGGTTTGGCGATGTGGTCGTTCATGCCTGCTGCCAGGCAGGCCTCGCGGTCTTCGTCGAACGCGTTGGCGGTCATGGCAATCACGGGCGTGGCCGCGTGGCCGGGCAGGGCGCGGATGCGACGGGTTGCCTCCATTCCGTCCATGCGGGGCATTTGCAGGTCCATCAGCACGAGGTCGTAGGCGTTTTCGGTGGCCCGTTCCACGGCTTGCACGCCGTCTACCGCGAGGTCAACCTTCAGCCCCACGTGCTGCAGCAGGTCCAACGCGACCTCCTGGTTCAGCACGTTGTCTTCGGCCAGCAGCACATGCAGGCCTGTGCGGGCAGCCAACTCTGCCTCGGCGTGTTGGTGCGCTGTGGCGGCGGTCGTCTGGCGTTCTTGTGTCGGGCGGGCCAGCGGCTGCAGGGGGAAGAGTGTGGTGCTCAGCGCTGCGTGCAGCGTGCCTGGCGTGACGGGCTTGGCCAGGAAGTCGGTGAATCCACCGTCGGTCAAAACGTTGCCAGGGCGCTCGCGCAGGGAGCTGACCAGCATGGTGATGGGGCGCAGTTTGAGGGGCAACTGCATCAACTGCCTGCCGGTTTCCACGCCGTCCAGTCCAGGCATGGCCCAGTCGATCAGCAACACCCGGTACGGGTCTCCCAGCGCGTCGGCGCTCTGTACCAGTGCCAATGCGGCTGTGCCCGATGAAGCTGTGTCCACACGTGCACCCATGCCCGACAGCACGTCGGCCATCGACTCACGGGCCTCTTCCAGGTCATCGACCACCAGCACCCGGGTGTCGCGGGTCAATTGGGGCGGGCCTGAATCGTCTGGCCTCTTCTGGCCTGCCCCAAAAGGCAGTTCCACCCAGAAGGTGCTGCCGCGCCCCGACTCGCTGGATACGCCCACTTCGCCGCCCATCATGTGTGCAAGGCGGCGCGAAATGGCCAGCCCCAGGCCCGTGCCCCCGAATTGGCGGGTGGTGGACACGTCGGCCTGCGTGAAAGCATGGAACAAGCGGCTTTGCTGTTCGGCGGTCATGCCAATGCCAGTGTCTTTGACCTCGAAACGCACCCACAGGCGGTCGGCGTCCTCCCGGGCCACCCTGCCTCGCAGCACCACGCTGCCGCGCTCGGTGAATTTGAGTGCGTTGCCCAAAAAGTTCAGCAGCACCTGCCCCAGGCGCATGCCATCACCGTGCAGCGTGGGTGGGAGCCCTGCGATGTCGGCCACCAGTTCCAGGCCTTTGGCCTCGGCGCGGTCGCTGACCATGCCGCACACGTGTGTGATGGTGTGGTCTACATCGAAGTCGGTGGGGTCCAGGGACATGCGACCGGCCTCGATTTTCGAGAAATCGAGGATGTCGTTGATGATGCCCAGCAGGTGCTGCGCCGCATCGTTGATTTTGTCGAGCTGCGCTTTCTGCCGGGGGGCAGTGGTGTCTCTCTTGATGAGGTGTGTCAGCCCGATGATGGCGTTCATGGGCGTGCGGATTTCGTGGCTCATGTTGGCCAGGAACGCACTCTTGGCCTGGTTGGCTGCCTCCGCCTGGTGCTGCGCCTGGCGGATGTCGGTGATGTCGACAATCACGCCCGTCAGCCCCGCCAGTTCACCCGCAGCGTTGTGGAAGGTGGACTTGTGGAACACCACATCGCGCAAGCCGTCGGCTGTCTGTACGCGAGATTCATAGACCTGGTGGCCGCCTTTGGCAAACAGCGCCTTGTCTGCGGCCTCATACACCGAAGCAAGTTCTGGTGGTGCCAGGTCGCTGGTGGTTTTGCCCACCAGATCGGCTTCGGACTGGCCCAGGAACTCTTCATACGCCGGGTTGCAGCCGAGGTAGCGCAAATCAATGCCCTTGTAAAACACCGGGTTTGGTATGGAGCGCAGCAGCGTGCGGTTGAAGTTCACCTGCTCACGCAACTGGGCTTCGGCCTGTTTGCGCTGGGTGATGTCCTGAAACGCCACCACAGCCCCCTTCAGCTCACCTTCTTGCCACAGCGGAGCGCTGTTGTAGAGCACGGGGAAGGACGTGCCGTCGCGCCGCCAGAACACCTCTGTGTCCACGCTGGTGTGCTGTCCGTCCAACACGGTGTGGTGAATGAGGCCGTCTTCGAGGGGGTACGCGTTGCCAATGGCATGGCTGTGCTGGAGCAGCACTTCGCTCACATCGTCGTAGCCCAGCAGGCGCGTGGCAGCCTGGTTGGCAAAAATGATGCGGCCGTGCGTATCCACGCCAAATATGCCTTCCGAAGTGGAGTCCATCAACGATCGCAGCTCGGCTTCTTTCATGGCCAGTGCGTCGGCTGTATTGCGCGCTTCGGCGGTGGCCATTTCGGCGCGCAGCCGGGCTGCCACCACTTCGGCGGTTCGTTCGGCAATCAGGCCTTCCAGCTCTTGCCGGTGGCGCTCCAGTTCGCGCTCGTTGGCTTTGAGCAGGGTGATGTCGCGCCAGATGCCCACCACCAAGAGGCGATTGGCCAGCACCACGCGGTTGGCGGTCACGGAGACATCGATCAGGGTGCCGTCTTTGCGGCGGTGCTGGTTCTCGAAAACGATCGCCTCGCCCGGCTTGATGGCCTGAACGGCTTGGCGCAGGTCCGCCAGGGGCATGTTGCCTTGTATGCCGGCCAGCCCGAGTTGCAGGTATTCGGCTTCGGTGTAACCCAGCAAAGCAGCCCCTGCGCGGTTGACTTGAACAAAGGCCAGGGTATCGGGATCGATGACATCAATGGCATCGACCGCTTGTGTGACGATGGCTGCCATGAGTGTCTGGCTGTCGAGGTAGGCTTCTTCAGCGGCCCGTTTGGCGGTGATGTCGCGCGCCACACCCAACACGCCCAGCATCGACCCGTCGGCGTTGTAAATGGGTGCCTTGATGGTTTCCACCAGCTCGCGGTGGCCGTCGTGGGCAAAGGTCAGCCACTCTTCGTTGACCGTGGGTTTGCCCGCCTGCATGGCGCGGCGGTCGTTTTCGCGGAAAAAGTCTGCCTGCTCGGGAAACAGATCTGCATCGGTGCGACCCAGCAAGCTGGCCTCGTCCATGCCCGCCAGTTGCTCAAACCGGGGGTTGCATTGCAGGTAGCTTCCATCGGGTGCTTTCAGCCACACCAGGTCGGGCAAGCCCTGAATCAAGGTCTTGAGGAAGTGGCGCTCATTTCGCAGCGCCTCCTGTGCTTTTTTGCGCGACCGCACAGACCGGTCGAATGCCAGCACCGCATGCGCCATGTCGCGCACCATGGCCACCGGTTCACGGGTCAGATGCTGCAGGGCGTTGCGCTGTGGTTCGTCCAGCAGCGTGCTGCCCGTGGCCTGCGGTGTACCGGTTTGTGTGTCAATGTCGTCAAGCTCGGTCTGGGCAGCGGGCGCGCCGGTGCGACCGGCCAGTTGCCCCATGGCCATTGCCACCCGGCCCATGCTGCCCGTGAGCCAATAGGTGGCCAGCAGCCACAGCGCACTCATGATCAGCAAGATGCTGATGCCGGTGATGAGGATGGCCCGCAGATGGTCTTGCCGCTGAATGGCCATCTGGTTGAGCCGTTCGGTGGTTTCTGCCGTGATGGAGACAGCGAGCGCCTGGGTGTGCTCCGCAAAAGCCATGTACTCGTCGAGTGACAGGCGTGAATACCGTTGTGCGAGTGAGGGTTGTATGGCAACGATGTCGGTGGCCATCAGCAAAAACGTGCTGTATTCGTTGAACACGTTCATGGCACGGACGAGGTCGCTTTGCGCAAGCCCCCCCATTTCAGTGCCCTGGTTTCTCAGCCATGCTTCGGTGGGGCCGTGTTGGGCGAGTCGCTCGACCACCTGTGTATGGAACTGGTAGGCCTTCTCTTCGCTCAGTTGCTTTTTGTCAGCCAGCGAGAGCATTTCGCGCAGTTGGCCGTGCGTCTGCAGCATGTCGGTGCCCAGCGCCGTGAGGCGGCTGATGGTCGTCAGTTGGCGCTCGATGGACTGCTGCGTGGCCGCCTGCCGATTTTCGAGTTGCCGGAACGAATAAAGGCTGTAGGCAGCCACGCCGCCTTCGAGCAACAGCGTGGGAACAAAAAACAGCAGCATCAGTGTGATGCGGCTTTTCAGGGCGTAAGCGGGCAAGGACATGGCATTGGAAAAAAGTGACCTGGACCGATGGCCGGTACCCAGCGCGTGGGGATGGGGTGGGCTGCGTCAGCGCAGCAGGCGGGCCCACATGTCGGGGTGGATGCTGGCGAGGTACGTGAAGCGGTTGTCGCCCTCTGGCCGCAGCACCACCACGGTGCCTTCGGGCTTGACGAAGTAACCGATCAGGTCGGCCATGTTGGGTGCGTGCGCCACCAGCACGCGGTTGCTGCCTTTGGCCACAGGGGCAGACAACAGTGCGCGGGTGTGGGCCAGGACAGGGGCTTTTTGCGCCGAGGTGAGGTGGGCGGTGTACATCAACAACGGGTTGGTTTTGACTTTGTCGCCAAATGCCAGCTCGGCGGTTTCCCGCGCCCGGCACAGTGGGCTGGCATGTACCTCACCCACGGGAATGCGTGCACGCCTTATGGCCTCGCCCACCTGTTTGGCCACTGCGCGTCCTTGTGCGTTCAGCGGTCGCTGGGTGCTGCAATCCGCCAGGTCCAACTGGGGTTGGTCGGGGATGTCGTTGTTGGTGTTGCCGTGTCGCATGTACAGCACGTAGCCGCCTTTGCGCAGTTGAGCCAGCAAGGGTGGGGTGGCCTTGATTTCGGCAAACTCAACGACTTGGGGTGTGGCAATGGCACCACCTGCGGCGGCGCTGCCGGAAGGCAATGTGCCGTCGTGCGCAGGCGCTGACTGGCCCATGGCTGCTGTGGCGGCCATACACCCCCACAATGCGCCCCAGGCAAAGCGCAGGCAGGCGGTCATTCGGCTTGAGGTTGGGAGGCGCATGCGTTGGCTTGACATGGTGGTGTGTCGCTGGTGGGTAACGCAGATGGCAGCAGGTGCCGTGCCGGGTCATCGGCAAAGCTGTGTGCAATCTGGATGAACTCACTGCGGATGGCAAAGTACGCGTCGACCACGTCGGGGTCGAAATGTGTGCCTCGCCCTTCGCGAATGATGCGTTCGGCCATGTCAAGCGGGAACGCATCCTTGTAGTGGCGGCGGCAGGTGAGTGCGTCAAACACGTCGGCCAGCGCCATGAGGCGGGCTGCCACGGGAATGGCATCTCCGGCCAGCCCCTGCGGGTAGCCGTCGCCGTCCCAGCGTTCGTGGTGGCTGCGGGCCACTTGCTGGGCCACCGCCAGAAAGGCCAGCGAAGGTTCATCGGTGGTCTGGTGGGTGCCCGGGTCACGGGCTTGCACCACTCGGGCCATGGCCTCATGCAAAGCATCCGCGCCAATTTGGGCGTGGGTTTTCATGATCTCGAACTCTTCTGGCGTGAGCTTGCCGGGCTTGAGCAGGATCTGGTCTGGTATGCCCACCTTGCCTATGTCGTGCAGTGGTGCAGCCTTGGCAATGAGGCTGCCCAGCGGCTCCTGCAGGGCATCTGCAAAACGCGGGTGGTGGGTCAGTTGGCGCACCAGCGCAGCCACGTATTCCTGTGTGCGCGTGAGGTGGTTGCCTGTTTCGTTGTCGCGTTTTTCGGCCAGCAGCGCAAGTGCGTTCACGCTCACGTCTTTGATGAGTTCGTTCTCGCGCATGCGGCGCGCCACCTCGCGCTCCAAGTGGCCGTTCTGGTCTTTCAGCCAGTCGCGTGCACGTTTGAGTTCCAGCTGGCTGTTCACCCTGGCCAGCAGGATGGCGGGGCGAATGGGTTTGGCCACGTAATCCACGGCTCCCAGTTGCAGGCCACGCGTTTCGTCGTCATCGGCGTCCATGGCGGTGACGAAAATCACCGGGATGTCGCGCAGTGCAGGGTCGGCCTGCAGGTGGTTCATCACGGCATAACCGTCCAGGCCGGGCATCATGATGTCTAGCAAGATGATGTCGGGTCGGGGTTCAGAGGCTGCGGCAGCCAGGGCGCGTGTGCCGGAATTGGCCACCCGAACGCGGTAATGGGGGCTGAGCAATTCCCCCAGCACGGTCAGGTTGGCTGGGGTGTCATCTACCACCAGGACAGTGGCCTGTGGCGGCGGGGGCGCAGTGGTGAACATGTCCCATTGTGGTCGGGCTGGCTGGCCTGCGCATGACATGTGTCAACGAAACAGGCTTTGGTGTTGCCAAGTGAATTTATAAAAAAGTGCTTCTTACGCAATAGGGTATTGCGCAAGAAGCTACAAATTTAGTATCAAGCCAGTGACTTGTAAACGCCACAGCCCAGGTACGCGTCGCCACAGGGCAGCACGTACGACATCTTGGGGGCCACCTCGCCGGTGGTGGGGTTGCGAAAATCGTATTCCACCCAACCGCCGCCTTGCTGAACAGCGGCCTGTATTTTGGATACCAGCGCAGTGCCGTCGATGCCGGGCACGTCTTGCATCCGCGTGCCCACTCTGGCCGGCTGGCCACCAAAGGCGATATAGGTACCGTTGTGGTCAATGCCAAAGATGTACAGGTCGCGGTCCAAGTAGCCACCGTCAGGTGCCTGGAATGCCTGCAGTGCTTGGGTGGGGGATTGTTTGTATTGGGTGGCGGCCCGCTCGGCCAAGTTGCGGGCTTCGTCTGCGGTGCCCTGGCGCAACTGGAAGCTGGCCACCGATTGCGTCAGCACGCTGGCGCGCTGGCTGAGCAGATCGGCGGCGCGGGCTGCTTCGTCCACCATGGTGGCGTTGTCCTGGGTGATGCGGTCCATCTCGGCCACGGCCTGTGCCACCTGTTGCAGGCCATGGTTTTGTTCGTCGGCGGCTTGAGACAGGCCATTCATGCTGGTGTGCACCTGGCTCATGCCCAGCGCCAGGTTTTCCATGGTTTCACTGACCTGCGTGATACCTTGCACGCCCTGGGCGACGCGCTCGCCAGAGCCCGCCATCAGCGTGCGGATGTCTTTGGCGGCCTGTGCGCTGCGGCCGGCCAGTTGGCGCACCTCGCCCGCCACCACGGAAAAACCGCGCCCCATTTCGCCCGCTCGGGCGGCTTCGATGGACGCATTGATGGACAGCAGGTTGGTCTGGAAAGCCAGCGCGTCCATGACGCCCACGATGTCTTCCATGCGTTTGGCAGATTGGGCTATGCCTTTCATGGTGTTCACGCTGTCTTGCATCAACGCTTGGCTTCGGGTTGCCGCGCTTTGTACGTTGGCGGCTACGCCCAGCGATTCACGTGCGGTGTCTGCATTGGTGGCCACCGTGGTGGCCATGTCTTGCAGGCTGGCAGAGGTTTGTTCCAGGCTGGCAGCCTGGCGCTCGGTGCGTTTGGCCAGTTCATGGCTGTCGTATTGGAGCAAACGGCCCGACTCGGCCACCAGCGCGGCATTGCTGCGCACCTGGGCCACCATGGCCGAGAGCTGGCGAGCCATGTTGTCAAGTGCTTCCCTCAAGGGGAGCCACTGCGTGGGCGTTTGAACTTGCCAACCGGTGCGCAGCTGTCCCTGTGCCAAGGCCTGGGTGTGCCGGGCCATGTCGGAGATGTGGCGGGCGGTTTGCTGACGCAGATAAAAGCCCCAAGCCACCAAAGCTGCCAGCTGTAAGCCCCACAGCAGCCAAATGGCGGTACTGCCCTGACCCAGCGCCCAGGCCAGCAAGGGAAAGGTCAGCAACAAAACGGCACCCGCAAGCAGCGGGCTTTGCCAGGGAGCGGACGTTGTTGTCATGGGCGCAACGACTGGTGAGAAGTGGAAGCGGCTAACGGGCCACTCAGCCTGGGGGCAACGCAGAGGGCCCTGCTTGCAATTGGCGGAGTTTATCTTTCTTGCTGGGGCGCTTGCCTTTGATGCCACCGTTGGGATCCAGCCCCGCGGGGCCTGGGCGTGCGGGTGCCGACGGCATGCTGTTCGAATGGTTCATTGTGTCTGCACGGGCGATTGGCTCGGGCTCAAAGCCGCGCACCACCTCGCGCTTCAAGGCCAGCCCATGGCGCTTTTCAATCAGGCGCAGGTGGTCTTCGGTGTCGGGGCTCACAAAGCTCACGGCCAAACCGCTGGCCCCGGCGCGCCCCGTGCGGCCCATGCGGTGGGTGTGGTCGTCGGCGCTGCGGGGCAGGTCGTAGTTCACCACCACGGGCAGGTCGGTGATGTCCAGGCCGCGCGCGGCCAGGTCGGTGGCCACCACCGCGCGCACCCGGCTGAGCTTGAAATCGGCCAGCACCTGCGTGCGTTTGCCCTGGCTCAAGCCCCCGTGAAACGGCTCGGCACTGATGCGCGCCTTGCGCAGCTTTTCAGACACGATGTCGGCCGCGTGTTGCGTGGCCACAAACACCAGCACCCGTTTCCAGTGCTCGGTGTCGATCAGGTGGCGCAGCAACTGTGTGCGGTGGCGCGTGTCCACGCTGATGGCCAGTTGCTCTATGTCGGGCGCGGCTTCTGCCACGGGGGCCAAGTCGATGCGCACGGGCTCGCGCAGCAGCCCGTCAGCCAGGGCCTGCACTGCCGGGGCGAAGGTGGCAGAAAACAGCAGGTTTTGCCGCCGCGCGGGCAGCAGTTGCGCGATGCGTGCCCATTCGTCGGCAAAGCCGGTGTCCAGCAAGCGGTCGGCTTCGTCCAGCACCAGGGTGTGCACGCTGTCCAGCCGCAGGGCGTTAGGCGGCCGGGGGTGGCCACCACCACGTCGGTGCCGCCGCGCAGGCCCAGCATTTGAGGATTGATGGACACGCCGCCAAACACCACCGTCACCCGCAGGCCCACCGGCAGGCGGTTGGCCACGTCGCGCAAAGTGGTGCCCACTTGCACGGCCAGCTCTCGTGTGGGCACCAGCACCAGGGCGCGTGCGCCTTTGGGTGTGGGGCTGGGGGTTTCCAGCAGGCGCTGCAGCAAGG
>JFJP01001838.1_pt1 | contig 41521 bp, 32 predicted proteins | sample 431651 | NCBI WGS metagenome assembly JFJP01 (sample SAMN02602958, study PRJNA72255) | Microbial mat metagenome, whole genome shotgun sequencing project. | biome: fresh water; feature: sink hole; material: water; isolation source: purple microbial (photo- and chemosynthetic) mats found in...
ACCACCGGTTGCGGTAGATCTCGGCGACGGTCAGAGCGGGCAGATCGAATCGATTGGTCAGGAAGACAAGGAACTTGTCGGTTTCGGGATCGCGGTAAGAGACGCGGCGCAGGCGATCCGGGTAGGCAAGCTTCGATTTGGGCGTGGCCAGCAGGATGCTCTGGTCGCTGCGCAACCCGGTCGACTTGTCGACCTCGCGCCAGGCGACCCGGGTGTAACGCATATTGTCCTTGGCCCGAATGACGAAGGAGACCTGTTGTTGATGCAGTGCTTGCAGCCGGGTGAAATCGAGATAGCCGCGGTCGATGACCACGATGGCTCCCGCAGGCCAATGAATCATGTCGAGGATTTTGACGTCGTGCACCTTGCCGGTGGTGATATGGACAAAAACGGGAATGGCGCCACGCAGATCGATAATCGTGTGAGCCTTGACCGCGGCCTTGGTCGAGCGGAAGTCTGCCCAAGGAAACAAACTCAGACACAGGTCGATGGTAGTGGAGTCCATGGCATAGAGGGGTTCCTTGATTCCCAATCCAATATCTTCGCCTTGATACAATTCGATTGCAGTCGCAATCAGCCGATGTCCGAGTGCTTCGAACAATCGCCAATCGCGTCGTTCGTTGGCGTCGGCCAGAGTGGAGCGGGATATCTTGCCGCGAATCCCGATGTGGTAGAGCTTGGCGCGTTGAGAATTGAGACAAGCCACCAGATCTCGCAAACCTTCTCGACGCGTCAGTTGGGAATACGCGATACAGAGGAAATGTGTCCAGGCCGAGAAGTGATGGATGCCATGGTTCGAGGCGTATCGATCGACGAGATGCTCGAAATGACTGAATGGGACGAAGTCCAGCAATTGTGCAAACACCGACCGACCACGATTCATGACGTAGCCCCCTTTGCCAAGAAAACTGACAAAGATACGGCCGAAAACCCGCTCGCGATTTCAAATCGTCGGAATCTTGGATCACACCAATACTCCCGTCATTGCTTGGTTCCAATCAATTGAGCTCGAAAACTACCGGACAGATGTGAAATGAAACGTATAGTGTCTATCGGGCTGGCCTAGAATTATTTCCACGTTGGCTGGGCACTTGTTGATCCGGCCAGCGATTCCTTCTCAGTAATTATTTCCACGTTGGCTGGGCACTTGTTGATCCGGCCAGCGATTCCTTCTCAGTGCGACAGCATCAGATAGCCCAGCACCAGATCGATCATGTGCTGTTGCCGCTCGACTTTCGCCTTTGGATTGCTCAGGTCGCGTCTGAACACGGTGCTCAGGGTGTCGTTGTTGGAGAGGTAGAAATAACTCAGTGCGGCAATCGAGATATAGAGCTGGAGAGGATCCACGCCGCCGCGAAAGAGTTTTTCGTTTTGTCCGCGGATGAGGATTTCATTGAGGGTGTCGATGAGTTTCGAGTTGTACATCCCGATATTCTTCGACTTCTTGATGTGTGAGGCGTGGAACATATTTTCGGTATTGAGCAGGTGCAGGAATTCCGGATGGAGATTGTAGTAATCCCAGGTAAATGCGATCAGCGAGCGGATCGCCTCGACCGGGTGATGGTCGAGCAGCCTTAATGCGGACTCGGCATCCCGGATGGTTTTGTAGGTGTCTTCCATCACCGCCAGAAACAGCTCTTCCTTGTTCTGGAAGTAGTAATACAGCATGCGCTTGTTCGACCCGGAACGCTCGGCGATGCTTTCGATGCGTGCGCCGGCAAACCCTTTTTGGGAGAATTCTTCGGTCGCTGCCGCGAGGATAAGGCTGCGGGTACGTTCCTTGTTGCGGGTTGGGATTTCTTTGGGCTGTGACATGCTGTCGGGGGGCTTCCGATATCGATCTCTGACTATTATATGACGCACAAGCTCACGCTGCCGGGCCAATGCTGTTCAGTTAAGGAAACTCTGACGTATCCGTCATCCCCGCGCAGGCGGGGATCCAGAATGCCGAACTAACTGGGTTCCCGCCTTCGCGGGAACGACGGAGACGAATAAATCAGTAATTCCCTAACTGTGCAGTGAACACACCACCCGTTTGACGGCAGGGTCTTCGTGGTGCGGATGAATCGTAAAGCCGAGCGTGGTCATCAGCCGGAACATCTTGGAGTTCATCGCCAGCACGTCGCCAACGACGGCGCGGTAACCTTTCTGCCGTGCGACGTCGATGAGCATGGTCATCAGTTTGCGACCGACACCGTGCATCTGCCAGTCGTCGGCAACGGCCAGGGCGAACTCCACGGTTTCACCGTCAGGGTTGGTCACGTAGCGTGCCACACCGATTTGCGTCTCCTTGCCTCCTTCTCCGGGCAGGGTGGCGACCAGCGCCATTTCGCGGTCATAGTCAATCTGGGTGAAGCGCACCAGCATTGATTGGGTGAGTTCGCGCAGGGTGTCCATGAAGCGGTAATACTTGCTTTCGTCGGAGAGATGCTTGACAAAATTCTGCTCCATCTCGGCATCCTCCGGACGGATCGGACGGATGGTAATGATGCGCCCATCCGGCTGTTCCCATTCCTGTACCAGGTGCGCCGGATAGGGGTGGATGGCCATGTGCGAATAGCGGTCGCCGGTGGTGGGAGCGTAATCGATGACAATCCGCGCGTCGGCGGCAATGGCGCCGTTTTCGTCGACGATCAGCGGGTTGAGATCGAGTTCCTGCAGCCAGGGCAGTTCACACACCATTTCGGAGATATTCAACAATACTTCTTCCAGCGCTTCCATTTTGATTGCCGGCATGTTGTGGTATTCGCCAAGCAACCTGGCGGCCCGCGTCGAACGGATCAGGTCCTGGGCCAGAAAACGGTTGAGCGGTGGCAGCGCAACCGCGCGGTCACTGAAGATTTCGACTTCGGTACCCCCGGAACCGAAGGTGATGATGGGCCCGAAGATCGGGTCGCGAATGACGCCGATCATCAGTTCGCGGCCATTCGGACGGGCCAGGTAAGGTTCGATCGAAACGCCGTTGATGCGTGCGTCAGGATGCTTTCTCTGAACCGTTTCGATGATGTCATGGTAGGCGTTGCGTACGGACGGCGCCGTGGTGATATTGAGCCGGACCCCGCCGGCTTCGCTTTTGCGTACGATATCCGGCGAGTCGACCTTCATGGCCACCGGGAAGCCGATCTGTTCAGCCAGCAACAGCGATTCGGTCGGGGTCCGGGCAACCATGGTTTGCGCCACCGGAATGCGGAAGGCACGCAGAACGGCTTTCGATTCCATTTCCGAAAGCACTTTGCGGTGCTCCTGTAATACCGCCTCAATCAGCATCTTGGCCCCCTCGGTTTCCTGTCGGGTCAGGTGCGAGGTGGCCTCTGGCGTTTGCAGAAGAAGCTTCTGGTTCCGGTAGTAGGTCGAGATGTGGTAGTAGAGTTCAACGGCGGTTTCCGGCATGCGGAACGCCGGGATGCCGGCATTCTCCAGTGCCGTGCGCCCTGCGAGGACCTGCTGCTCGCCCATCCAGCAGGCAATGATGGGCTTCGAGGTTTGCTCGCTGACGGCGATGACGCCTTGTGCCACTTCCATCGGTTGTGTCATGGCCTGCGGTGAAAGAATGACCAGGATGCCATCCACACCCTCTTCCTCGGCCACGGCAAGAATCGCCTCACGATAGCGTTCGGGGGTTGCGTCTCCGACGATATCGATCGGATTGCTTTGCGACCAGGTTGATGGCAGCTTCGCATTGAGTACCTTCAGGGTGGCCGCTGAAAGCTCGGCCAATGGAATCTTCATGTCACCGGCGCGATCCGCCGCCATGGCGCCAGGGCCGCCGCCGTTGGTGATGATGGCCAGACGTTTGCCCAGCGGACAGAATTTGGACGCCAAGGCCTTGGAGGCATAGAACAGTTGACCAACATTCTTGACCCGCACCACACCGGCGCGGCGCACTGCCGCGTCGAATACCGAGTCGGATCCAGCGAGCATGCCCGAGTGCACTTTGACCGCCGCCGAACCGGCAGCGTGGCGACCGGCCTTGAGCAGAATGATGGGTTTGATGCGTGCGGCTGAACGCAGGGCGCTCATGAAGCGCCGTGAGTTCCGGATGCCTTCGATATAGAGCAGGATGTAATGCGAGCGGTTGTCGCAGACCAGGTAATCTAGGATCTCGCCGAAGTCGACATCGGCCGTGCTGCCCAGTGAAATGACGCTGGAGAAACCGACCTTGTTGGCCGCCGCCCAGTCCAGAACGGCAGAGCACATGGCTCCGGATTGTGAAACCAGCGCCAGATTGCCCGCTGTGGCGTTGACACTGGCAAAGGTCGCATTGAGGCCAAGCTCGGGGCGGATGATGCCCAGGCAGTTGGGGCCGAGAACCCGGACGCCGTAGCTGCGGGCGATTTCCAGGGTTTTTCGTTCGAGTGCGGCGCCCGAATGGCCGGCCTCGGCAAAGCCAGCCGTGATGATGATGACGTTTTTGATGCCGCTGCGGCCGCATTGCTCGACGATCTCGGGAACCGTCTGCGGCCGGGTGGCGATGATCGCGAGCTCGACACGGGCGCCGATTTCCTCGATCGACTTGTAGGACTGAACGCCCTGGATGGTTTCGTGCTTCGGGTTGATCGCATAAAGACGACCTTTGTACCCCGACTCGAGGATGTTCTTGAACAGGACGCTGCCGACCGAGTTCTCGCGCTCGGAGGCGCCGATGACCGCCACTGATTTGGGTTCGAAAAGACTGGTGAGATAGTGTTGTTCTTGCATGGCAATTCACCTTGGGGAAACAGTTACAACTGTTTGTTGGCCTCTAGCCACAAACTAGCACACAATTTCGCTGGTGTCTGCAGAAAATGCCCCTGATTTCAGGCCGTTAGGGAAAGGCTGATTTATTCGTCACCCCGGCGAAAGCGCCCCGAAGGTAAGGCGAAGCCGTCTTGAGGAAGTACCCTTGGGGTGCCGGGGTCCAGTTCGTTGATTCTTCTGGCTCTGCAATTCCTTCGGTCGAATTCCGGCACCCCAAGGGTACTTCCTTCGGGGCGCTTTCGCCGGAATGACGGATTTGGAATACTTCAGCCTTTTGTTAGGGTTTTTTCCCGGGCAGCAACGATCTGCCTGGCCAGGGCGTCGATGCCAGCTGGCGAGAGGTCGTCGCTGGCAAAGGTCTGCGGGGCACCAAATCCGGAGAAGTTGTGATTCTGCGAGCGCCTGTACAACGGGTCATAGTGCAGTTCGAGCAGTTCGCTGACCAGCGCGCGCCACTGGCGGTTTTCGGTGTAACCCTGCCAGCGTTCGATGGTTTCGCGGCTTTGCAGATGGCGCAGTTCATCGAGCCGGGTGTTGAGCCAGTCGGGAGCCTTCAGGAAGTAGTCGTAATCACGCAGCAGGAAATCGACGCGTGCCGCGAAGGCAGCTTCGATGTTGATACAGGCGCCGCTGCGCAGGGTTTCGAGCAGTTCGTTGGGCAGGTGGATGCTGCCGATCCGGCGGCTTTCGGCCTCGACATAAACCGGGCGTTGCGGGTCCAGGCCGTGCAGTGCAACGAGCAGCCGGGTCTCGAACATTTTTTGCGAGGGCTGCGGCGAATCAGGCAGAACGCCGAGCACCGAGCCCTTGTGGCAGGCGAGTTCCTCCAGATCGAGTATCTGTTCCCCGTGTGTCGCCAAAGCCTGGAGGATGCGGCTCTTGCCGCTGCCGGTTGCACCGCAGATGACTTTGAAGCTGATGCGTAGCGGCAATGCGGCAAGCCGGTCGACCACCAGCTTGCGATAATACTTGTAGCCGCCTTCCAGTTGCTGGGCATCCCAGCCAATACGGCGCAGAATCAGGGTCATCGCCCCGCTGCGCTGTCCGCCGCGCCAGCAGACGATCAGTGGCCGCCATGTTTTGGGGCGGTCGTGAAAGCTGGTGCGCAGATGATGGGCAATGTTCTCGGCAACGTAGGCGGCGCCGATCTTCTTGGCCTCGAAGGGTGAGTGCTGCTTGTAAAGCGTACCCACTTCGATGCGCTGTTCATTGTCGAGTACCGGGCAGTTGATCGAGCCGGGGATGTGGTCTTCGACGAACTCGGCGGGCGTTCGGGTGTCAATGATATCGTCAAAGAGGCGGTAGTCTTCGATCCGTCCAACGCTGGCGATGCCGTGTCTCATGGCTTTCATCTTAACAGCGGCTCCAGGCTGCGCCAGACATTGTCAAGCAGACGGGGCTGGGCTGCGGCCGTCGGGTGCAGGTTGTCGGCCTGAAACAGTTGCGGCTGGTCGGCAATGCCGTCGAGCAGGAAGTCCACCAGCGCAGTCTTGCGCATCCTGGCCACGTCGCCATAGGTATTGTGGAACTGTGTCGCGTAGGGTCCGAAGTTCGGCGGCAGGCGCTGGCCGACGATGAGTACTCTGGCTTTTTTCTGTTGCGCGCTCTCAGTCATGGCCAGGAGATTGTCGCGCAGGGTGGCGATGGGCAGGCCGCGCAGGCCGTCATTGCTACCCAGGGCGATGATCACGATGTGCGGCTGATGCCTAGCCAGCGCCGCATTGAGGCGGCTGCGACCACCGCTGCTGGTTTCTCCCGAAATGCTGGCGTTGACGACGGTATAATCGAGTTGCTTGTCGTGCAGGCGTTTGGCCAGCAGTGCCGGCCACGCGGCGTCCTGGCGGATGCCGTAGCCGGCCGAGAGCGAGTCGCCGAAAACGAGGATGGTTCTGCTGGCCTGTACGGATGTGGCGATCAGGGCCAGAGCGATGAGCAGCAGAAAACGCAGGCGGAAAATTGACAGGGAACGGTACATGAGGCAAGAAACCTTTAAAGTGGTCGAAGTCAGCGGGCTGAGCAAGTGCGTCGATAATGGCGGTGAACCGCTGACCATTCTGCACCAGAATTCGTTTTCCGTCGCGGCGGGTGAAACCGTGGCCATTGTCGGGGCGTCCGGTTCCGGCAAGTCCACCCTGCTCGGTTTGCTTGCCGGTCTCGATCTGCCGAGCAGCGGCACGGTCATGCTGGCCGGTGAAAACCTCTGCGCGCTGGATGAGGATGCCCGTGCCGTTCTGCGCGGGCGTTTGCTCGGTTTCGTCTTTCAGTCGTTCCAGTTGCTGCCTTCGCTGAACGCCATCGAGAACGTGATGCTGCCGCTGGAACTGGCTGGCGCGCCGGATGCCCGCAGCGAAGCCGAGCGCTGGCTGGAGCGGGTCGGGCTGTCGCACCGCCTGCGCCATTATCCAAAGCACCTGTCCGGCGGCGAACAACAGCGCGTCGCACTGGCCCGTGCCTTTGCGCCAAAACCAAAGCTGGTTCTGGCTGACGAGCCGACCGGCAACCTCGACGCGACAACCGGCCACCAGATCATCGAGTTGATGTTTGCCATCAACGCCGAGAGCGGCACGACGCTGATTCTGGTTACCCACGACGAAGAAATCGCCGCCCGCTGCAGCCGGCGGATGCGCATGCATGCCGGCGAACTGGAAGAAATGCGCTGAACTACCGGCCTGCAAGGCAGTAAACACGGGCACCTTCAGAGCGATGCCCGATGCGGCATGTTCACGCGCTGGCCCGGAACCGGGCCAGCGCCCCGCTCAAACCACCTCTTTCTTGTGGTAGTGCGTATGCAGCAGGTGGTGCGATTTTTCACCGAGCGGCACGCCGAGAAATTCCTTGTACAGTTGCTGGACCGCTACATTCTCGTGTGATTTGCGCAGGGTCTTGCTTTCGTCTTCGGAATAGATGGCGCTGATGCGTTTCAGGCGTACCGAATCGTCGGTCATGCGTGGCTGTCCGCCGCCGCCTATGCAGCCACCGGGGCAGGTCATCACTTCAATGAAGTGGTAGCTCTTTTCGCCGCGCCGGATGCTTTCGAGCAAGCTGCGGGCGTTGACCAGCCCGTGCGAAACCGCTACTTTCACTTCAACTCCTTCGAGGAACGACCACGCGGCCACGGTGTCCTTGATGACAATTGACGCTTCCTTGACCCCTTCAAGTCCGGCAATCGGTTTGACGTGCAGGTTTTCCGTCGGCAATGAGCGTCCGGTGACGATCTCGTAGGCCGTACGCAGCGCCGCTTCCATGACGCCGCCGGTGTTGGCGAAGATGTCGGCCGCACCGGAACTGAGTCCCAGCGGAGCATCCATGGTGCCATCCGGAAGCGAGAGGAAATCGATGCCCGCCGCCTTGATCATCCGGCCCAGTTCGCGCGTGGTGAGCACGTAGTCCACATCGCGAACGCCGCTGCTGTTCATCTCGGGCCGCTGCGCCTCATATTTCTTGGCGGTACAGGGCATGACCGCGACCACCGTCAGATCCTCGGGCTTGACGCCGATTTTCTGCGCGTAATAGGTCTTGGCCACTGCACCGAACATCTGCTGCGGCGATTTGCAGGTGGACAGGTTGGGCAGGAAATCTGGGAAATAGTATTCCGCGAAGTTGATCCAGCCGGGCGAGCAACTGGTAAACATCGGCAGCGGAACCGCTTCGCCATCGACCAGCGCTTTTTTCAGGCGCGTCAGCAACTCGGTACCTTCCTCCATGATTGTCAGGTCGGCGGCGAAGTTGGTGTCGAAGACCGCGTTGAAACCCAGTTCGCGCAGCGCGGTGATCATCTTTCCGGTCACTCGCGTTCCCGGTTCGCAGCCGAAGCATTCGCCCAGCGCGGCGCGAATGGCCGGCGCGGTTTGCACGATAACCGTCTTCTTCGGGTCTTCAAGCGCTTTCCAGACATCCTCCACGTGGCTGCGCTCGGTAATGGCGCCAACCGGGCAAACGGCGGAACACTGCCCGCACTGCACACAGGCCACGTCGCCAAGGTCAAGCGCAAACGCCGGACCGATCATGGTGTCGAAGCCGCGTCCCTGCGGATGGAGCGCGCCGACGCCCTGTATCTGCGAACAAACAGTCACGCAGCGACGGCACTTGATGCATTTGCCATTGTCGCGGATGAGTGCCGGTGTGCTGTCGTCAATCCGCGCCTTGGCCTTTTCGCCTTCAAAGGCGATTTCACGAATGCCCAGCTCTGAAGCCAGTTCCTGCAATTCGCAGTCCTGGTTGCGGTCGCAGATCTGGCAGTTGCCGTCGTGTTCGGAAAGAATCAGTTCGACCACCTGGCGACGTGCGGCGCGCACGCGGGGGCTGTTGGTCTTGATCACCATGCCGTTCATCACCGGCGTCGAACAGGCCGCCGATAGCGTACGCGCACCCTCGATTTCAACGAGACAAACACGGCAGGCGCCGATCGGCTCGCGTTTTTCCAGGAAGCACAGCGTGGGGATGTGGATTCCCACGCTTCGGGCGGTATCCAGAATACTTGCGCCGTCAGGGGCTTCGATGGTTTTTCCGTTGATAATCAGCTTAGACATTGACGGCCTCCTCATCACAGACGATGCATTTTCCATAGTCGCAGCGCAGGCAGCGGCGAGCCTGGCGAATCGCTTCGGATTCGTTCCACGATTGCTCGACTTCATCAAAGTTGTTGCGCCGTTTCTCGACCGGCATCATGCGCAATTTTTCCCGTGGATACGGTACCGGATCGGAGTCGGGATCGTAATCGGTGGAATTGGCCTGTTCAGCGCGCCAGAAGGCGTGTTTTTCACCGCTCAGGAGCTGATCGATACCGACCGCTGCACGTTCGCCGTCGGCAATGGCGTGGACAACCGACGCCGGGCCGGTGACGGAATCGCCGCCGGCAAAGACGCCGGCCAGCGAGGTTTTACCGGTCACCGGATCGGCCTTGACCCAGCCGCGCTCATCGAGTTCCAGCACGCCGCCGAAAACGGAGGCGTCGAGTGTCTGGCCGACGGCCATGATGACCTGGTCTGCAGGTACGATGTAGCTGTCATCCTCGACGGCTTCCGGCGAGCGGCGTCCGGAGAGGTCGAATTCGCCAAGGTGCATGCGCAGGCATTTCACTCCGACCACGCTGCCCTCGTCGACGAGTACCTTCCTGGGCGAGGTCAGCGCTTCGATTCTGACGCCCTCCTGCAGCGCTTCCTCGATTTCCTCGGCGTAGGCCGGCATTTCTTCGCGCGTCCGCCGATAGAGCACGGTGACCGACGCCGCGCCGAGACGGATCGCGGTACGCGCCGCGTCGATCGCCGCGTTGCCGCCGCCGATCACGACCACCTGCTTGCCGACCGGCACCGAACCGCGAATATTGTATTCGCGCAGGAAGGCCATGGCATCGGCGACGCCCTTGGCTTCGCAGCCGGGCAGGTTGACGCGGATGCCTTCCGGCGCGCCGATGCCGACGAATATGGCCTCGTAACCTTCGTCGCGCAGGCTCTGGATACTGTAATCCCGTCCGAGCGCCTGACCCGTCCTGATGTCCACGCCCATGCCTTCAACCAGGCGGATTTCCCGGGCCAGCGTTTCGCGTGGCAGACGGTAGGCCGGAATCGCCTGAACCAGCATGCCGCCGGGGCGCTGTTCTTTTTCGAGGACGACCGGTTTGTAGCCGAGGCGCGCAAGGAAAAAGGCACACGACAGGCCGGCCGGGCCGCCACCGATGATGGCGATTTTCTTTTTCGCGTAGTCGGCGTTTTCGCGGACTTCCGGCATCTGCATTTCGTATTCCTGGTCCACCATGAAGCGTTTGATGCCGCGTACGGATACGGAGTCATCGAGCGAGGCGCGGCGGCATTTTTCTTCGCAGGTATGGAAACAGACGCGCGCGCAGACGCTGGCGAACGGATTGCGGTTGCGGTGCAGGCGCAGTGCTTCGTCGTAGCGTTTTTCACCGACCAGCGAAACAAAGCCGGGAATATCGACGCCTGCCGGGCAGGCGGACTGGCACGGCGCGCGCACCAGCGAGGCGCAGACGCCGGCGCGGCAATGGTGGTCGCGAATGTGTTCGACATATTCTTCGCGGAAATGGCGAATCGTTGACAGCACCGGATTGGGCGCGGTCTGCCCCAGCCCGCACAGGGAAGTCTGCTTGATGGTTTCGCCGAGCTCAATCAGCCGGTCGATGTCGGACATGCGTCCATGACCTTCGCAGATGCGCGTGAGTATTTCGAGCATGCGCTTGGTGCCGACGCGGCAGGGCACGCATTTGCCGCAGGATTCGTCCTGTACGAATTCGACGAAAAAGCGGGCGACATCGACCATGCAGGCATCGTCGTCCATGACGATCAATCCGCCCGAGCCCATGATCGCGCCGAGTTCGCTGAGCGATTCGTAGTCGAGCGGCACGTTCAGGTGCTGACGCGGAATGCAGCCGCCAGACGGTCCGCCCAGCTGCGCGGCCTTGAACGGCTTGTTGTTGGGAATTCCGCCACCGATATCGTAGATCAGTTCGCCGAGCGGCGTGCCGACCGGCACTTCGACCAAGCCGGTGTTGCGTACCGTCCCGGCCAGCGCAAAGACCTTGGTGCCCTTGCTCCTTTCGGTGCCGTACGAGGCGTACCACGCGGCTCCCTTGTCGATGATCGCCGGCACGTTGGCGAAGGTTTCGACGTTGTTGAGCACCGTCGGCTTGCCCCACAAGCCCTTCTGCGCCGGGAACGGCGGACGCGGGCGCGGTTCGCCGCGCCGGCCTTCGATGGAGGCCATCAGCGCGGTTTCCTCGCCGCAGACAAAGGCGCCTGAACCCATGCGGATTTCCAGAGCGAAGGAAAAATCGCTGCCGAGAATGTTCCTGCCCAGCAAACCGCGGGCGTTGGCGTCGTCGATAGCTTTTTGCAGGCGGGCGACGGCCAGCGGATATTCGGCGCGCACATAGACATAACCCTGCGATGCGCCGATGGCGTAAGCACCGATGATCATGCCTTCGATCAGGCTGTGCGGATCGCCTTCGAGGACGCTGCGATCCATGTAGGCGCCAGGGTCGCCCTCGTCGGCGTTGCACAGCATGTAGCGCTGGTCGGCAGCGTTCTTGCGGGCAAGACTCCATTTCATTCCGGTCGGGAAGCCGGCGCCGCCGCGTCCGCGCAGTCCGGAGTCTTTCACCGCTTCGACCACGGCTTCGGGGGTCATGCCGTCAAGGACTTTGCCCAGCGCCTGATAGACCCCGGCGGCGAGCGCATCATCCAGGCTTTCGGGATCAATGCGGCCGCAGTTGCGCAAAACAATTTTGGTCTGCTTCCTGAAAAAGTCGATATCGTCAATGCAGGGGACCGCTTTCCCGTCTTTGGCCGCGCGGGCAAGGAGCCGGTCGATGACCGCCCCGCCGCTGGCGTACGCGCTGATGATTTCTGCGCAATCTTCGGGTTGAACACGCTGGTAAAAGGTCATGGCGTCGACCATCAGCATGACCGGCCCTTCTGCGCAAAGTCCCATGCACCCGACGGCGCTGACGTTAATGCTGGCGCTCAGATCCTGTTTGAGAATTTCGCCGCGCAGCGCGGCAATGACTTTCTCCGAGCTGGAGGCCAGACAGCCGCCACCGGCGCAGACCAGAATCTGCTTCACACCTGCGGGCGCCGTGAGTTCCTGGGGAATCCTCTGCAGTTCGCTGACGGACGCAATCGCTGAATTGGCGGGGGCGTTCATTGCGCGCCTCCTTTCTCACCGGCCGCATAGGCCTTGAGGAGTTCGCCGATTTTGGAGGGTTTGACGCGCTGATGGACATTGTCGTTAACCATGATCACCGGGGCGAGTCCGCAGGCGCCGAAACAGCGGCCGACAGCAAGTGAGAAGAGTCGGTCTTCGGCCGTTTCGCTGACATCGATTTTCAGTTGTTTTTTCAGCGCCGAGAGCACCTCCTTGCCGCCGCGGACATAGCAGGCCGTACCGAGGCAGGCGCGCACCAGGTATTTGCCGCGTGGCACCGTGGAGAAGAATGAATAGAAGGAGACGACGCCGGCCACTTCGCTGTAGGGTTTGTTGAAAGCAGTACTGATTGTTTTCAGCACACTTTCCGACAGGTAGCCGAACTGGCTTTGCGCAATCTGCAGGACGGGTATCAGGCCGCCCGGCTTGTCGCGGTATTCCTCGAGAATCTCCTCGAGCCGCAAGGCCATTTCATCTTCAGACAAGGACTCCGAACATTCACAACAGGTCGCGTTTTCCGACATGATAAACCCCCATATTTTCGTGAAAAAACAGTGGAATCTGTTGCACTAATTCATCGGCACTGAATCAAGTATCCTTGTCTTTTACGGCCCGGTCAATGGCGAAATTTTTCCTGTAAAAACAGATCAGTATTATCCGCCGTGGAGGATATTGAAGCAAAGCCGGGGATTCAAATCCGGGGCGGCTTTCAGGCATGGCAGAGGCTACGACAGGGATTTATTTTGCGTTGATCCGGGCTGCAGGCTCGACCCGGAAACACCCGTCAAATGCTGTTCTTTGGTGCTGCGTTGAAGACCAGCGTATTCATTCCGCTTCCGGCGTGCTGCGGAGCGCGCCTGTAGCCGCCGCAATGCCGCTGCGTACCGCACCTTCCAACGTGGCCGGGTAGCCGGCGCAGACGTAGTCGCCGGCCAGCCAGATGCCGTTGAGTGCCGTCTGCGCTGCCGGGCGGGGCAGGTCGGGGATGCAGGAGAAAGTGGCGCGGCGTTCGCGGATGAGCTGGTGCCATGAGGGTGACGGGAGGTTTCTGCCCAGCGCCGCTTCGAGTTCGCGATGCAGCACCGCAGCCAACTCGCCATCGTTGCGCTCGTCCCAGCTTCCTTGGGCGCTCAGGACAAAGCTGATGACCCCGTGATTGCCGTCCAGCGTACCGCGATCAAAGGCCCACTGGCCGAGACACCCGCCCGTGCCGGCATCAAGCCCGAGCATCGGCGAGGGCAGGGAGACATCGGGCGGATAGCCAAGATACATCGTTCCGATCGGCTCGTAGTCATAGCGGGAAATCATATCGGACATTGCGGCGGTCTCTGCCTGCCTGGCCAGCAAGGCCATCGCGTGTTGCGGCGCCGTGGCGAGGATGATGCGGTCGAAGCGTTCTGCGCCGATGCGCAGCCCGTCCTCGATGGCTTCAACGCGGGTCGATAGGCGGATTTCGCCGCCATGAGCGGTAATGAATCCGGCAGCGGCGAGGGGAAAAACACGGCCAAGATCAGCGGCCGGGAGCAGCAGGTCGGTATCGGACCGACCGCCACCCAGACTGTCGCGCAGGACGTTGGCAAAGATCTGCGCCGAGGCGTTTTCCGGCGCGGTGTTCAGTGCGGCGAGGCAGAGCGGTTCCCACAGGTAGCGGCGCAAGCTGCCGTGCTGGCTGTGGCGGTCGAGCAGTTCGGCCACCGTGCAGTCGCTGGCAAGGCGATAGTCGAGGGCTTGCAGCCTGCGCATGAAACGCACCGCGGCGAACTTCTCGCCTGTGCTGCTGCCTTTCGCGCCGAACAGGCCGAAGGCCAGGTGCAGCGGCGCGGGCAGGCATGGCAGTCTCATCCGGAAACCGGCAGCGGGATAGCTCAACTCGAGTGGAAGTCGCCGCAGCAGCCGTTCGGGGTCGGCCCCCACGGTGTGCATCAGGCGCAGTGTTTCGCGGTAGGCGCCGATCAGGATGTGCTGACCGTTGTCGAGGGTGTGTCCGTGCGCATCGACGCTGCGTGCCCGTCCGCCCAGTTGTCTGGCTGCTTCAAAAACGCTGACGCTGGCGCCGGCAGCGCCCAGTTCAACCGCCGCCGCCAGCCCGGCCCAGCCGCCGCCGACAATGGCCACCCTGAGCCGGGTTCTCATTTTCAGCTTCTCAGCCCTTGATCCAGGTCCGCCAGGCGATCCACAGCTTGCGCAGGGGCGTCAGCGAAGTGCGCTGGCTCAATACCTGGCAGCCGTCGCGCTTGATTTCGTCGAGCACGGTGCGGTAGATGGCGGCCATCACCAGCCCCGGGCGCTGTGTCTTGCGGTCAATATCCGGCAGTTCTCTCATGGCCTGTGCGTAGTAGCCTTCGGCGCGTTCGATCTGGAACTCCATCAGCTTGCGGAAGTTGTCGGAATAACGCGAATTCAGGATGTCGGCAACCGGCACCGCGAAGCGCTGGAGTTCGTCGATCGGCAGGTAGATCCGCCCGCGGCGGGCATCTTCGCCGACATCGCGGATGATGTTGGTGAGTTGGAAGGCCATGCCCAGGTCGTGGGCGTATTTCTGTGTCTGGCGATCCTGGAAGCCGAAGATTTCGGCGGCGAGCAGGCCGACGACGCTGGCCACCCGGTAGCAGTAGAGCGAGAGCGCCTTGAAGTCGAGATAGCGCGTCTGCTGCAGATCCATCTCCATGCCGTCGATGATCTCAAGGAGTTGTTCCTGCGGCAGGCTGAACTCGGACAGCACCGGCAACAGTGCCCGGGTGACCGGGTGCTCTGGCTTGCCAGCGTACAGGCGCTCAAGTTCGAGTCGCCACCAGGCCAGCTTGGTGGCGGCGATCTGCGCATCCTGGCATTCGTCAACGACATCGTCGACTTCGCGGCAATAGGCGTAAAGCGCAGTAATCGCGCGCCGCCGGTTGGGCGGCAGAAAGAGGAAGCTGTAATAGAAACTTGAGCCGCTCGAGGACGCTTTCTGCTGGCAATACTCTTCAGGGGTCATTGGCCGTCCCATGGGTTTCGGATGCGAGATTCTTACATAAACAGCGCACGGCTGCCCATCAGCAACCAGTCGGCGGAGCGCAGTCGGGGGCGATGACGGAACACGTCGCCGCGCACACGACGGATCTGTTCGAGAATGCGCAGCCCGCCCTGAACCGTGAAACGAATCTCCCAGCCCATGCGTCCTGGCAGGTTCTGTACCAGCGGGGCGCCTTCGAGCATCAGCTGGCGCGAGCGTTCGGTCTGGAAATCGAGCAGGGCGGCCCATTCGGCGCTCCAGCGGTGATCGGCGATCTGCGTCTCGCTGACGCCAAAACTGTCAAGATCGGTTTGCGGCAGGTAAACGCGATTCTTCTGCCAGTCGATGGCGATGTCCTGCCAGAAGTTAATCAACTGCAGGGTCGTGCAGATGCAGTCAGAGCGATACAGGTTCTCTGCGCTGGCCCGGTCGACAAGATGCAATAGCAATCGTCCGACAGGATTGGCCGAACGCCGGCAGTAGTCGAGGAGTTCGGGGTAATCGGCGTAACGCTTCTGGACGACGTCCTGCGCGAAAGCATCGAGCAGGTCGCGAAAAAGCTGCAAGGGCAGATGCCATTGATCGATGATGCGCGCCAGTTCCTGAAAAACCGGATCCTTTGGCGGCTGCCCCTGCTCGATGCGGTAAAGTTCGAAGTTATACTCGGCCAGACCCTGCAGGCGCTGCTCATCGCTGGCCTCGCCCTCGTCGGCGATATCGTCGGCGCCGCGCGCAAAACGGTAGATCGCCTCGATCGGGCGGCGCAAGCGCCTGGGCAGCAGGACGGAGGCGACAGGGAAATTTTCGTAATGGTCTACGGACATGGCTGAGGTCGGACGGGAAATGATGTGGGTCAAGCCTGCCGAGGGATAAGTGGGCCAGCGGCTGACAGTATAGGGTGATCTCGGGTAAAATGGTCGATTAAGCGCGAGAGTGGCGGAATTGGTAGACGCACTGGATTTAGGTTCCAGCGCCGCAAGGCGTGGGGGTTCGACTCCCTTCTCTCGCACCATTCTTAATGGAAACGAACGCCACAAACACCACCGCCGAAGCCGCGCAGCTGACGAACGCCCTGGAGCGTCGTCTGGATCTTGCGGTGGCTATTGCCGATCTCGACCGGGAAATCGATCAACGCCTGAAGCGTTTGGGCAAGACGATGAAGATGCCGGGCTTCCGTCCGGGCAAGGTGCCGGCCAATATCGTCAGGCAGCAATACGGCGACCAGGCGCGTCACGAAGCGCTTAATGAAGCCCTTGAACGGGCCTTTGGCGAGACCGCCAAGGCCCAGCAACTGCGCGTTGCCGGCTACCCGAACATCGAGCCGAAGAAGAGCGACAGCACGACCCATATCGAGTTCTCTGCGGTCTTCGAGGTCTATCCCGAAATCAGGCTGGGGGAACTCAATGACGTGGAGATCGAGCGTCCGGTGCTGGAAGTCGGTGCCGCTGAAATGGAGAGCACGCTGGCTGTCCTGCGCAAACAGCGTGTACGCTACGAACCGGTTGATCGCGCCGCCGCCAAGGGTGACCGGGCGACGATTGATTTCCTCGGCAAGAAGGATGGCGTGCCTTTCCAGGGTGGACAAGCCAATGACTATCCTTTCGTGCTCGGTGAAGGCGCCATGCTGGCTGATTTTGAAAACGCCGTGATCGGACTCAAGGCCGGCGAAGAAAAAACCTTCGAAATGACCTTCCCTGCCGATTATTCCGCCAAGGATCTGGCCGGCCAAGCCGTAAGCTTCGCGATCACCGTCAAGGAAGTGCGTGAAGCCATCCTGCCCGAGGTTGATGCGGAGTTTGCCAAGACGCTCGGTGTCGAGGATGGCGATGTCGTCAAGATGCATGCCGAAATCGAGACCAATCTGAAGCGCGAGGTCAAGAAGCGTCTGCAGGACAAGGTCAAGGATCAGGTCATGGATGCGTTGCTCAAGGCCAATCCGATCGATGTTCCGAACGCCCTGGTCGACATGGAAATTCAGCGTTTGATGCAGGCTGCACGCCAGGATATGGAGCAGCGTGGCGGGGTCAAGATGAAGGACTTCCCGATGCAGCGTGAATGGTTTGTCGATCAGGCCAAGCGTCGGGTCAGTCTCGGTCTGATTCTGTCGGAGATCGTCAAGGTCAAGGAACTGCATGCCAAGGCCGACCAGATCAAGTCGATTGTCGAAGAGGCGGCGCAGAGCTACGAGCATCCCGAGGAAGTGATCCGCTGGTACTACGCCCAACCGCAGCGTCTCTCCGAGATCGAAGGCGTGGCTATTGAAAACAATGTCGTTGCCTGGGCACTATCCAGCGCCAGGGTTGTCGACAAGGCTGTTGCCTTTGACGAGTTGATGGGCCAGAAATCCTGAAACTCTCCCTCACACCAAGGAGTTGGAATGAGTCTTGATCGTTTTGCATCCGCAGACAACTGGGATCCGCAGGCACTGGGTCTGGTGCCGATGGTGGTCGAGCAGAGCGGGCGGGGTGAGCGGGCCTACGATATCTATTCGCGCCTGCTCAAGGAGCGCGTCATCTTTCTGGTTGGACCGGTCAATGACGTGACGGCCAATCTGGTTGTCGCGCAGTTGCTCTTTCTTGAGGCCGAGAATCCCGACAAGGACATCCATTTCTACATCAATTCACCGGGCGGCTCGGTCTCGGCCGGGATGTCGGTTTACGACACGATGCAGTTCATCAAGCCGGACGTGTCGACGCTGTGCATGGGGCAGGCCTGTTCGATGGGCGCGTTCCTGCTCACGGCCGGCGCCAAGGGCAAGCGTTTTGCGTTGCCCAATTCTCGGGTGATGATTCACCAGCCGATGGGGGGGTTCCAGGGCCAGGCCTCGGATATCGCCATTCACGCCAAGGAAATACTTTCCCTGCGCGCCAAGCTCAACGAAATCATGGCGCATCACACCGGACAGCCGATCGAGCGCATCGAGCGCGATACCGACCGTGACAATTTCCTTTCGGCACAGGAAGCGGCAGAATACGGTCTGATCGACAAGGTTCTGGCCAACCGCGAAGCAGTCTGACGCTGCGCGTGACGGCAGAATTGATTCAGGATTCGGTTTTAGGACCGGATCAATCGTCACATGGAATGAGGTAGGCCGATATGGCTGAAAAGAAAAGCGGCAGCGAAAAATTGCTCTACTGTTCGTTCTGCGGCAAGAGCCAGCATGAAGTGAAAAAGCTCATCGCCGGACCGTCCGTGTTCATCTGCGACGAGTGCATCGAGCTGTGCAACGATATCGTCCGCGACGAGATCTCTGCCGACCAGGGCGGCAAGGTGGCCAAGAGCGATCTGCCGACGCCGAAAGAAATTTCCGGCCTGCTTGACCAGTATGTGATCGGACAGGAAACGGCCAAGCGGATTCTGGCCGTGGCGGTTTATAACCACTACAAGCGCCTGCGTCATTTCGGCAAGGTCGGCGACGACGTTGAACTGGCCAAGAGCAACATCCTGCTCATCGGGCCGACCGGTTCGGGCAAGACACTGCTGGCGCAGACGCTGGCGCGCATGCTCAATGTGCCGTTCGTGATGGCCGATGCGACGACGCTGACCGAAGCCGGCTACGTCGGTGAGGACGTTGAAAACATCATCCAGAAACTCTTGCAGAAGTGCGACTACGATACCGATAAGGCCCAGCAGGGCATCGTCTATATCGATGAGATCGACAAGATTTCGCGCAAATCGGATAACCCCTCGATTACCCGCGATGTGTCCGGAGAAGGCGTGCAGCAGGCCTTGCTCAAGCTGATCGAGGGCACGGTGGCTTCGGTTCCCCCACAGGGCGGGCGCAAGCACCCGAACCAGGATTTCGTACAGGTCGATACGACCAACATTCTGTTCGTCTGCGGCGGCGCCTTCGACGGTCTGGAGAAGGTTATCCGCAATCGTTCCGAGCGCGGCGGCATGGGTTTCGGCGCCGAAGTGAAGAGCAAGGACGACAAGAAAGCGATCGGTGAAGTACTGCGTACGGTCGAACCCGAAGACCTGATCAAATTCGGCCTGATCCCCGAACTGATCGGGCGTCTGCCGGTGATTGCCACGCTTGAAGAACTGTCCAGCGAAGCGCTGGTACAGATTCTGATCGAGCCGAAGAATGCGCTGGTCAAGCAGTATCAGAAGCTGTTCTCGATGGAAGGCGTCGAACTCGAGATTCGTCCGGCGGCGATGGTCGCCATTGCCAGGCGTGCGCTGGATCGCAAGACCGGTGCGCGCGGCCTGAGGTCGATTCTCGAATCCGTCCTGCTCGATACCATGTACGAGCTCCCCGGCATGGAGAATGTCGCGAAGGTCGTGATTGACGAGAATATGATCAGCAGTGATGCCAAGCCGATCCTGATCTACGCTGACCAGCCCAAGGTTTCGGGCGCCAACTGATTTCAGGCCGCTGCCTCCGGTCGCTGCCGGCGGCTTGAAATATGGACTCATGTCCCCATCTCGGGGTCTGTACGCTTACCTTTAGAGCCAATTGATGCCTACGAATCTTCTTCTGTCTGCCGAGTCCGTTGAACTGCCGCTGTTGCCGCTGCGTGACGTGGTCGTTTTCCCGCACATGGTGATCCCGCTCTTCGTCGGGCGGCCCAAATCGATCAAGGCGCTTGAAGTGGCTATGGAAGCCGGCAATGGCATCCTGCTGGTGGCGCAAAAGTCGGCGGTCAAGGACGAGCCGGAAGCCGAGGATCTCTACAGCATCGGCTGCGTGGCCAACATCCTGCAAATGCTCAAGCTGCCCGACGGTACCGTGAAGGTGCTGGTCGAGGGCACGCAGCGCGCGCATGTCGATCTGATCGAGACCCGGGACGAAATGTTTGTGGCTACTGCGCGGCCAGTCGCCGTGGAGGATGGCGTCGATCACGAGGTCGAAGCGCTGCGCCGTGCTGTCATTGCGCAGTTCGATCAGTACGTCAAGCTCAACAAGAAGATTCCGCCGGAAATCCTGACCTCGATCGCTGGGATCGAAGAAGCCGGTCGTCTGGCCGATACGATTGCCGCGCACCTGCCGCTCAAGCTTGAGCAGAAGCAGGAAGTGCTCGAGATGTTCGAGATCCGTCCGCGCATCGAACGGCTGCTATCGCAACTGGAAACCGAAATCGACATTCTTCAGGTCGAGAAACGCATCCGCGGTCGCGTCAAGCGTCAGATGGAGAAAAGCCAGCGCGAGTATTACCTCAACGAGCAGGTCAAGGCCATCCAGAAGGAATTGGGCGAAGGCGAAGAGGGCGCCGATTTCGACGAACTCGATAAAAAGGTCAAGGCCGCCGGCATGAGCAAGGAGGGCCTCGCCAAGGCGCAGTCCGAACTCAAGAAACTCAAGCTGATGTCGCCGATGTCGGCCGAGGCCACTGTCGTGCGCAGTTTCATCGATACCCTGATCAACCTGCCGTGGCGCAAGAAGACGCGGATCAGCAAGGATCTGGCCGAGGCCGGCAAGATCCTCGACAAGGACCACTGGGGCCTGGAGAAGGTCAAGGAACGCATCATCGAATACCTTGCCGTGCAACAGCGGGTGGATAAACTCAAGGCGCCGATCCTTTGCCTGGTCGGGCCTCCCGGTGTCGGCAAGACTTCGCTGGGCCAGTCGATCGCCAGTGCGACCGGACGCAAGTTCGTGCGCATGAGCCTCGGCGGCGTGCGCGACGAAGCCGAGATTCGCGGCCATCGCCGGACCTACATCGGTTCGATGCCGGGCAAGATCCTGCAGAACATGACCAAGGTGGCAGTCAAGAACCCGCTCTTCCTGCTCGACGAAGTCGACAAGATGGGGCAGGATTTCCGTGGCGATCCGAGTTCGGCGCTGCTTGAGGTGCTCGACCCCGAACAGAATTCAACCTTTGTCGATCATTACGTCGAGGTTGAATACGATCTCTCGGAAGTGATGTTCGTGGCTACCGCCAATACGATGAATATTCCGGCACCTCTGCTCGATCGCATGGAGGTGATTCGTCTTTCCGGTTATACGGAAGATGAAAAGATCAACATTGCCCATCGTTATCTTCTGCCCAAGCAGATGAAAACCAACGGTCTGAAAAAGACCGAGCTGACGATAGCCGAAAGCGCGTTGCGCGACATCGTCCGCTACTACACCCGTGAAGCCGGCGTGCGTGCGCTTGAGCGCGATATTTCGAAGATCTGCCGCAAGGTGGTGAAGACGCTGCTGCTCAAGAAAAGCCAGACGCGCATTGCGGTCACGGCGCGCAATCTCGACAAGTTCCTCGGCGTTCGTCGCTACAATTTCGGCATGGCCGAGCGCGAGAATCAGGTCGGTCAGGTGACCGGTCTGGCATGGACGGAAGTTGGCGGCGAGTTGCTGACCATCGAGTCCGTCGTGCTGCCGGGCAAGGGCAAGACGATCACCACCGGCAAGCTCGGCGAAGTGATGCAGGAGTCGATCCAGGCCGCCCTGTCGGTGGTCAGGAAGCGTTCCCGGTCACTGGGTATCGCCGACGATTTCTACCAGAAGAGCGACATCCATATCCACTTGCCGGAAGGCGCGATTCCAAAGGATGGTCCTTCGGCCGGCGTCGGCATCTGCACGGCGCTGGTTTCCGTGCTGACGGGTATCCCGGTGTGTTGCGATGTGGCGATGACTGGCGAGATCACCTTGCGCGGAGAAGTGTTGCCGATTGGCGGGCTCAAGGAAAAACTCCTGGCCGCGGTACGTGGCGGCCTCGGGCGGGTGCTGATTCCGGAAGAGAATGTCAGGGATCTCGCCGAGATTCCCGACAACATCAAGAACAAGCTCGAAATCATTCCGGTCAAGTGGATTGATCGGGTGCTTGAACTGGCGCTCGAGCGTTTGCCGCAGGCCTTGCCGGATGTAGAAGCAACACCCGCTGTTGGTGCGGGAACCGAGAACGGTTCTGCACAATCCATCGTTACTCATTGATTCAACATCAAAGCATGCCGGGAGCAAGTCTTCCGGCATGTCCGCACATTTTCAGTGCTGCGCAAAATCCCCCAAAATCCGCTTGACACAAGGTTTTCAGCCTTGTTATAAGACTCCTGCAGGGCTTCCTGTTCTTCCATGTTCTTTCACTACCAATCGAAGGGGTCATACGTGAATAAATCTGAACTGATTGATCAAATCGCCAAGTCTGCTGATCTGTCCAAGGCGGCTGCCGGTCGTGCACTTGATGCCACTATTGCTGCGGTGAAGACGTCCCTCAAAAAGGGCGGGATGGTAACTCTGGTTGGTTTCGGAACCTTCTACGTCGGCAAGCGCGCTGCGCGCAGCGGTCGTAACCCGCGCACGGGTGCCGCAATCAAGATCAAGGCGGCCAAGGTGCCGAAGTTCCGCGCTGGCAAAGGCCTCAAGGATGCTGTAAACTAACAGGCTTAGTGCTTTACACACGGTATGGGTGCTTAGCTCAGTTGGTAGAGCGCTAGCCTTACAAGCTGGATGTCGGCGGTTCGAGCCCGTCAGCACCCACCAAATGCAGTTCCAGAAAACTCCAAGAAGATTTTTAAGCCCGCCTGATAGCGGGCTTTTATTTGGTTTGTCGTCTGTTAAGGAAAGTCTGATTTATTCGTCACCACTGCGAAAGCTGGGGTCCAGTTTGTTGGTTCTCCTGGATTCCGGCATCCCAAGGGCACTTTCTGCGGGGCGCTTTCGCCGGAATGACGGATTTGAAATACTTCGTCATCCGGGTAATAAACTCATGCGTTCAACTCGTGCAGCCGCCGCCATTGCCAGGCTGAATTCCCGCAGTGAGGGACACCGTTATGTGATGGTATTGACGGGTGCTGGCCTGTTCAAACTGCAGGAGCAGTCTGACGGGGACTGCAAGCCGCTTTCCGAAGCCCTGTCGCTGGATGAGTTTGTGCGCCTTGTCGATTCCATGGGGCCGCAAAAGATTCGTCGCATGACAAAGAATGACGCTGCTTTTGCGCAGCAGTTGGTGAGGAAACCCAAGGCATGAGTACTGGGAAAAAATCCCCGCCATGCAAGGCAGGAATTGAAATTCGGAAACAGATCAGCAATGAGGTGGAAAATCGGGGCTTTAGATCAGGACCACGTCGGTAGCGTCGACAACAATCCGGAAGTTTGCTCCGTAGCAGATCAACTTCCGTACCCCCCGACTGACCCCCGTCACCAAAAAGCAGTTTTCCAGGGCATGTCCTTTGCGCAGTGCCCGGTTGTTGATCTCCTGATAGACCAGTTTGTTGAGTCGGACGGCTCTTCCCACATAGTGGTGCAGTTCTGTCTTCATGTTACCTTCCTCGTGTGTCTCCGGTTGAAGCAAGGAGACTGTCTGTTTTGGAGAAGCTCGCAAAGCAAGCCACGGGGCATAGCAGGATTCAAAATGCAACGAAGTACTCAACTTCAGTCAGAAACCCTGCACAAGAGTGCGATGAAACCATTGTCAGCAAATCAGGTTACGGCTTGGTGACTGCGGTAATTTTTCGTCGGCTGGCGCTGATTGAATCATCGCAAACCATGGTGCAATCTCCTCAGACAAGGTGATTCCGGGAGGGAGTCGATGGATAAAGATTATGTCTCGCCTCTCCCCATGTCTGTGGTGTCTTTGTCGCTGTTCTGTAACGGCATGTTGCAGGAGCAGGGCGCGCAAATTCCCTTCGCGTACCCTGAGAAATGGCAAAGTGGTCGGTGCGGAGAATCAACAGCGCGCAAGGCTTCGCGCTTCACGCCCCATCGCTATGCGGTGTTGTCTGTTTTCGTCCAGCACTTTTAATTGCACCTGCCAATCAAGATGTATTGAGCTGGCTTGAGGGCTAAGGTATGATACGCCCCGTCTCGATCAAACTGCATTTTTCAGCAGTGACATGAATTCAGGACTGTCTTCAGGGGTAAGCCTTGCAGATGATGTTGGCGGGTTTCCCACGGACTCGTTCGAGGGGGCCGGCAGCAGGAAGAGCAACAAGACGATGCGCTGTCGTTCGCGTGGTCGGTAGGCTATGTACCACTGGGGAGTGGTAGTTCAGTTGGTTAGAATACCGGCCTGTCACGCCGGGGGTCGCGGGTTCGAGTCCCGTCCACTCCGCCACTAGCAAAAGGTGAACGCAAGTTCGCCTTTTTTGTTATTGCTTCAATCTTTCAACTGGACTAGCGGGCAATCATCATGTTCGACGCCGTACGCAACAACAAGAAAATCGTTCAAATATTTCTTGGTCTGATCACCTTGCCATTCGCTTTCTGGGGCGTTGATTCCTACGTCAGGAATTCGGGGGTAGGGAGCGATCTGGCCAGCGTCGGTGATACCAAGATCACCATTCCCCAGTTTGAGCAGGCCTTGCGCGAGCGCCAGGATCAAATGCGCCAGGCGCTGGGTGCCGGTTTCAAACAGGAAATGATGAACACGCCTGAAATGAAGCTGAGCATTCTGAACGCGCTGGTCGATCAGCGCCTGTTGCTGCTGGAAACTTCAAAAAACAGCTTGCAGACCAGTGACGAAGTGTTGCGCAACGTCATCAGCACAATCCCTTCGCTGCAGGAGAACGGTAAGTTTTCGATGCCGCGTTATGAATCTGCGCTGCGTGCCCAGGGTATGTCGCAGCCCCAGTTCGAGGCCAAGCTGCGCCAGGATCTGACGCTTCAGCAGTTGATTGGAGCGCTCGGCGATTCCGCTTTTGTTTCAGAGAGCCAGGCCGAAGCGATGTTGCGACTGCAATCCGAGGAACGCCAGTTCAGCGAGTTCCGGATTGCGCCCGAGCAGTTTGCGGACAAGGTCAAGATCGAAACCTCAGCGGTACAGAAATACTATGACGATAACAAGGCACAGTTTGAGGTCGCAGAGCAGCTCAAGGCTGAATACCTGGTGCTCTCGCTTGATGCCATCCTGTCGCAGGTGACGGTTGGTGAGGCTGAGATCAAGGCCTGGTACGAGAGCCACATGGATCGCTATCAGCAGAAAGAAGAGCGCCGTGCCAGCCATATCCTGATCGTGGCGAAAACCGAAGCCGAAAAAGGACAAGCCAAAGCCAAGGCGGAAGAAATACTGAAGGAAGTTCAAAAAGCACCGGCGAAATTTGCCGAACTGGCCAAACAGCATTCACAGGATCCCGGTTCAGCCAAGAATGGCGGTGACCTGGGTTTCTTCGGCCGGGGCATGATGGTCAAAGCGTTTGAAGAGACCGTGTTCAAGCAGAAGGAAGGCGAAATTTCCAATGTGCTGGAGTCCGAGTTCGGTTATCACATCATCAAACTGACGGGCATCAAGCCCGGAAAGTTGCGTTCATTGGACGAAGCGCGTTCTGAAATTGAAAGTGATCTGAAACTTCAGTCCGCCCAGCGCAAGTTTGCCGAGTCCGCAGAGGCCTTCAACAACACGGTTTATGAGCAGTCCGACAGCCTCCAGCCGGCGGCCGAGAAATTCAAATTGAAGATTCAGCAAAGCGACTGGTTGCCCAGGAATCCCGACGCGAAAGACCTTGCCTCGCTCGGCCCTCTGGCGAACAGCAAAATACTGGCGGCGCTCTTTTCCGAAGATGCGATCAAGAACAAGCGCAATACCGAAGCGGTTGAAATCGGGCCGAACATGCTGCTGGCCGCACGCGTACTTGAGCATGTGCCGGCGACCCGAAAACCCTTTGATACGGTAAAGGCCGACATAGAAAAGCTGCTCAGATCCCAGGAGGCTTCTGCCCTGGCCAGGAATTCCGGGGAAGCCCGGTTGGCCGAGTTGAAGAAGGAAAGCAGTGAAGACAAACTGGCCTGGTCGCTGGTCAAGAGTGCTTCACGCCTGCAGGGGCGTGATCTTCCACCCGCTGCCATGCAGGTCATCTTCAAGGCCGATGTACAGAAACTGCCGGCGTATGTTGGTGTCGGCAGCGGCATTGGCGGCAGTTACACGCTCTACAAGATCGTCAAGGTCAGCCAGCCGGAAAATCTTGATGCGGCCAGGCGCAAGAAGTTCCAGAGCGAGTACGACGAGATTATTGCCCAGCAGGATCTGTCGGCTTATCTATCCGGCCTGCGCCTGCGCTACAAGATCGACATCAACAAGTCGGCACTGGATAGCCGCGAGCGCCAGTAATTCCGCAGTTAAAACAGCAACGCCGGCTGGGATAAACCTGTCGGCGTTTTTTCGCGCGTACCGCTCAGGGAATTACTGATTCATTCGTCCCCCAAGAGGACTTGAGCCCAAGGCCCCGTCGCCTTCGGGGCGTCACCCCGGCGAAAGCGCCCCGCAGGAAGTGCCCTTGGGGTGCCGGGGTCCAGTTCGTTGATTTTTCTGGATTCCGGCTTTCGCCGGAATGACGGATTTGGAATACCTCTGCGTTTCCTTCCCTCAGGCCGGAAGCGGATCGGCGTTGCCCAGCGCCGTGGTATTCAAGCCGCCATCGACGTACATGATTTCGCCGGTGATCGCACTGGCCAGGTCGGAGAGCAGGAAGGCGGCGGCGTTGCCGACTTCATCGATGGTTACGTTGCGGCGCAGCGGGGCGTGGTGAGAATTGAAGGCCAGCAGCTTGCCGAAATTGCCGATGCCCGACGCCGCCAGCGTCTTGATCGGTCCGGCGGAAAGCGCGTTGGCGCGTATGCCCTGCGGGCCGAGGCAGAAGGCCAGATAACGCGTGGCGGCTTCGAGACTGGCCTTGGCCAGGCCCATGGTGTTGTAGTTCGGCATGGTGCGTTCGGCACCCAGATAGGTGAGCGCCAGCAATGCCGCATTATTGCCCTTCAGCAGCAACGGACGGGCGGCCTTGGCCAGTGCCGGATAGCTGTAAGATGAAATGTCGTGGGCGATGTGGAACGATTCGCGCGAGATGCCGTCAAGGAAATCGCCTTCGATGGCCACGGTGGGCGCGTAGGCGATTGAATGCACCAGTCCGTCGAGTCCTTCCCACTGTGTCGCCAGATCGGCGAAGAGTTTGGCGATCTGTGCATCCTCCGCGACGTCGCACTGGAAAACCAGCGTGCTGTCGAATTCGGCGGCAAATTTGTTGATGCGATCCAGAAAGCGTTCGTTCTGATAGGTAAAGGCCAGTTTCGCACCTTCTCGGTGGCAGGCCCTGGCGATGCCGTAAGCGATAGAGTGCTTCGACAGTACGCCGGTAATAAGAATGCGCTTGTCTGCAAGAAATCCCATGGGTTCTCCGATAACGATGAATTGTCAGGTGGTGGCTGAGGCAGTTGGCCGCCTCTAGTCGCGCATTATAGGGGATTCCGGGCCTGATACTGAGCTTTAGCCGGCAACATCGGCCATCAGGGCAGCAAAAAAGTGACGCTTCGCGCTACACTTCGCCTCATGCCTGTTCTCCGTCTTGCCTGCCTGTCACTGTTCCTTCTGCTTGCTGCCTGCAGCAGCGAACAGAACGACCCCTATCCGGCCAGCGAACGCGGTAAAAACATCCTCTACTCGGCGTTTACCGAACGCCCCAAGCATCTTGATCCGGTACAGTCCTACACCGAGGATGAAATCACCTTCACGGCGCAGATCTACGAGCCGCCGCTGCAATACCACTATCTGAAGCGCCCCTATACGCTGATTCCGGCCACCACCGAGTCAGTGCCGGTGCCGCGTTACACCGACGCCAGCGGCAAGGTACTGCCGCAGGATGCACCAGCCGGGGCCATTGCCTACAGCGAATACGAAATTCGCCTGCGCCCCGGCATCCGCTACCAGCCGCATCCGGCTTTCGCTCTCGATACGAGCGGCCAGCCGGTCTATGCGAATCTGGACCGGAACAAACTGAACGGCATCGAAAAAATCGCCGATTTCACCCAAACCGGAACGCGCGAACTGGTCGCCGACGACTACATCTACGAAATCAAGCGGCTTGCCCATCCGCGCCTGCATTCCCCGATCTTCGGCATGATGGCCGGGCGCATCGTCGGCTTGAAGGAGCTTGGCGAGAAGTTGCAGGCCGCGGCCAAAGCCCTGCCCGCAGACGCCTGGCTCGACCTCGACCGCTTTGTGCTCGACGGTGTCACGCGGGTTGACCGTTACACCTTGCGCATCAAGCTGCACGGCAAGTATCCGCAGTTTCTCTACTGGCTGGCGATGCCGTTTTTTGCGCCGGTGCCGCGTGAGGCCGACCGCTTTTATGCGCAGCCGGGAATGGCCGAGAAGAACCTGACGCTCGATTGGTATCCGGTCGGTACCGGCCCCTACATGCTGACCGAGAACAATCCGAACCGGCGCATGGTCATGGAACGCAATCCCAACTTTCATGGCGAGACCTATCCCTGCGAAGGCGAGCCGGACGACCGTACGGCGGGGCTGCTGGCTGACTGCGGCAAGGCGCTGCCGCAGATCGACAAGGCCGTATTCTCGCGTGAAAAGGAAAGCATTCCCTACTGGAACAAGTTTCTGCAGGGCTACTACGACGCCTCGGGAATTTCGTCCGACAGCTTCGACCAGGCGGTGCGGCTCAATGTCGGCGGCGACGTCCAGCTTTCCGACGAGATGCAGGCCAAAGGCATCCGTCTGCTGACCAGCGTGCGCGCCTCGACCTTCTACATGGGCTTCAACATGCTCGATCCGGTAGTCGGCGGCAAGGGCGCCGACGCCGCGCAGCGCAGCAGGAAACTGCGCCAGGCGGTGTCGATGGCCATTGACCAGGAAGAGTTCATCTCGATCTTCATGAACGGGCGCGGCATCGCCGCGATGAGCCCGCTACCGCCGGGCATCTTCGGCCATCTCGACGGCGAGGCGGGAATCAATCCGGTGGTCTATGACTGGGTCGATGGCGTGGCGAAACGCAAGCCGCTTGAACTGGCGAAGAAAATGCTGGCCGAGGCCGGCTGGCCTGACGGCCGCGATGCAAAAACCGGCGAACCGCTGGTGCTCAACCTCGACACCACCAGCGGCGGCATGGGCGACAAGTCGCGGCTCGACTGGCTGACGCGGCAGTTCGCCAAGCTCGACATCCAGCTCGTCGTGCGCTCGACCGACTTCAACCGCTTTCAGGAAAAAATCCGCAAAGGCGCGGTGCAACTCTATTACCTCGGCTGGAATGCCGACTATCCCGATCCGGAGAACTTCTTCTTCCTGCTCGACGGCGCCGAAGGCAAGGTGGCCAAGGCCGGCGAGAATGCCTCGAACTATGTCAATGCCGAATTCGATCGCCTGTTCGCCGAGATGAAGAGCATGGACAATACGCCGCGACGGCTGGCCATCATTACGCGCATGAACCGGTTGCTGCAGGAGGACGCGCCGTGGATCTTCGGCTTCCACCCGACCAGCTACACGCTGGGCCACGCCTGGCTGCACAATCGCAAACCGACCGATGTCGGCAACAACATCCTCAAGTACCAGCGCCTCGACGTGGCCGAACGGGTGAAACGGCGGCAGGAATGGAACGAGCCCGTGCTCTGGCCATTGCTGCTGGCCGCCGTCGTGCTGGCAGCGATGATCCTGCCGGCGGTGATCGGCTATCGTCGTCGCGAGCGCAGCACGGCCAAATGAGCTTCGACTACGCCACCGTGCTAGATCAGGCATGGTTTCAGTGTGCGCAACAGGGTAAATTTGTTCTCTCGGTAACCCATTGAATTAATCGTCATTCCGGGCTTGACCCGGAATCCAGTTCGTATATCAAAAAGTCTTTTAACTTCATGAACAGAGGGTCGAATCTGGATTCCGGCTTGCGCCGGAATGACGGTCGATGGTTAGAACAAATTCACCGTGGCGTGCGCAACAAGATGAGTACCTTAGGGCTACGGCTTGATGTATGATGCTTGATGTCTGATGCGGTTTGAAAGGAGAATTCGACATGCGGACTACGTTATCAATCGACGACGATGTGCTCACAGCGGCCAAAGGATTGGCGCAGCGTCAGCATAAAACCGTTGGAGAGGTCCTGTCGACGCTGGCGCGGCAGGCATTGCGGCCGGCAGTGCCGAGTCAGTCCGTGCGCAATGGCATTCCCCTGCTGAGGTCCAACGTTGCTGCTGCGCCGGTCACCCCGGAACTCGTCAATCAATTGCGCGACGAGTTGCCGTGATCACCTATTTACTCGATGTTAACGTCCTGATCGCCTTGATCGATCCGGCGCATGTCCAGCACGATACGGCGCACGATTGGTTTGCAGCGCATCAGGGTGCCTGGGCAACGTGTCCCCTGACTGAAAACGGCTTGCTGCGCATTGTCGGACATCCCCGCTATCCCAATTCACCCGGCACGCCGGCGGCGGTGGCGCCCTTGCTGGCCGGGCTGTGCGCGTTGCCGGGTCACGTCTTCTGGCCTGACGATGTCAGCCTGCTCGATGCCGAAAGGCTGGATATGTCGCGGCTGCTGAGTTCCGGGCAGGTGACGGATAGTTATTTGCTGGCGCTGGCCTGCGCCCACGGGGGGCAGCTCGCGAGCCTTGACCGCCGTCTGGTCACGGTTGCCGTGCGCGATGGGGCGAAGGGGCTGCATTTGATCGGAACGGGGATGCAATAGGGGTTTCCTTGGTCGGGTGGTGCAATGGTGCAAGAGCCGACTGCACAATCCACGATAATGGTCTCTGGTCTGAACACTGACAAACGCAAGAACGGAAACTGAATGCCAACGCTTAACTGGATCGGCAAGGAAGCCGTCGTCAAACACCACAAGGACGTACCGTTCCGCCTGCTGGAACCGGTGCCGGAGCTGTCTTGCTCCCCTCGCCCAGCAGGAGAGGGGCCGGGGGTGAGGGCCAGCGGCAACCTGATCGTGCACGGCGACAACCTGCACGCGCTCAAGGCGCTGCTGCCGCGCTACGCCGGCCAGGTGAAGTGCATCTACATCGACCCGCCGTACAACACCGGCAACGAGGGCTGGGTGTACAACGACAACGTCAATAGCCCGGAAATCCGTCGCTGGCTGGGCGAGGTGGTCGGCAAGGAAGGCGAGACGCTGGATCGGCACGACCGCTGGCTGTCGATGATGACTCCGCGGCTGGTCTTGCTGAAGCAGTTTCTGCGTGATGACGGGGCAATTTTTGTTTCCATCGACGACAACGAAGTGGCGTCGTTGCGATTGTTGATGGACGAGGTATTCGGGAAAGCCAACTTTGTTGCCTGCAACGCTTGGCAAAAACGCTACTCCAGAGAAAACAGGGTGGCCATAGGTGACGCACATGAATACGTTGTTACCTACGCAATTGATCCGGTGAAATTCAAACTTACAGCAAAGAAATTGCCTCTCGGACCAAAACAGCTCGCGGTTTACAAAAACCCCAATAATGATCCAAGAGGAAAATGGCGCGCGGTCTCATTATCTGCACAAGGATTTAGACCGAATCAAATGTACGAGATTGTTTCTCCGATAACGGGGAAACGCCATCGACCGCCTGAAGGTTCCTGCTGGAAGATTATTGAATCAGAGTACGATAGGCTGCTGGCAGATAATCGAATTCACCTTGGAAAAGATGGCAACGCCATACCTCAACGTGTTCAATTCCTTTCGACTATAGAGGGCATAGCTCCTTGGACGTGGTGGCCTCACGAGGAAGTTGGTCATACCGACGAGTCCCGCAAAGAAGTTCAAGATATATTTGGAACGCAAACTGCATTCGACACCCCCAAACCCACCCGCCTGATCCAGCGCATTCTACAAATCGCCACCGACAAGGACTCCCTCGTCCTCGACAGCTTCGCCGGCTCCGGCACGACCGGCCACGCGGTGCTCAGGCAAAACGCCGAGGACGGCGGCACACGCCGTTTCATCCTCGTCGAGATGGACGAGAACATCGCCCGGAGTGTCACCGCCGAACGGGTCAGGCGCGTAGCCACGGGCTACACCAATGCCAAGGGCAACGCCGTCGAAGGCCTGGGCGGCGGCTTCCAGTTCTGCCGCCTGTCGACCGAGCCTCTGTTTACGGCCGATGGGCAGATCCGCGCCGATGTAACGTTCGCCCAACTCGCCGAATTCGTCTGGTTTGCCGAGACCGGCACAGGATTTATGCCGTCATTCCGGGGCGGCGCAGCCGAACCCGGAATCCGACCGCAGGAAGTGCAGAGCCAGAATTCAACGGTCGCGCTGGATTCCCGCCTACGCGGGAATGACGAAATTCACCTTTCGCCGCTCCTGGGTGTGCATGAGGGACGCGGCATCTACCTGCTCTACAATGGCATTCTCAAGGACAAGTCCGTCGCCGGCGGCAATGTGCTGACCGGGCCGGTGTTCGACGTGCTGCCGAAATTCGCCGGCCCCAAGGTGATCTACGCGGCGGCCAACCGCATGGGCGGCCGCGCTGCGCGTGAGGGCATCACCTTCAAGCAAACGCCTTACGCGCTGGACGTGTAAACTATGCGTCATGCAGGACTGTTGTCTTTCACTCGAAGGAGTTGATCATGGGCAAGCAGGAAATCATTGAACTTGTTTTGCAGTTGAAAGCGGCAGAGCGTTATGAGGTGGTGGAGAAAATCATGCAAAGCCTGGACAAGCCCGATGCAGAAATTGACCGGGTCTGGGCGGAAGAAGCGCTGCGCAGGGCACAGGCATGCGATGAAGGTCGCATGAAAACAGTTTCGTTTGAAGACGTCTTCGGCAGCAAGTGATGCGGATTGGCTTTCCCGATGCGGCTCGTATCATCATTATCGCCGGACCCAACGGGGCAGGAAAGACCACCTTTGCCCGCGAGTTTTTGCCCAACGAGGCAGATTGTCCGGTGTTCGTGAATGCCGATCTGATCGCCGCCGGTTTAGCACCGTTTTCTCCGGAGCGTGCGGCAATTCAGGCCGGACGACTGATGTTGCAGGAACTGGATCGGCATTTCTCGCTGCGCGAGAGCTTTGCGTTTGAGACTACCTTGTCAGGGCGTGGTTATCTGCGCCTGATCAAGCAATGGCAGGAGGCGGGTTACCGGGTAAAGCTGATATTTCTGCAACTGGCGAGCGCCGAGGAGGCTATCGCTCGTGTGGCGCAGCGGGTCAGGCAGGGCGGACATGATATTCCCGAGCACGTTATCCGGCGTCGCTTCGATGCGGGTCAGATAAACTTCAAGCGGCTGTATGCGCCGTGTGTCGATGCTTGGGCGTTATACGACAATTCAGGCAGCGAACCATTGCTGCTGGACTGGAGCGAAAGACCATGAATAAACAACCGATCGAACAGGCGCAGGATGCTGATATCCGGCTATCGCTCGTTGCCTTGCGCCGCGCTGCAGCGCGTGCACACGAATTAGCAAAAGCTACCGGTACGCCTCTCGTGATCAACCGTAACGGCATTGCTGAATACGCCCCGTTGCAGCCGGAACAGCCGCTTAGCCTACAGGAACCCTCGGTACATCACGGGAACGAAAAGCAATGATGGTTTTTGCTCCGAAGAATTACCAGTCGCAAGTTCTCGACAGTGTGGAAGCCTACTTCAAGGCCTGCCACGAACTGCCGTCGGCGTCGATTGCCTTCACCGCGACCACCGAGCGCCTGTGGGGCCGTGGCAATACCTACAACCCGCTAGCGGGTTTCCCGGCCGATATGCCGTACTTCTGCCTGCGCGTGCCCACCGGCGGCGGCAAGACCTGGCTGGCGGCGAAGAGCGTGGCGTTGGTCAATACGCATCTACTGCGTTGCGAGCACAGCGTCATCCTGTGGCTGGTGCCGAGCAAGCCGATCCGCGAGCAGACGCTGCGCGCCTTGCGCCAGCGCCAGCATCCTTACCATGCGGCCTTGCGCGATGCCGGCGTTATCACCGTGCTCGATCTGGACGAAGCCAAGAGCGTGACGCGCGCCACGCTGGATACCTCGACCACGATCATCGTCGCCACGCGGCAGGCGTTTCAGGTGGAGGAGGAGGAATGCCGCAAGGTGTACCAATCCAGCGGCGCGTTGATGCACCACTTCGACAACCTGTCGCCCACGCAGCGCGACGAGTTGTTGACCGAAGGCGAAGGCACGGATCGTATTACGCCCTATTCGCTGGCCAACGTACTGCGTCTGCGTCGACCCTTCGTGGTCGTCGACGAGGCGCACAACAACCGCACCGAACTGGCCTTCGACATGCTGGCGCGCTTTCGCCCCAGCGGGGTGATGGAACTGACAGCCACGCCCGATCTTGAGCGCACGCCCAGCAACGTATTGCACAGCGTATCCGCCGCCGAGCTGAAGGCGGAAGAAATGATCAAGCTGCCGGTGGTGCTTGAAACGGAGCCGAACTGGCAACAGTGTCTGGCCGACGCCATCGGTCGCCGCGATGCCCTGCACACGCTGGCTGAAGACGAACGCCGGGCCGGTGCCGCCTACTTGCGGCCACTGGTGCTGATTCAGTCCGAGCCGCGCCGGGCCGGTGTGGATACGCTGGATTTCGAGCGTGTGCGCAATGAGCTGATCGCCAACCACGGTATCCCGGCCAGCGAGATCATCGTCGCCACCGGTGAGGAAAAGGGGCTGGAGCAGATCGACGCGGACTACAAGCAGGGCATTGCCGATCCAAATTGCCCGGTCAAGTTCGTCATCACCCAGAAGGCGCTGGCCGAAGGTTGGGATTGCCCGTTTGCCTACATTCTGGTGAGCATGGCTTCCTTGCATTCGGCGACAGCGGTTGAGCAGTTGCTTGGGCGCGTATTGCGTCAACCGGGCGCGAGTCATCGGCAGGCGCGGGCGCTGAATCAGTCCTACGCCTTCGTCGTCTCGCGCAACTTTGCCGAAACCGCCAGCGCCCTGCGTGACCGCCTGGTCGCCGGAGCAGGTTTCGAGCGGCGCGAGGTGAGCGAGTTCGTGACTGCGGCAAAGCCCGATCAGGGGCGTCTGGACATTGGCAGCGGACGCGTTGTCGCCCGTCCCGTGGCGATCACGCTGAGCGAGAAACCCGATCTCAGGAGCGTGCCCAAGCCGGTGCGCGACAAGGTGAGCTGGGACGGCAAGCTCAACACGCTGACGATCCACGCGCCACTGACCGAAGACGAGACGGATGAGCTCAAGACATCGGTGCGTTCCGAGACGGCGACGGCGGCCATCGTTGAAGCCGCTGCAGTCAGCCGCACCAGCGCTATCGAGTTTTTCCAGACGCCGGCCGAACTCGGCGAGCGTTTTCTTGTGCCGCAACTGGCCTTGCGGGTGCAGGGCGCATTGCAGTTGTTCGACGATCCGGAGATTCTGGACTATCCGTGGGATTTGTCGGCCTACGACGCTTCTCCAACGCCCGGCGACTTGACGGCGCTGGGCGCCGGAATCAAGGCTTCCGAGGGCGGCGAGATCGACGTGGACGCTGCCAGCGGGCGGGTTTTTTCACGCTTTCTGCCCGAGCTGCAACGTGACCTGGGGCTGGTCTATCAGCCCGAGCATTGGGATGCCGTGCGGCTGGCAACCTGGCTGTGCCGTAACCTGCCGGAGCAATCCCTCACCCACGCCAGCAAGCAGGCCTTCCTTGTCGCGTGGCTGGGCGAACTGCTGCGCAAGGCAGGTTTCACGCTGGCGCGCGCCAATCTGCAGAAATTCCTGATCCGCAATCTCCTTGAGGCGCGCATCCGCGAGTTGCGCCGGCAGGCTGTCGGCCAGGCTTTCCAGCAGACGCTACTGGGCGAGGATGCGGCGTCGCGTGTGGTGGTCAGCGATGCGTATGCCTTCGATTTTCACCCGCAGGCCTATGCGCCGAGCCGCGACTACGATCCGAGAACTTCGGAATTCGGGAGTTTCGATTTCCGCAAGCATTTTTATGGCCGCATTGGCGATTTCGACAGCAAGGAGGAATTCGAGTGCGCCTGCTGGCTGGACATTCAGGCGCAGCAGGGCCGTATCCGCTTCTGGGTGCGCAACCTGGTGCGCCGCGAAGGCAGTTCCTTCTTCCTGCAAAAGGCCAATGGGCGTTTCTACCCCGATTTCCTTTGCCAGTTGCCGGAATGTCACGGAAAACCGGGCCCCGTTCTTGCCGTCGAGTACAAGGGAGGCGACCGCTGGACGGATGCCGGGGATGACCGCCTGATCGGCGGCCTGTGGGCGAATTTGTCCGCGGGGCGCTGCCGCTTCGTGATGGTCAGGGACAAGCGCTGGGACTGGATCGAGCCCTTGTTGCGCTAACGGACATGGATGAGGCGCCACCCCACATTATGAAAGACGAAGGCTTGCCCGTTTCCCTCACTCCCGACCCCTCTCCCAGAGGGCGAGGGGAGGTTCGAGAGTCGCGCGCGCGACTTTCACACTAACCCACGACTCCGCCATGCTCGCCTATATCCTGCGCCGACTGCTCTACGCCATCCCGATCCTGATCGGGGTGAATCTGATTACCTTCGCGCTGTTCTTCGTCGTCAATACACCGGACGACATGGCGCGCATGCAGCTCGGGGTCAAGCGCGTGACGCCGGAAGCGATCGAAAAATGGAAAGCCGAGCGCGGTTACGACAAGCCGCTGTTCATCAACGCCGGTGCACCCGGCGTCGGGGTACTGACTGATACCGTATTGTTCACCAAGTCGGCACGCATGTTCGTCGGCGATTTCGGGCGGGCCGAGGACGGCCGCGATATCGCCAGGGAAATCACCTCGCGCATGGGGCCGTCGCTGGCCATCGCGCTGCCGACCTTCATTCTCGGGCTGTTCGTGACGGTCAGTCTGGCCCTGCTGCTGGCCTTCTTCCGCGCCAGTCCGCTCGATTTCTGGGGCGTTGTGCTGTGCGTGGCGATGATGTCGATTTCCGGCCTGTTCTACATCATCGGCGGGCAGTACCTGATCAGCAAGCTGTGGCGGCTGGTACCGATCTCGGGTTACAGCGGGGAGCTCGATGCCTGGAAGTTCCTCATCCTGCCGGTGCTGATCGGCGTCATTTCCGGCATCGGTTCGTCGGTGCGCTGGTACCGCACGATTTTCCTCGAAGAGATCGGCAAGGACTACGTGCGCACGGCACGGGCCAAGGGGCTTTCCGAGGTCATTGTGATGTTCCGCCACGTGCTGCGCAACGCCATGATTCCCATCCTGACCGGCGTCGTCGTGGTCATTCCGCTGCTGTTCATGGGCTCGCTGCTGACTGAATCCTTTTTCGGCATTCCGGGACTCGGCAGCTATACCATAGACGCCATCAGCGCGCAGGATTTCGCCGTGGTGCGCGCCATGGTCTTCATCGGTTCGGTACTCTACATCGTCGGCCTGATCCTGACCGACATTTCCTATACCTTCGTCGATCCGCGGATACGCTTTGAGTAAAGTGAAGAACAGAAAATCTCACCACCAAGTCACCAGGAACACAAAGATGCACCAAGTGAAAAACTTGGTTTTCTTGGTGAAACTTGGTGCCCTTGGTGCCTTGGTGGTTTGCTCTTTATGACTTTCCTTCCTGTTCTCCTTTGGTCGGATGTACTGATCTGGCTGCTGGTGTTTGCCGCGGCCGTGCTCGGCGCGCTGTCGGCGCGCAATCCGCCGCTGCGTTCGGCCTGGCGCCGGGTCGGGCGCAGCCGTCCGGGAATGGTCGCGGCCACGGTGCTGGCCGCCTTCGTGCTGGTCGGACTGCTCGATTCTCTGCATTACCGCCCCCGGCTCGAAAGCCGTGAGGGGGATCAGCAGGCGGTCTACGCCATCGAAGTTCTATCCGTCCTCGATGCCGTGGCCACGCCCCTGCGCACGCGCAACGAAAAAACCTATTCGTCACCGCTGGCGACGCGGGCCTACGCCAAGGAAGCCATCGAAGTCCGCGCCGCCGATGGCAGCCTGCGCCAGACGCGCGATTTCCCGCGCCTTAAATATGGCGGCCGGCATCTGGAAAACGAAGCCCGGCGCGACGCCGATATCGCCCGGCAGGTACTCGTCGCTGAGTTGCTGGCGACGCTGGTTTTTGCCGGCCTGGCTGTCGGCTGCGCCGCTTTGTGGGCGCGCCGCAACGGCTGTTCCGTGCACCAGGCGGGGCGGGCGCTGTGGCGTGGCGAGACGGATTTTGCCTGGCGCGCCGTGCTGGCGACGCTGGGCGTGCTGTTGCTGTTGCTGCTGCCGGTGGCCGCCCTGTGCGTCGATTACCATGTCTTCGGTACCGACAAGGTCGGGCAGGATGTCTTCTACCAGATTCTCAAGAGTGTGCGCACGGCGCTGGTGATCGGACTGGTGACGACGCTGGTCATGCTGCCGCTGGCTGTCCTGCTCGGCATCCTGGCTGGCTACTTCCGTGGCTGGGTCGACGACCTGATCCAGTATTTATATACCACGCTCAGCTCGATTCCCGGCGTACTGCTGATCGCCGCCGCCGTGCTCATGATGCAGGTGATCATCGACACCCATCCGCAGTGGTTCGCCACCGCTGCCGAGCGTGCCGACCTGCGCCTGCTGGCCTTGTGCTGCATTCTCGGCGTCACCAGCTGGACCGGGCTGTGCCGTCTGCTGCGCGGCGAAACCCTGAAACTGCGCGAACTGGAGTACATCCAGGCCGCGCAGGCCTTCGGCGTGGCCGATCTGCGCATCATCCTGCGCCACATCCTGCCCAACCTGATGCACATCGTAGTCATCGCGCTGGTCATGGATTTTTCCAGTCTGGTACTGGCCGAGGCCGTGCTGTCCTACGTCGGCATCGGCGTCGATCCGACGATGATCAGTTTCGGCACGATGATCAACAACGCGCGCATGGAGCTGGCGCGCGAACCGCTGGTGTGGTGGTCGCTGGCTGCCGCCTTCGTCTTCATGTTCGCGCTGGTGCTGGCGGCCAACCTGCTCGCCGACGCCGTGCGCGACGCCTTCGATCCACGTCTGGCGGGGTCCTCATGAGCGACGACATGATTCTGAGCGTGCACGGCCTGCGCATGGGTTTTGCCAGCGGGTTTGCCAACACCCGGAAAGTGCTGGTCGCCGTCGATGCCATCGATTTTACTGTGCGCGCCGGTGAAACGCTGGCCCTGCTTGGCGAATCGGGCTGCGGGAAATCGGCCACCGCGCTGTCGCTGCTGCGTCTGTTGCCGCCGACCGGGCGTATTCTCGGCGGCGAAGTGAATTTTTCCGGCAGCGAACTGCTGCAATTGCCGGAAACCGAAATGCGCGCGGTGCGCGGCGGCGGCATGGCGATGATTTTCCAGGAGCCGGCGACCAGCCTCAATCCGGTACTCACCGTCGGGCGGCAGATCGGCGAAGTCCTCGAACGCCACCTGGCGCTGAGCGGCGAGGCCGTACGCCGGCGGGCGCTGGAACTGCTGGACGCCGTCGGCATTGCCGATGCGCCGCGGCGGCTGAACGAATTCCCGTTCCAGCTCTCCGGCGGCATGAAGCAGCGCGTGATGATCGCCGTGGCGCTGGCCGGCAAGCCGAAACTGTTGATCGCCGACGAACCTACGACGGCGCTCGATGTCACCATCCAGGCGCAGATTCTCGACCTCCTGCGCCGCCTGCAGGCCGAACACGGCATGGGCATGCTGCTCATCACGCACGATCTCGGCGTGGTCGCGCAGATGGCGCACCGCGTTGGCGTCATGTACGCCGGCGAGATCGTCGAGGAAGCGCCGCGTGACATTTTCTTCGCTTCGCCGCGCCATCCCTACACGCAGAAACTGTTTGCCGCGCTGCCCGACCTGACTCGGCGTGGCGGGCGTCTGGAAACGATTGCCGGGCAGGTGCCGGCACTTTCGGCGATGCCCTCGGGCTGCCGCTTTGCCGAGCGCTGCCCGTATGCCTGGCCACGCTGTCGCGACGAGGCGCCGGCGTGGTACGACGCCGGCAGCGGGCAGCGCGTACGCTGTCACCTGCTGGCCGAACCAGGCCGGGCCGTGGCCCTTGCGCCAGACTTGGCGGCTGCGGCGCTGGCGCGCCCTGCTGCGGATGTTGCGCTGCTGGCGGTGCAGGATCTGCGCGTGCACTTCCCGATCCGGCGCGGTGTCCTGCAGCGTACCGTAGGCCACGTAAAAGCAGTCGATGGCGTTTCGCTGGAGCTCATGCGTGGCCGCACGCTGGCGCTGGTCGGCGAATCCGGCTGCGGCAAGACGACCGTGGGCAAGGCCATTTTGCAACTGATCAAGCCGACCGGCGGCAAGGCCCAGCTTGAGGGCCGCGAACTGAGCGTCCTCTCTCGCCGTGAGTTGCGACCGCTACGTCGCCGCATGCAGATGATTTTTCAGGACCCCTTCGCCTCGCTCAATCCGCGCCTTGCGGTTGGCGAGATCATCGGCGAGGGCATGAGCGCGCTTGGTGTCGAGGCACAACACGCGCAACGCAGTGCCGCCATCGCTGCGTTGCTGCAGCAGGTCGGGCTAGCTCCGACAAGCGTGGATCGTTATCCGCACGAGTTTTCCGGCGGTCAGCGGCAGCGCATCGCCATTGCCCGTGCGCTGGCCGTACAGCCCGAACTGATCGTCTGCGACGAGCCGACCTCGGCGCTCGATGTTTCGGTACAGGCGCAGATACTCAATCTGCTCAAGGCACTGCAGGACGATCTCGGGCTGGCTTACCTGTTCATCACGCACAACTTCGCCGTGGTCGAGTATCTGGCGCATGAGGTGGCGGTCATGTACCTCGGTCGCATTGTCGAGCGGGGCACGGTCGACGAGGTTTTGCGCTCGCCACGGCATCCCTATACGCAAGCGCTGCTCTCCGCAGTACCCAACCCGCGTCTTGACGAGCAGCCCGAATTCATACGCCTGGCGGGCGAGATGCCGTCGCCGGCCAATCCGCCGGCGGGATGCCATTTTCACCCGCGCTGTCCGCAGGCGACCGATGTGTGCCGTAGCGCCTACCCGCCCACGAGCCGTATTTCCGCGACGCATGTGCTGCGCTGCCACCTGTACAGCGAAGCAGAATAATCAGGGGTTCTGCGCGAGCTGGATGGTCAGCGTCTTGCCCGGTTGCAGAGTCTTCGGCGAGACGCGATTCCAGCGCATCAGGTCATTGGCGGCAACCTTGAATTGCCGGGCAATGGAGGTCAGGGTATCGCCAAGACGGATGGTGTAGTGGGCGATTTTCGGTGACTGTTTCTCCTGCCGGGCTTGTTGGACTGCAGGGCTATCGGCTTTGCCGGCGGTATCGGGAACGGGCCTGGCTTCGCGTTTGGCCAGCGTCTTGCCGGCCGGACTCACGGCCAGACGGGTGCCCGCGGTAATCCTGTCGCTGCGCAAATGGTTGATGCGCTTCAGTTCGGCTACCGTGATGCCATAGCGTTTGGCGATAGAGGGCAGCGTTTCGCCCCGGCGCACGCTATGCGAACGTCCGGCTTTCGGTCTGGGATCAGCATCCGGCAGACGCGGCTGTTCAGGCAAGGCAGCCATGTCGAGCGGCTTACTGTCGCTATTCCCGGCGACCAGCAAGGTTAATCCCGGACGGACCTTGAGGCGCCCCTTGATGCCGTTCACGGCCTTGAGATTGGCGACCGTCATGCCGAAGC
>JFJP01001782.1_pt1 | contig 41517 bp, 35 predicted proteins | sample 431651 | NCBI WGS metagenome assembly JFJP01 (sample SAMN02602958, study PRJNA72255) | Microbial mat metagenome, whole genome shotgun sequencing project. | biome: fresh water; feature: sink hole; material: water; isolation source: purple microbial (photo- and chemosynthetic) mats found in...
ATGACGGGGACAATGACGACGGGGACGACGTGGGCGGCAAGGCGGACGCCGCGGCAATCTGGCGCGCGGCCCAGGCAACGGCGGCGCGGCATTCGGCCACCCGGTCGGGCAGCGCCAGCACCTCGACCGGGGCGGCTTCGTCCCGTTCCAGCCGTAGTTCGACCACGCGCACGCCCCGCCCCGCCAGCACGCTGGCCAGCCGCGCTTCCTGCGGCGGCAGCCGGCCCGGGGCGACATAGCCGACAAAGGCAACGACAGCAGGCAACCGCCCTGCCCCGCGCGCAATGGCGTCGATCTGCCAATCGAGGCCCCGCACCGGTTCGATCCAGCCGCGTTCGTCGCACTGCTGGCGGAAGACGCCGCGCCAGCCGAGAAAATGCCGCGTTTCTTCGCTGGCGCCCTCGTCTGGTCCACCGTCCAGTCCCTCGCCACCGCCACCGGCCCCGCCACCATTTTTCCCGCCAGCGCTCCCCGGTAGTCGCAATTTCCACGCTTCAGCCAGGGCATTGGCCTCCATCGCCGCCTCGGCGAGGCCGCGCCGATCATAGAAACCCGCTTCTCCGGCCGGGCCGCCACCAGCGGCAATCGCGGCTTCCCACAACAGGCGTTCCTGTGTAGCCGATAGCAGCAGGCGCGGCGCCAGTTCGGCGGGTAATTCGCCCGACAGCAGCGCCTGATCAAGCACGCTGGCGCACCACCGCGCGACGGTCACCGTGTCCAGCGCGGCCCAGCGCACCCGCCCGGCCGCCGCTTGGGCGCGGCCATGCGCCAGCCGCAACTGGCGCGTCAGGCGATGGGTGGCGCAGAGCAGCACGGCGGGGCCATCAAGTCCGGCCAGGCAGTCAAGCCCGTTCAGGCGTTCAAGTCCATTCTGGCTGGTGGGCCCGCGCTGGCTCTCGGGCCAGTGGATGATTTCCGGCATTGCGCCAGGTTTGGTAAGTGCAGGCGCGGGTCAGGCCAGGCGCGGCAGCAGCAGCGCGACCAGGCCGCTGCAGGCGGTAACCCAGAAAACGATGGCGTCGATTAAATGGTTCGGCATGATGGCCTCCGTGAATGAAGGCTGTCATCATGCGCGCCTCAAGGCTCACAGGATGAGCCTGTTTTCGGGTTTTTTGCCTGCCTATTCAATCTATTGCAGCTTATTGCGAACTATTGGACGAAAAGTCGACCACCCGGTTGCGTCCGGCCGCCTTGGCGTGAAACAAGGCCTGGTCGGCGTGTTCGATCATCTCGGCAAACGAGTTGCCCAGGGTCGTTGTCGTGCCGATGCTGACCGTAAGCGCTATCGGCGCACCGTCCCAAACCAGAGCAATGGCCGCGATGGCCGCCCGCAATTGCTCGAAGCGTTCCGCCGCCTGCGCGGGATCGGCCACGCCGGCCACGCAGACGAACTCTTCGCCGCCGTAACGCGCCACGATGTCGCCGCGCGCAGCCCCGCGCCGCAACACCTTGGCGATCTGCTTGAGCGCTTCGTCGCCGGCGCTGTGGCCAAACTGGTCGTTGATGCGCTTGAAATGATCGGCATCCACCATCGCCACCGCCAACGTGCGCTGACCGGCGCGCGCTTCGGCATACAAGGCCTCCGCCGCATGGAACAAATGACGGCGATTGTGCAGCCGGGTGAGGTAATCACGATTGGCCATGTCGCGCAGTTCGCGGACGAAGCGCACCATATTGGTGTTCTGCACGACGCGGCAATAAAACTCTTCCGCCTGAAAATTCTTGTTCAGATAGTCGTTGGCGCCAGCCTTCAGCATCGCCGCCGAGGCTTCCGGCCGGTGGACGTCGGACAGGGCGATGATGGCGATATCCTCCCGCCGATGGTTATGGCGAATGTTTCGCACCAGTTCGATGCCGCTCATCTCGGACATCTGATAATCGGTGATGACAAGGGCGAGATCCGGGTTTTGCGCCAGCAACGCCAGCGCCTCGTGGCCGTTGTTCGCCGTCAGGATGGGGAAGCGATACTGGGCCAGCAGCCCGGTCACATGCTGGCGGAAGTTGGGCGAAGCGTCGACCACCATCACCGGCATCGTCTGGTTCTGACGCAGACGGCCAATCAGGTAGGCGACATCCTCGATAGCGGCGGCGCCGCTCTTGAACATGTAATCGATCACGCGCAGGTCGAGCACCGCCTGGCGCAGATGGGGATCGGCCGATCCGGTCAAGACGATGATCGGCACGTTGTAGGCGCGCACCGCCTCGACGGTATCGAGGCCAGTGGCGTCCGGCAGCGTCAGATCGAGGATGGCGCAGAACAGGTCCCGCGAGCGGGTTTCAAGAATGGCACGGGCCTCGGCCAGGGTTCCGGCCTCGATCAGGGTCACGCTGTCCAGCAGGGCTATGAATTGCCGCAATTGCGTGCGGACGGTATTACTGTCCTCGACCAGCAGCACGTTGATGGATTCTTCGCCTTCCGTGGCCAGCGACAGGCGCGACAGTTTGTCTCTGGATTGTTGGTGGTTATTCGACATAGCGCAAACTCTGATGGGGGAAATCTCCGATAATCATAGGGCAATGGTAGTAGTATTCGAACGTGCAAACATTCACTTATCGAGCCACTGATCTGCCGAAGCTGATCGGCTTTGCGGCGATTTACCCGCTGCTGGCTCAAGGCGTCATCCTGCTTTTTGGCGGGAACAGCATCGTTGGTTTCATGTGGCCGGCCACCGGGGTGGGCTTGGCCGTCGTGCTGCTGGGGGGCTACCGGTATCTGCCGGCCGCTTTCGTCGGCACCCTGCTCGGCTATCTGCTGCTGGGCAGTTCCCTCACCTTCTCGCTGATCGTGGCGCTGCGCCATGTGCTAACCCTCACGCTAAGCGTCTGGCTGCTGCTGCGGGAAGGCGGCTTCGACCCGGACTTGCGAAAACTGGGCGACTACCTGCGCATCCTCATTCTCGGCTTTGGCTTCAGCCTGATAACCGCCCTGATCATGCAGGCGCTGGCCGCACTCGACCTACAAGCCCTGGGCGGATACTTCAACTTCAAGCAGCGCGTCGCCGGCAACGCCATGGGCGTGATCATCGTCATGCCCTTCGTGCTGGTGTGGCGGCACTGGCCACGCGAATGGCTGGTGACCTGGCGCACGACACTGGAAACCCTGCTGATTCTCGGCCTGACCTTCCTCGTTGGCCAGGTGGTGTTCCTCAGCTGGCTGAACGACTCGCTCGGCCAGATCGCGCGAGGCTACTGGCTGTTCCTGTTCGTCACCTGGGCAGCGGTGCGACTGGGGCCGCACGGTGCGGTGCTGACCATCCTGATGATGGCCATCCAGGGCGTGGTCGGCGCCAAACTGGGCGTGGACTTCTTCTCCAACGACATCGCCAAGACCGGCTTGTCCAACTACTTCTATTACACCCTGTGCCTGTCGGCAGTGGGCATGGCCCTGGCCATCTATCTCAGTCAGAAAAAGCAGGCGACGCAGGAACTGGAGAAATATCAAGGCCATCTTGAGGGCCTCGTGGAAGAACGCACCCAACAAATCGAGGTGATGAACGTGGCGCTGCAGCAGCGCGCCGAAGAAGCGGAAGCCGCCAACCGCGCCAAGAGCGAGTTTCTCGCCAAGATGAGCCACGAAATCCGCACGCCGATCAACAGCATCCTTGGCATGGCCCACCTGGTCGGGCGTACCGAACTGACGGCGCAGCAGCGGCAGCAGATCGAGACCATTCATCTTTCCGGCAAGCACCTGCTCAGCATCATCAACGACATTCTCGACATCTCGAAAATCGAGGCGGGCAAACTGACGCTCGAAGCACGAAATTTTTCGGTCGCCGGGATGATCCGCGCCATCCTCGCCGTGACGGGCGAAAGCGCCCGGGCCAAGGGGCTGACCCTGCAGGTATCGATGTCGGCCCTGCCACCCTTCCTGGTGGGCGACGCCAATCGCCTGGGGCAGATCCTGGTCAATTACCTCGGCAATGCGGTGAAATTCACCAGCCAGGGCAGCATCACGCTCGCGGCGCGGATCGAGGCAGAAACCACCGACGATCTGCTGATCCGTTTTGAAGTCACCGATAGCGGCATCGGCATGACGCCGGAGCAGCAGGCGCGCCTGTTCCAGAGCTTCGAGCAGGCCGACAACAGCACCGCGCGGCAATATGGCGGCGCCGGTCTGGGTCTGGCCATCAACAAGCGCCTGGCCGAACTGATGGGCGGCCGTGTGGGCGTGGAAAGCCAGCCGGGACAAGGCAGCACCTTCTGGCTGACGGTGCGCCTGGGACGTGGCGTTGCCACGGCCGCGACGACATCCGCCACGGCCGCGCCGCAGGCCGAGGACACTCTGCGGCGAGACTATGGCGGCACGCGACTGCTGCTCGCCGAGGACGATGTGATCAACCAGGCAGTGGCGCTAGGCTTGCTGCGCGACGTTGGCTTCAGCGTCGATCTGGCCGAGGATGGCGGACAAGCCGTCGCCATGGTCACCAATGCAAGCACGGGCGGCTATGCCCTGATCCTGATGGACATGCAGATGCCGGGCATGGACGGTGTCGAAGCCGCCCGCCGCATCCGTGCCCTGCCGCAGGGTGGCACTATCCCGATTATTGCCCTGACGGCCAACGCCTTCGCCGACGACCGCGAGCGTTGCTTCGCCGCCGGCATGAACGACTTCATCGCCAAGCCGATTGACCCGGAAATCGTCTTTGCCTGCCTGCTGAAGTGGTTGCCGGCGCCGTTCAGTCGGCCCATGGCACCCATGGCACCCAGTGCGCCAGCCCCGGAAGCGGTTGCTCGCCCCGCGATGCCTGGCGCAAACGCCACCGCCGATGCCGCACTGCTGGCGCACCTGCGGCAGTTGCCCGGCCTTGATGTAGCGCGCGGCCTGGACGTGGTTCGCGGCAATGTCGGCCGCTACCTGGACTTTTTGCGCCGTTTCCTGAGTGCCCATGCCATCGATATGGAAAAACTGGCCACCGCCATTGCCGCCGGCGACCAGGACACCGCCGTCCGCCTGGCCCACAGTCTCAAGGGCGCGGCGGCCACGCTGAGAATGGATCGTCTGGCCGACGAGGCAAAAAACATTGAACTCGCCTTGCGTGCCCTCACGGCCAACACACTGAATCAGGCCACGCTCGACACGGACATAGCGGCGATCCGACAAAAATTCACGGCGCTGACCAAGGTGTTAGCGCCCCAGGCTGAGGCGACCTTGCCCGCGGAACTGCTCGACACGCTGGAAGCACGCCTGGTGGAAAGGGACGCTACGGCCGCTATTCTCTTCAAAGAACATGCCACCCCGCTACGCGCCGCCCTTGGCCCGGGTTGCAGTGAATTGGCCATCCTGATCGGGCAGTTCGACTTCAATTCCGCCCTGGTCACCTTGCGCACACTGCGGCAGGCCGCACGGCAAGGATAGTGCCCATGAAACCCGAAACCCGCTCACTGCTTGTGCCGTATCTGGGCATATTTCTCGGCGCCGTACTGGCCACCGTCGCACTGCTCGGCTATTTCTTCTGGCAAAGCTACAAGCAGACGGAAAAAACCGTCGAGGCCACCTTGCTGAACACGGTGGCTATCGTCGATGCACGCCTCGCCGCCTCCCTGCAGCGACTGGATGGCGACCTGCGCGAGTTGGCCGAGACGATCCCGCCGGAGGCTCTGCAGGAAAAAAACCGCGACCACCATTCCGCCCGGATCACCCGGTCGCTGGATCTGCGGGTGCAACTTTTCCCCGAGATGAGCGCCTATCGCATCTTCGACGCCGAGGGCAACGACCTCTACTACAGCGGCAAGCGTGGCCCCCGCCACAATGTGACCGACCGCAGCTATTTCCGCGCCCTCAAGGCGCAACCCTCGCTGCCGCTCTACTTCTCGGAAGTCATTGTCGGCAAGCTAACCAATGCCCCGGTGATACCCATCGCCAAACCCCTCATCGATGCGCAGGGCAACTTCCGCGGCGTGGTGCTCGCCTCGCTGGACCTGAACTACTACGTCAAACTCTTCTCCGGCATTGATCTTGGCGCCAAGGGCGCCACAGCCCTGCGTCGTGCGGAAAATGGCGCCATGCTCGCCCGCTGGCCGGTGAAGAACGAAGACATCAACGTGCCGCTGAAACCTGGCAACGAGTTCCGTCTACTTGTCGAATCCGGCGCCCCCAGCGGCGCCGTCAAGATCAAATCCCAAACCGACGGCACCGAGCGTCTCTACGCCTTCAAGCGACTAACCGATTATCCGTTCGTGGTGGTTTCCGGGGCCGCCGTCAGCGACTATCTGCAGGCCTGGTGGCAGTCCCTGCTGACGGCAAGCAGTTTCTCCCTGCTAGCGCTGATCACCTTCGGCTGGCTGTTGTACCGGCAACTGCGTAGCCACCTGCGCGAGATTGACGCGGCACGCGCCGCCGAAGCCGCGAACCACGCCAAGAGCTCCTTCCTGGCCAACATGAGCCATGAGTTGCGCACGCCGATGAACGGCATCATGGGCCTGACCAGCCTGGCCTTGCGCCATGCCGACGATCCCAAATTGCGCGACCAGCTCGGCAAGATCACCCAGGCCTCGCGCCATCTGCTCAGTGTCATCAACGACATTCTCGACATCTCGAAGATCGAGGCCCAACACCTCACGCTGGAACAGTTGAGCTTCAAGTTCGGCACAGTGTTGGAAAACCTCATGAGCCTGATCTGGCAACGGGTCAACGACAAGGGGCTGAAGCTGTACATCGACCTGGCCCCGGAAATAGCCAGGCAGTCATGGCTGGGCGACCCGCTGCGCCTGGGGCAGATACTGCTTAACCTCACCGGCAATGCCATCAAATTCACGGAAAAAGGCGCCATCACGGTGCGCGCCCGCCTGGTCGAGGAAACCGAAGCCGAGGTGCTGCTGCGCTTCGAAGTGCAGGATACCGGCATCGGCATCACCCCCGAGGATCAGCGCCGCCTGTTCTCCGCCTTCGAGCAGGCCGATGGCTCGATGACCCGCAAGTACGGCGGCACCGGCCTGGGCCTGGTCATCAGCAAGCGCCTGGCCCAAATGATGGGGGGCGACGTCGGGGTGACGAGCCAGCCTGGCAGCGGCAGTACCTTCTGGTTCACGGCACGGCTGAACAAGGCGCCAGCGGACAATGGTGCCGTACCGCTAGCGCCGACTTTTTCAGAAGACACGGCTGAAACGCGGATCAAGTCCCGCCATGCGGGAACACGCATCCTGCTGGCGGAAGATGAACCGGTCAATCAGGAAGTTTCAAGAGGCTTGCTGGAAGATGTCGGCTTCGCGGTCGATCTGGCCACGGATGGCGTGCAGGCCGTAGCGCTGGCTAACAGCAATCGTTACGCCCTGATCCTGATGGATATGCAGATGCCGGTGATGAACGGCGTCGATGCCACCAAAGCCATCCGCGCCTTGCCCGGCTACGCACACACCCCCATCCTCGCCATGACCGCCAATGCCTTCGACGAGGATCGCCAGGTCTGTATCGATGCCGGCATGAACGACCATATCGGCAAGCCGGTCGATCCGGATAAACTGTTCGAGACTTTGGTGAAGTGGTTATGAATTCGCTTTTCCTTTCCGCACTGCCACGTCTGGCGCTGGCATTTTTCTGCCTGTTAGCGTTGACCGTCCGTGCCACGACGTCCGACCCGCAGATCGACCAACTGGCGACCCGGCTCGCGCAACGGGTGCAACTCTCGGCGCAGGAAAAGGCCTGGCTGGCGGCCCGCCACACGGTGCGTATTCGTACCGGCGAGGCGCCGCCCTACCATTTCGGCACCCAGGTGCCACAAGGCCTGTCGGTCGATTACCTGCGCCTGACCTGCCAGGCGCTTGGCATCCGCTGTGAGTTCGTGCCCATGCTGGGCGGCGACTTTGCCAGCGCGCAGGCGCGGCTGGGCGCCAGCGACGGCCCGGATCTGCTACCCAGCGCGCGTCGCAGCCCCGAGCGCGAAAGCCTTGGTCACTTCACTGCGGAATACACCACCTCGCCCTGGGTGATCCTGTCGCGCAGCGACAGTGGCTTCATCGCCGGCATCGATGACCTCGCCGGCAAGCGCGTGCTGGTCGAAAAAGGCTATCTGATCGCCGAAAAACTTCGCGCCGACGTGCCCAACATCCGCTTCGTCGAAGTCGCCAGCACGGCCGAGGCGCTGCAGTCACTGGCCAGCGCTCAGGGCGACGCCTATGTCGGCGAACTACTGACCGTCAGTTACCTTATCGAGCAACGCGGCCTGCACAATCTCAAGATCGCCGCCCCGACGCCCTATCCGGCACAGGGCCAGCGCATGATGCTGCGCAAGGATTGGCCCGAACTGGCCGCCCTCATCGACAAGACGCTGCTCGCCCTGACAATGGAAGAAAAACAGGCGCTGCGCAATCGCTGGTTTGCCATCCGCTACGAATACGGCATCTCGCCGGCGCAATTATTCGGTGTTTCGCTGGCGGCGCTGGCGCTGCTGGCGCTTCTCGCCCTGCTATGGCGCTGGAACCGCACCCTGAAGTCGGCGCTGGCGGCACGGCAGCTCGCCGTCGATGCCGCCCACGCGAGCGAGATGCGCCTGAACGAAGCGCAACGTATTACCAAAGTGGGCAATTGGGAACTGGATCTTGAAAGCCACGCACTGAGCTGGTCGGACGAGATTTTCCGCATCTTCGAGATCGACAAGGCGCGCTTCGGTGCCACCTACGAAGCGTTCCTGGCCGCCATCCACCCCGCCGATCGCGACGCGGTCAACGCCGCCTACTTGCACTCGCTGGAAACCCGCGAACCTTATGGCATTAGCCACCGGCTGCAACTGCCCGACGGCCGCGTCAAGCATGTGGCTGAGCGGTGCGAAACCGTCTTTGACGCAACGGGCAAACCCTTACGCTCGGTGGGCACCATGCAGGACGTCACCGAAATCAAGCAGACCGAGGTCGAACTGGAACGTTATCGACGGGATCTCGAAGCCCTCGTCGAACAACGCACGACAGCGCTGCAAGAGAGCTTGGCGCAATTGGCGCATACCCAGTTCGCCATGGACCGGGTGGGCATCGGCATCGCCTGGAATGATGCGGCCAGCGGTCGCTTCATCTATGTCAACGACGAAACCTGCCGTCAGCTCGGCTATGGCCGCGACGAAATGTTGCAGCTGAACATCAACGACATCAACCTGGCCTTCCCCATCGCGGCCATCCAGCAGATTGCCTCGGACATGAAGGCAAGTGGTGAAAGCCGACGGATCGAAACAGTTCACCAACGCAGGGATGGCTCAACCTATCCGGTCGAGATCACCCTCTATCTGCATCACGCGCCTGGGCACGAGTGGTTCATCGCCTTCTTCAAGGACATCACCGCGCACAAGGCGGCGGAGGCCGCGCTGATCCACGCCCGGGAAACCGCCGAAGCCGCCAGCCGTGCCAAGAGCACTTTCCTCGCCAACATGAGCCACGAACTGCGCACCCCCATGAACGCCATCATGGGCATGACCGATCTGGCCCTGCGCCATAGCGAAGATCCGAAACTCCGGGATCAGCTCGGCAAGGTCATCCAGGCGTCCCAGCACCTGCTCCACGTCATCAACGATATCCTCGACATTTCCAAGATCGAGGCCGAACGGCTGACGCTGGAGCGGGTGGACTTCAATCTCGGTGAAGTGCTGGAAAACCTCATGAGCCTGATCGGTCACAAGGTCACCGACAAAGGACTCAAGCTGCGCGTTGACCTTTCGTCTGAAGTCGCCCGCCTCACGCTGCTGGGCGACCCCCTGCGCCTCGGTCAGATTCTCCTCAACTTCACTGGTAATGCCCTCAAGTTCACCGCACAGGGGTCCATCACCGTGCGCATCCGGATGGTCGAAGATCAGCCGAACGACGTGCTGCTGCGCTTCGAGGTGCAGGATAGCGGCATCGGCATTACCCCCGAGGATCAAAAGAAACTCTTCACCGCCTTCGAGCAGGCCGATGGCTCGATGACCCGCAAGTACGGCGGCACCGGCCTGGGCCTCGCCATCAGCAAGCGCCTGGCCGGGATGATGGGCGGCACGGTCGGTGTCGAGAGTACCGTAGGGCAAGGCAGCACCTTCTGGTTCACCGCCCGCCAACGACCGGCCGACGAGCAATTGCTGGACGAATTTTCCGGTACCCGTATCCTGCTGGCCGAAGACGAGCCGATCAACCAGGAAGTCTCGCGCGGCCTGCTGGAAGATGCCGGGTTGGTGGTGGATCTCGCCGAGGATGGCGCACAAGCCGTGGCACTGGCCCGGCAAAACACCTACGCCCTGATCCTGATGGACATGCAGATGCCGCACCTGAACGGGATCGATGCAACCCGCGCCATCCGCGCCGGCTCGCTAAATCAGGCAACCCCCATCCTCGCCATGACCGCCAATGCATTCGACGAGGACCGCCAGATTTGCATCGACGCCGGCATGAACGACCATATCGGCAAGCCGGTCAACCCGGAGCGACTGTTCGAAACCTTGCTGAAATGGCTGGAAAACCCTGATGTCGCAAAATGATTGCACGACACAATGCCACCCCTGCGATCCCTGCCCTTACCGGTGACGAACGGACGCCTATTCTGGCAAAGGTGTCCAATGCCCTCGACGCTGATCGGCGGGGTTGTTTAGAATCATGCTGAAGTGGCTGCCCTATTAATCGGAGGATGCCATGCGTAAATTTCTCTGGATCACCTCATCCCTGATCTTTCTTTTCCTGGCGGGAATCCTCTGGTTCATGGTTTCCAAGGGGGTGTTCCAGCCGAATTCGCCGCAGGCTTCAGCCAAGCGCATTGGCGTGGTCAGCCTGACCGCGGTGGACAACCGCACCTTCGAGGGATTCAAGGAGGGCATGACCAAGCTGGGCTATGTCGATCAGCAATCGGTGCGCTATCTGGTCGATGCGCCCAGTGGCACGACCGCTGCCGCCCGTGCGAGGCTAAGTGCGCTGCTGGCGGAAGGCGTTGATGCCCTGCTGGTTTCAAGCACGCCGGTCACGCAAATCGCCAAGGAATTGACGGCGAAGCAGCCGATACCGATCATCTTCGCCCCGGTCAACGACCCGGTGGCAGCCGGCATCGTCCCCAGCCTGCGGGAGCCCGGCGGCAACCTGACCGGTATACGGCTGCCGGTGGGCGACAAGCTCCGGCTGCAATGGCTGCATGACTTGGCGCCGCAGGCGCGAACGGTGCTGGTGCCCTACACGCTAACCGACCAGAGCGCGCGGACCAGCCTGCAACAACTCCGCGAAGTGGCCGCGGTGCTCAATATGCAATTGCTGGAATTGCCACTGGGCGAAGCCGACAGCCTGGCTTCAAGCGCCGCGCGCCTGCCGCCGGCAGATGCGATTTTCCTGCCGCGCGACAGCCGCATCGAAGCCGGCATAGCCGACTGGCTGAGCTATGCCCGCGCCCAGCGCCTGCCCTTGAGCGCCCCCAGCCTGCTTCAGGTGGAACAAGGCGCGCTTTACAGCTACGGCTTCATGCATCGCGAAATCGGCAAGCAGGCGGCCCGCCTCATGGATCAGGTGCTGCGCGGCGTGTCACCGGGGCAATTGCCCGTCGAGGCCGCCGAGAATTTCCTCGGAATCAATCTGGTCGCCGCGGCTGCCATCGGTTTGTCGATACCGGATGTGGTCATTCGCCAGGCCAGCCTGGTCATTCGCCCCCCGTCGCAATGAAATTCATCGGCAGCCTCCACACCCGCCTCCTGCTGGCCTTCATCGGGCTGGCCTTCGTGCCGATCTTGCTGGTCGGGGCGGTGCTGATGCTGAAGTTTTTCACGCTGCAGATGGCGGAAATCCAGAACCGGCAGCAAGACCAGCTGGCGCGCGTGGTGGTCGAATCCGAAAATTTCTTTCATAACGTCGAGTCGCGCCTGCAAGACATCAATCGCTTGCAGCGCGTCATGCGCATGCCCGCCGTGGATCAGCGCAACCTCCTCAAGCTGCTGTTGGCCGATTGGCACGACTTCGAGGAACTGACCCTGCTTGACCAACAGGGGCACGAAGTGTTGCTGCTCTCGGACGTAACCGCCGTGCTGCCCGGCGCGAGCGGCAAGCACGACAACCACGATGACTTTCGCGTCACGTCCCAGACCCTGAACTCGTATGCCAGCCCGGTGCGCCTGGAAAAGGAATCGGGCGAGCCGCTGATGGAACTGTCGGTGCCCTTCATCGACCCGGTCAGCGGCACGCTGGAAGGCGTGCTGGTGGCCACCATCCGGGTGCGGCGGCTGTGGCAGGTGGCCGGCAGCGTTACGCTGGCGCCCGGGCAGGTTGTCTATGCCGTCGATGGCAGCGGGCACGTCATCGCGCACCCCGATCCATCGGTGGTGCTGCGCCAGACCCTGGCCCCAGCCAACCTGACGGCCGTAAAACGCCCCGGACTATCCGACCCCATGGTGTTTGCCGCTCACCGGGTGTTCCGGTTTGGCCAGCAGGATTTCACCATCGTCACCGAGTATTCGCGCGATGCGGCGCTGGTGCCGACCTACCAGGCCATGGCCATCGTTCTGCTGGCGCTGCTAGTGACCCTCGTGCTCACTGCGATCCTTTTCCTGTATCTGCGCCATGTCATCATCAATCCGATCGAGAACATCGCCCGCGTGGCGCAGGCAATCGAGTCGGGGAAGACCGACGAACGGGTCACTGTCGGCGGGGACGATGAAATCGGCCGACTCGCGCTCGCCTTCAACGCCATGACCGGGCGACTGCTGGCCTCCGCGAACGAACTGAGCGTGGCATTGGGGCGGCTGCGCCTCTATCGCGACCAGACCCTGATGGGCCACATCGAATGGGACCTGGAGTTTCGCGTGATCGAATGGAACCCGGCGGCGGAGCGTATTTTCGGCTATACCCGCGCCGAAGCCATGGGGCGCGCCGCCGCCGACCTGGTTTTGCCGGAAGCAGTGCGCCCGCTGGTCGCTGCCATCTGGCAGGCGCTGTTGCAGCGCCGGGGAGGCGTCTATCAGGTCAATGAAAATATCAGCCGGGATGGCCGTACCCTCGTCTGCGAATGGAACAACACACCGCTCACCGATGCGGACGGCCGTGTCACCAGCGTGATTTCGCTGGTACAGGATATTACCGAGCGCAGGCGCGCCGAACTTGAACTGGAAAATCATCGCCATCACCTCGAAACACTGGTCGCGGAGCGCACCGTCGCACTCTCCATCGCCAAAGAGCTCGCCGAAACCGCCAGCCGCGCCAAGAGCACTTTCCTCGCCAACATGAGCCACGAACTGCGCACCCCCATGAACGCCATCATGGGCATGACCAGTCTGGCCTTGCGCAAGGCCGCCGATCCGAAATTACGCGACCAGCTCGGCAAGATCGAGCAGGCATCCCAGCGCCTGCTGGGCGTGATCAACGACATTCTCGATATTTCCAAGATCGAGGCCGAGCGCCTGACGCTGGAGCAGGTGACCTTCAAGCTCGGCGGGGTGCTGGAAAACCTCATGAGCCTGATCGGCCAGAAGGCGACGGAAAAGAAACTCAAATTGCGGGTCCACCTGCCGCCGGAAGTCGCCCGTCAGTCGTTGCTGGGCGACCCCTTGCGGCTGGGCCAGATCTTGCTCAACCTCGCCGGCAACGCCATCAAATTCACCGAGCAGGGCGCCATCACCCTGCATGCCCATCTGGTCGAAGATAGCCCGACCGCCGTGCTGTTGCGCTTCGAGGTGCAGGATACCGGCATCGGCATTGCCCCCGAAAATCAGAAACGCTTGTTCACCGCCTTCGAACAGGCGGATGGCTCGATGACCCGAAAATATGGCGGCACCGGGCTGGGGCTGGCCATCAGCAAGCGGCTGGCCAATCTGATGGGTGGAGAAATCGGCGTCGAGAGCGTCGAGGGCGAAGGCAGCACCTTCTGGTTCACCGTCCGCATGGGCAAAGCGGACGATGCCGTACCGCTACCGCCGACTTTTTCGGCCGAGTCGACTGAAGCGCGGTTGCAGACGCTTTATGCCGGGTCGCGCATCCTGCTGGCCGAGGATGAGCCGGTCAACCAGGAAGTCTCGCGCGGCCTGCTGGAAGATGTCGGCTTCACGGTCGATCTGGCCGCGGATGGCGCGGCGGCGGTGGAAATGGCCAGGAACAAGCACTACGACCTGATCGTGATGGATATGCAGATGCCGCGCATGAACGGCGTCGATGCCACCCGGGCGATCCGCGCCCTCCCCGGCTACGTCCGGACACCCATATTGGCCATGACCGCCAACGCTTTCGACGAAGACCGGCAGGTCTGCATCGAGGCCGGCATGAACGACCATATCGGCAAGCCGGTCAACCCCGAGCGACTGTACGAGACGCTGCTGAAGTGGCTGGCACAAGAGAAAACACCGGCCCATGCCGGGCAAGCGCGGCAGGACGCCAATTGACCGAACCGACCGCCCCCCCAGCGCCAACCGCGCCAACCATTGCCGCCGCCGGCGCCGCCGCCAGCACGACTGAGCTTGAGGATTTACGCAAGCGCAACAAGCGCCTGGCGGATGAAAAGGCCTTCCTGCAACTGGTGATTCGACTCACCGAGCAGCTCAACCCGCTGCCCGGCCTCGATGCCATGATCGCCGGCATGCTCAACAGCATCGTCGAAACCATCGGCGGCACCAATATCCGCCTCTGGTACTGGATTGGCGATGAAATCCGCACGGCCGAATTTCTCGGCGCTAGCGGTACGGCAAGCGCCATCGACGACCCGATGGCGCGCCAGGCCGCCGAATCGCGGCAGTTTGTCGAGCAGGCGCTTGACGCCGACGCAGGGCTGCTCAAGGGCGAGGTGATTCCTGGCGCCTGGAGCTGGGCCTTTCCCCTGCAGGCCGGCAACGAACTGGTCGGCGTCATCAAGCTGGAAAACCTGCACATCGGCGCCGCCCGCATGCGCGACTTTCTGCCGATCTTCTTCAAGCATGTGGCGCTGCTGCTCGGCAACGAGGTGCGCAATATCCTGCGTCTGCGCGACCAGGAAGCCCTGCGCGAAGCCGAAATGAAATATCGCACCTTTGCCGATTTCACCTACGACTGGGAGGTCTGGCTCGCCCCGGATGGCAATTATCGCTACGTTTCGCCATCCTGCCAGCGGGTGACCGGCTATAGCGCCGCCGAGTTCACTGCCGACCCCGACCTGATGATTCGTATCATTCATCCGGACGATCAGGCCGAGGTGGCGGCGCATTTCGCCACCAGCCATCGCCAGCAGCAGGCCCATTGCCAGCTCGAATTTCGCATCGTCACAAAATCCGGCGACATCCGCTGGATCGAGCATATCTGCAACGCGGTCACTACCGATACCGGGGCCAATCTCGGCAGCCGCGCCAGCAACCACGACATCACCGCGCGAAAAAAGAGCGAAGCCGAACTCGCGTCCTACCGCGAACATCTCGAAACGCTGGTGAATGAGCGCACCGCCGCCCTGTCCATCGCCAAGACCCAGGCCGAGGCAGCCAACAAGGCCAAGAGCATGTTTCTGGCCAACATGAGCCACGAGATCCGCACGCCGATGAATGCGATCCTGGGCCTGACGCATTTGCTGCACGCCGGCGCCACGCCGCAGCAGATCGAACGGCTGGACAAGGTCGACACCGCCGGCCGCCACCTGCTGTCGATCATTAACGACATCCTCGACCTGTCGAAGATCGAGGCCGGCAAGCTGCAACTGGAGCCGGGCAATTTTTCCCTCACCACGGTGCTCGACCATGTGCGTTCCCTGATCGGTGATGCGGCGCAGGCCAAGGGGCTGCGCGTCGAGGTGGATGGGGACGCCGTGCCCCTCTGGCTGCGCGGCGACGCCCTGCGCCTGCGCCAGGCCCTGCTCAACTACGCCAGCAATGCCGTCAAATTCACCGAACAGGGCACGATCATCCTGCGCGCCCGGTTGATCGAAGACCACGGCGACGACTTTCTGGTGCGCTTCGAAGTGCAAGACAGCGGCATCGGCATCGCCCCCGAAAAGCGCGATAAGCTATTCCATGCCTTCGAGCAGGCCGATACCTCGACCACGCGCCGCTATGGTGGCACGGGTCTTGGCCTGGTCATCACCCGCCGCCTGGTGGAACTGATGGGCGGAAAAGTCGGCGCCGACAGCACGGTGGGCAAGGGCAGCACCTTCTGGCTCAGCGTTCCCCTGCAACGCGGCCACGGCATCGAACCCACGGCATCGGGCGCGGATACGGACACAGACGCGGCCGACGTCGAAGTACGCCTGCGCCAATCACAAGGCGGCGTGGCGCATCTGCTGCTGGCCGAAGACAACCCCATCAACCGCGAAGTGGCGCTGGAACTGCTGCACGGAGTTGGACTGGCGGTCGATACGGCGGCGGACGGCAGCGTAGCGCTGGCGATGGCGCGCGCCCGCGGCTACGACCTGATCCTGATGGACATGCAAATGCCCAACATGGACGGCCTGGAAGCCACCCGCGCCATCCGCGCCCTGCCCGGCTGGGCGCGGATTCCCATCCTGGCGATGACAGCCAACGCCTTCGACGAAGATCGCCATGCCTGCGAGGCGGCAGGCATGGACGATTTCATCGCCAAGCCGGTCGATCCCGCCACGCTTTACGCTACCCTGCTTCGCTGGCTGCCGGCGCGGGATTCAACGCGGGATTCAACTCTGGCCGCGGCGCGAACTGCGGCGCTCGTTCCACCGCAACCGATTTCTGTCGAGTTCACGCCTGCGTCACGGCTGCCTGCGCCGGTGTCCGACACGGCATTGCTGGCGCGCTTGGCGGAATTGCCCGGCCTCGATGTCACGCGCGGCGTGGCCATGGTGCGCGGGAAAGCCGGCAAGTATGCGGAACTCCTGCACCATTTCGCCATGGCCCACGAAGACGACGCGACGCGACTGGCCGAAGCGCTGGCAGCCGGCGACCACGCCACCGCCCAGCGCTTGGCCCACAGCCTCAAGGGCGCGGCGGCCACGCTGGGCATCATGCACCTGGCCGAACAGGCAAAGGCGATTGAGTTCACCCTGCGCAGCAGTCCGCACGAGGCTGGCGAGTTGCTGCCCGCCTGGCAGGCGTCGATCCGGCAGGAGTTCCTGGCGCTGGCTGCCGTACTGCCAGCGCCGAATTTTTCGACGCAGGAATCCACAACATCCACGGCGCCCACGGTATCCACGGCCCCCGCCGCCGCCCCTGCCACACCCGCCGCCGCCCAGCCGGAAATACCAGTACAGATTATTGCCGCGCTTGAAACCTGCCTGGCGGAAGGCGATTTCACGGCAGCCACCCTGTTCCGCGAAAACGCTGCCGCCTTGCGCGCCGCCCTCGGCCCCCGCTGCGACGAAATCGCCGTTCATATCCGTCAGTTCGACTTCAAGTCGGCACTGACAACCCTTCGCGCCTGGCAACAAGGGCACGATTGACCACCAGAACCAAAGGACTCGCATGACCGAAAGCACCCATACGTCTTCACTTGCTGTTGGTCAACGGGTCAGGATCAGTGCATCCGGTGATGGGGCCATGTTTAATGGCAAGATAGGTGTCATCACGAAGATCGAAAGACCCGATGTCATGGTGGTGCAGGTGTCGCCCTGTACCACGGCAAGGTTTCGCCCTTCTGCTTTGACCGTGGTGGAAGATGCCCCCCTCTCCTTCGATAGCGAAAAAGGGTGCCCACAAGGGGCGATGCAACCCCGGAGGCGGGGAGTTTCAGTATTCATGGGAAAGCTGTTCATCGTCCTGGTGCTCCTTGGGGGCGTCATTGCGTTCAAGGCAGGTGATTACAGGAATGATGCCGCACTACGCAACGTGGATGCCGGGGTAGCCTTGGGGGAGCAAGCATCACGGGCAGTGGGTCACTTTTTCCTTATGTACGGCGGCTATCCCCGAACCCTCGGCGAGATTCGTGAGCAAATCGAATCGACCCCGATGGCCGAGGTTGCATTGATCCCCCATACGGGTGTCGTGGTGATCACACTCCTGAACAAGAACATGTCCAGCATCACTGGCAAGAAGATGTACTTCAAACCGAAAATCATTCAAGGGAAACTGGTGGGGGTCAGTTGCCGCACCGAGGATGATGAGTTCAGGGAACGGGTGAAGGACAGATGCGACCGATAGCCCCCCGTCCGTCCATTCCGGGACGGCACGAAGGAAAAAATTCTCAATTCATGCTTGTGTGACAATAGAATATCCACTATGATTCGGGCTTATGACCTAAGTCATACCAAACCATAAATACCAAATCATTCTCACAGCGAGGTAACGTGATGAAACAAACGGAAAATATCGATTCACGCGAAATTCGTCGCAAGCTCGGCCTTAACCAGCAGCAATTTTGGTCGCAACTCGGCGTCACCCAAAGTGGTGGTTCGCGTTACGAAAGCGGGCGCAACATGCCGCGCCCCGTGCAACACCTGCTGCGCCTGGTGCACGTCGAGAATATTGACATTGGCAAGATTCGGCGTGAAGACTACGAGGTGATCGAGTTCCTCAAGTCACACGAGATGGATTTGTTCAAAGACCTCAAAAAGCGCGCCAAGGCTGCCAAGAAAGCTGGCTGAGCCAACGTTACAAACGGTCGAATCAAGGGCTGACCCGCACGGTTAGCCCTTTTTTTTCGATCCGAGCCGCCAGGCCTTCAAGCCATTCGGGCGGCAAGCGCCCAAGACGCGGCGCCTCGGGCTGGCTGGATGGCCGCGCCAAGCCATAAAGCAGCACACCCGCAATTACATCTTTTTCTTCACCGAGAAAGTTCAGATAGCAGGCGATGTCCTCTTCGGTTGGCGTCGCGCCATCCAGGGCAATAACGCAGGTCTGTACCCAGGTGGTTGCCAACCCCGCGCACAACCGTAGCCGACTACGTATTTTTTCGGTATCCAGGCGCACGCCGTTGATGCGAAAAGTCGTGTCCGGCGACAAGGCGTCAATCTTGAACCAGACTTCTCCGCCCAGTTTCCCCAGCAAGGCCAGCCCCGACCGCACGCGCGACTGACCAACCAAACTGCCATTGGTGATCAACCGCAGTTTGACATCGCCAACCAATCCGTGCCGAGCCAGCGCATGACCGACAATAGTCACCGCTTTGCCGAACTCTTTCGCGCTGGTCGGCTCACCATTGCCGGAGAAGGCAATATCGACAATGCGCCGCTCACTTTCGGGTACATCCCCCCAAAAGTCGGCGCTAGCGGTACGGCTTAGAAACTCGTCCAACTCACTTTCCAGCAAGGCCAGGTCGACAGGCGGCGGGCCGCCACGCGCGAGGTTCGGTACCTGACAATAAACGCAGCGCCAGTTACAGGCATTGTTGGGATTGAGATTGATGCCGACCGAAACGCCGCCAGCGCGCCGCGATAGCACATGATAAACATAGCGCATGCCCGCGCTATCGCGCGCATGATTCTCGGTCGTCAGCATGGCGACTGATATACTTTCATCGTTCCCCGCTTATCACCCTTTGTACCCCATCGTACTATTCACATGCAGATCACGCGCCGTCTGGAGTTCGATGCGGGCCACCGCATCCCCGATCACGGGAGTCAGTGCCGTCACCTGCACGGCCATCGCTATGCCATCGAAATCACGCTGTCCGGCGAGGTCATCCAGGCCGATGGTCAGCCGATGAACGGCATGGTGATGGATTTTTCCGAGATTAAGGCTATCGCCCTGCGCTGCGTGGTTGACCAATGGGATCATGCCTTCCTGGCCTACAGTGGCGACTTGGCCGTGGTTGCCTTCCTCGATTCGATGCCCGATCACAAAACCGTGCTGCTTGACACCGTGCCGACGGCGGAAAACCTGGCGCGGATAGCCTTCGCCCTGCTCGATCCTGCCTACCAGGACAGTTTTGGCAACCATCTGCGGCTCGAACGCGTGCGGCTGTACGAAACGCCCAACTGCTGGGCCGACGCCAGCCGAGCCGATCACCACCTCTGAACGGGGTCGCCCCCTACCCCCAAAGCCCTGCTGGCAGGATCAGGGTTGCTTCTGCGGCACCTGCACAAACACTTCGCCGTCCTTGATCAAGCCGAGTTCGAAGCGCGCGCGCTCTTCGATGGCCTCGTAGCCGGTCTTGAGGTCGCGCACCTCGGCATCGAGCGCGGCGTTGCGAACTTCCAGCTTCTGATTGACCTCGCGTTGCGCCTGCAATTGGCGCTCCATTTCGCGGCCCTTGAGCCAGCCGCCCTTGCCGAACCACAGTGGATACTGTAGCAGAGCGATCAGGACGACCAGCACCCCAGTGGGCCACTTCATGGCAAACGCCTATTGACGGGGCTTACTTCCTCAGGTTGTAGAAGGCGTCGCGACCCGGGTAGGACGCGGTTTCACCAAGATCTTCCTCGATGCGCAGCAACTGGTTGTACTTGGCGATACGATCCGAGCGGCTAAGCGAACCGGTCTTGATCTGACCGGCATTGAGGCCGACGGCGATATCGGCGATGGTCGAATCCTCGGTCTCGCCCGAACGATGGGAGATCACCGACGTCCAGCCGGCGCGCTTGGCCATCTCGACCGCGGCAAAAGTCTCGGACAACGTGCCGATCTGGTTCACCTTGATCAGGATGGAGTTGGCCACGCCCTTGGCGATGCCCTCCTTGAGGATGCGCGGATTGGTGACGAAGATGTCGTCGCCGACGATTTGCACGTTCTTGCCGAGTTTGTCGGTCAGACCCTTCCAGCCATCCCAATCGCCCTCGGCCATGCCGTCCTCGATGCTGATGATCGGGTACTTGCTTACCAGCGTCGCCAGGTAATCGGCAAACGCAGCAGAAGTCAATTCCATCTTTTCGGAGGAAAGCATGTACTTGCCGTCCTTGAAGAATTCCGAGCTGGCGCAGTCGAGACTCAGCGCAACATCCTGGCCCGGCGTGTAACCCGCGGCTTCGATGGCTTTGAGAATCAGTTCGATGGCCTCGTCGTTGCCCGAGACATTGGGCGCAAAGCCACCCTCGTCACCGACCGTGGTGGGATAACCACGCTTGTCGATCAACTTCTTGAGATGGTGAAACACCTCGGCCCCGCAGCGCAGCGCCTCGCGGAAGGATTTGGCGCCGACCGGCAGGATCATGAATTCCTGAATATCGAGGTTGTTGTTGGCATGGGCGCCGCCGTTCACGACGTTCATCATCGGCACCGGCATGGTCATCGGACCACTGCCACCAAAATAACGATAGAGCGGCAAACCCGCTTCCTCGGCAGCCGCTTTGGCCACGGCCATCGACACAGCGAGCATCGCATTGGCGCCGAGACGCGACTTGTTGTCGGTACCATCAAGATCGACCAGGGTCTTGTCGACAAAAGCCTGTTCCTCGGCGTCAAGGCCGATGATGGCCTCGGAAATTTCGGTATTCACATTCTCGACGGCCATCAGCACGCCCTTGCCGAGGAAACGCGCCTTGTCGCCATCGCGAAGTTCGATGGCCTCGCGCGAACCGGTGGAAGCGCCCGAAGGGACCGCCGCACGACCCATGACGCCCGATTCCAGCAGGACGTCCGCTTCGACAGTGGGGTTGCCGCGGGAATCCAGAATCTCGCGGGCGACGACATCAATGATTGCACTCATGCTGTTTCCTTTTCTGTCAGTTCAAAATCGGTTCAATGATTAATAGCCTTCGACCAGAATCATGTCGAAGGAAGAAATATCCGCGCGCGCCTGCCTCGCGGCAACATACTCGGGCGAGGCGTAAAACGCCCGCGCCCGCTCAGTATCCGGCAATTCCACGACCACTAGCCGCTGCGGCCGCCAATCGCCTTCCAGCACTTCATAAGCGCCACCTCGCACGATAAAACGGCCACCAAATTTTTCGACCGCCAACGAGGACAGCCGCCGATAGTCGGCCATACGCTCCGGATCACTCGATTTGGCATCGATCACAAGATAGGCGGGTTTGCTCATTTTTCGGAATCTTTCCTGAAAGCGGGAATGATCAGGCCCACTCGACGAAGCCGCGCCGCTTCACCACGGCATCGAGTTCCATCAGGCTTTCCAGCAGTCCCCTGATTTTTGGCAGCGGCCACGCATTGGGGCCATCCGATAGCGCCTTGTCGGGGTCCGGGTGCGTTTCCATGAACACACCGGCTACGCCGGCAGCAACCGCCGCGCGCGCCAACACCGGCACGAACTCGCGCTGTCCGCCGCTCTTGTCGCCCTGCCCGCCCGGCAACTGCACCGAATGCGTGGCATCGAACACCACGGGACAGCCGGTCGTGCGCATGATCGCCAAGCTGCGCATGTCGGAAACCAGATTGTTGTAGCCAAACGAAGCGCCACGCTCGCAGACCATGATAGCGGCCTCCGGCGCGGCTTCGCGGGCCTTGGCCACCACCTGCATCATGTCGCCCGGCGCCAGAAACTGTCCCTTCTTGATATTCGCGGGTTTGCCGCACCGCGCCACCGCCTGAATGAAATCGGTCTGACGACATAGAAAAGCCGGCGTTTGCAGCACATCGACCACGGCGGCAACGGCCGCGATCTCGCGCTCGTCATGCACATCGGTCAGCACCGGCACACCGATCTGCTTTTTCACCTCGGCCAGGATGTCCAGCCCCTGCTCCAGCCCCAAGCCGCGAAAGGATTTCGACGAACTGCGATTGGCCTTGTCGAACGACGACTTGTAAATAAACGGCAGCCCCAGGCCGGCACAGATTTCCTTGAGCTGACCGGCGGTATCAAGCGCCATCTGACGCGACTCGATCACGCAGGGGCCGGCGATCAGGAAAAGCGGATGCTCCAAGCCAACATCAAAGCCGCACAGCCTCATGGTGCGACCTCCCCTGTTGAACCGTAGCGTTTCACTGTTCGCCGCCCACTTGATTCTTGAGCTGACTCCTGTGCGAACCCTTGTGCGCCAGCGCCGCCTTGACGAAGGCGATGAACAGCGGGTGACCGGTGCGCGGGTTCGAGGTGAATTCCGGGTGAAACTGGACGCCGACGAACCACGGATGCATCGCCGCCGGCAGTTCCATCATTTCGGGCAGGTTCTCGGTCGGGGTGCGCGCGGAAATGATCATGCCGGATGCCTCCAGCTTGGGCACGTAGACGTTGTTCACTTCATAGCGATGGCGATGGCGTTCGTTGACTTCCTTGCCGTAGATACTCCCCGCCAGGGTGCCGGCCTTGACCGGACAACGCTGCGCCCCCAGGCGCATGGTACCGCCAAGGTTGGACTTGGCATCGCGGCGCTCGACCTTGCCTTCGCGGTCCTTCCACTCGGTGATCAGCGCCACGACCGGATGCGGCGTATCGGGTTCGAACTCGGTACTGTTGGCACCGTCGAAACCGGCAACATGACGCGAGAATTCGATGGTCGCCAACTGCATGCCCAGACAGATACCAAGATAGGGCACCTTGTTTTCGCGGGCATAACGAATCGCCGCGATCTTGCCCTCCGTGCCGCGCTTGCCGAAGCCGCCGGGAACCAGGATCGCATCCATGCCCGCCAGCGCGGCCGGGCCGTCGCTTTCGATGGCCTCGGAATCGATGTAGTGAATCTTGACGCGGCTCGCGGTGTGGATGCCGGCATGCACCAGCGCCTCGGTCAGCGACTTGTAGGATTCAGTCAGATCGACATACTTGCCGACGAAGGCCACATTGACCTCGTGCTCGGGATGTTCGAGCGCATCGACCAGTTTCTTCCATACCGACAGGTTGGCCGCCTTGGCCAGGATGCCCAGCTTGTGGCAAACGATCTCGTCGAGCATCTCGTCGTGCAGCATGCCCGGAATCTTGTAGATCGAATCGGCGTCGAGAGCACTAATCACGGCCTCGGTCTGAACATTGGTGAACAGCGCAATCTTGCGCTTCTCGTCATCCGGAACCGGCCGGTCGGCGCGGCAGAGCAGGATGTCGGGCTGGATGCCGATCTCGCGCAGTTCCTTGACCGAGTGCTGCGTCGGCTTGGTTTTCAGCTCGCCGGCCGACGCGATATAAGGCACCAGCGTCAGGTGGATGTAACAGGCGTTGTTCTTGCCTTCCTCGATCCCCATCTGGCGAATCGCTTCGAGGAAGGGCAGTGACTCGATGTCGCCCACCGTGCCGCCGACCTCGATGATCGCCACCTCGGCGCCCTCGGCGCCACGCTTGATATAGAGCTTGATCTCGTCGGTGATGTGCGGAATCACCTGCACGGTTTTGCCAAGATACTCGCCGCGCCGCTCCTTCTTGATCACCGACTCGTAAATCTGGCCCGTGGTGAAGTTGTTGCGCTTGCCCATCTTGGTGCTGGTGAAGCGCTCGTAGTGGCCGAGATCGAGGTCGGTCTCGGCGCCATCTTCCGTTACGAACACTTCGCCGTGCTGAAATGGCGACATCGTGCCGGGATCGACGTTGATGTAGGGATCGAGCTTGAGATGCGTAACCTTGATGCCGCGCGATTCAAGGATGGCACCGAGGGAGGCGGCGGCGATGCCTTTGCCCAGACTGGACACAACGCCACCGGTGACGAAAACGTACTTGGCCATGGGAAATGCCATTGCGGGAAAGCGGCATTATAGCGACGAAATACCGTACCGCTAGCGCCGACTTTTTCGACTTCTCCCGCCGACAAACGGGTAGCGGGAAGCAGATCAGCGCCGCAAAGCCTGCCACCGCGCCCGCCACCACGCAGGCCATTTCAAGACAAATGAGCGCCAGAGGCGACCGATCCGGCCACCCGTCGGCGGTGGCCTGCCAATGACACCGGCGACACCCGCGACGCCTGGCGACGGCGTGCCTTTGCTGGCGGCCAGTTTCAGCAACTCGGCCGCCCGATACACCCGCAGAGCCACCTGAGCGTCGTCGGCGGCATAGCGAATCTGGCTTTCGGAGAGGCGCGGCTGCGCCCAGTTCGACGTCGACGCCCGCTTCGACTTTTGCATGCGCTTGCCAAAGTAGCGGGCCACGGCCGTCTTGGCGCCGACCGTGTTTCTTTCGCCCTCGCGCCGTAGCACCACGGCAAGATCGACCACGTTTCGGGTCTCGATGCCCAGCTTGGCTCTCAAGCGAGCGACATCGCTGTCGAGGCCAAAGCCAACCTTGCGAATCCGTTCGGACTCCAGCACCGCCTTCAGACCGTCGCTATCGGGCAAACGGTCTACGGGAAACAGAAAGGCACGGCTATCGGTAGCCAGTTGCACCAGATGCGGCCCGGTCGACAACTCGCCCTTGGCGAAAGTCGGTTTGGATTCGGTGTCGAAGCCCAGCACATCCGCCGCCAGCAAAGCGGCTATAGCGTCGGCGGCAACCGCGGGCGTGTCGACGAGCACAATATCGGCCATCGATATGCCCTCATAGGGCGGCAGCGCCGCATCATCGGGGGTTGGCCGCATCGTTCAGCTATCGCCGACGCGCCCGCGCAGCCGTTTGACGCGCCCACGCAAAACCTTGACATCGACTCGTTTACGTTGCGAACTCCTGCTCGGCTTCGTCGCCCGCCGCGGTCGTGGCGTAAAAGCCGCCAGCGCGATCATTTCGCGTAGCCGCGCCAGCGCATCCGCGGAATTACGCTCCAGGCTGCGATGCTGCTGCGCCTTGATGACCACCACGCCGTCCGAATTTATGCGCTGGTCGCGCAGTTTCAGCAACCGTGCCTTGATCATCTCGGGCAACGACGACGCGCCGATATCGAAACGCAGATGCACGGCATTGGAAACCTTGTTAACGTTCTGCCCGCCGGCGCCTTGGGCGCGAATGGCAACAAACTCGACTTCATCCTCGCGCAGCAGGTCTTCGGGTTTCGGCAGGGACATGGCGGGCGTGAGATCGACGGCGATCAATCAGCGCAGGAAATTCTTGCTGATGTCACGGAATAGATCGGTGCCAGCCTGGTGCAGCCACTCGAAACAGACCATCTCGCGGGTAACGATGTCGATGCCATGCTGGCGCATGCGTTCCAGCGCGAAGCGCTTGTCGTCGGCGCTGCGCGATGAGACCGCCTCGGCCACCACGAATACCTCGCGGCCGCTAGCCCGCAGGTCCAGACAGGTTTGCATCACGCAAACGTGCGATTCGATGCCGCACACCACCACCTGTTTGCGATCAAAACCCGGCAGGCCGTCGAGGCACTGGCCGGCAACACAGGAAAAGTGGTTCTTTTCGGCCGCTGCTTCCGGCGGAAACAGCGCCGCCAGATCGGGCTGGGTCCGGCCCAGACCCTTGGGATATTGCTCGGTCAGCATCGCTGGCACGCCTATCCTTTGCGCCACCCGGGTCAGCCACATCACGTTATCGAGAACGCGCTGCCAGTCATCCACCAGCGTCAGCAGTTTGCCCTGCATATCGACCACCAGTAATACCGAATCGTCCGCGCGCATCAACATCGCCATCGTTTATCCCCCCGAAAATTTCGTCGCGTGGAGCATAGCAGGGAACCCGACTCAAACCGCCGACAGATTGATGGTTCAGCCCCTCACGCTTGCCAGGTGTTGCTCCAACACCGGCGTGACATCCGCTGCAGTGCGCAATTCGCGCAGAGCAAGAAACACCTCATCGGCCTGTTCATAGCGCCCGCGCATGAGCCCCAGCCACTGCTTTAGCCGTCCGGGCGACTGATGCGGCAGTACCTTTCTCTGCACCTGTGACCAGAAATCGAGAATCATCGCGGCCACGTTGCGCCAGTCGCCACCGTGTTCCCATTGGTCACTGGGTCCACCTTGGCTATCTTGCTCCCCCTGCTCTTCCGCACGGATGCGGCGGGCCAGCAAGGGATCCGCCACCGCGCCACGGCCGAGCATCGCATCGGCACAACCGGTCACGGACCGCATGGCGCGATAGTCGGCCACGGTCCACACCTCGCCATTGGCAATGACGGGGATGCGTATCGAATCCCGGATCAGCGCGATCCATTCCCAGCGCGCGGGCGGACGGTAGCCATCTTGCTTCGTCCGCGCATGCACGACCAGTTCCTGAATACCGCCAGCCTCCAGGGCCCGCGCACAATCCAGCGCCCGCGCGGTATCGTCGATCCCGAGCCGCATCTTGGCCGTCACGGGAATGGCGGCGGGAACGGCGGCGCGAACCGCCCGTACGATCCGGTGCAGCAACTCCGGTTCGTCCAGCAAGGCGGCACCACCCCGATTGCGGTTGATCAGCGGCGTGGGACAACCAAAATTGAGATCGATGCCGGCAGGGGCAAGCTGCGCAACCTGCGCCGCGTTAGCCGCCAGCAAATCGGGATCGGAGCCAAGTAACTGTATCCGCACCGGTGTTCCGGCTCGTGTGCGGGAAGATCGATTGAGTTCGGGACTGACGCGGATAAAGGCGGAATGCGGCAACACCGTCGAACTGACACGGATGAATTCGGTGACGCACCAATCGTAGCCACCGGCTCGCGTCAGGACGTCGCGCAGGATATCGTCGGCCAAGCCTTCCATGGGCGCAAGGATCAGACGAAAAGTAGGCAGGCTGGCGGACATCGGGCGGCATCATAACGCCATCGCGGCAGGCGATTTACGATTGAGCATATTGCCGGCATGGGGGCCATAATGCCGGCCCATGAATACGCCTACATCCTCGCCCGCGCACAGCGCCGCGCCCACCGCCACCGCCGTCCAGACCAAAGTTGCCATTGCCGCCTGCTTCGGCACCTTTCTTGAGTGGTACGACTTTCTCACCTTTGCCGCGCTGGCCAGCTACTTCGGTGCGCTGTTCTTCCCGCCGGAAAATCCCGTGGCCGGGCTGCTCGCCAGCCTCGCCACCTTTGGCGTCGGCATGGTGGTGCGCCCCCTCGGCGCGGCCATCTTCGGCTCGCTGGGCGACCGCATCGGGCGCCGCCGGGTTTTCATCGCCACCATCGTCTTGATGGGCATCGCCACCTTTGGTGTCGGCCTCTTGCCCACCTATGCCCAGGTTGGCCTGCTGGCACCGGCGCTGCTGCTGGCGCTGCGCCTGTTGCAGGGTATGGCCATGGGCGGCGAAATCGGCGGCGCGGTGGTCTATCTCACCGAACACGCTCCGGCGAACCGGCGCGGCATCTACACCAGCGTGTTGCAACTGATGGGGCCGCTGGGCATCATGGCCTCGACCTTTCAGGTGTTGCTGCTGCAAACCTGGCTGTCGGATGCCGAATTCCGCGACTGGGGCTGGCGCGTGCCTTTCCTGCTTTCAATCCTGCTGCTGGCCGTCTCGCTGAAAAGTCGGCTGGCGTTGCACGAATCGCCCGTTTTCGCCCAGTTACGCGAAAAAAACGGTGTCGCCCGCACGCCGCTGGCCGACTGCTTCCGCGACCGCCACACGCTGGGCCGCATGGCGCTGCTGTTCTTCTGCATCTCGGCCGGCGGCTCGCTGCTGTTCTTTTCCTCGCAGGTCTATTCGACGGTTTTTCTCAAGAACGTGGTCAAGCTCGATCCAAAAGACGCCGGGGCCATCGTCATGGTCGCCACCCTCGCCCTTTTTCCACTGACCATCTTCTGCGGCTGGCTGTCCGACCGCATCGGCCGCCGGCCGGTGCTGCTGGCGGGGCTGCTGATCGGCTTCGTCAGCCTGCTGCCCGTCTTCAGCGGTCTGCTGCACTTCGGCAACCCGGCGCTGGAACGCTTTCAGCGCGAGGTGCGGGTGGAGGTGCGCGGCCACGCTTGCGGCTACTCGCCCTTTGGCAAGGCCGTCAGCGACTGCGAGAAGATTCAGGAATTGTTCGCCCGCAAGGGCGTGAATTACACGCTGAGCGCCGATGCGGCCGTCTCCATAAAAGTCGGCGGTAGCGGCACGGCAATAGACTTCAACGTGGCGGGCTTCGATGCGGTAGCCATCGAGCGCGCCCTGATCGCTGCCGGCTGGCCCGAGAAGGCCGACCCCGCGCAAATCGACCGCACGATGCTGATCCTGCTGTTGCTGATTCCCGTCATCGCCGTGGCCGCCATCACCGGCCCGCAGACGGCCACGCTGGCCGAACTGTTTCCGGCCCGCACCCGCTATTCGGCCGTCGCCCTGCCCCACAACCTCAGCGCGGGCTGGATCGGCGGCCTGTCGCCGTTCTTTGTCACGCTCTTGTCGGTGCAGGCTGGCAGCGCGCTGGCCGGACTGTGGTATCCGGTGGCGCTGCTGGGCATGGCCGCGGTGGTCGGACTGCTATTCCTGCCCGAGACGCTCAACGCTCGCCTTGATCGTTGAGGGCGCGCGGCGGTCCACCGCGCCGCGGGCCATGCGGGTAGATGTCGCGCCCCGCTTCGTGGATGTCGCGCCGCAACTGTTGGCGTTCTTCGGAACTCATCCGGCAGGGACCGCCGCAACGATTCGACACGTCGCCGCCACGATCCTGGCGACCCTCTTCACGGACAGAATCGCCTCGCCGCAGTTCCTCGCGCAACGCCCGCATGTGCATGTGCGAGCCGGGGTGAGCCCCGTCCGGAAGACCAGACAGGGCACCCTCGCTCATGCCACCGCCGGGCTGACGCATGTCTGACCGCACCTGCGCCAACACGGCGCTAGCAGAACCGAGCGACAACGCCAGCAACACCGACACGAACAGCACGCCGCTCACCCGGCCACCGCTGAATTTGCCATTGATTTTCGTGTCCCGTTTTGTGCCCTGTTCCATGCCGTCATTCTAGTGAATGGCATGCGGCCTGTCGCAGCGCGTGTGTAAGCTTTTGTAAGCCGCTCTTTCGCTCGCGCCCTGTTACGACTACGATTGCCGTCATGAACGAAAAAATCCTTGTCGTCGATGACGACATCCGCCTGCGCCAGTTGCTCGAACGCTACCTTGCCGACCAGGGCTTTACCGTCAAGGCCGTACCGGACGCGACGGCCATGAATCGCGCTCTCGACCGCGAACTCTACGACCTCATCGTGCTCGACCTGATGCTGCCCGGTGAAGACGGGCTGGCCATCTGTCGCCGCCTGCGCGCCGCCCAAAACGAGGTCGCGATCATCATGCTCACCGCCAAGGGCGAGGACGTCGACCGTATCATCGGTCTCGAACTGGGCGCCGACGACTACCTCGGCAAACCCTTCAACCCGCGCGAACTGGTTGCCCGCATCGGCGCCGTGCTGCGCCGCCGCGCCGCGCCACCACCACCGGGGGCACCCGCCGCCGCCGAGGGAACCATCCGCTTCGGCAGTGTCGAGGTGAATCTCGCCACGCGCGAACTGGTCCGCGATGGCAATGGCGTCGCGCTGACGACGGGCGAATTCGCCCTGCTCAAGGTGCTGGTCGAACATCCGCGCCAGCCGCTCTCCCGCGACAAATTGATGGAACTCGCCCGCGGCCGCGAGTATGAAGTCTTCGACCGCGCCATCGACGTGCAAGTCTCGCGCCTGCGCAAAATGGTCGAGGACGACCCGGCCAAGCCGCGTTACCTCCAGACCGTCTGGGGCTTCGGCTACGTCTTCATTCCCGATGGCCAGAAGCACGGATGAGGTTCGTCCCGCGGTTCGTCCCGAAGACTTTGCTCGCCCGCACTTTTCTGTTGATCGCGGCACTGATGTTGCTGTCGGTGTTGGCGTGGTTCGCCATTTTCTTGACCTACGAGCGCGAACCGCGCGCCCGCCAGATTTCGCAGATGGTCGCCAGCGTGGTCAATCTCACCCGCACCTCGCTGGTCTCGGCCCGTGCCGAGGCCCGCCGCGATCTGTTGCGCGAGCTATCCGACCGCGAAGGCATCCGGATATATCCCGCCGAAAGCGATGATCGCGTCGCGCCGCTACCGGAACACGCCTTCCTTCGCCGGGTCGAAGAACTGCTGCAAGAACGCCTCGGGCCGGACACCCGCATCACCCTGGAACTCAACAAGGAACGATCGCTGTTTGCTTCCTTCAGCATCGCCGACGACGATTACTGGATCGCGCTGCCGATCGAACGGATCGAGCGCATCTTTCCGGCGCAATGGATCGGCTGGGGCATCGCCGCCATAATGCTGTCGCTGATCGGGGCGTGGTTGATCATGTTCCGCGTGACCCGGCCGCTGAAGGCCCTTGAGCGCGCCGCCGCCGAGATTGGCCGGGGACGCCGACCGGCCCCGGTGGACGAGCATGGCCCGGAGGAAATCGAGACCCTGGCCATCGCCTTCAACCGCATGAACAGCGACCTCGCCCGCCTTGACGACGACCGCGCACTGATCCTCGCCGGCATTTCGCACGACCTGCGCACGCCGCTGACCCGCCTGCGCATGGAAATCGAGATGACCGCCGCCGACGAAGCCACGCGCGACGGCATGGCGGCCGACGTCGAGGAGATGGACCGCACCATCGGCCAGTTTCTCGATTTCGCCCGAACCAACCAGCAAAGCGATGGCGGCGAAGCTCTGGCGGACACCGATCTGGCCGCCCTGCTCGCCGAACTGGCGGAACAGTATCGTCGCCGCGGTTTTGCCGTGTCGCTAGCGCCGACTTTTTCGGCGGAAAGCCTGAAGGTACGCCCCAAGGCCCTGCGCCGCGCCATCGCCAATCTGATCGATAACGCCCTGCGTCACGCCGGCGCCGATCAGCCCATCGAACTGGCGTTAAACCGCACGGGCAAGGAAATTCACCTCGACGTACGCGACCGCGGCCCCGGCATTCCCGCCGCCGAAACCGAGCGATTGAAACTGCCCTTCACCCGGCTCGAAGCCGCCCGCAGTAACGCCGTCGGCGCGGGGCTGGGCCTGGCCATCGTCGAGCGCGTCGCGTTGGCCCACGGTGGCCGCCTCGACCTGCTGCCGCGCGAAGATGGCGCAACGGGCCTGCTTGCCCGCATTACAGTCCTGGCCGATTGAACAAATCCGCCCACCAGCTTTTTACCTCAAGCAAGCGCCAAACCGCACTCGTGTAGTAATATGTTCTGCGGGTTTGGCCATGAAAACAACAGACAGCAATGCAGTGATTGAAGCCAGGGTTCGCTTGGCAATGGCGGGTTGCCGGCCTGTTTTATCGATCACCGACAGCATCGAAACCTTGCTCGGCTTTTCGCCGGACGACTTCCTGAGCGGCCGGGTCTCCCTGAAAAACCGGATTCATCCCCACGACGCCGACATCGCCGACGTGCTTTTTTCTCCCGCGAATTCTGGCGATTCTGGCGTATTCAATGTCCGGATCAGGCAGGCCAACGGCCGTATCCGTTGCATCAGGGGACATTATCGTAAAGAGACGGGCTCGGACGGCGTCGAACTCGATCTGCTGTTGCAGGATGCGAAAAGCCTGAAACGGACGATGTCCGACGCCTGCGTGATGGTCAATTTCACGGCCATGATGGAAAACACTGACGACTACATCTTTTTCAAGGATCGCAACCATGTGTTCACCGGGGCGAGCCAGACCCTGGTGGCGCTCTGTTCACCCGCCGAACATTGGACCGACCTGCTCGGCCAGACCGACTACGATGTTTTTCCCGAGGAATTCGCCGACATTTACTATCGCCTTGAAAAGCAGGTCTTCGCCGGTATTACCGTTGCTCATGAAATTCAGGAGTACCTCACCAAGGAAGGCAGAAAAGGTTGGGTAGACAACCGCAAGTATCCGATCAAGAATGACCACAAGGAGGTCATCGGCCTCTACGGTATCGCCCGCGACATCACCGAGTACAAGCAGGCGGAAGCGTCGTTGCGCGAAAGTGAAGAACGGCTGCGCCTGGCTCTTGGCGCCGCCAACCAAAGCTGGTTCGATGTCGACCTGGGCACCGGCAAGGTGCGCGTCAGCCCGGAATACCCCCGCATGATCGGCTATGCGCCGAATGAGTTTGAGAGCGATGTGGCAAACTGGCTGGCGCATGTCCATCCAGAAGATCGAGACGCTGTCGGCAAGGCCTTCCAGGCCTGCATCGATAACGGCGGGCCCACCATGATGGCGTACCGCCGCCAGACGCAATCTGGTGACTGGAAGTGGATTGAATCCGTCGGCAAGGTCGTGGCGTGGGATGCCGGGAAGCGGGCAAGCCGGATGATCGGCATCCATACCGACATTACCGAACGCAAACGGACTGAACTGGAACTGGAACAGCATCGGCACCATCTGGAAGCGCTGGTCAATGAGCGCACCGCCGCCCTTTCCATCGCCAAGGACGCCGCCGAAGCCGCCAGTCGAGCCAAGAGCACCTTCCTCGCCAACATGAGCCACGAACTACGCACGCCGTTAAACGGCATCATGGGTATGACCGGCCTTGCCCTGCGCAAGTCGACCGATCCCAAGTTACGTGATTACCTGCTCAAGGCGGACCAGGCCTCGCAGCATCTGCTCCATGTAATCAACGACGTTCTCGATATCTCCAAGATCGAGGCCGAACGGCTGACCCTCGAACAGACGCCTTTCAAACTCGGTCAAGTCCTGGATAATCTCTTGAGCCTGATCGGCCACAAGGCGATGGCCAAACAACTCAAGTTGCGGGTGGATATGTCGCCGGACGTCGCCCGCCAGGCATTCGTGGGCGACCCCCTGCGTCTGGGCCAGATACTCATCAATCTCACCAGCAACGCCGTCAAATTTACCGAGCAGGGCTCGATCACCTTGCGCATCCGCCTGGCTGAAGAAAGCGCAGCCGATGCATTGCTGCGTTTCGACCTGCGGGATACCGGTATCGGCATCAGAGCCGAAGATCAACAACGCCTGTTCATCGCCTTCGAGCAGGCCGACGACTCGATGACCCGCAGGTATGGCGGCACCGGACTGGGTCTGGCCATCAGCAAGCGGCTGGCCCGGATGATGGGCGGAGAAATCGGCGTCGAGAGCGCGGTCGGCCAGGGCAGCACGTTCTGGTTCACTGCCCGGCTGGGAAAAACGACGGATGCCGTACCGCTAGCGCCGACTTTTTCGGGCAATACGGCGGAAGCACGCTTGCAGGCGCTGTATGCCGGGACGCGCATTTTGCTGGCCGAAGACGAGCCCATCAACCAGGAAGTCACCCGCGGTTTGCTGGAGGATATTGGCCTCAACGTGGATGTAGCGGATGACGGCGCTAGGGCGGTGGCTATGGCCAGTCGCACCGATTACAACCTGATCCTGATGGATATGCAGATGCCCGATCTCAATGGCGTCGATGCCACGCGGGCAATCCGGAAACTGCCAGGATATGCCTCAACGCCCATCCTCGCCATGACCGCCAATGCCTTCGACGAAGATCGCCAGACCTGTCTCGATGCCGGCATGAACGACCATATCGGCAAGCCGGTCGATCCCGATGTACTGTTTGACACTTTACTGAAATGGCTCGCGCTAACCGCCCCATGAACCTACCGCCAAACGAACCGCCGAACGTCAAAGATCCCACCACGCCCTACGCCCTGATGGGCGGTGAACCTACGGTGCGCGCGCTGGTGAAGCGATTCTACGAACTGATGGATACGCTGCCGGAAGCCTACGGCATCCGCAAACTGCACCCGGCCGACCTATCCACTTCCGAGGACAAACTGTATTTGTACCTCACCGGCTGGCTGGGCGGCCCTCAACTTTATGTCGAAAAATTCGGCCATCCGCGCCTGCGCGGCCGCCACCTGCCCTTCGCCATCGGCGGGGAAGAGGCCAAGCAGTGGATGCTTTGCATGCGCCAGGCGATGACGGAATGCATTGCCAACGAGATACTCCGCGACAAACTCGACAAGGCGTTGACCGACCTCGCCGAATTCATGCGCAATCAGGCCGACTGATCAGGTCGCCGGATCGTTAAATCGCAAGGTCGGCGCAGGCCTGCTGCCGGTGAAGTTTTTTGGCATGACGGTGACGCGCCATCAGGCGCGGATCGGTGACGATCTCGCCTATCGTGGCGCCGATGACCATGACCACGCCGAGCACCGGCAATACCATCATCAGCCCCGGCACGCCGGCAACCGCGCCGCCGGCGAAGATCATCAGCACGGTGACCAGCGGGTGCATGTGCAGGCTCTTCCCCACCGTCAAGGGCATGTAGAGAAAATCGTCGAGTAGTCGCACGAGAATAAAGAGCGCGACCGCCCAGTAAGCCATCGACGGCGCATCGGCGAAATCGGTGGCAACCACCAGCACCACCAGCAGGCCGCCGGCAATCGAGCCAACATAGGGAATCCAGGCCAGCACCGCGCAGATGAAACCGAGCGTCAGCGCCCCTGGCACACCGAGCAGCCAGAGCCCCGCGGCCAGCGTCAGCGTATCGAGCACCGTGAGTTTGATCAGCCCCTGAAAATAGGCGCGGGCGGTTTGGTCGACCTCGTGCAGCAGATAGAGTGTTTTTTCGAAGAAGGCATTGGGCACCGCATTGCCGAGAAAGTGCTTGAAGCGACGGCCATCGCGCAGGAAGAAGAAGGCAAGGAACGGCGCCAGCATCAGCGAGGGCGCCCACGCCGCGATGCCCATGGCGACCGGCTCGATGTGCTCGGCGATATTGGCGCCGGTGCCGGCGAAACGGCTGACCACCGCATCGGTCAGGTGCGCATTGGCGAGCAGGGCCCATTTTGACTCGATTGCCTGCAACGAGCGTTCGAGCAGGGCAATACCGCCATGCACATAGCGATCGACCGATGCCCCACCCTGGGCAAGCCAGGCCGCGAAATTCGGCAAGATCCAGGCTACCGCCGCCGCCACGACGGCAAGAAAGCCGGACATCACGATTGCTGCCGCAGTGTCGCGGCTTGTGCCGCGATATTCCAGCCATTTCGACACGGGCATCAGCAGGTAATAAAGAATCAGGGCCAGCAGAAAGGGAACGACCAGCCACAACACCTTCTGCAACAGAAACAACAGCAGGCAGGTGCCGGTGATGATCGCGGCCCAGACCACCGGGCCCGACTGGTTGTGGGTAGAAGTGCTCACAGGTGCTGGTCGCTTTCAGCGGAAACGACGGTCGACTCGCGCGCATCGCGCAGCCGGCGGGCCATGGCTCGCGCCATTTGCAATGATATTTTCGAGGCGATGCGGGCGTGAGTATCGAGCAGCCCCATGAAGTCACCCCGGAAAAATACGGCAAGGACGCAATCGCCCGCCGCCACGGCCTGGCCAACGCGGGGGGCATTATCGAGCAGGGCAATATCGCCAAAGACGGCGCCGACACCGAGGTCGACGATCTTGAAGCGGTCGATGCCGTTCGGCGCCTTGCGGGTGATCGACACCGCGCCTTCGAGCACGAAGTAGATGCCCTGCCCGTCCTCGCCCTCGTCGAAAATGACTTCGCCCTTGATGTACTCGCGCTCGTGTAACTGAGCATCGACGATGGCCAGTTCGGCCGGCGTCAGATCGACGAAGAGCGAGAGACCACGCAGACGTTCGAGGCGCGGCGTGGTCTCGCGGGGACGGAACAATTTGAGCGCCACGGCATGATCTCCAGATTGGCAAAAGGGGGGATTCTAGCGGAGCAACCAACGCTTGCGAGTTTCGTACCGCATTAGCGTCCATCCTGCATTAACAGGGCCACGGCCTGGGCCGCGATACCCTCGCGGCGCCCGGTGAAGCCGAGTTGTTCGGTGGTCTTGCCCTTGATATTGACCCGGCCGGCATCGATACTGAGATCGGCCGCAATATTCGCGCACATCGCCGCGGCGTGCGGCGATATTTTCGGCGCCTGGCAGATCACCGTGGCATCGACATTGACGACACGCCACCCCGCGGCCGCCACCTGCGCCGCCGCGCCGCGCAGCAGCACGCGACTATCGACGCCGGCCCACCGCGCGTCCGTGTCCGGAAACAGTCGGCCGATATCGCCCAGACCGGCTGCGCCCAGCAGCGCATCGGTAATCGCGTGCAGCAGCACGTCGGCATCCGAATGGCCGAGCAGACCCCGGTCATGGGGAATATCGACGCCGCCGATGATGCAGCGCCGCCCGGCGACCAGCGCATGGACGTCGAAGCCCTGCCCTACCCTCATATCCGGCATCATGCTTCTTTCTCCCGCTGGCGCAGGATCAACTCGGCCAATTGCAGATCGAGTGGATACGTCACCTTGAAATTGGTCATATCGGAGGCCACCAGCTTCGGGGTGAGACCGAGTGCTTCGATAGCGCTGGCTTCATCGGTGACCGCCGGCGCAAACTCAAGCGCACCGAGCAGCATGCCGTGGCGGAACATCTGCGGCGTCTGCGCCTGCCAGAGTCGTTCGCGCGGGATCGTGGCAACGATGCGCGCATTGCCGTCCGTCGCGTCCCCGCCTTGTTTCAGAGTATCGGCCAACGGCACGGCAAGAATACCGCCAACCGGATCGTCGCCAACCGCGCGGATCAGCACCGTCACATGATCGGCGGTCAGGCAGGCACGCGCCGCGTCGTGTACCAGCAGCCAGTCCTCCGGGCCGACGGCGACACTCATTTGCCGCATGGCCCGCAGGCCGTTGGTGACCGAGGCGGCGCGCGTCTCGCCGCCGCAACGCAGCACCTCGATACGCCCGGACAGCGGTGTCCAGTCGTGGCGTGCCCATTCGTTGTCATCGGGCGCCAGCACCACGAAAACCCGCTCGATGGCGGGAACGGCAGCTAGGGCCGCCAGCGCGTGATAAATCAATGGCCGTCCCGCCAGTGGCAGATACTGTTTGGGCAGACTGCCCCCCATGCGGAAGCCGGAGCCTGCGGCCGGAACCAGTGCGAAATAAGACATGCCGCCATTGTAAGGACTACAATGAAACGAGGCTAGCAAGCAAGGTCGGATCAAGTGAGGTAGATGCCGTAGTCATGACACCCTTCGAGCAAACCACGCCGGAACAGGTGCAAGCCTTCGCCACCAGTTTGGCGATCGGTTTGCTGATCGGCATGGAGCGCGAACGCCGCGCCGATGCGAAGGCGGGGTTGCGTACCTTTGCCCTGGTGGGCATGCTGGGGGCGCTGTCGGCGCTGGTGGCGACGAAAGCAGGCAGCGGCTGGATTCTGGCCATGGGGCTGCTGGTAATCGGCGGCATGATGATCGCCGCCGTCAATATCGACCCGCACGACGACGGCGATCCGGGCACCACGTCGGTGGTGGCCGCCATGGTCTGTTACGGCCTGGGCGCCGCCATCTGGTACGGCTATGCCGAACTGGCCGTCATGCTGGCCATCGCCACCACCGTGCTGCTCTACTTCAAGGCTCAATTGCACGGCATCAGCGCCAGCCTCACCCACCGCGACCTCATTTCCATCCTGCAATTCGCGGTGCTGTCATTCATCATCCTGCCCATCCTGCCGAACCGCAACTTCGGCCCCTACGCCTCGCTGAATCCGCATCAGGTCTGGTGGATGGTGGTGCTGATCTCCGGCGTGTCGCTGGCAGGCTACGCAGCCCTGCGCATTGCTGGCGGCCGCCACGGCGCACCGCTGATCGGCATCCTCGGCGGCTTCGCCTCCAGCACTGCCACGACCATGCTTTTCGCCCGACATGCGCGGGAACGCGACGACTTGGTGCGCACCGCCACCCTCGTGATCCTGCTGGCCAACCTGGTGGTGATGCTGCGCCTATGGCTGGTCTCGGCAGCCGTTGCGCCGTCGTTGATGCTCCCCCTGTCCCTCGTGCTCGGCAGCGGCGTGGCCGGTGGCCTCGTCGTCACGCTCTATGGCTGGCGCCACCTGGGCGCGCAAGGCGATCTACCCATGCCGGAAGTCAAGAACCCGACAGAAATCCGCACGGCGCTGACCTTCGGCCTGATCTATGCTCTGGTTCTCTTTCTCTCGGCGTTCCTGCAGGACGTTGCTGGCAACAAGGGGCTTTATCTCGTTGCGCTGGCTTCGGGCCTCACCGATGTCGATGCCATCACGCTGTCGAGCCTGCGCCTGTTCAATCTCGAAAAACTTGCCGCCGAGCAGACGGTGATCGCCATTTCACTGGCGGTGCTCTCCAACCTGGTCTTCAAGACCGGCCTGGTGATCATGATCGGCGGCATGGCACTGGCCCGTCGCGTCCTGCCCGGCATGCTGGCCATCGCCGCCGGACTGGGTGGCGGGCTGTTATTCCTGTCCTGATGGGAGAGTCTCATGCACGCACAAACCCGCACCCGCCCGCCCGCCGTGGCCGGCATGTTCTACACCGGCGAACCGGATTTGCTTGCCAGCGAAATCGCCACACTGCTGAGCGAGGCGCGTTCGCCCGCGTCCGCCATCCGGCCCAAGGCGCTGATCGTCCCCCACGCCGGCCATATCTACTCCGGGCCCATCGCCGCTTCCGCCTATGCCCTGCTGGCGCCGCTGCGCAAGCTCATTCGCCGCGTGGTACTTTTTGGCCCGGCGCACCGCGTGTCGCTGCGCGGCCTGGCCCTGCCCGATGCCGATGCCTTTGCCACACCCCTGGGCACGGTGCGACTGGACACCACCGCCATGCGGGACGCGCTAGCGCTGCCGCAAGTCAGCATCAATGGCTTGGCGCATGCGGCAGAACATTCGCTGGAAGTGCAATTGCCCTTCCTGCAGGGGGTGCTCGACGACTTCAGCCTGGCGCCCTTTGTCGTCGGCGAGGCGACGGCCCATGAGGTGGCCGAAGTCATCGACCTACTGTGGGGCGAGGATGAAACCCTGATCGTGATCAGTTCCGACCTGTCTCATTACCACCCCTACGGCGAGGCTCGGCGGCTGGATAGCGCCACCTGCGAGAACATCCTGCAACTGGAGCCCTTGACCAAATTCGAGCAGGCCTGCGGCGCCCTGCCCATCAACGGCCTGATCGAGGTTGCCCGCCACAGAGGGCTCGTCCCCAGTCTGCTCGATCTGCGCAATTCGGGCGATACGGCTGGCGACAAATCGCGCGTCGTCGGCTATGCCGCTTTTGTTTTGGCGGAGGCCAAACATGGACACTGAACTTGGCAACGCCCTGCTGACACGGGCCCGCAATACCATCGGCGCCGAATTCGACCTGCTGCCAAATCCGGAAACAGCCCACGCCGCCCTCGCCCGGCCCGGCGCCACGTTTGTCACGCTGACGCAACATGGACAGTTGCGCGGTTGCATCGGCTCGCTTGAAGCATGGCGGCCGCTTGAAGAAGATGTGCGTGCCAACGCTAGGGCAGCGGCCTTCCGCGACCCCCGTTTCGCTCCTCTGGACGAAGAAGAATTCGCCGGCACGCGCGTCGAGGTGTCTCTGCTGACGCCTGCCGTACCGATGTCGTTCACCGACGAGGCCGACGCCCTGCGGCAATTACGCCCGCACATCGATGGTGTGATTCTGGAATATGGACTGCATCGCGGCACCTTCCTGCCCCAAGTTTGGGAAAGCCTGCCGGAACCACGACTGTTCATGGCTCATCTCAAGCAAAAAGCCGGGTTGCGACAGGATTTCTGGTCGCCCGACATCAAGATTTCCCGCTACGAGGTGCAGAAATGGTGCGAAGGTCGATGACTTCGACGCCCCCAACAGTCGATTATCGAAAAAAAGCGTGCATCGAATGCCGGTGCGGGCGCCGTATCAAGCTTGCCGGTCAGTTCCAGAATAGCCGTGTTGCAGGAAGCGGCAGGTACCTGACGGTCAACAGCGAATTAGCCTAGCCCGGCGCAAGCCCAAGGTCGGCAACGACTCAGTTGATCACCGTTACCAGTTTGACGTCGATTTCTGGACTTTCCATGAAGTCCTTTTCAATATCGCCATGTAACCTGACTCGAGTTTTTTCGCTGATCAGGGTAGTTGCAGGAAAGTGCTTTGAATCAATTTCAACACGAATTTCCGCAGTTCCATCCGAGAACATGTATTTGTTCTTGCCGATTCTTCTTGAGAGCGTGCCTTCAAGGTCTACTTCCATATCGTCGACGGGATTCTTGAGAACATCACTAACTGACTTGTAGCTTGGATTACTCGATGGGCCGACATATTGAGCTACAGCCTCTGTTGCAAGCGAAAAAGTGGCAATCGTCGCGAGCATCGCGATCAGGGGGCGGGTGATTGAGCTCATGGTTATTCCTATTTGTTGTAGTGTGAAATACGAGGCTGCAAGCATCTCAATGAGATATGTTGCAAGAGCAATCATGCTGCTGAAATTCTTGCCAAAATTCGGTGCGCTGCCACACGTAAATCCAAGTTCAGCCTATTTGACAGGACCACGGCCTGACTCAGCGTACCTCTCTACCGACTTTCCCCGCCGGTTCTGCACGGTATCGACGTAAATCCCGGCCTTGGGTTGGGATCATTTTTCATCGGACGATGCAATTCGCACAATTTCTCGAGCGATTTCTTGTGGCGACAAGATAAAGTCAATACACCCGGTTGCAATGGCGCTCTCTGGCATTTCTGGCTCCTTTGCAGTCTCCAGTTTCTGGGCGATGGTGATGCCGCCAACGTCTTTAATGCCGCAGAGTGCTGCTGCGCCATCACCGTCATACCCAGAGACAATCACGGCGATCAGTTGTCCGTTCCAGCAGTCGGTTATTGATCGCAAAAATACCGTAATGACATCGGGCCAGCCACGCGGCTTTGATATCGACACCAGATGAAACTTACCTTGTTCGACGTGCAAGTCCCGATTGGCAGGGATGACGTACACGTGATTCGGCTCGACCAGCAACGCTTCAGTGATTAGGTCGACCGGCATGGTGGTGAATCGGGGAAGCACCTCATGCAGTTGGGTGGGCATGCTGGTGATGTGGTTAACGATAACGATTGCCACACCTGGGTTTGGTGGCAAGTTTTGAAGAAGCCGAATATAGGCATCAAGCCCCCCGGCTGAGCCCCCTACGCAAACAATTGGGAAATTGTTAACTTGTGGAAGCATGCTATTTTCCGATCCAGTGGAAACGCAAATGAGCGAGAGGACTTCGATTTCACTTCCCGTCTCGTCTGACAGCTTGTGCATCGCACACGCCCCATGGCGAGGCGTTCGGCCGGAAGAATTCCTGAGCACTCAACGCACAACTTGCCGTCAAACTCGGCGTGAATTTCTGGTGCCCT
>JFJP01027093.1_pt1 | contig 41503 bp, 54 predicted proteins | sample 431651 | NCBI WGS metagenome assembly JFJP01 (sample SAMN02602958, study PRJNA72255) | Microbial mat metagenome, whole genome shotgun sequencing project. | biome: fresh water; feature: sink hole; material: water; isolation source: purple microbial (photo- and chemosynthetic) mats found in...
GGAATCTGAGAAAGTTGAGGCACATCTGATTTTTTTTCTAAATTCAGCACAAGCCGTTTTGAATTGTAGATCGATTTTTTCATTTTTCTTTTGATTGGGTTTTTTGAGCAAAATAAGCAAACCATTTCCAGATTTAAACATATCGTTCATCAATTTTTGATCAAAGGGATTAATCAAAGGAAAAGATTCAATTTTTAAAAACACTGACAAATGAGTTAAAGTGAAGCTTTCATTAAAATAAATGAAATCTTCTTCATTTTCTTTTCGTAAAATGGCTAGTTTTGATTTTGGCTCCAAATTCATTTCTTTTATAATCTCTTGATTGAAAATATGTGAAAAAGTTATTTGAACATTCTCATGCAATTCTAAATATTCCTTATAAATTTTAAATTCAGGGTCTGTTTCTGAGCCATAATAAAACGCCATTGAATCAAAACTTCTAATAAAATCAGCCACTTCTTTTGTAGTTTTTAGCTCATATGTATGTAAATGAAAGTGTCGGAATACGAAATTAGCAATCTCACTATTGCTAAAATATTGAATATCTATATAACCATCATATCCCTTTTTAAACAATCTAAGCGATGGCACGGATGTTATCTCGTTTTTGTGAGCTAATATATATTCCTTTTCAAGATTCGCAGTTCCAAAAACTATATTTTCCAGCTTATCGGAAACTAATTCTCCAGCTTTTATGAACTCAGGCTTAACTTTTTCACAAAATTTGCAGCTTGGATCGAAAAACATTATCACTAAATTCTCAGTTTCCTTAAAAGACATCATAGAATCATAAGATTCTGATGTTATTTCTAGGACTGGCTTGGATAACAATAGGGAAAATAGAAGTGAGAGGATGATAAAAAAAGAGATTTTCAACATATGATCAAAAGATTTTTTTATTTTGTTCACAAATTTAATTTATTTTATTTTTAAAGTTTCCTTTGTTTAATTCTTAAATAATTTTAAAATTTAAAGGTTTTGTTTAGGAAATTTCTTAATTTGGTGACAAATTCAATTTTATTTTTATTTATTAGTTTTTTTTTTTTTTAACAGAAATAAATAGCAATTTCTTCTAATAATTTCAGCAATTTTTTTGTATAAATAATTTTTTTTATTTTATTTTTTTACATCAAATTATAAGTTTTTTCTTAAAATCTACTGAATTAACAATGGTAAAAAAAAAGCTTGATTTAATGAATAAAATCAAGGAGCGTACTTTTGTTTATTTCAATATCGTGAGTGAAGATATTGTCTTCTCTGAATCCCTTGGAAATTTAGTTTTATTGATAAACACTTTGCAAATATTGGGACTTATTTTTCAAATCGGGTTTCTTGAAATAAAATCTTTGAATATCGTAGGTGACCTTTTGCATCAAATTTTCAATATATTTCTTCCTTTGCTTTTGTCGAACGAAACCAGCATCAACCTGATCTTTTCTTTCTCTTATTGGTTTTTTCTGGGATATGTGATTTTTCAAATTTCTTATATAATTTTGATGTTTAAAACCATGAAAAAATATGAATCAGTGAGATTTGATTCTTATACTATTTCAGGACTGTTTTATTACAAATACATCAACGTTTTATTCATTTATGTCTTCTTTTTACCACATTTTTCTCTATGTTGTTTCGGGATAAAATGCCTTTTATCTTCAAATGAAAATTATATAAACAATCAAACATTTAATCAGATATATCTCAACAAATGTGATTTTTTCACCTGGCCTCTTCTCTCGATCAATTTAATTCAATTATTTGTTATTTTAGGTCTTCAATTCACTCATACTGTCCTACTTTTCAACACAGAAACTCAATTGAAAAACAGTTTGGCTTATTCTTATTCCCCTTTTCATACTTTCTATTTGATTTATCAGATTTTTTTGGTTATTTTGCTGTTTAGCGGATCATATTATTTCATTTTCAATATTATAGTTTTTATTTTACAATGTATTCTGTTTTTTATTTTGTTGAATCATCATGTATTTCATAATCCTAAAATCGAAAAAATGAAGATTGTTCTGTTAAGTGGGGAGATGATCATAACTGTTTATTTTGAAATTTGTGGGTTTGTGGAGACTTATTCAAATATAAAAGAAATTTATTGTTTCAATGTGGTTTTAATCTTGATTTATATAAAAGCACTCAAAATAGTGGGAAAATTTTATGAGAATTATATAGAAAATCTATTAACTTTAGATGTAACAGAGATTTTTCAAGATTCCCTTTTAGATAAAAAAATAAAATTCTATTTCTTTTATATTATGAATCAAGAAATTCATTTGCAGAGCATTAATTATAAATTTACAGATTATCCATCCTTTTTGATTCGCGGGTTCGAGGAATTTCATCGTGAACATTGCAAATTTCCTGATTGTCTTTGCAAAAACAAGAAGGATTTCTTTTATGATTATTCGATTCGAGGTGAATATATCATAGATAAAGAGAAACCGTCTAATAATTTGAATAATTTGATCTATATTAAGCATTTGCTGATGAACATCTATTATGTTTTCAGTGGCAACAAAAGAAAAAAAAGCTTATTTCTTCGAATAAATATGGCAGCTTTCCTTTTTTATCAATTAAAGAACTTTCATAAAGCTGTTGTCGAATGTATAGATATTAAAACGAATTCCCATCCACATATTCTTCATGAAATGATTTTGTTCAGATTAATGCGAGATATTGATAAATTCCAGTTTAATTTAGATAGAAATAAATGGGATATTCCTGAATACAGTGTTCTTGATTTCACAGGTTTGATGCGAATTGAAGATGATTATTTGCTTCTGAAGAATGAAATCAAAAATTTTATTGGAGACTATATCAATTTCTTAACAGAATTAACAGAAGATCATCCTAATATCAATCATTTAGAAACTTCTTCCAAAAAGCTTTTTTGCAAAAGAATGACTATTGATAAAATATTTCGTCGAAATGAAAAAAATCCAGTTTCTATTCATCTTTATATGGAGTATCTAAGCAATCTTATATTTTCTGATGATTTGAGGCAGCCTTTCGAGAAAGAATATAATGAGAAAATTGAATTGATTCTCACCAATCAATCAAATGGCAAGGTTTTTTTTGAATTAGATCTGATGTATAATGAAGATTCAATTATTTTACAAATGGGAAGTTCTAAAGGAAATTTAGGTCATATAATTAAAGCAAATGAAGGAATGGCGAAATTTGTGGGATATACTATAGCAGAATTAGAATTTTCGAATATAAATATATTGATGCCTGAAAGAATAGCTGAAAATCATGATCGATATTTGCTGACTTTTATGGAATCAAGTAAAGGAAATGTCATTTATAGAGAACGGAAGATCTTTGCAAGAAATAAAGTTGGATATATTCAATTTTTATCAATTTTGATGAAACCTGTTTTCGATTATAGTCAGGATATCTTTAAATTCGTAGGTTATTTGCAGCCGTTTAGCAGCGGAATTGAATTTGCGGTTGTGGATGAAAATGGGTTTATTGATAGTATTTCTAAAGGTTTGGGGTTGATTTCTAATATGGTACCTGAGAATTTCGAGTCCAAAAAATTATTAATTCAATCAATTTCACCAAATTTAGCAGAAATTTTCTTGGAAAAACAGATGGATGAGGAAATGAGGAAGGACAAGACCATACAGAGATTAATGTCTAAAATTAAAGGACCTAAATTAGAAAACGGGGATTATATTTGCAAAGTTTATCCTTATATTGATGGAGTAGAGGATTTTCGTTTGATCTTGGATAAAATCTCCTATAAAATCCAAAAGAAAGAATATAGAAAGATTGCGGAATATATGGAGGAGTTCATTTATTATAAGGAAATGATTGAAGATAACATTCCGAATAATTGCACTTTCATTTTACAAGCTTCTACAATGATTTTATATTCGCAGGATAAAACTTTAGAACTTAATATTTTCTGTTTCAAAGAAGTAGATAGCATTTATCTTGAAATTCCACAGCAAGCTTATGGCAGCAATTCCAATATCTTTAAAAATTTGGATTATTATTTATTAATAAAACAGAGTTTAGGCAAGAAAAAATTCAATAAATCCTTAAGTAAAGATGAAATAGAACGAATGGGAACCATTTCATTTTATAATAGCACTACAATGAAATCAATTCTTTCACAAAATGAATTTGGGGATATTGATAATAAAAGCAAGAATATTTATGAAGAATCTGATGATGTTTCGATACATATGAACAAAAAACTTGATGAAATTTTTGTCAAAAAAGTCAAAACTAAAGAAGTTTTAGATTTTAAGACTGAAAAATTAAGACAAAAATCATTGATCAACAAACAATTGAGTAAACAATTGGGTTCAATGAAATCCAAAAATTATTCAAGCAAAAAATCGATTATAATGGACGAAAATCCTTTTGAAAGTTTAAAACAAATGGACGAGACGTCTGAAGAAAGAAAAAAAGACGAGTCTCAAAAAAAACCAGAAGAAATATTAAACAATTATGAAAATGATCTACTCGAATTTGAGGAAAATGATGAAGAGAAGCTTGAAGAAGAAAGTGATGATAAACAAGAATTCGATGAATTGGAAGAAAAAGATCGAGTTATAGAAGATAGGAAAAAGAATGAAGCAGAATACAAAACAAAACCAGAAATGGACGAAGAAGAAGATGAAGATGATGCTAAGAATAAAGAAAATTTCGAGGATTTAAGAAAATCACATGCAAAATTCGTCGCGAAAAGAGAAATGAATTACAGCTCCAAAAATAATTCAAGTATAAGTGTGAATTTATCTCGTAAAGGTAAGAAATTCGTGAATATGTTCAAAAAAAATATAACAAATTTTCGCAGCTCCAAGATGAAAACTTTGTCAATTAAAGAAAACAACATAATAAATCTTAATGAAAAAAACCAAATCGTTAAGGGACAAGAAGATCAAAAAGATCAGGAATCTGATCATCAGATAAATCGAAACAAAGAGAAAAAATTTGAGGCAATTAAAAAGAAAAATAATATGCTCTTTCATGATGGTCAAGGGTCAAGTGTCGGTTCTTCGACTGCTAATAATGTCCAAGCAAGAAAAATGTTAAGAGAATCAATCCAATACAATTATATTCCTATTTCATTTAAGAAAATCATTTTGTTATTTAGTTTGAGCACAATTTTAATCTTTATTTCACAGGCAATTAGCACCATTTATTTCCAATATTCGATCAATCAGTTGTCAATTAGTTTGAAAGCTGATCAAAATTATAATGAAATTTCTTTTTATATGATGAGGATCTCAAATTCTTTTTACAAATTGTTGTTGATGCAGGAAGATTTGATGTATAGCGGGCTGAATTCTGATCAAAAAGATAAGGTTTTTATTGAATTTAAGAAACTTGTTGAATTAGATTCGAATGAATTAGTTTCGAATTTAAAGTATTTGGAAAGCAATTACAATTTGTTCAAGGATATTAATGATCAGATGTATTTAAGAGACACTGCTTTTGAATTGATCAACAACACGGTTTACTTAAAGATTATTAAATCTATTTTCTTGTTTCTAACAAACTCTATGGCTTTGGCAAAAGGAAAACTATCTGATATTCACAACAATAACAATGGATTATATTTCATCCTCAAAAACATTAATAATTATTTGTCATTTTTTGAAAAATACCAAAACTTTGATCAATTTAACCGTAATATCATTGCTTCAATCAAGAATTTGATGTTTACAATTTTCGGACTCACATGTGGAGCTTTATTTGTGATGTTCGTCGTAAGAATAGTCCTATATAAAAAGTGCTATGAGCATGTCAATGAATTATTTGTGATGTTGGGCAGTATTCCGAATGAGGATTTGAATACTTTGCAGCGTTATTTGAAAACCATAAAGATTGTCTTCGAAAATACCTTTGTGAATATCAAAATCGATAATAATGATAACAATGATCACCAAGAAAAGATAGAGGACGTCAATCAAAATAAAATTTGGCAAAATGAAGGCGATTCCAAAGACCTGAAAAATCAACGTGGTGTTTTGCAAAGAAGAACAAAATTCTATAAAAATATCGAATTTCCATTAACCAAGATTCTTTTGATCAATATTATATGGTATTTAGTATTTTTCTTAGGCTATATTGGATTGTTGGGCTTGTCAAGCATTTTCGATAATACTTTAGACAATTTAATTCACACAAGAGCATTCATAAGAGAAGACCAATACATTTATTCAGCCAAAGCTTTACTTTATGCTATGGATTACATTTATTTGAAGACGAACAGCACAAGTTCTTCGTTCATTAATGTTTCAACATCGGAATATTTCTATTATTTTAACAACGATCTTCCGAAAAATTTGGATTATTTTTCAATTTCATCAGGAACCCAAGAAGATCAATACACTATCATGCACAATACCAGCATTTGTTCAAGCATTTCATCCGCAAAAAATGATTCTTCCCGTTTTTTCTCTCAGCTTTATTGCAATAATCTCTTGGGAGGAGTGCTTAATATCGGGATTATGCCGTTTTTAAAGAATTTTTACACTTGCTTGGCACAAATAAATCTTGAAAACACTACTTTTTCAAAAGAAGAAATTATAGAATATTTAAATACTTTGAAATTTACCGATTTTTCAGAAGGATTGGAATACATGATTTGGCCTTTGGAAAATTTTCATAATGAATATCAAAGTTTAGAAACAACAAGGTTTGATAATAAAGTTTCAGAAATAAACGTTTACATTATTTTGGAATTATTCAGCATTATTGTTTTTGTCTTGGTTTATTGGATTGGATTTTTAAGACCTATGAAGCAAAGACTTGTTTATTGCAGAAAATGCTTTTTTCACATTCCTTTTGCTGTCTTAAATCAACAAGTTCGAATTCTTAAGTATATCAACTCAACAGGAAACTTGCTGTTAAAGAAAAAATAGAAAGATTCATAATTATTGATTTTATTAAGGATAAACAAATTTATTTTTTTTCAAGTTAAAATTATTCTTTTTTATCTTTAAAAACAAAAAATGAAAGAAAGTTAATGTTTTTATTGATTTTGATTAATGTTTTATGAAATCAATATTCAACTTTAATAAAATCAATTTATTTAAAAATTTTGATTTGCTTTTCATCTTCAAAAAAATAAATAATTTGAATTTAAGTTCAAAATATAAAACTTCTCCCAAAACACAAAAAATTAATGGAGAAAAATTTCTTAAGAGAAGATTTTTTACTATTAGCAAAAATGGCCCAACAAACTGAACGTTATCAAGATATGCTCGATTACATTGGGAAATTCGTTCGTTCAGAAGTTGAATTAAATACTGAGGAAAGAAGCATAGTCTCTGCTGCTTACAAAAATGTAGTTGGAAATAAACGAGCTGAATTACGAGTTTTGCAAGCAATTGAACAAAAAGAAAATAGAAAAGCCAATGAGACTCATGTTTTATATATAAATAATTATCGAGAAACTATAGAAAAAGAATTAAAAGCTTTATGTGACGAAATCCTTAATATTATTGATAAATATTTGATACCGAACACTAAATCAGCAGTTGACTCCAAGGTTTTTTATTTGAAAATGAAAGGAGACTATAATAGATATTTAACAGAATTTCTTACAATTGATCAGGAATACAATGATTCAGTGGAAAAAGCTTTGGATGCTTATAAAGAAGCTGATAATTTAGCTCGTAATAATCTGGCCACGACAAATCCAATTCGATTGGGATTACAATTAAATCTATCTGTGTTTTATTATGAGATTTTAAAGAAACCAGAAGAGGCAAAACAAATTGCTAATAATGCTTTTGAGGAAGCCATTGCAAATATTGATAATGTTAATCAGGAAAATTATAAAGACTGCACATTGATCATGCAGTTGTTAAGGGATAACATAACTTTATGGTCAAATGATGTTCAAATTGATGAACAGGCAGAGGAAAACAATTAAATTTTTAGGTGAATAATAGATAAGCATTAAAAAAAAAAAAAAATTAAATTTTTTCTTCAATTAACGAAAATTTTTCACTAAAAATTAATTGAATGCTTTTTTGAACAAACTTAATCAAATAATAAATGTAGACACTTTGTAATTTCGCTGAAATCAAAAATCGAACAGAAAAAATGTTGCGTTTGAATGAAGTCCAAATTTTAAGCATACTTCAATAAATTTAGACACAAAAATAATTCAGAATTATAAACATTCGCTTTCTCATTTCAACTTTTCAAAATCTCGAGCATCAATAATTTACTAATGCCCAACCAAAAAATTCCCCAAATCTCCAAACCATCTTCTTCCAAACCAGCAACCAAAAAGAAAAAACTTTCTGCCAAAGAAGATAATAGCACAAACAAAAAAAGCAGTCCAATAGAAGAAGAAAAACAAACAGAATCTAAAGAAAAAATCAAGAATGTTATGTTTGGAGTAAATAGAACTTGGGAAAGAGAAAAACTAGAGAGACTTGAGCTTTCTGTAGAGAAATCTTATGGTTATTACCCATTTAACACAAATCTGCCAAAACTACTGATTCCTAAAGTGATAGGCTTGAACTATAATGAAGAGTCAATCAGGTTAGAAATAATCAAAAGCTTGCTTCCTTTCAGTCTGATCACAACGCATTATATTATAACAATTAGAGGAGTTGTTGGATCAGTTAGGAGACCAGAAAATGATTTGATCAAAGAAGCCTTTATTGGAAGAAAAGCATTAAGTGAAGATGGTTGTATTTCAAATGACATTCTTCTTAATCAAACAGATAATTCTATTTCAAGAACTCATTGCAAACTTGTTTTCACACATTGGTTCAAACAAAAAAGAATTTCACCTGGTTTTCTATGTTTTTTGATGCTGAATCAAAGAAGAAGAAATTACCTTCCAAACCATATTCTTTTCAATATTATGCAATTTTTACGCGAAAGAAAAAGATTAGCGATGAGTGATTTGGGAAGCGTTTTTGGGACATTTTGAGAGTGAGAGAAGGAACTTTTTTGGAATTGAAAAGAAAGATGAGCTTTATGATTTCGCCATGTCTAGCGATAGAAATTGAGGATATTTATGATCAACTTAATGATTTTTTGTTAAATTATGAAAATAGAGCAATTTTAAGAAGTATTTTCTTGAACAGTTTCGACAAAATTCATGTTTATGAAGAGTTCATCTTTCAGGTTTTTAAGAATTTTATTTGCAATATTGACACAAAAAACCTTTCCTCATTGTTTTATTGTTCTCATATGCCCTGTTTGAGAATGAGATTGATAAAAGGAAATAGATCAGGAGTTATTACAAAAGCAGATGAATATTTGATAATAAAAAGGAGAAGAGGAGAAACTGAATTCAAAATAAATTTTGGACCAACAAATAACAACAATCATATGGTTGATTCTTTTATTTCTTTTGAAATTTCTTATGATGAAAAGAAAAGAAAATGGTTGATGAGGGATGTGAGCAATAACTTTCAAATCGATGAAGCCTCGGGGAAAAAAAAGGCTGAGTTTGGATTGTGGAATTCATTGAGTGATGGGAAATTCGGCAATCTTCGCTACCAGCCATTGGTTAGAGAAGTATTCAATAATGATGAAATCAAAGTTAGTGAAACAGTTTTTAAAATTATATGCTAAATGTATTGTGAGATTTAATTAAAAAAAATTTTAGTAATAAAAATAAATTGTTCTTTTTTTTTAAAATATTCAAAAAACATATTTTAATTTAATGAAATAAATTAAATGGATAATGTTATTATTTGAAGACTTAAATTTAATTTCTGCAATTTTTTCCAATTAAAAAAATGGTTTTTCACTTTTACATAAAATAAATGCAAAAAAATAAAAAAACACTTTAAAATTTATTTTTAAAGAAAAAATTTTTAAAATTTTTTGATTTTTGATTTGAAAATAAATTCGCAAAAATTTCGATTTTGTTTGATTGTTTTTAAAGAGAAATTCCACGAATTATAAGAAAATCATGAATGATTTATTAGGTTTGATTTCTGAAAATCTCAACAATGACAATGTTGAAATTGCTTATGTGAATAAAGATGATGAAAGTCAAGCAAATAAGATGTAGAAATTTATTTAAGAAATTTATTTATTTCATTCTTTCAGAAATAAAAATGATTTTTTGCAAAAAACCAAAACGAATTTAAGAATGAAAGATATTTGTTTGCTATTACAAGTTTCAATTTTTAATTTTTTAATTTATATTCTTCCAAAAAGGATTTATCATGGTATGAGAGATTTGAATGGGTTCATCAGAAAAAACTTAAAGGCAACAGATTTATTAAAAAAAACAAAATTGAAGAAGCTACAAATACATATATGGAAGCTTTGATGGGTTTGGATTTGCAAAATGGAACATCAGAAGTAATAATATATTTAAATTAGAAGAGACTAATTTTTTAAGGAAAAAGAAAGAGTGAGAACTGATTTGCAGATTCCTTTGTTGATGAATTTAGCCTCATGTTTTTTAAAGAAAAAAGAATATGCAACTTCTATTAATCTATATACTTCTGTACAAGATCTTTTTTTTTTATTGAGTTATTTGAATAAGAGAAAAAAAATAGGGAATTAAAATCAATTGCAATTATTACAAATTGTATATGAAGAGAGGTTATGCTTATAAATGTTTAAAAGAATATGAAAAAGCTTCGTTATTTTTTTTATTTTTTTTTTCATCCCTTTAATTTAAATATTAAAATTTCAGGGATGATTTTTCAATGGCTTATAAGCTTGCCACTGATGTAGAAAATAATTGATTTCTACAAAATAAATAATGAATAATTTTATTCTATCAAGGATTCTGAAAGACAAGATGTAAAAGAGTCATTTGAAGATTTTAAACGACAAAAGGAAAAAGAAACTCAAGTTTTAAAGAAATATTTTGATGGGAACCCCCATAAAGTCAATATAAGAGAAAAATTTTGTTTTTTATTTGTTTATTAAAATAAAGGTGAATTCTGAAAAAATAGATCAAATGAATGGGGAGAATGAAGATGAAGAAGTTTTGTGTTATAATGATGAATGGGAGGAAATGGAGAAATTCAAAGCTTTGAGATGGGTTTTATACCCTACGAAAAAAACTTATGGCTTTTTTAAATCTCGAATCTTCAATTGTTGCAGGAGAAATTCACATTCTGATTTAAATAGAAATGTATTTGAATTGAAATTGATGAATATTTAATATTTTTTTTCAAAATTATAGTTATTGAAATCACTGTATTCAAAGGGCAGTGATTACTTCTATAATTTGACTGGAGCTGATGAAGAATAAAACAAATAATTTATTGTTTCTCATAAACAAAATAAAAATTATTTAAAAATCACATTTCTGATATTTTGAATTGAAAAAATATTTTTAAACATTTGACATTTATGAGAAAATTTTAAAAAAAATCTCCAACAAAGGATTAAGAAGATTATTAAAAAAACGATAATTTTCAAGTAGTTTTAATTTAATTCACCAAAAAAAATCCTGTTTAAAAAATATTTTGGAATTGAATTTAATAAAAGAAGAAATAAACATCGAAAATATAGATAAAAAAAAAGAAAAGAAAATGAATTGATTATTTTGTTTTTCATTTTTGATTTTTCAACTTCCATTTTTTCAAGATATTTTAACCTAATTGAGACATACAGCTTTACGATAGGTAATAATTTTGTTTTCATTTTTTATTTTTCAACTTCGATTTGTTCAAGAAATTTTAACCTAATCAAGACACAGTTTATGATAAGTAAATTTTATATGCCAGTAATTTCCAATGAAGTTACAATCAAAAACATTTAAATTAATGATTAATTTAAGATTTGGTAATTCTGTTCCATGTTTTCTAGATATTTTGAATAATAATAATAGAAAAAAACATCAAGAAACAAATAAAAACAAATTGGAAATACAGAATTTAATAAAATCATGAATACTAAGACTATGCAGAGCTATTATTTGACTAAATAATCTAAATTAATTCACGAAATACTTCAAAAATAACGATGAGATTAAAATTAAAATTTATCACATCAACTTGATTAAAATTTAAATTTATCATATTAATTTGATTAATTTTTAAAAGAAAAAACACCATAAAAATTAAGAAATTTTTAAAGGGAAGAGGAATTTAACAAAAATAGAATCGTAAATCCTAAAAAAAAAAAATAGAACAGTCTGAGACAAAATTAAAATTTTAAATTAATTTTCTAAATTTTTTGATGCTATTGTATTAGTGCATTTAATTTTTTCTATTTTCGATCTAAATTTACTATAAATAATATTTAAAAAGAATTTTCAATGTTTCAAATCAATGCTCCTTATATTCTTGCTTCAAAACTGGAAGAACAAGCTATTGATGCCTATGTGAAACCAAAAGAGAAATATGAAAGTTCTATCAATGTCATCTTAAATGAAAACAATCAAATTAGAAAAATCATTCCTGAAGCTGAAGGAGGCATTCAAATGTTCAAAGCTATCTCTTTTGCATTGTTTTTTACTACAAATTATAAGATCACCATACAGAATGTATGTAATCATCATCTCTTACATCTTATCAGATATAACAATCTTACTGAAAGGCTACAGGTTTTTAAAAATAATATGCTTTTATATCGGGATTTTTGCCATAATCCTTGCGACAACCAAATTTTCGAACGAGTAAAAATATAAATAAAAATTAACTAGAAAAATAAATAAATTTTTGTTAATTTAAGGCTATGTTAGAACTAGTTTCTCTTGTTTTTAAAGTGAGGATTTCGATTTATACAATCACGGAAGATTTATACTTAACTAACATGATTATTAATAATCGTTTTGAAAAAACAATCTCTTTATTTAAATCTGGTGCCCATTTCGATGTACTCTATGACAAGCAAAAGGCGGAGGCAATAAAAATTTCGCAAAGTTTGATTTCTGAAGTAAAATGAATAAAATAATTTCAAATATCCTCAAAAATTTTTTTTTTTTTATTTTGAAAAAAATTTTATTTTTTATTTTAAAGGAAATAATCAAAAAGAAGTTTGGAGATTATCCCATTGAATTTGAAGTGAGAAAACTTTTTTTTCTATTAATTTTTTCTTTCTTTCTTTTAAGAGCTGGCTTCAACAAAATCCAGATCAACAGCTAGCAGACTTTCTTTTGAATTTGCAAACTGCTAACGAATTGAAAATCAAATCAAGACACAAAAAATCTTTATCAGACAATTTTAATGTTTCCCATGAGCAAATGCAAGCTGAACAAAAGAAATATTATGAAATGTTTTCAAATCTTAAAGATCCAGAAGAATTTTTTAAAAAGCTTGCTCCTTCAACCAAAAGCCGATTTGTGAAGGATTTCCAGAACAATAAAGAAGATGCAAAATTTAATGGAACTGTTCATGAAGATAAAAATTCAGCTTTTGATTATTTTTCAAACAATTTGGCCATAAAAAATTACAATATTTCTCCTTCGAATATCTCATCATTGAACAACTCATTCACCAAAAACAATCCAAAATCATTATTTTTCAATGATGCAGACATAGCAAACTCTGAAAGCATTCTTACCCAATCAAAAAACTCAAAATCACCGATTTATTATGTTGGAACCACTCCTCCTGGCTTAACACCGAAAAAAAATGTGAAAGACACGCCCAAAAGTCTACAAAGATTGAATGAAGAAAATGAATTTCAAGAAGAAATGTTTGAAAATTCAAAAAATTATAATGAATCAACACCCAAAAACCATTTCGATAAAAAAAATCTAATTGTTTCTAAAACTTTATTCTTTTTTCTTAATTTTAAATAATTTTTCTTCAATAAGGATTCCAATATTTTTGAGAATTCCGAAAAACTCAATCATTTTATGAATAAATCACCTCTAAACATGAATGAAGATTTTAATTTATCCTTTGGGAGGGGACAAATGTCTAATTACAGAAACCAACAACAGCCAGTATAAGCCAGTTTTTTTTTAATTCCTTTATATTTTTTTTTTTATTTTAGTACCACACAGAACCCAAAAAAGCGATTATAATTGATGAAAATGAACCCAAAATCAGAAAAACAGGGAGATTAAAATTCTTTGATGAGAACAAAAACTATGGGTTTATTGTGATGGATGAAGATAATAGTGACATTTTTGTTCATTATGATGATTTGTCAAGAGCAGGTGCTAGCAAAGAGTTATTGAGAAGCGCAAGACATGGAAACTTGATAAGATTTTCTTTCAATTGTATGGTATATATTGGAAAATATAACAAGAGCAAAAAGGCTGTTGATTTGGAGTTCATCTAATTTTTGAATTTAGAGAAATATTTTAATTGTGAGTTATTGAATTTTTAAAAAAAAATAAAAAATTATTGTTTTTTTTTTAAAGAAATAAATAAATGGGGCTTTTTTTTTTCAGAATAGAGTTTTAATTTGGCTGAACAATGTAATTAAATCGTATAAATTTTTGCAAAAATGAAATTTCCTCACTCTGATATTAAAAAAATGTTTATCATCCAAAAAAAGAAAATTCAAATTCAAAATTTTTTCAGAGAGCAAGGTGAATTTTTTTTCATAATTGATTTATTAAATTTCATTGATTATTTTTATTTATGAGATTATTTGAGTATTTTCAAGAAAAAATTTAAAGATTTTTTTTTCAATTGTTTTTTTTGATAATCTAAAAAATTAAAACTTCTAAAAATATTTTTTTTTTAAAAAATATGAAGCCAATCCTTAAATCAGCCAAGAATAAAACAAATCATCAGTTTGTCAAAAGTGAACTTTTTTTTGAGGTAAAACCCTATACCCAAACAGCTGTTTTTTCTGAAAAGAATCCTCAAGAAAATATCGAATCCAGTAAGGTTTTATCATAATGAAGAGCTGGCTGAAATTTATTAAAAATTTTAACTTTTTTAGATGAAAAATCTGTTAATCCAAAAAAAAAAGATGAATTGGAAGATTTAGATCGAAATGAGGTTCATAATCTCGAAAAATGGATTGATTACAACAAGCATAAGCAAAGTAATCTCCTCTTTTTTTAATTTTTAATTATTTGAATTTATTCCAAAAAAATGAGTTTCAAGCATTTTCAATGAAGTCAAGCTAAAAAAATTAGAAAGGGAGAAAAAATTAAAAGAAATGAGTGGGAAAACCGTTAAAGAAAGCTATTATCGCTTTCCTGAAATCCGTCCAAACATCATAAACGCGATTTTGGATCAAGAAAAACATATATGTGTCAATGATAAAAATAATGAGATGTCAAAACGGAAATTCTTTAAAAGTTTCGAAACAATTAAGAATGATGCAAATAAAATGATAGTGAATGAATTAATTTACAAGAAAGTCTCAGACAAAATGAGGATAAATACTGCTAATTCAGGAAAAGAAAAGTTTGCTTATACTATTCCTTCAATGAATCCCACACAAAATACTGAACCAAATGTTGAACCTGAATTAACAACTAACACAATTAACAATTTCAAACATTTACAACAATTATTTGTGACTTATAAACAGGATCAAATCATAAATTACCCGGATTTATTTGCGAGAATTCAACAAGCGAATCAAACTGTTGAAAAGCTTTTTGATTATACAGAAGAAATCAAAAAATTGAATGATATTTCAAAACGAAATTTGGATTATGAAGCTGATCTTTTAGAAGAATTTGATGCTTTAAAAAAGAAAATTCAGGAGAAAAAATTAGCGCAAAAAAAAATCAGAATGCAAAACGCTTCAAACAATAGCAAACTTGCCATGCAAAATGAAACAGTTTAACTAATATTTTTCTTTCTTCTTTAAAATTTCTCTTTATTAAGAATGATAGGATAAGGTTTAGATTACAGAATAATTTCGACAGTGTTATAAGTAAAGCTCAAAAAGCTTCTATTGTTATGTGGCCAAAAGGCAAAGGAAAAGAAGAACCTAATCAAGGAAGTGCAGCTTATACAATTGAGGAATTTATGCAAATTCAGGTAACTATAGAAAATTAAAACATAAACTGAATGTCCATAGAGAATTAATGAAGAAAAGGAAAAAACCGAGAAAATGATTAAAGGGGAAATAGAAAAGATAAAAAGCGAGATGAAAACCAACAATTCTAATTTGGAATTGATAGAAAAGGAAGTAAACGACCTCCGCCAAAAAAAAATTCATTATCAATTAGAGCTCAAAGATATCTATTTGACGCGTTTAAAAGAAGAATTGAGCCAAGAGAAAAATGAAAGCATAACTTGGATAGTCAAAGCTTTTAACCGAATTGACAAGGAATTCACAAATGAGAATTTTCCACATGATCTTGATGAGGATAATATCAATTATTTATACAAAATGGCCCAATTTGAACAGGAATTAATAGATTTAAGAACAAAACAACGATATGAAATTGTAGCAATGACTCAAAAGGGTGATAAAAACTTGAAATTGTTAAATAGAGAATATGGAGCTCGTATAGAAGAAATCAGGAATAAATTGAAGTTTATGAAGAAAGAGAAGTTTCAAATATCAAAGACCACATCCAACAAAGTTCAATATCGATCAACAGTCGAGAAGAAATTAGAGGAAGAAATGATGGAAGATTATTTTAAAAAATGCTTAGGAGATCTTGATATTGCTGATTTCGAACAAAAAGAAAGCAGGGATAATCTTAGAAACGGAAGCAAAAACTACGAAATACAAATCAAGAACAAAATCGAGCTGTTGGATCAAACAAAAAAGAATGAGATTTTTCGCCTTTTCCATAAATTCAAACATGTTTCAAACGAAGATTCTGACTTTGGTCTTTTATTGAGAATCTTAAGAATCCTGTTTGGAGCGAAAAAAGTCAATGATATTCTTGTGGCTTTTGATAAATTCAAAGATGATATCAGAAACAAAGATATTGGTTTAAGTTCTGTTGAAAAAATAAGGCCCAAAACCTCAAGATCTCATTCAGAATTTGCTAGATTGAAATCAGCAAAATCTACTGGTGGGATATCGAAAAATAAAGAACAAAAAGAAGAAATGAGAAAAGATTATGAGGAGTTTTTCAATAAAATAACAATTGATTCGCAGGCTGTGAATTATAAATATAATCTGAATTATAATTACACGCCTACAATAGAGAATTATCAGGATAACGCAACCTTCTTTACTAAAAGTAGAGTTCAAACTGCCAAATCCAATAAACGTGGTATAAATTTTTAATTGAAAATTAATTCTTGTTGTGATAGAAAACAGAATCTTTTAAATCATTCGCAAAAAAAATCCTTTTATTTTTTTGAAAATTAAAAAAAAAATAAAAGTGTTCTCTAATTTTTTTTTAATATAAAAAATTAATTGTTTAATAAAACTGTTGAATGAAAAGATAAAAACATAAATTAAATTCATTTAAAAAAAATTGATTGTTTATTGAGGTAAAATAAAATTAAATTCATTTAAAAAAAAAAAGCTATTCGCAAAATCTTTTAAAATAAAAATAATTCGTTATTTAATGTCGGTTGAAGTTTCTTCCACCACCTCGGAATCCACCACCTCTGCCGCCTCTGCGGTCGCCGCCTCCTCTACGGTCGCCACCTCCTCTACGGTCGCCACCGCCTCTAAATCCGCCGCCTCTGCCGCCTCTGCGGTCACCACGTCCTCGGTCTCCACCGCCTCTAAATCCACCGCCTCTACCGCCTCTACGGTCTCCACGGTCGCCACCTCCTCTACGATCACCACCGCCTCTGTTGTTTTGAAAAGGCCTGCCGCCACCACTTTCTCTATTGAAAGGTTTATTTTGCCAAGGTTTTTTTTCGCCTTGAGTGTCTTCTCGATTTCCACCTTGTTGGAAAGGCTTATTTCCTTGTGGTTTTGGAGTAAAGGGTTTTCCTTCAGCTCCTTTTTGTTTTTTAACAGGTTGTTCGTGAAGATCATCGCCTTCATCGTCATCATCTTCATCATCATCATCTCCATCTTCTTCTTCAACTTCTTCTTCTTCATCATCATCATCTCCTTCTGGTCCTGCGACTTCATCATCATCTTCATCATCATCATCTTCTTCGAGTTCTTCTGGCTCTAATTCATCAACAGATTCAGCATTTAAATTTTCTTCCTCATCGTCTTCTTCCGCCTCATCTTCAACTAATTTGGTTGCAACTGGAACTGGTTCTTCAACTTTTTTCTTTCCATTTGCTACAACTGGTTGTGGCTTTTGAACTGGAGATTTCTGAGGAGCAGCTGCAACTTTTTGAACTGGAGCTACAGGTTTCTGAAAGACAGCTTTTTGTTTTGGTACCGCAACTTCTTCTTCTTCTTCATCACTTTCTTCATCATCTGGCTCGTAATAGCCTGATAAATAAACTTTACCATGTCCAGTGATTGAGAATTCGACTTGTTGTTCTTCTCTGAAATAAAGATCGAGGATCGAATGCTCATGCGAATCTTTTTGCAAAGAAGCGATTAAATGCTTTTCATTGGAAACCGAAGCCCAAACTTTTACGACTGCCGGATCAACTGCATCACTAAGAGCCACATTGGATATGTGAAGAAGAGGACTCTCAGTTTTGCTTGTGAATTTAAATGGCTTATTATCAGATAGGACACAACCCCAGAACATTTTCTTGCTTCTTTTTGGATTTTATTAAAAGATATGATTTTTTTATAGAGGAAAATTACTTAATTTTGATTTTTATATATTTTTTTGAGCTTTTTATTATATTAAATTGGGATAAAAATTTAGCAGAAATCTTTTTTTTTAATTTGGACGAAAAAAGATTATTAGCTTTTTAATTTGATTTTTTTCAAAATTAAAGAGGGTTTCAGACAATAGGAATTGAAAAATTTTTATTAAAATCAAAGAAATTCAAAAAAAATTCAATATATTAATTTTATGAAAAGTCCCAACAGTTTCATTTCATTGATTCAAAAATTTGTGTTGATAATTTAAAAATGTGTTTTCCTTGAATTTTTCGCTCATATAATTAAGGTTTTCGATATAACTCATTGACAAATTCGCTCCATCTTCATGATCATTAAAACTATTATCATTGGGGGCAGTGAAATGTGCATATTTAAAATTTTCGTTTTCTTCCAAAGAAGGTTTTGACTCATAATCGTAACAAACTACACAAAATCGATTTTTCCCTTCAGAATGTACATATTTTATCCAGCTTATATTTATATATCCCACCTAACCTTCAAAAAGGGAAATTTTTTACTTTCTATCTTATAAATTAAAGTACCGTTTTTGAGTTATTTAAATTTTTCCATTCAAAAATGTAATTTTCAGAACAAGGCATTATTAATTTCGGCATGAGGGTTAAATAAAAAATATATGGAAGTGATTGCTGGTTTTTTAATGAAAGGTAAAGTATTCGAGGGGTCATTAGAAATTGCAAGCTTTTAATCTCTGATGCAGATACTTCATTTTTTTGAAAAGTTTTTTCGGGTTTTGGTGGTTTTATATAATCAAGTTTAGACTCTTTTTTTATGGGTTGTTTGGACTTTTTTTTCTGGATAAACATTCTATAATAAAATTTAATTGAATATTGGGGGATAATATTCAAAATTACCGAATATCCTCTTTATATAACAGCATATTCTCTCTATATCTGGTCATTTTTTCTATTGTTTCCATGGAAATCTTATCATTTTCTGGTACTTTTTTTAAAATGATTGATTTGGGTTGAGAGAAAGAAATTAAATACTTTCCTTTGTATGAATTTTCATTCAAAACTCAAAATAAAATAAGAAAATTTGAAGAAAAAAAAAAAATTAAGAGTGAAATCAAATATTTTTAACCAACAAAATTTCAAAAATTAAATAAGTGAATGTGAAACAAAACAAAAAAAAACCCACAAAATCTGGAATAACAATGAAAGGAGCATTGGTCTCTTATGCCTTGTTGAATGGAGGAAAAAATATAGAAAATCGCACCAAAAAAATCAAGCCTGGTTGGTATGCTCTTCACACAGGCTCAAGCAAAATCGACCTCTCAATTGAAAAATATGTAATAAAAAATCTGAAAACAATAATGGAAGAAAAAAAAATTCCAAAAGAAAAAGAACTCCCTCATTCTTGCATTGTTGGGGCTTTTCATATTTCTGGAGCTGCTGAGCTAAAAGATAATAAAGATTTACAAAATAATGGTTGGGCTTTAGGTCCTATTTGTAATTTTGTCGATAAAACACTCTCTTTTGAAAATCCTGTTCCGACGAAAGGGGCTATTACCTTAGGCTGGAGCTTTGCTTCAGTTGATAAATTGAACAATTTCAAAGAAAATTTATCAAAGAGAATAAAAAAGGAATTAGATGAGAAGAGAAAATATATTATACAAAAAATAAAAGAAGAACTAAATAATTCTTGTTAAAAAAAAATAGAATAATTGATAATCAATTTTTTTTTTTAAAATCTGGATATAAACTCTCAGTGTATTCCATATCTTTATTTTCTGGTCTCAAATTTTTTATGTTCGTTTGCTTCCTCCCTTTGGTTTTGATAATCTTTCTATATTTATGATCCTTGTTTTCAGCTGAATCTTCTATTTTCTTCAACGACAAAATGTCATAAAAAATCGATTTCTGTTGCTCAGAGATTTCTTTCATAAAAATATTATAAAGTGACATTTTTTCTTCCTTCAATTTTTTTATTGTTTCTTGAAAATATTGAATTTCGTTTTCTTGTTTAATCGGACACATAAAATTACGCAATAATCTCTCAAAATTTTTGTCAGGATGGTCAAATTGAAAATTAAAAGAGTTAGTACTGGAGGCTTTATCCGAAAAATCAAAGGAATCGCTATTGTTATTCATGGAATTTCCATTATCTTCTTTGTTTTCTTCAAACTCGATCTCAGCAGTCATTGCGTTCTTTTCAAGTTTTCTTTTTTTTTCAAGATCAACTTTTGGAATTTGACTGGAATTTTTTTTCTTCAAATGATGAAAGCCTTGAGTCTCAACTGCCAAGGCGAAAATTTTCTTGAATAAATTTGAAGACAAAGTTTCGAAATTGGCGTGAATTAACATTGAACAGAACGTAAGGATGAAAATCTAAAATATTAATAGAAATAGTTTAAAATAAAAGAATTATTGTGTTTACTTGAATATCGTAATTAAAGCAACTTACATAATTAATTTTCGAAATTTTCTCAAAAGTTGTGTTGATTTTTTGAGTTAATAAAAGATATTCAATTGTGATTTCAGGAAAGTAAATGATGCCCAATTGAAAGATTTCAAAATATCTTTTAATATTAAATAATTAATAAAAACTTAATATTCTTTAAAATTTTTTACGTTAAATATGAATATTCAGTTTCTGAAAAATTGGTTAAAGTTTGGGAAGTTTTCTGGAAAATATTTAAAAGAGTTTCTTTGTGAATGTATTCTGTAAAATTCTTTAATTAAATCAAATTTAATTTTCAAATAGAATTTTAAGTGATATAAAAAAACCTGAATCAAAAGATGAATTATTAAAGCAGCTTTGATTTGGTTCAATTCATCATTTATTTTATTCTCCATCCCAAGGTAAGCTATATTTAAAAACTAAGAAAAAATATAATTTAGTATTTCATATTTGATGAATAAATTAAAAATTATTTCATTTTTACTATTTCCAATAAATTGATGTTTATCTTGATAAAATTTTTGCCATAAAGCAAAATTTGGTTGATAATTTGAAATAAATTTTTGAAAGAATTCTTGTTATTATTGAAAACAATTGGAATAACTTTCAAATCTTGAAACAAAAAATTAGGAATAGCTTTTTTTCCTTCAATAAATCGAAAAAATATTGACAAAATCACATCATATGAATCAATGAAATTTTCATTGTGAAGTAACTCACATAAGGGAACGAAATTTTCTTCAAAAACTTCAATAAAATGTTCTAAAACATAATCATCTTCACAAATTAATAAAAGGTTATTAAAGCACGATTCTAAAATATTTTTATTTTGGTTTATTTTTTCTGTCATTTCAATTTGTATTCTTTTGATCATCGAAGCGATAAGATTATCAAATACCTCTTTTTTTATCAACATATTATAATTTCTAAATAATTTTTATAACAAAAACAAATATCTTAAAATTTTACTTAATTGCATTAGCAAGAAAATCAAAAAACGAATATTCATCAATTCTTTCAATGGTGTATGTTTTTTTTAATGTGCCCAATAATTGATTGATTATATTTTTCATTCTTTCGAAATCGCTGTTATCAATAAACAGATAGTTCAAAGTTTCTATAGATTGTAGAACAATAGTTCTATTTTCTGTCGACTCATTTAGACAATCAAAAATAAATTGAAAGAGATATAGGTATCGATGGACATTATTTTTTATGAAAAGATGAAAAATATAATAAGAACAAAACAAACAAATCCTGCTTTTAATGATTTCTAATAAAAATAAAATTAATTCTTAAAGAAAATTGAAGAGGTTTAATAAAAATTACTGCTATTAGTATGAAAAACTAATGTATCAAAATATTCATGGAAAATGTCTTCTAAATAATTCCTAAAAAAAGAAATGGTGTTTTTTTATATTATGTTTTAGTAAATTTACAATAAATCCTCTCGTTTTAAGACCAAATGACTTAAGACTGAAAAAGTGAAAAGAGTGGTTTCCACCTTTTTTTCAAGTGAAATTTTATTTGAGAAAAAAAATGAATTTCTAATTTTTTCTTCTGAATCTTTATTTTGCAGCCATAGCTTCAAATTTTCAAGCAAGGATTGAGATAAATAGGTTAATGCTCCATCAATCTTTAAACAGATTGTGGATAAAATGTTTGCCGAATTTGATTTTAAACTTTCCAAATTCTAAATAATTTTTTAGAAAAACTTAATTTATATGAAACATTTTACAAATGTTTCAGTAATTTTCGTCGAATTATTGACGAATTCTGAAGGATTTTCAATATATTCTTTTAACTCTTCCTTGGTCGTTAACATCAAAGGAAGCAAAATTTCTATGATAAGCCTGATAGAAAAAAATAAAAATCATTATTAGCAGAAAATAAAATACTTTTCTTTTTTGTTCGAAAAAATCTGATAAATTTTCTTTATTTTCGCTGATTGTGCCATATTTGAAACAAAAAAAAAGTATTCATACAAAAGCTCATTAATTTCTAATCTCTTTGTTTAGTTTTTAAGAAAAGAAAAAAATAATTTAATAAAAAAACATCTTCTCCATTCAAAATGCACAGAATATTATTATGATTCTCGAAATAGTTTATCAATTGTTGAAGTTTTTCTTCAAGAATTCCACCAAAAAATTCTAAAACATAAGGGAATTTTTCCAGATTGTGCTCATCATTAAAATAATTCTGGATTAGAATATTCAAACATTTGAACCCAAACACTTTTGAAGAAATCAAATTCTTAAGGATATCTTGATTAATGATCGAAGAAATGATAACTTCTTTATTTTCTATCGAAAATAAATTTATCACTTCTAAAAAGCTTTTAGTTATCTGAAAATTCTCAAAAAAAAATTTTATATAATCATCTTTTCTGTCTTTGTAACTTTTTAGGTAAAGTTCCAAAATTTCACCAATTAAACTCAATATTTCAAGCCTAAATCATATAAAAAAACTCTAACTTTAATCATGTAAATATATAAAGAATAAAAAATTACCATTTCAAATCTATTGAATTGTTTGAGATAAAATTCGGGTTGTTTAAATTAGAGCAAAAGATTTTCAGATTCGGAACAATAAAAATTATCATTTCCAAAAATTTTGGCAAAGTTTCTTCTTTGAAGCAAGAGTCCATAATCTCTAGATTTGAATGAGATTTTTTTTGATAAAGACTTAATAAAGCAAGCAATCCTGCCATAAAAATCGGTAAATTTTTAACATCTGCAGTTTTTTTTGAAGCTTTGTCTAGAATTTCCAACATCAATTTTTCATCTTAAAGTCAATTTAACAAAATTTTTAAAAAAAATGAAAAAAACCTAAATCACATTCCAAAATCTCTGTTAAAACTGAGATAAAAGTTCTTTTGATTCGTAGAGATAAAGAATCATTTGAAATAAGTTGGAATATTACATTAATATAATATAATTTTCTTGCCATATTTGATGAATTCATAGTCTTGAGTTTGGATTTCAAGCTCGAAACGAAATAAAGAGAAGCTGAAAGTCTTAAATTTTCTAAAGAATATAAATAAAATTCTTATTAAATTAATAAAGACCTTCATTTTTCTCTGTTGTGATGATTACACTTAAAATTTCTAAAAATTGATCATATTGTTCGGAAAGTGATTTCAATATTTTTTCTGACATTTCCACTTCGTAAGAGTTCGGGCTGGTGAATGAGTTTCTGAGTTGTCTACATGTATTTTCATAAAAAGCAATAAAATCTGCATCCATTTTCACAAAGAAATTTAAAAAGACTTCAAAATTTAGGAACCTTATTTAATTTGATTTTTTCGCCTAAAATTTTAATTTATTTATCAAAAAATACTATATTTTTTTTCAATTTCTTCTCTTTTAGTTTATAAATTTTGGTTTAAATTAAAAGTTTTTTGATTTTCATTTTCGCGATTTCCGATATTAAACAACGTATTATTTCTATCAATTCATATGATTTTTGAGAAGAGTGACTGTATTGTTTTGAAAAAGGTCACTGCTATTAGTTTCTATTGCTTCTTTCTTTTTTTGAATTCTTTTTCATGATTAAATGATAAATCTCCAAATAAAAAAACAAAATACTGTGATTGGAAAACTAACATTGATCTGAAAAAAATTATCTAAAAATTTCTTCTTTGATATATTCGGAATCGTCCCGATTTTATTAGACAAAATTCTATAATTTTTTTTTAAATGGATTAAAATTTAATTGAAAGCTTCTGAAATATCAACATTTATCGATCGCATTTGAGAAAACATGTGTTTCTCTTCATCAAAAAATAATAAATTTTCTATAATTAAAAAATGACTTTCTTCATTTTGGTTAATTTTTTTGATAGAATCCTCATTTTTATTTGATGATTATGATCAAACATATATCGTAACAATTCCTCCACAAAAGTCTGAAATAACAGTTGATAATATAGCAGTTTTCATATTTACAGATCATTTTGCCATTTGGGTTGAGGTTAAGGCAAAAATATCGATAAAAGATTTTATCTCCAAAATAAAAATAAAAAATGTGTCTAAATATTTCAAGTTTAAAGCTTTAAAAAGAATCATTTTTTTCTTTTTTAAAGAAACTTCAATTTTGTTTAATGGAAAATATTAAGCCCTTTGAATATTTAAAAAAATATGTTTTTTGCATTTTTTTAAATATAAAGAAAATTTTAAGTTTTATTTAAAAATTGTTCATTTCTCTGTTTTAGTTTCTGGTCTTTCTCCTCCTCTAGTTCCTCTGGATTTATATTCATTATTGTATTCTCTCTCTTTGGTGTCTTGATCACCTCTTCCATAGCCACCACGGCCTCCGTTTCCTCCTCTGTAACCTCCTTCTCTGTCCCCACCTCTGTTGCCTCTTTCTCTGTCACCTCTGTAGCCTCCTTCTCTGTCACCACCTCTGTAGCCTCCTTCTCTGTTGCCGCCTCTGTAGCCTCTTTCTCTGTTACCACCTCTGTAGCCTCCTTCTCGATCACCTCCTTCTCTATAACCTTCTTCTCTACCTCCTTCTTTATCTCTTCCATAGTTTCCTTCTCTGTCACCACCTCTGTAGCCTCCTTCTCTGTCACCACCTCTATAGCCTCCTTCTCTGTTGCCACCTCTGTAGCCTCTTTCTCCGTTACCTCTGTAGCCTCCTTCTCGATCACCACCTCTGTAGCCTCCTTCTCTATAACCTTCTTCTCTATAGCCTCCTTCTCTATAGCCTCCTTCTCTATATCCTCTATAACCTCTATAGGCTCCTCTATTACCTTTGTATCCTCCTCTATAACCACCTTCTCTTTCACCACCTTCTTTTTCATCTTCTTTATCAACTCTATCACCTTTGTCGCCTCCTTCTCTATCACCACTTCTATCTGGTCTCCCTCTTCCTCGGTAACCTCGGCCACCTCTGCCTCGACCACCTCTTCTGTATCCTCTGAATCCTCTGCCTCCTCTTCTATCATCTTCTCCTTGATTTTCTCTTCTCTCATCTCGTTCTTTAAATAAAAAGAATGTTATTTAACCCTTTTTAATGAGAATTTACCTTTAATGCTCTTTTTCACTTCCTCTTCAGTCAATGCGGGTTGATACCCAACTTGTGTTTTATCCTCATTTGCATCTAAAGTGAGAAGAATTTCCAAAACTGCGATGTTTCTATTGACAGTGATATTATCTAAGCCTTCTTCTAATGGCTCATATTCATCACAAATTTGAGTGTTCTTGATTTTGGATACAAGGGCTAAACCTGCAATTCTGTGTCTAAGAACTTCAGCAACGATACAACATTTTGAAATGGCAGTTCCTGAAGCTTTTAAGACTACATTATTAGATTCTTTGTTTTCGAAAATTTTCATAGCATAACTGATGTATGATGAGTTGAAGCCTTTTGCTGTGATTTTAATCTCATTGGCAACACCATCCTCTTTCTTTTTCTTTATTAAACTATATTTTTCTAAAGTGGACATTTGAATTTCTTCTTCTAAAATGGTGAATATATTTTGAAATTATAAAAGATTCTTAAATATTTTATGTTTATATATTTCTTATTTCGGATCTTTGAATCTTGAGAAAAAATGAAAAATTTTGGTTTTTACAAAGCTTTAAATTTTGATTTGATTTTTTTTTGTGTTTTGCATTTAAATTTTTTTCCAAATTTTCAATAGAAGAAAAACGATATGAAGAAAAAAAATTCAAACAACTCTTCATTAAAAAAATTTAAATTTAAACATTGAATAAGAAAAATGAGAAATAACATCAATTTGAATGCAAAAAATAACTTACAAAGAAGATCTCTCGCTTCTCATCATCAAAACATCCTTAACAGTCCAAATTTCCCTGAATTGGAGTTCAAGCCCTCTAAAAATTCTTTTAATCAAACTTTTGTCGATGAAAATAGAGAAAAACAAAATATTTCGAAATTTACTCTGGGAGAAAGTATTAATAATTTCGGTCTTTCTCAAACCCTGCTGAAAATAGAAGATCTTAAAGTCAAGAAAAATCAATCTATTAGATATAAAGATGAGAATTTTCCTCTTTCCAAGCTTTCCGTCAAAGAAAAACAAATTTTAAAGCAAAAAATTGATGAGGATAATGATTTATTCGTGGATATTGAGAAAGGGGTTGAAAATATGGGTGTGGGTTATCAAAATACTCTTAATAATTCAAACAATCACACTGTTAAATTTAATAATGACTCCAAATTAAAACAACAAGTAGATAAATTATCCAGTCAAACTTTCAATACGGAAGCGCTATCATCTGAAAGCGAAAACAAAGAGTTTGATCCATTCATAAACCATAAATCAAATGATTATACTAAAATATTTATTCCTGTTCGTATTTCAAAAAAATCTTCTTCTAATTTTAATTGAAAACGATAGGTTTTGATGGAAGAAAAAGAAGATGCTCAAGATTTTAAAGAGGGATTTCTGGAGATTGGAGATACAATTGTAGATCTTTATAAAATTGAAGGCGTTTTGCTAAAAACTGAAAAACATATGGTCTATTCAGTAAATATCTTTTTTTTGTTATTTTTTGTTTTTTTGTGAAATCAAAATATTTTAGGCTTTAGGATTGTCAAATAATAATGGAGACGAAAAGTTTAGAGTTAAAATGTATAACAATATGAAAAAAGACGCTTTTGATTTCGGATTGGCCGAGATCACTAATTATTTGTACCTGTATGAAAGGAATATTAATTTTAAAAAGAGCGGGATTTCAAAGTTAAGAGATTATTTCTATTTGAATGTAATTAATATATTTTTTATTGTAATGTTATTTAAACAAAAAATAATTATAGGAGTCCCTGTTCACTGTCACAGAAAATATAGGAAACCCTATTAGTTTTTTGAATAAAAATCATCTAAATTTGTCAACTATCAAAGAAGTAATTTATTCATAAAAAAAAATAGTTTGAATTCTTTTTAATTTAAATAGTTGATTTTCAAAATAATTTTTGCATTGAACATAATTCATGAAAGCAATTTAATTCATTTAAATATCAACTTCAACAGCATTTTATATAAACTTTCAAAAAATTCTAAAATCGAAGTAAGTTTTTTTCAAATAAAAAAAAAGAATTAATTCATTTGTATTTTTTTAGATTAGCATTGTCGATTTCAATAATGCCAGAATACTTAAAAAAAGAAGAAAAAAAACTTACAACATTGATAATTATTCAGCTCCTGAATTACTTTTGGGAATGGAATTCGATCAAAAAGCAGATATGTGGTCAGTTGGCTGCATCTTATATGAGTTATTAACAAATGAAATTCTTTTTCCTGCAATTTCAACAAAAAATCTGATTTATATGGTAACATTGATTAAAAAAATAAATATTTTAAAGATTTTATTATTAAATAGATAAAAAAATTGTTTTCGAGAAAACCTTTGGCAAATAAATTTGATGGAGAAAAAGATAATTGTTCTTTAGATGAGTCTGATGGATTTTCTTCCATCGGAGCTTTCAATAAACAAAATAATAATGTAAATTTTTTTTCTAAAGATTTAAAATGTAATGAAATTTAGGAAATCAATATTAAAATAAATGACATTAAGTATAATCTCAGTATTTTGAAAGAAAATCTTTGTTTGGAAAATTTTATTTTGGGGCTTTTAAACGTTAATCCCAGCCAAAGGTAATAAAAAAATTAATTCACATTGAATTCTTTAAATTTACTAAATACAAGATTGGGGGCTCAGGAAGCATTAGAACACCCTTGGTTTAAATCTTCAAATCTTAACTTATTGTAAAATTAAGAAGTTTCTTTGTGTTTTTTATTCATTATAATTTTAACTATTTGTAAAATTTTAAATAAATTTAAAAAATTAAAAAAAAAAGAAAAATAAATTTAAAATATCAATTATTAAATATTGTTAATTTTTTTCTTCTTCTTAAAATAAACAAAAATTCGTTGAGCAAATAAAAAATGAGTAGCCCAAAACACAATAAAAATGCAATAGTTGATACAGAAAGTGCTTTAGTTTCTTTGGAGAAAAAAAACCTTTATTTCTGGGAAGTACAAATAAATGATTCTGAAATAAAAAATTAATTTTTTTTTCTCTTTAAAAAAAAAAGAAAGCCTGTAAATTACTGCAAATTTCTCCTGAGAGTAGGACTCAAGAAGAAATAAATTTATTGATAAAAGCTTTTGAAAACAACAAATATTTTAAGAGCAATTCTTCTGATAACTTTTCTTATAAAGACTTTATTAAAATGTGCACAGATCATCTAAAATATGAACATTTTGAACAAAATTCCACCATTTGCCATTATGGAGAAATAGGGACTAAATTCTATATAATTTTAAAAGGAAGCATAGATTGTTTCATTTTGCGAACAGAAGAAGAAGTCAATCGAGATTTCAATGAACTAACAAAAATGAAAGAACTTGCAGATGTATTGAGCCAAAATGAAAATTTTCAAAATGATTTAAAATTGATAAAAACAAAATTGGTGAATTTTAATCAAAACTTAACTGAAATCAAATTGAAGAAAGGAAATACTATGATATTACAGAGATCAATTGTGGAATTTTTCAAAGAAATTCACGCCTTCAACCCAAAATATTATGAAGATGTTCAAGTTTTAAAGACTCAGCCTGATAAAATTGATATGTATTTCTACCAAGATTTTTGTAGATTCAAAAAAATCAGGACAATGTATACAGGTGACTCTTTTGGAGAAATTGCCTTAACATTAAGCAAGCCACGAATTGCAACGATAACAGCTCGAGAAGATTTGCATTTGGCTTCTTTAAATAAAGAGGACTATAACAAAATATTTGAAAATCAAATAGAAGATATGAATCGGAAAATGCGCTGCTTTTTCTCACAATTCAACTCATTTTCAAGAGATGCGATCATTAAATTTACTTATGAATTTAAGCCAATAAATTTCAATAGCAATCAAGTGATTTTCAGGCAAGGCGATGATTCAAGTTTCATTTACTTAGTGAAATCTGGGTGCGTGAAGCTCTTTAAAGAGCTAGAAAATGAGACAAAAAATTTAGAAACTTCATCGGATTATAATCCAAATTTGATCCGACAGAAAAAAAGAGATGATAAAAAACAGATTTTGGTTAATTTTCCTATTATAAATGAGAATTTTATAAAAACTTTTTGATTATTTTTTTACTTAGATTGCTTTAATTAGTCAAAATGAGTTTTTTGGTGAAGATGATGTTATAAAAAAATGTAAAAGGTCTTATGGAGCTATTGCTACCCAATATACGGAAATGTATTATATCACATCAGATGTTTTTAAAATTTTAATGGCTTTTCAAGAATTAGTTCTTTTCAAAAATGTAGGTTCTTGGCAGCATAAAAAAAAACCAAAAAGAGTTTTATGATGTCATTCGAGAAAAAGCGGCAATAAAGGAGATATGGAAAAAGCAAAGGATTTCAAATTTAGAACAAACGCCAATTAAAAAGCAAGCAACAAAAAGGAAAAGAAATTTATCTGTCGGACTTCGTGCTTTAGAAAGTGTTAATCTGCAAAGTAGCATATTTTATTTCAACTTTTTTATTATTATTTAATTTTTTTATTTTGAATTATATAATAATCATTTAGCGAAAAACACCACACTCTCAAAAATTTTTTCAGAGAATAATTTCAAACTAGAAACCATTCGAGGAGGATCAAGCACTATGAAAACGAAATCTATGGAAAGTTTTCAAAGCCAGAACCCCAATCTGAAAAATAAAAAATTGAGTCTTGAGCTGATCAATCACATCGTGAAAAAAAATATAAAGATTTTCAAAATGAATCTCAATAATCATTCCACCAATGAAAAAAACGTGCTTTTTGAATACTTTAAAAGCAATAAATATCAAACCAAGCTTTCCAATCAGAAAATTTTAAAAAATCCAAATTTTGGCTTACCTGAAAAAAATGGAAAATTATTTGTTTCAACTCAAACGCTTTCCATTTTGAAAAGAATCAAAAGCAAAAATAACTCACAAACTGAACATTCTTTGGAAATAGAAAAGGAAAGTGAGAGAAAATCTACAAAAGAAAATAAAACGCCATTTATGAATCAATATACGATCAATCCATATCAATTATCTTCGAAGCATATCTGATAAATGAATATGAACGAGAGAGAGATTCTTTTACTCCTCCAATTTCGGGCACAAATGTTCTATTTGGTGTTGGTACCCCTTTAGTTTCATCAAAACATAATATGTTTCGAGTCAGACCAAAGAACATTTATCTAATGAGAAATTATTATTTAAAATGTAATAAATAATAAAAAAAAAGTGAAAAAAATATAGTATTTATTTTTTAAAAATATTCAAAAAAATTTTTACTCATTTTTTTCAATTTATTATTATTATCATGCAGTTACCACTGCATTTCTATTTAAGTCCTTTCATAATAAGGACTGGTTTTTTTTATTGAAAAAATTATTTCAAAAAAAATTATTCTTAAAAAAGTTATTTTATTTTCAAATAAACCAATTTTCTATAAAAAAAACTCAGAATTTTTAATTTTTTTTTTAATCCATAATACAAAGAAAATTTTGATTTTTGATTTCAAATTTGAATTTTGATTTTAAAATGAAAATTATTTGTTAATTTATAATATTTTCAGCATTACTTAACTTAATGGTTACCGAAAAACAAAAGTAAATTAAGGTTTTGAAATAAACCAACCATAATTTTTTTACCTTTGAAACAATTTTAAATAAAAATAAAAATTTACATTGAAAGAAAAAAAAAATTTTGAAAATATTCTTGAATTAAAATTTTTTTTTACTTTGAATTTATTTAAAAACTGCATCTCATTCATTTATCATTAATTTTAAAATTTATCTAACCCCTTTTTCATTATTTCCAGAGATTTCGCAATCTCTTCTTTCGTAATCACCAAAGGTGGAGAAAATCTTATGATATTGCTATGAGTGGGTTTTGCCAATAGTCCTAAATTTTTTAATTCCATGCATATATCCCAAGCATTTGTCTTAAAATCTTCTCTCATTTCCAAAGCGCACATCAACCCTCTTCCCCTAACTTCTTTTATGAAACTTTTCTGACTTTGCAGGTCTTTTAAACCCTTCACCAAAACTTCTCCCATTTTATAAGAATTTTCAATCATCTTTTCTTGAATCAAAACATCCAAAGCTGTTCTGGTAACAACACAAGCCAAAGGGTTTCCTCCATAAGTGGATCCATGTTGTCCTGGTTTAATGTTTAACATAATTGAATTATCACATAAAACAGCTGAAACCGGATAAAACCCTCCAGATAAAGCTTTACCTAAAAGTAATATGTCTGGTCTCATATTTTCCCATTCACAAGCCACCAATTTTCCTGTTCTTCCCAATCCAGTTTGAATTTCATCAGCAATTAACAAAACATTATGTTTCTGACACAATTCTTTCACTTGTTTCATATAGCCCGAAGTTGGAATAAAAACACCTCTTTCACCTTGTATTGGCTCTAACATTATAGCAGCGACATGAGGATCTTTCTCAAGTTCCTGCCGCAAAGCATCTACATCATTATATTCAACTAGAGTGAAATTCAAACCATTGAATGGACCAAATCGCTCATATCTTTCTGGATCGTCTGAAGAAGCGCAGGCTGCTAAAGTTCTTCCCCAAAAGTTCCCCTTTGCAAAAATAATGCTTGCGTGATTATCTGGCACTTTTTTCACATCATAAGCCCATCTCCTGGCAATTTTCACTGCACTTTCTCCAGCTTCAACCCCAGAATTCATCATTAAAACTTTCTCATATTTAAATAAGTCACATAAATATTTTTCAGTCAATCCTAATTGATTTGTATAAAAGGCTCTTGATGTTAAAGTCAACATCTTGATTTGATTAAGCATTGCCTCTTGAATTTTGGGGTGGCAATGGCCTTGATTCACTGCTGAATAAGCAGAGAGAAAATCTATGTATTGTTTGCCTTCAACATCTGTTAGATAAATGCCTGAACCTGAGCTGATAACGACTGGCAAAGGATGATAATTATGACAGCCATAGTCGTTTTCTAGTTGCATAAAATATTGTGATCCATGAAATCGTTGGGATTTTCGAAACAAAGACCTAGAGAGTTTAAAATTTGGTTTTAAAAGAGAATTCATATCTTTTTCGTTTAAGGTTTCGGAATATTAAAAATTAATATTTTTATGCGAAAGATTGGTTTTGTTCAAGAAATCTTTAAAAAAAATAATTTATATTTAAAAAAAAAAAAATTATAACAGTTTTTAATTAAAAATTATTTTAAAACTCAGGAAAAAATGACAGATCAACCACCTCAAACTGAGAAAAAAAAAACGACATTCCGTTTGAAAAAACGAATAGAAGATGCTCAAAATTATATTAGGAAGCCCGAAACTCGCAAAACAACAATTCTTCACAATGATAGCAAGAGTTTCTTAAAATATGGAGGAAAAATTCAATACAAAACTGAAACTGAGGAAAATGAAGTCGTTAATAGGGGAATCAAAAAATCACAGACATTGATGCTTGAATCAAAAACTCCAATGATACAATATGAAGTTCAAGGTTCTCAATTGAAAATAAATAAGCGATTTTTGTCGTTTTTGGTGAAAACAGGCTTAGTTTCGACAGAATCTATTATAGTATCGAATAATGGCTCAACAGCTATATATTATGAATGGAATAGAGTTGAAAAAAATTTCTTGATACCTTCTTCACTTCGCGACAATGAAGAGAGATTCTTTTGCCATCATGTGAGAAAATTCATTTTAATATAGATTTTTTTTTTTTAAATTTTAAAAATTTAGTTTTTTTTTAAATTTTTTTCTTTCGTTTGAAAATTGTCATTTTTATTTTATTTGTTTTTTAGAAACGGAATGTTATTAAGCCTGGAGAAAAAATCTCCTTCAAGTTTTCTTTTTTATCAAAAGTGACAGGATTATTTGATGAGGAATGGGTTTTGAATTGTGAGCCTCACCTCAATGAGCCTTTGCCCAAAATAAAATTCTCAGGCCAAGCAATTGTGGATGACATTTATGTTAAATGGTCACTACTAAAATTAAATCTTTAATATTTATCATCGAAAAAAAAAAAATCTTAGGAGAGATGATTTAGGAAACCAAATTGATAAAAGTTATATTGCTAAAAATATAGCAGAAATTGTGAAAGATATTGTTGATAATGTAAGAACTCCAACTCCCCCTTTACCTGATTTAGAGAACCCTGAAGTTTGTGAAAGAGAATACGAGGATAAAAACTATAAACAAAGGTTATGGTATTCCTCTGTGGTGATTTCTTTCTTGAGAAATATGGAAAAAGAGCTATATGATGAGTTACAATTGAACCATGAAGAACAATATTGGGATATGAACATCGATTATCTCAAGAAATTGATAGCAGAAATCAAAGAAGAAGAAAATAGGAGTTTTTTTGAAAGAAAATTTGTAGATATTTATCAATTATCCAGATTTCGACCCTATCATAAGTGAGAAACTATAGAAATTATTAAATTTTATTAGAATTATTTGGTGTTTTGTGGGCTTTAATTTAAATATTCTTTTTTGCAGATCACCAATATTCTATTATTTGCGAGATATGCTTGGAAATGTTTGCAAAAACATTCCTGATCTCTCCCAACAAGCTAGGAAAGAATGCGATTTATGGGAATATACTTTTAAAGAGCCTTCACTTATTGATTTAACTGAAGTTTGTTCGATTTTTTAATTTAAATTATAAAAACAATAATTTTGGGAATTTTTTTAGGATATGTTAAAGAAAAAAAAGGATGAAGAAACTAAATTAAAAGCTGATTGGTTAAAAAAATCAAAAAAAAAAAAATTTACTGGTAAATAAAAACGAATTTCAAAATAAATTATTATTATTATAATAGAGGATGACGAAAAGAAATTGATAGAAGATTATCGCAACAAATTCATTCAAAAATGCAATGAAAACTGGTTAGAGCAATTCAATGGTTTTGAGGAACAGGAAAACTATATCGCAGTTTTCCATGAACTTGGTAGGAAGAAAAGGCCTGATATACTTTATTTTGAATCTCTTGGCAAAAAGAAAATGTTAAGGGATTTCGACCTCGACGGCAAGAGGGTTCTTGTCAAAATCCATTTGAAATTGGCTCAAACAAAAGAAGCAATCATTAAAAAAGAAGGTTTTAATTTAGAATTAAAACATTAAATAAATTATTAATTTATATGAAATAAAAAAGAACATGAATCAAATATAATTCATGCGGAAGAATTAAGAAGATTAGAATTAGAAAGATTGGAAAAAGAAAGAATAGAAGAAGAAAAAAGAAAAAGAAGAGGAAGAGGTATTGTCAAAAAGAAGAACAAGAAAGAAGAGGAAGAAGCTTTGCGATTAGCAGAAGAAAAGAAAAAAATTGAAGAAGAGAAAAAAAAAGAAGTTCCTTTTTTAGATCCAGATAATTTAGAAGATATTCTTGAGACTTTGAAACTTTGTCTTGAGAAACTGGCGAAATTGATCATTGTTCTCGTCAGTTATGATAAACCTTTGGGAAAAAATAGTCAAATTCATTCAGTCAAATTTTTTGAGGAGTTTTTGCTCAATGTAAAAATATAAATTAACCAACAAATTTTACTGATTTTTTTTTATCATAGAAAATTGAACAAAACAACATTTTATTTTCCGAAACAACCATTATTCCTGATTTTCTTGAGAAAATTGAGCAAGAGGAATACCCAGAAAATTCGATTCTTATCTTAGAAAATGCTTTCTTTGTGCCTGAAGAAGTTGGCTTTCGTATAGATTCTTCTGAAAAGATGATAAAGGTAGATTTCGAAGAAAAATCAAACTATATTTCCCGAATAAGTGAGTATGCGCCATTATATATTATAGAAGATAAGCCAAATCTTTTCAAAACTTGGACTTCTTTAACCACGTTGAAGCCAGAAAATTGTGTTTTAGGCTTGAATTCAGGAAAGGAACTTGCTATTCTCTCTTATGCAATGATCGTTGAAAAAACGCCTATTGTGATTTTTATTGGAGGAGATTTAACTGCTTTTAAACTATTAGTAATAGATAGCCTTTTGAATCTTGTGGATGAAATTTGGCTGGTTGGAAGATTTGGAATGTATTTCAAGATGTATAATGAGAAATTGGATTATTTTTGTGGCTTGCATTTGGATGATTTTAAGAAGAAAATCATCGAAAAAATTTATAAAAACATCATGGATATGAATATTATAAAATCCATGCCAAAAAGTCTTCAAGTTGATTTGAAAATAGCAGAAATTTGCATTCCTTGTGATGTTTTTTATGCTGATCTTTCGAATGAGAATGAGGAAATAGAAATTCCTGATTCTTCCACTCCAGAATTCATTGAATTTATTAAAAACAATCAAATATATCACAATTTCTTATCAGAACAAGAAACAAAAGAATTTGAAGAAATAGAAAATGAATTATGCTTGAAAGAAGAGAAAGAACGACTATTTAAGCAGCAGCAACAAAAGGAAAAAGAAAATCAAGAAAATGAAGATGAAGAATATGAAGATAAAAATGAAGAAGAAATCATTCTTTCTGAGAAGAAAAACGCTAGTATTCATGAAATTCAAAACACCATTACATCAGAAAACCTTGTACCTGTAACGAGTCCTGATAAAAAGGAAGAAAAAATCGAAGAAAAACCTAAAGATCTTCAAAAGGAAAATCAATATTTTATTGATTATGGCGTTTTGACAAGAAAAAAATTGGTTAGATCAATAAAAAATTGCAAGAAATTGATTTGGATAGATTGTTTGTGTCCAAATGAGAACGAGAATTTCAATGAAACGAATTTTGAGGTTTCAAAATTTCTTTGCTCTTATCAAGAAGAGAAAAAACATATTATAAAAAAAGAAAATGGAGAAGGAGCTCATAATTTTAATGAAGATAAAATAATTTTCACCTTTGGAAAAGAACTTGAAGAGAAATTGAACTTTTTTGATTTGATTGATCCTTCAGAAATCAAGCCATTGAGTCAAAAAGAAGAAAATGAAGAAACTAAGTCACAATTCATTGAAAATAACGAAAAAAATGAAGAAAATAAATCACAAACATCTGGACAAGACAATGTTCAGCAATACAAAAGGAATAATATGGCTTTGATTTGTGATTTCTTTGCTAAAGATTCAGAGTATGCTTGCAAAATTTTAAGTGGGAGATATCCTTATGGTAATATAATTTCATATTAAGGTATAGTTGTAATAATTTTTTATAGGATTGACACTAGTGGAAGAGTGGGAAATTCGTGAAGGATCTGAAGAAGAGGAAAATTTCTCATTTTTAGATGATATTTAAATTGATTTTGATAATAACCATATCATTAAATAATAAAAGAAAAATTATCATTTTGAAATTTTAAATGAAAATGGTTTATGAAAAAAATTTTCAAATTAATTTTTTTAATTCATTTCATCATACATTAGTCTTAATAAAACTATTTTTTTTATATCGAAAAAAACAAAAGGAAAATAAAAACTTCCCAAAGTTTTAATTCTGCCGTTTTAAATTAAATTATGAATTTAATTCGAGATGGAAACGCTGTTGATGAAGTAACCTACTCTCGTACTACGCAAGCCATGCATAAAATGCAAGAAATCACTGATAGGCTTGCAATCAACACACCAGATTTAAATAAATGTTCTAAAAATAAAACTTATTTATTTCATTTTCTTAAACAAAAAAAACTTTGAATAGATATAAATGGAGAAAGTCTTTTAAAACCTCAAAAAACCTTTGGCCAAGAACAAGCTTTGGTTTATCCAAATAAAAAAATTGAGCTTCTTGAAATTAGCAAAAAAAAAAAAAGTTGAAACTATTGCGATTTCATAAAAATAAATGAATTTTTTTAAAATTATATAGCTCAGACCATTTTCCCTCAATCGCAAACCTTAAAAAATGAAATGACTGTAGTGGATTGGCAGAAAAGATGCAATGAAATAGCGGGTTTACTTAGTAAAGAGAAAGAAAAAAACCAAACTTTGATTCAAGACATAAATAATAGACAAGAAAGGTTTGTTAAATTAAATATACAGTATTTGTTTTTTAAGAAAATTAAATTTTTTTTCTTTCAGATTTGTCAAAAGAGAGATAGAATATAGGAAAATTATTGAAGAACTTCAATCAGAATTAAGGTATTTTTCAACAATTTTTTTTATAAGAAATTTCTTAAAGAAAAAATAATTAAATTAGAAGCAAATCCTCTTTGGACATGAACGATAAAAAGATAATGGAACCTATTTTTAATTTGCATTCAGAAATTATCACCAAAATAAACAAATTTCACACAAATACATCAAAAGTTATGATTGATCAAGAAAGGGATATAATGAGATTTTTTATAAATAAAATCAATGAGATCAAAAAAGAATATGAAGAGGAAAGAATAAGAAAAGGAAAAAAGTATTTAAATAAAAATAATTGATCAATAGTTATTTTTATCAGAGACCAAGATTATTTGGAAAAAGAGAACCAATTAATCTCAGAATTGGAATGGATAAAAAATATCGCTCAAAAAATTGATCAAGAAAATCATTCACTTATGAAAAAATATATGGATTTGAAAGCTCAATATCAAACGCAAGAAAATGATAGGGAGATGCTCTTAAAGTTTTTTCTGAGAAATTAATGCAAATTTTTTATATTTCTTCTAAAGGGAATTGATCATGAAAAAGAAGAAGAATGCTATTTTGAAAAGCCAAATCGAACAGTATGAAAAACTTCTCAATGAAGTCACAAAAGAAGATGAAGATTTGGAGAAAAAGAACACTAATTCAATTAATTTTGATTCTATTAATGAGTTAAAAGGAACCTCAAAATCAGCATTTAAACCCAAAAGTTTGTTTAATTTTAATTTTTCAAAAGCAATTTAATTTTAATTTTAGAAAATGTTTCAAATTTGAAGCTAGAAAATTTAAAAAGCAAAACAGCCTCAGATAATTTCAGAAATTTAAAATTTAAAATTAATGAAAATAGTGAATTAAATGATCAAGCACCTGAAAAAGAAACGAGGTTTTTTATCGATTAAAAAAATCATCATTTTTTTTCTCTATAGATCTGAAACCACAATTAAAACACTTCAAAATACTTTGAAAAAGGAACAAAAACGTGTTAGAGAATTAAAAACTCTTTATGTGAAGGAAATCGAATCTAAAAATGAAATGGAAAGGATTTTGAGAAAATGTATTGATGATATTAAGGATGAAATGCTTAAAATTAAAGCTGAGTCAAGACTGGCAAATTTAAAACATCAGAGAAAAGAGAACATCTTTTCGAAAGAGCAAAGAGAAAGCTTGGTTGAAAAATTATTAAATAATGAGAAGGTTTTAACTATAATTTATGACAAAACATTTTACGGAAAACATGAAAATGATGTTGAAAACTCACAAGTTGAAGAGAAAATAGAAAACAGAAATGAAGGATAATTTTAATAGTATTTTGAGAAACTTAAATTTTTTTTTTAAATCCTTGGTTTTTGGTTTTTGAAAACATAAATGCATTTTTAAAAAAGTCGTTTTTAATTCAAAAATATTCAATTCGACCTCGGTCATACATATATCACCTTGAAAAGTCAAATATCATCTAAAGAAAAAAAACATTCTTCTTTAAAAACTTTATTGTTTTCTGCAAAAATAATTAAATCATTGGATTTTTTGGAAATCAGCAGTCGAAGTTAGATTGGCTTGAGATCTATTGATTATGGCAGTCTTTTTATCAGAAATTTTTTCTATCTCAACATCTTTTATTTAATAGTTTATGATCTATTCCATAAAAAAATTACTTGGGCTTGCTCTCCTATTTTTGAAATAGCTTTTTATATAATCAAAAAGTAAGAGCAAAAATGAGAAGGGGATTATAAAGCAGGAAATTCAAATCATTTAAATAAGGAGTTTTTTTTCGCTGAGTTATTTTAAAAAAATTATATTAGAAAATTTCAAAAATTTCAAAAAAATAACAATTTTTTTTCTTAAAAAGTTTTTAATTCAATAAAACAAAAAAAAACATTAAGTCTTTTGCAAAAATTTTTCAATAAATCAATTTTAAATTTTAAAAATTTTTAATAATTTTTTTTTTATTTAACTCAAATAAAATTGGACTCATCAATAACTCAAGTTAAGAATTTATTTTTATGAGAAAACTGAAAAAATTTATTAAAATAAAAAAATTAAAAATGAAATTCCTTATTTTTGTTTTATGTTTTGAAACTCTGGTTCTTGCATATCCACCTCGAATCTTGCAAATTCTTCGACTCTTATCACCAGTCTGCAAAATCATGGTTACCTTTGGAAGAATCAATGTTGCTCTCAAAAAATTAACTTTAAAAAAATAATTTTCCCTAAGAATAAGCTCCAATAATAACAAAAAAATTAGAAGTAGCAGAAGAATCTGATGATTCTGCTGATACATGTGACGATCTAATCATAAGGCTTGATGATCTTGCCTACATTTCTCCTAATTTTTATTTGTTTGATGATGTTGAATTTCCCAGAATTACAGGAAACGCCATTGATGGAAGCAAAACAAGAGGAGCCTGAACAAGCAAAGTTTATTTTTTATTTATTATATTTAACCCTTTTCAAGGAATGCATGATATATCCAAGAACTTTCATATATTTCCCAAGAAAGTTTTGTTCATATAGGTTCTGATCAAGATTTTTGGCCTTTGATCTTGGAAAAAGCATATGCCAAAATTTATGGTACTTACTCAATTATTTCATTTGGATGGGTAACTAATTAACGAAATATTGTTTTTCATAAAATAATCCTATTTATTTTAATAGCAAACTTCAGTTTGGTAGTTTGGTGAGGTATCTTTTTAGCTCGAACATTTCCACAAATGCTTCAGCTTTGTTTAATCTTTTGTTGAATTTGTTCGAAAAGAATTATGCCGTTGGCTGTGCAACAACTTCTAATGCAAAAAATGAGGTAAAAGGTCATGATTATGCTGTGCTCGGAGCATATGAAGTTACTTTGGACAATGGAACTCAAGTCAAATTAGTGAGATATTTTAATCCCTGGCGTACGGAAGTCTGGAAAACAAATCTTTAGGGAGACACCAGTGCTAATTGGACAGATAATGTTAAAAAACAAGTGCCTTTTATAAATAGAGATGATGGTGTTGTGTTTTAAGATTTTTTTGTAAACTTTGAAGTGACCAATTGAACAGAAGTGGTAGTGCTACATTACAAAATGTGAATAGCGATAAATATTTATCAATCGATTCAAAACATTATGTATATTTTTAATGGTATTTTTCTACTTTAAAATGGAATATAACATCTGACAAACATTTGATCATTCCTTCTATTGGGAAATGTTTGGATGTTTCTTCGTCTGAATTTAAACCTAATGCTCAATTAATTATGAATCCATTAAATGTTAACTAAACAATTGTGGTCGATAGAAAAAATCAATGATTATTTTTTTATAAAATCAATCGAACTTTACAGTTAGCATTAACGATATCTTTGAATGGAAAAACAATAACTTTAGCTTATTGTTTTTCCATTCAAAGATATCGTTAATGCTAACTGTAAAGTTCGATTGATTTTATAAAAAAATAATCAT
>JFJP01037157.1_pt1 | contig 41476 bp, 36 predicted proteins | sample 431651 | NCBI WGS metagenome assembly JFJP01 (sample SAMN02602958, study PRJNA72255) | Microbial mat metagenome, whole genome shotgun sequencing project. | biome: fresh water; feature: sink hole; material: water; isolation source: purple microbial (photo- and chemosynthetic) mats found in...
TTCAAGTTCATTATTCAGAAAAATGCAGGACCTGCTGCGGCTCGTAATAATGCAATTAAGAATACTTCTGGCAAGTATATACTACCACTTGATGCAGATGATAAAATTTCTAAAGATTATATTGGCCTTGCTGTAAAAGTTCTTGAGGCAAGCCCTAATGTAAAGCTTGTTTATTGTGAAGCTGAATTGTTCTTTAAGGCAAAAGGAATTTGGAAGCTGAAAGATTTTTCGCTGAAAGAAATGTTATATGAGAATATGATTTTTTGTTCCGCATTATACAGACGATCGGATTATAATAGCACTTCTGGTTACGACGAACGTTTTAGGAAGGGTAGAGAGGATTGGGATTTTTGGTTGAGGCTATTAAAAAGCGGTGGAGAAGTGGTGAAGCTTCCTGATGTTCATTTTTATTACCGAAAGCACAAAAAAGCCAGAACGAAATCCGCTAACAAAAATATTGAAGGAATTAGAAAGCTTATTTATGAAAATCATAAAGAGTTATATAATGATTTTTTTGATAATCCGATCAATATATATCACCAGCATGCATTTTATAAGACTAAGTATAATATTTTAAGAAAATTAACATTTAGAAAACCAATTGAATAGAGGCTATGGTTTCATTAATTATTTCTTTTTATAAAGACATTATTGCTCTTGATTTAATATTTAAAACATTGAGTATTCAGACTTGTAAAGATTTTGAAGTAATTGTAGCAGAAGATGATAATGCTGTTTTGTCAAAAGAATTTATTGATAATGCTAAATCTATTTACTTTTTCCCGATTAAACATGTCTCTCATGAAAAGTTAGGCTTCCGTAAAACCAAAATATTGAACGATGCAATAAAAATTTCTTCAAGCGAAAAGCTTGTTTTTATTGACGGCGATTGCTTGTTGCATAAACGATTTATTGAATCATATACTCAATTTATTAATGAGAATGGTTATTATTATGGCCGACGTGTCATGCTGTCTCCGTCGATAACAAAAAAAATATCTATTACTGGCGATATTTCGTTATTAAATAGTCTCTCTTTTATTCTTCATCGAGTACCCAATCCTGTCTCTTGGTTGTATTTACCTTTAGTTCCACAAGTTGCGAAGAGTAGCCGCGAGATTTGGGGTTGTAATTGGGGTGTTTTAAAAAAGTATGTAATAGGTGTAAATGGTTTTGATGAGGATTATAATGCCGCATGTTATGGAGAAGATTTAGACATTGCTTGGAGATTGAAAAAAAAATACGAATTGAAACTGTATTCACTTCGCACCAGAGTAATTCAATATCATCTTGATCATCGTAAAAGCTATGAACAGCATGCCTTGCGTGAGTTGTATATAGAAAAAGTTAATGCGGCGATTGCTTTCTGTAAAAATGGAATTGAGAAACAGGCTTTATAATTTTGGTAAGGTAATAATGAATTTGCTTCCCTTTCCAAGTGTGCTTTCAACTGAAATACTGCCTTTATGTAGTTGAATAAATTCTTTGCAAATTATTAAACCCAAGCCGGTTCCTCTTTCACCTTGCGTGCCCGGAAGGGTAATATTTGAGTCAATTCGGAATAGCTTTTTAATTGTCGATTCATCCATACCTATGCCATTGTCTTCAATTATTATTTCAATATTTCTTGTTGGATTAGAGTTATTATATAGGCTTATTATGCCGTCGTTGGGGGTAAATTTTATTGAATTACTTATTAAATTTCTTATAATAGTTAGCAACATATTTACATCGCCATTAACTTGCAATTCTTTATCTATAGTGTTTTGAAGAGTTATCTTCTTTTTATCTGCACTCAATTGTAATAGTATGAAGCATTGTTTTACAATTTCTGACACATAAAAAATCTCTGGTTTAAACTGAATATTTCCTGATTGAGATCGTGCCCAAGTAAGTAAGTTCTCTAGCAGCATGGAGGCACTGTTTGAAGATTCTTTGATCATTTTGATCATTTCATTTCTTTGAATTTCATCAATTTCTTTCATTTCTAATAAAAGTTGAGACAATCCGCTAATTGAGTGAAATGGATTTTTTAAATCATGCCCAATAATGGAGAAGAACTTATCTTTTGTTGCATTGAGTTGAATCAATTCAATGGCCTGTTTTTCTAGTGATTCTTTTTGAACTATAACTTCTTCTTGCCTTTCTTCTAAAATAGTATTAAGTGATTGTAGCTCCTCTTTCTGCTGCAATAATTCTTCTTTTTGTGCGCTTAAATCTCTGTTTACCATTCTTAATACTTCAGAATGCTGTTTAATTTCTTTTGTTTTTTCACGCACCAGTTTTTCTAGTTTATTCTTTTGTATTTTAATTTGCTTAATTCTGCCCCAGAAGATTAATGAGATGGATAAAACTATTAAAGCTAAAGACAAAAACCTGAACCACCATGTTCTCCAATAGGGTGGATGTACTATAATTTGAAGGCTAGTGGGTATAGTTTGCCATATATCATCAGGATTGCATGATATCACATCCAATTGGTATTTTCCCGGATCTAATGAAGTAAAATTAATGCTGTTTAGTGGGTATTCAATTTGTATCCAATTTGTAAAATTTTTATCGAAGCCAATCAATCTATATCTATATTTAGTGGCTTTCGTATTGCCCATATGACTTGAAAAAAGATGGAATGTAATTATTTTATGATCATAATTGAATTCAATGGTTTGAGTTTCATCTATAGGTTTTTTTAGAATTATAGTGTTACCTAACGGTACATTAGGTAATATCTCACTTCCAAATACACTAACTTTATAAAACAGTGATTTTGGCTCTGTGGTATCTGTTATAAACATGCAAGGATTGAATAAAGTGATTCCATTTTGTCCTCCAAATAAGAATAATCCTTCTTTATTTACGTAACTGGCATTATGGTTGAATTCACTATCTCTTAATCCATCTGATTTATCAAAATTATTGAATGTACTGGTTTTTGTGTTAAAGGTTTTTATGCCTGAATTGGTGCTCAGCCAAATATTTCCATCCTTGTCTTCACTCATGCAATAAATTTTGTCCTTTTTAAGATCGTTTTGTTGATGCAATTTCTGATATTGCTTAGTTGTATCAAATTCAATTAATCCTGATGCTGTAGCTGAATAGTATTTATTATTTTTAGTTTTCAGTATTTGAAATGAATGCTCAATGCTATTTTTATTATCAATAAGAATATAGCTTTTCGATTTTTTAAGAAAAGGGTTGAATACTACTATGCCTTTATCATCTGTTGCTAATATTATATTGCCATTTTCAAAAAAATCGATATCCCATATTTGCTGTGACATAATTCCTGATTTTCCGGATGAATCATAAGGAAAACATTTAAATTGCCCACTTGTTTGATCATATATTTCTAAACCTTTATCGAGACTCGCAATAAAAATATTTTTCCCTTTTTGCTTCATGATTCTGATAGACCAGCCTTTAATACTAAATAGATCATTTTCATCATTGCGAATCCATTTAGAACGGTTGTTTTTTAAATCAATTTCTGTAATTGCTAAATTGTAAGTACCTATCCAGTATTTATCATTTCCTAAATCTAATATGGATGAGATCATATTAGAATGTATTTTTAAACCGTTAGTAGCGCTATGAAGTATTTTTTTGAATCTAAATTCTTTGTCAGTAATAACTAGTCCATCTGTAAATGTGCCTATTAAATAGTCTCCTTGAGAGTTTTGATAAATATCAGTTGTGCTAATTTCTGCATTCTTTGATTTTGACGTTGGTATCAGTTGGTGTTTAAATTTACTTTGACCTGTATAATGATAATTTACTCCCTTCATTGTCCCAATCCAAAAATTTTTGTATTTGTCTATATAAAAACAAGTTAAACTATGTGGAGATAAAGCATTATTTTTCGAAAATGTGTTATTATATGTATATTCTTCACTCGCTTTATTATAAGTTATTAAGCCAACAGAAGTATTAATAAATAAGAAACGCTCATCTCCGGTGATGGATAAAATATCAACAATAGGAGAATTGTTTTTTTGAATAAGTTTGATTTCACGAAAACTTGTTAATTCCGAATCTATTTTTGTAAAGTATTCGTGCGCTGTTACCCAAATGGTATTACTTTTATCTATAAAAACTTGAAATGCAGCGCTTTTATTACTTGGTTTATAATGATACAATTCTTTGCTGAAGTTGTGGTTGTATATAAATAGCCCATTTGTAGATGTAATATATTGTTTATTTTCATGACTCTTGATTTGATTTATAAAACCGAGCTTATTTTCGGGTAATGAAATTCTCTTCCTTTCAAAGCTTTTAGAGTTTATTGTAAATATGTATTTATTATTACGCGCAATTAAATTGCCTTCGTTATCTTCTGATTGAATTGTCAAAATATCTAGTTTAACTGCATTATAATCTTTGGAATATATATGCTTGAAATTATCTTGCTCAGGCTGATATAATGAAATTGCAGAGTTAGTTGTAATATATAGTTGGCCATTTTTACTCTCATAAATATATTTTATTTCTGAATCTTTTAAGGAATTTGTGTTTTCAGATTGTATGGTGGTTTGATATGTTTTTATTTCGTAACCATTAAGCTTATTTAAACCAACCGAAGTTCCTACCCAAATATATCCTTTTTTGTCTTGTAAAATACAATTAACAATATTGTTACTCAGACCTTGATCGGTAGAGACGCTTTCAAATTCCATTTGGGGGAATTGACCAAATGCATAAATGCTGATGAAGAATAGTGAAAATATGAATGCTGTTTTTAATCTCACAATATAAATGATATTTTTAGTGTACGATTTCTTTTAAAATAGGTTTTCTTAAACTAATTAAATAAGTTATTATAAAATATATTTACTTAATTGCGAAGCTTGTATGCTTTTATTTTCCGGCCAGCAAGTCTGCCATATCCATTTTCTCAACTTTACTCATGCCACTTATATCATCTAAGGCATGTTGAATTTTGGTTTTGAATTTCCAACAGGTCATTTGCCGCAACGATAGCTGGCGCGCAAATTCATAACTTGACGTGGACGATTCTCCTTTGCATACTTGCCAGGCAATATAAAAGGCTTTGTGCATTGGAAATTTACAGTTATGAAATAAGGTATGTGCTGAGGCCGACTCTTCCGTCTTGCATTTGGTGCAACGACGGGAATAAGGCGATTTACCAGAGCAAGAATTAAGATTCCCACATTTCTTACATTCAAAACCATTTTCCCATTTAACTTTAGCTAAAAATGCCAGACAATAATCATCATCCTGAAACAATCTATCCAACTCTTCTTTGCTCAATTCGTTTTTGAAAATCATTTTTAACTTATTGATTTTGGCAAAGGTAAGATATTTTTTAGTGATATTAACATAATTTAAGTGATACTATTGTGATTCAAATAAAAATGTTCTATCTTTGTAAAAATTAAATGAAATGGGAGCTTCTTGTGATGTTAAGAATAAGCCAGTTGGTGTTAAAGAATTATTGAGATCATGGTATTTTTGGAAACCAGTTTTAGGTATCTTTGTAGGCGCGATTGCTGGTTTTGCATATTATTATTTTGTGGGCTGTAAATCAGGTACTTGTCCGATAAATTCAAACCCATATATAAGCACAGCTTGGGGCGGATTATTGGGTTACTTTTTGGTGAGCCCTTGTAAATCGTGTTAAATTGATTTGGTATGATGGTAGAAGAAATAAATAAAAGGTATTCTGGTTTGGCCGAAAGCAATTGTTGTCTTTCATGTGGCGGGGCTGTAAATTATGTTGAGGCGCAGAAAGGTGAAGTATGTGTTGATTTGGGTTGCGGTAGAGGCAATGACGTACTGCGTTTAGCTGAAAAGGTTGGTGACGAAGGCTTTGTATATGGAATTGATATTTCAGATGGAATGATAACTAAGGCTCGTGAAAATGCGGCTAAATTTGATGTGAAAAACGTTGAATTTATTCAATGCGAACTCGAAAAGCTTACAATACCCCAAGGAAGAGCAAATGTTGTTATTTCAAATTGTGTACTGAATCATGCTTCGAATAAACAAAAGGTTTGGCATGAAATTTATAAGGTATTAAAATATGGTGGCAGGTTTATCGTTAGTGATATATACTCAATTGAGCCTGTACCTGCAGAATTCCGCAACGATCCTTCTGCAGTTGCCGAATGCTGGGCTGGTGCTGTTCCTAAAGAAGAATATTTATTAAATATTCAAAGGGCTGGTTTTATAGATGTTGAAATTATTGAAGAATCCCAGCCTTATCAGAAAGGGAAAATCCATGTTGCCAGTTTTACAGTAGCAGGTTTTAAGCCTAAAGGCGTTTGTTGTTGTTCAGTATAATTAATAATTGTTAATATGGATAAAAAGGTTTTTTTAGTATTAGTGGCATTTGCCTTTACAGTAACTGCCTGTCAGGCTCGCAGTGAAAAATCTGCTGCTGAAGAGTCTGCTGTGGTTAAAGAAGAAAACGCCGCTGGTTCTGTAATTTATTTAACTACAGCCCAGTTTAAACAAAAGGTATTCAACTATGATGTAAATAAGGAATGGAAATATGAAGGTGATTTGCCTTGTATTCTCGATTTTTATGCAGATTGGTGCGGACCTTGCCGAATGATTGCACCTACTTTGGAGCAATTGGCTAAAGAATATTCCGGTAAAATATATGTTTATAAAATTAATACCGATAAGGAAAAAGAATTAGCCCAGTATTTAGGGATTCAAAGCTTGCCTACCTTAGTATTTGTGCCATTGAAAGGGGCTCCTCAGGTTTCAATGGGAGCAATGCCTAAGGAAACATTTGTAAAAACTATTAATGATGTAATGCTAAATAATAACAACAAATAATTTAAATCTAATAATTATGAAAACGTTAATTAAAAAACAAAAGGAAAACCGCAAAGAAAAGGTGGCTCAATGCTGTGCTAAAACATCAAAAACTGTAGCTGGTTGTCACGACTAGTATGTACTTTTCAAGATATAATATATTTTCGAAAGTTAGAGATTCAGATAATTATTTTATTCTGAATCTCCTTTCAGGAAATGCAGATATATTAAGTCCTGAGGAAGCTAGTTTAATAAGCAGTAAGCAATACGATAAGTTACCTAAGCTTGTAGAATTGGGTTATTATGTTGATGAACAACTGGAAAAAAAGTTGTTCATGAATAAGTATCTCGACTTTATTGATGAACGCGATAAAGATGAAGTTCAATTGTTTTTTGTAACTAATTATTCTTGCAATTTTGCTTGTTTCTATTGTTATCAGGATGAATATGAGGCCGCTGTTACAAGTCTTACAACCGATGTGATTGATTCATGTTTTGAATACGTAAGAAACAATTTTGCAGGTAAGAGATGCTATTTTACTATTTTTGGAGGTGAGCCTTTACTTCCTTCTGAAAGTCAAATGTCAGTGATTCAGTACTTTCTTGAGAAAGCTAAAGTTGCCGGAATAGAAACATGTATTGTTACCAATGGTTATTCTCTTTCTAATTACATCCCTATATTAAAGGATATGATGATAAGAGAAATTCAGGTTACACTTGATGGAACTGAAGCCATACATAATGAAAGAAGATATTTAAAAAGCAAAAAAGGAACATTTAACGAAATTGTAAGTGGAATTGATTCTTGCTTGGCTGCAAAAATTCCTGTGAATCTTAGGATGGTAATTGATAAACTGAATGTTGATAATTTACCTGAATTCTCTGAATTTGCTATCCAGAAAGCATGGACTAAAAATCCGCTTTTTAAAACGCAATTGGGTAGAAATTATGAGCTTCATCACTGCCAGTCTTTAAAAGACAAGCTTTTTTCTAGAATAGAAATGTATACGCATATTTATCATCTATTACTTCAATATCCTCATATAGCAGAATTCTATAAACCAGCTTTTTCAGTTTCTAAGTTTGTATTTGAACATGGCGATTTACCGGATCCATTATTTGATTCGTGCCCCGCATGTAAAACAGAATGGGCTTTTGATTATACCGGAAAGATTTATCCTTGTACAGCTACTGTCGGAAAAAAAGGTGAAGAATTGGGAAGTTTTTATCCAACAGTTAGCTTGAATCAAGCTAAGGTTGATGATTGGATCTCAAGAGATGTTACTTCTATCAGTGAATGTAAATCATGCGAGTTGCAATTAGCATGCGGTGGAGGATGCGGCTCTGTTGCTAAAAATAATAAAGGTTCTGTATGCAATTCTGATTGCAGACCAGTAAAAGAATTATTAGAAATGGGTTTCGCTTATTATTTTAAAGAATAGTCAATTATTAAATATTTTTTTATGAAAGAAATCAGTTCTTCCGATTTCGAATTGGAAGTGTTATCTCAAAGTGCTTGCGTTGTTGATTTTTATTCAACCGAGTGTCCACCATGTGAGGCAGTAGCACCTAAGTTTGAATCCTTACATAATTTATATGGTGAGCATGTTCATTTCGTTAAAATATTTCGCCAAGGAAATAAAGAATTGGCAACAAAATTAGGTGTTAGTTCATCACCTACTTTATTGTTTTATAAAAATGGAGTTAGAGTGGGTGATCAATTAAGTGGAGGGGTTAAAAAGTCTGACATTATTAAAAATCTTGATTTACTTATTACTCCTGATGAAGTTGTGAAAATTAAATCGGGTATGAAGCCAAGTAATACCTCACACGATGTGGTAATTCTAGGAGCAGGTCCTGCGGCTTTAGCTGCCGGAATTTATCTCGCGCAAGCTAAAACTGATACTTTAATTATTGATACTGCATTACCAGGAGGCCAGGTTTCAACTACCCATCAAGTTTCAAATTATCCTGGTTTTGAAGAGCCAATACAAGGATATATGTTAGGACATCACATGTCAGAACAAGCAAAAAAAGCTGGGGTGAAGTTTAAAGTTGCAGTTGATGTTAGTCATGTTGATTTAATAAAAAAAGAAATTGTAATTGATGAATTTGAAACAATAAAGGCAAAAACAATTATTATTGCAACTGGTGCTTCACCCCGCAAGCTAAATATCCCAGGAGAAAAAGAGTTCAAGGGTAAAGGCTTGTCATATTGTGCTACCTGCGATGCCAAATATTTTCAAGATAAAGAGGTAATTGTTATAGGCGGTGGTAATTCTGCAGTGGAGGAATCAGATTTTATTGCTCGTTTTGCTTCCAAAATAACTATGGTACATCAATTTGATACCTTAACTGCAAATAAAGAAGCACAGGAGAAGATCTTGAATAATCCTAAAGTTAAAGTATTATTTCAACATGAGCCACGCGCCTTTGCGAAGGAAGGCGATAAGATGGTTGTAACAATTGAAGACTTGTTAACTCACGAAACTAAGAAAATCGCTGCCGATGGAGTGTTTATTTTTGTTGGGATGTCGCCCAATCTCGATATCTTTAAAGAAGACCTGCAAAAAGACAAATGGGGTTATATTCTAACTGATGAAGACATGCATACTAATATTAAAGGTGTGTTTGCTATTGGGGATGTAATCAGTAAAAAGTATCGCCAGATTACTACCGCAGTTGCCGATGGAACCATAGCTTCTATTGTAATTGCTAAAGAGCTGGGATAAAATAAAGCACTAGATTCAACAATGATAGCGTTTTATTATACTGTTGCTAATTAGCTCGTATATATTCCTTTTATTTTCTTCATCTGTCAGTAATGATTTATGAAATTCGATTACTTGTAAATCATTTCTTCTGGCAGGGCCTGTTTGAGCTGCATGCGGATCGGTTTCAATTGCTTTTTCAACGGTTTCTTTGATAAGGGGAGTAAGAATGTTGTAATTGATGCCATTTTTATCGGCCAAATCTTTCCCTAATGTAATCATGTGGTTTACAAAATTGCTACAAAATATTGCACAAACATGTAATACTCTTCTTTGATTTGTATCCATATAGTACACATTTTTTGTAATCAGATGTGCGGTGTTTTCAATTATTACTTTCGATGTTTCGTCGCAAAATTCGATACATGCGGGAATACTCATCCAATTAAGACTTCTAAATTTCGAAAATGATTGAAAAAGGTAAATTACTCCGTAATGTTTAGCGTATGGTTTAAAAATGTTAATATCAATACTGCCTGCAGTATGCACTAATACATGTTTGTCCCAATTTCTTTGCTGAATTACATTTTCAATAGCATCATCGTTTACACATATATATACCAATCCGTCGGGAATGTCATGAATGCTTTTTAATTCAATACAACCTGATTCGTCAGCTAGTTTTTTTGATTTTTGGGGATTCCTGCCATACAAATATATATTCTGTACATTAGGCAGTGAGCACAAACGTTTAGCCAAATGATGAGCAACATTGCCAGTTCCAATGATAGTGATATTTTTGTCCATGATGCTATAAATTAAAAAAGCCGGCCTTATGAGCCGGCTTTTTATGTTTCTAAACTATTAGTTTAATTCCATTTTGTATTTGCCCAAATCGTCAACTGTAGAGTTGCTAATAAAATCAGCTTTGGCTTTATTTTCGCTTTTGCCCATTTTAATAAACACTTCCGCTGAGCGTGTAAACATATCCTCTTTGTTGGCATCAATAACTAAAAGATGACCCATTATAATGTTTCCAGCCATTTCGACCATTCTGCGTGCATGGAAATCAATAAAGTCATTATCTTTTATTTCAATTACTTTATTTACTACTTTTTCATAATCATCCGTCATTTCAACCAGCGATCTTTTTAATGATTCTAGTTCAGGTTTTACTTGTTCTTTTTCATAGCAATCTCTGATATGTTTTAGATAAGTATGTGTTGTAACTGCACGAATGGCAGCAACAACTTGAAGCTGAGTAGTACCTTCATATATGGAAGTGATGCGGGCATCTCTGTAAATTCTTTCAACAGGATAATCTTTCATAAATCCAGAACCGCCATGTATTTGAACCGCATCATAAGCTAATTGATTACAATATTCACTACTCAAACCTTTAGCTAGTGGGGTATATGCATCGGCCAATTTAGAATAGAATTTCATGTCATCTTGTTCTTCTTTGGTCAGTTTGCGTTCATCCGCAATGTGCATATAAGCTTTATAAACATCAACAAATCTTGAAGTTTCGTAAAGTAAAGCTCTTGAAGCATCAAGTTTTGCTTTCATATTGGTCAGCATTTCGTATACTGCCGGGAATTTTATGATGGGTTTTCCGAATTGTTCACGGTCAATGGCATAAGCCAATGATTCTCTGTAAGCAGCTTCAGATAGGCCAACTGATTGAGCTGCAATACCTAAACGAGCTCCATTCATCAAAGCCATAACGTATTTAATCAAACCCAATTTTCTTTGTCCTACCAGTTCCGCTGGAGCATTTTTAAAAACCAATTCGCAAGTAGGTGATCCTTTTATTCCCATTTTATTTTCAATACGGCGAACGATCATTGCTTGACTGTTTCTGTCGTATATAAACATTGATAAGCCACGACCATCTTGCGATCCGTCTTCAGAACGTGCCAATACCAAAGAGATGTGTGCATCACCATTGGTAATAAATCTTTTCACACCGTTAAGATACCATTTTTTATCAGCTTCGTTATAAGTTGCTTTTAATTGAACTCTTTGCAAGTCTGATCCCGCATCTGGCTCTGTTAAATCCATTGCACAAGTTTCACCACCAGAAACACGAGTTAAATATCGCATTTTCTGATCGTCATCTGCAAATTCATTAATGGTTTCAGCACAATCTTGCAAGCCCCAAATGTTAACAAATCCCGCATCAGCTCTTGATACCATATCTGCAGCCATTACGTAAGGAACAATAGGAAAGTTTAAGCCGTTGTACTTGCGGGGTAATGTAATACCCATCAATCCGGCTTGCACTAGCGCATCATAGTTTTCTTTAGTTCCTTTAGCATATATAACTTCATTATTCACTAAATGAGGACCTTCAATATCAATATCTGCAGCATTGGGTGCAATAATCTCACCACAAATATCCCCTACAATTTCTAATACTTTGTCATAACTGTCAACAGCATCCTCAAAATCGATGGGCGAATGTTCGTATTTATCTTTTTCAGAAAAATTTCTTTCCTTCAGAGCAACAATTTTCTTCATCAAAGGATGTTGAAGCTGGAACTGTAATTCCTTATTATCTGTCCAAAAATTAGCCATATTCTTATTTTGTATTTTGTTTATAGTACTTGATCATTTTAGGGAGAACTTCAGCAATATCTCCATTGATAATGTAATCAGCAATTTTATTTATAGGGGCATTAGGATCATTATTTATAGCAATTACCATTGCTGATTCTTGCATGCCCGCAATATGCTGTATTTGTCCTGAGATACCACATGCGATATATAGTTTTGGACGAACGGTTACACCAGTTTGACCAATTTGTCTATCATGATCGGCATATCCCGCATCTACTGCTGCTCTTGATGCTCCAACTTCAGCGCCAATTACTTTTGCTAAATCGAAAAGAAGTTCAAAATTCGCTTTGCTTCCTACTCCATAACCACCAGCAATAATAATAGGAGAGCCTTTGATGTTTACTTTCGATTTTTCCATGTGGCGTTCAATAACTTTTACCACAAAGTCAGCATCGGTTAAATATTTATTAACATCCATCGGCTTTACTTCCCCTTTATGGGTAATGGAAAATACTTCTTTTCTCATCACACCTTCTCTAACAGTTGCCATTTGAGGGCGGTTGTCGGGATTGATAATAGTGGCGATAATATTTCCACCAAAAGCGGGACGTATTTGATAAAGTAAGTTTTCGTATACTTTATTTTCTTTTTTATCTTCATGACCACCGATTGCAAGTTCGGTACAATCTGCTGTTAAGCCACTTAATAAAGCTGAAGAAACGCGGGGACCTAAATCACGACCTATTGGCGTTGCGCCCATAAGTGCAATTTGGGGTTTTTCTTCTTCAAATAATTTTATTAAAAGATTTGAATGGGGTAGGGTGGTATAAGGTTCCAAACGAGCATCATCCGCAATATGAATTATGTCGGCACCAAATGGAAATAATTGGTTTTCCACACCATTCAATTGATTTCCAATAACAACGGCTTCCAGTTGGCATTTCAAATCATTAGCAAGCTTGCGGCCTTTAGTTAATAATTCAAGGCTAACATCAGCAACAACGCCATTTTCAACTTCGCAATAAACAAATATATTATTCATTTTTTAATTTTTTACGTTTTAAATCCATGCAATAATGATCTACTAACCGATGGTATGGTTAATTATCAAATCTTTCATTAACCAATCAATATCCATATCAGAAGCCGTTAATGCTTTTGATTCTTTAGCTTGAAATACCACATTCTCAATTTTCTTTACTTTTGTGGGTGATCCTGTTAGTCCCAACCACTTGCTATCGGCATTTATTTCAGCAGCGCTGATTTCTTTGATATTTAAGTAAGGTCTTATATTGTATATTGCGATATAATCATCAGTTAGCTCTTGTCTTTCAGTAATTGTTTTTGCATGTTTAAACTTCATGGTGAGTTTTGCATTGCGCGGGCGGCATTCAGGAGCGCTCGAATTAACTGTAATTACTGCAGGTATTGATCCTTCTACAACTTCAATACCTCTATCAAGTCTTCTTTTAACTGTTACTTTTTTATTTTCAGCATGTAAAATTTCTTCTGCATAAGTTATTTGTGCAAGGTTCAATTTTTCTGCAACTTGTGGTCCAACTTGGGCTGTATCACCGTCAATGGCTTGTCTGCCACAAATTATAAGGTCGCATGTTCCTATACTTTTTATGGCCATAGAAAGTGCATATGATGTAGCCAAAGTGTCTGAACCTGCAAAAGCTCTGTCTGTTAGTAAATATCCATTGTCAGCGCCTCTGTATAGGGCTTCTCTGATTATTTCAGCAGCACGTCCGGGACCCATTGTTAACAAGGTAATGATAGTTCCAGGATATTTGTCTTTTAACCTTAATGCTTGCTCCAGTGCGTTCAAATCTTCAGGGTTGAAAATTGCAGGAAGCACGGCACGATTCACTGTCCCATCTGCTTTCATGGCATCTTTGCCTACATTGCGGGTATCGGGTACCTGTTTTGCTAATACTATTATTCTTAATCCAGCCATATTTAATTGTTTGTTACTTTTCTAACTAATGCGGCACAAATATAAATATTAAAAAGTTATTCTAATATTTTAAATGATATTTAGAATTATTTTAAATAAAGAATTATCGTCTTCAAACGCTTATTTTATTTATGTACTTCAGTTTGGGGCGCTTGTTTAGATTCCTTATGAGGATCGTGAGGATTCCAACCTACAATACTTAACATGACAAAGAAACCAACTATATAAGCGAGAGTAACATGCCAGCCTTTTTTTACATAATTTACAACCGATTTGGCTTCAGGAAACATATTTGAAAGAGCAACACCGGCAGATGAGCCAAACCAAAGCATTGATCCTCCAAAACCAACCGAATAGGCTAAAATACCCCAATCGTATCCGCCTTGTTCTAAGCATAATTTTGTTAAAGGAATATTATCAAAAACTGCCGAAACAAATCCTAAAATGAATGCGGTAAAATAGGATGCAGGGGGTAAATCATTTACAGGCATAAGCGATGCACATGTAACTAAAGCCATTAAGAATATTGTTCCTTGCCATGAGCTTTTTAATTCATGCCATGGAGTTTTGGTGATTAATGCACCAATAAAAATAGCTATCCATACACCAACTGCAGGAAAATCTAAGAGGTAATTAGTTAGGATAGCTCCAACTAATATAAGCCCTACTACTATTATCTTTTTCCACTCAATTTTTACATTTGTTGCATTGTTTCTCTGGATGCGTTGATATTTATCCTGCTGAATGGCACCTACAACACCAAATATTAAAAAAGCTGCGATAGATCCAATAAATGCATGGGTTACATCTATAGGACTAACACCATCTATCCACATAAGTGTTGTTGTTGTATCGCCTACAACGCTACCGGCTCCACCTGCATTACTAGCAGCAACAATTGCGGCCAAATAACCTACATGCACTTTTCCTTTAAATACAACCATGGCAATGGCTCCACCAATCATAGCTGCAGCTATATTGTCGAGAAATGAAGAAATAACCATAATTAAAAATAATAGTAATAAAGGTCCTTTCCAGTCATTAGGTAATATATTGGGTAGAGCTTCCGGTATTTTTGATTCTTCAAAATGTTTAGCCAAAATAGCAAAACCAAAAAGAAGTCCAAGCAAATTTAACAATGTACGCCATTCCCCTTCATGGCCATGACCACCAATAATATGGACACCCAAATCAAATTGACTATCGAATATAAACTTGAACGTAAGGATTGCTATAAGACCTATTAAAGCAACATACATTACTTTATTGTGAAAAAGGGCAACGCCTAAAAGTGTTAATGCAAATAGAATAAATTCTAATCTTATTCCCATTATGGCAGGAACGGCCTCTATATTTCCCATTGAGAAAACTTTGGCAGGAAGCAAGAATACTCCCAATATTAGAAGCAAGTATTTGAATTTTTTATTCATAATAAATAGATATTTGTTTTTTTATGCATATTTATTTCACGTTAAATTAACGGAATTGAGCACCAAAAATAATTAAAATTTGGAGAAAAAAAAGGCTTTCATATTCGAAAGCCTTTTTTTATTTTTGAAAAAAATTATCATCAAGCCTGAGCAGTAGGTCCGCCGAAACTCATTGGAATCATTGGTCCTCCGGGATTATCTTTGATAACACCATTAATAGATTCATACTTTGTAATATTATCACGCAATGCATGTAATAATCGCTTGGCATGTTCAGGCGTTAGGATAATCCTTGATTTTACATCAGCTTTAGGGATACCAGGCATAACTCTTACAAAGTCAATTACAAATTCAGCGGTAGAATGAGTAATGATGGCCAAATTAGAGTAAGTACCTTGTGCGATATCTTCCTTTAGCTCGATATTTAATTGATTGCCCTGATTTTTTTCTTCCATATTAGAATTAAATTAATCTTGTTCTTCAACCATTTCCATATCTTCAGCCTTCACATTCACCAATTTATCGTATTCTTCCATAGAACCAACGATAATATTGTTGTATTCGCGTGAACCTGTACCGGCTGGGATAAGATGACCAACGATAACATTTTCTTTTAAGCCTTCAAGATTATCTGTTTTACCCCAAACTGCAGCTTCATTCAGTACTTTTGTTGTTTCCTGGAATGATGCAGCCGACATAAAGCTCTTAGTTTGAAGAGCCGCTCTAGTTATACCTTGTAAAATTTGGCTACCGGTAGCGGGTATAGCATCTCTCGATTCAATGGGTTTCAAGTCTTTACGTCGCAATGCAGAATTTTCATCGCGCAATTTTCTGGCAGTAATTATTTGACCAGCTTTGAATAGGGTTGAATCTCCTGAATCAAAAACTACTTTTTTTCCGTAAATCCAGTCGTTTTCCTCCATGAATTCCCATTTATCTATAATTTGTTTTTCTAGGAATTTGGTATCACCTGGATCAACAATTTCCACTTTTCTCATCATTTGGCGAACGATAACTTCAAAGTGTTTGTCGTTAATTTTCACACCCTGTAAGCGATAAACTTCTTGAACTTCATTTACGATATATTCTTGAACTTTAGTAGGCCCTTTAATAGCTAAGATATCAGCAGGAGTTGTGGCTCCATCAGATAATGGTGTGCCCGCTTTAACATAGTCATTTTCCTGAACTAATATTTGACGTGATAATGGTACAAGATATTTCTTTAATTCATCAGTTTTTGATTTAATGATGATTTCACGATTACCACGTTTTACTTTACCAAATGAAACTTCACCATCAATTTCAGAAACAACTGCCGGATTGGACGGATTTCTAGCTTCAAATAATTCGGTAACCCTAGGCAAACCACCAGTGATATCTCCAGTTTTACCAACTGCACGAGGAATTTTTACTAGAATTTGTCCTGCCTCTGCTTTTTCACCTTCTTCAACAACAATGTGAGCTCCTACAGGTAAGTTATAAAGTTTTAAAGTTTCTTTTTTATCGTCCATAATTTTGATTACAGGGTTTTTTGATTTATCCCTGCTTTCAGTAATTACTTTTTCTTTATAACCAGTTTGTTCATCTGATTCTTCGCGATAGGTAACACCTTCCGTGATACTTTCAAATCCTATTTTACCTGAGGTTTCAGAGATAATAACAGCATTGTAAGGATCCCATTCGCAAATTAATTTGCCTTTGGCTACTTCTTCACCATTTTTGATATAAAGTTTAGAACCATAAGGAACATGTTGGGTTGTTAGAACGATACCGGTATTTTTATCCAATATCCTCAATTCACCCATACGACCGATTACAATCTGACTCTCGCCATCTTTATCTTTTTTGGTAACCACTCTTAATTCTTCAATTTCTGCAACACCGTCGTAACGAGCAACCAAATTAGTTTCGCTGGTCACGTTTGATGCAGTACCCCCAACGTGGAAGGTTCTAAGAGTTAACTGAGTACCTGGTTCACCAATAGACTGAGCAGCAATAACACCCACTGCTTCACCATTTTGCACCATACGTCCAGTGGCAAGGTTACGTCCATAACATTTGCTACAAACTCCCTTTTTGGATTCGCAAGTTAATACAGAACGGATTTCTACTTGTTCAATAGGCGAATCATCAATTATTTTACCTATTTCTTCGGTAATTTCTTCTCCTGCAGTAATAATTATCTTACCGGTAGTAGGATGGAATATATCGTGAACTGTAGTACGACCTAATATTTTATCATAAAGAGATTCAATAACTTCTTCATTATTTTTTATTGCTGTAGCAACCAAACCACGAAGTGTTCCGCAATCAACTTCATTTATAATAACATCTTGAGCAACGTCAACTAAGCGACGTGTTAAATAACCCGCATCAGCTGTTTTTAAAGCGGTATCGGCCAATCCCTTACGAGCACCGTGAGTAGAAATAAAATATTCAAGAACTGATAGACCTTCCTTAAAGTTTGAAAGAATTGGATTTTCAATAATTTCAGATGTTGAAGCACCTGATTTTTGAGGTTTTGCCATCAATCCACGCATACCTGATAACTGGCGAATCTGTTCCTTAGAACCACGAGCACCCGAATCCAACATCATATATACAGGATTAAATCCTTGATTATCGGTGGAAATTTGCTTAAGCAAAATTTGAGTTAAGCGGGCGTTGGTATGTGTCCAAATATCAATAATCTGATTGTATCTCTCGTTATTGGTAATGAAACCCATATTGTAATTATTCATTACTTCTTCTACTTGTTGATAGCCTTCCTCAACCAAAGTATTTTTTTCTGCAGGGATAATAACATCATCAAGGTTGAAAGACAAGCCTCCTTTAAAAGCCATCATATAACCAAGATTTTTAATATCATCAAGGAACTTAGCAGTACGTGATGTTCCAGCTTTTTTCAAAACGTTTCCGATGATATCGCGTAATGATTTCTTGGTCAATACTTCATTGATATAGCCTACTTCTTCGGGTACAAATTCATTAAATAGAACTCGACCTACAGTCGTTTCAATTAATTTATCCTTACTAGGAAGCGTAGAATTTTCAAACCATCTCACTTTAATGATAGCATGCAAATCAGCTTTCTTTTCATTGTATGCAATTTTCACTTCCTCTGCGGAGTAAAAAATCATACCTTCTCCCTTAACTATTTTTTCAGGAGTTGAGCGGCGCATTTTGGTGATATAATAAAGTCCCAAAACCATGTCTTGTGAAGGAACTGTAATGGGAGCACCATTTGCGGGGTTTAAAATATTATGTGCAGCTAACATTAATAATTGAGCTTCTAGAATAGCTGCATTACCCAAAGGTAAATGAACCGCCATCTGGTCACCGTCAAAGTCAGCATTGAACGCAGTACACACTAAAGGGTGAAGCTGGATAGCCTTACCTTCGATGAGTTTTGGCTGGAATGCTTGTATACCTAATCTGTGTAGAGTAGGGGCACGGTTTAACAATACAGGATGTCCTTTTAGGATGTTTTCCAGAATATCCCAAATAACAGGTTCTTTTCTGTCAACAATTTTTTTAGCAGATTTAACTGTTTTTACAATACCTCTTTCAATTAACTTGCGAATTACAAAAGGTTTGTATAATTCAGCTGCCATATCCTTAGGCAAACCACATTCATGAAGTTTTAATTCAGGTCCAACGACAATTACCGAACGGGCTGAGTAGTCTACACGTTTACCCAAAAGGTTTTGACGAAACCTACCTTGTTTTCCTTTTAAGCTATCGCTTAATGATTTAAGAGGGCGGTTTGCTTCAGTTTTTACAGCACTTGATTTTCTTGAATTATCGAATAATGAATCAACGGCTTCTTGCAGCATACGTTTTTCATTACGTAAAATAACATCAGGAGCTTTAATTTCAATCAATCGTTTTAAACGGTTGTTGCGAATAATAACCCTGCGATAAAGATCATTTAGGTCAGATGTTGCAAACCTACCACCATCAAGGGGTACAAGAGGTCTTAATTCAGGTGGAATTACAGGTACCACCTTGGTAATCATCCATTCAGCCTTGTTTACATTTTTTGATTCACGGAAAGCTTCAACTACCTGCAAACGTTTTAGTGCATCGTTTTTACGTTGTTGAGACGTTTCGGTGTTAGCTTTATGGCGTAAATCGAAAGACAATGAGTCTAATTCAATTCTCTCTAGTAATAAATATAAGGCTTCACCACCCATGCGGGCAATAAACTTATTAGGATCTTTATCATCTAAAAGTTGATTTTCCTTAGGAAGACTATCTAGAATTGCAAGGTATTCTTCTTCGGTAAGTAAATCGAAAGAATTAATACCATCAGGTTTTTTAATACCTGGATTAACTACAATGTAACGTTCGTAATAAATTATAGAATCTAGTTTTTTTGATGGAATACCTAGCAAATAACCAATTTTATTCGGATTTGATCTGAAGTACCAAATATGAGCCACAGGAACAACTAAAGAAATATGTCCCATTCTTTCGCGGCGTACCTTTTTTTCAGTTACTTCAACCCCGCATCGGTCACAAACAATACCTTTGTAGCGAATACGCTTGTATTTACCGCAATGACATTCATAATCTTTCACAGGACCAAATATTCTTTCACAAAACAAACCATCCCGTTCAGGTTTATATGTCCTATAGTTGATTGTTTCAGGCTTTAACACTTCACCGCTAGAGCGCTCAAGTATTTCTTCAGGAGAAGCCAATCCTATGGTGATTTTTGTAAAGCTGCTTTTTGTTTTATTATCTTTTCTGAATGACATATCAATTTTTTTAAGTGTTAATGGATGGGACTATACATCCCATCCATAAATCATTAAACCAAGTTAATACTTAATCCCAAACCACGTAATTCATGTAATAATACATTCAGTGATTCTGGAATACCGGGGCTAGGCATTGGCTCACCCTTAACGATTGATTCGTAAGCTTTAGCTCTACCTGCAACATCATCTGATTTGATGGTGAGTATTTCCTGAAGAATATTGGAAGCACCGAAAGCTTCGAGTGCCCAAACCTCCATTTCACCAAAACGTTGACCCCCAAATTGAGCCTTACCGCCTAATGGCTGTTGTGTGATCAGAGAGTATGGACCAATGGAACGAGCATGCATCTTATCATCAACCATGTGACCAAGTTTCATCATGTATATGATTCCTACGGTTGCAGGTTGGTCAAATTTATCGCCTGTATTACCATCAATCAAGTAAGTTTTCCCAAATTTAGGTACGCCTGCTTTTTCGGTATATTCAGTTATTTGTTCTAGCGTGGCTCCATCGAAAATAGGGGTAGCAAATTTTACTCCTAGTTTTTCTCCTGCCCAAGCTAATACGGTTTCGTAAATCTGTCCAAGGTTCATACGCGAAGGTACACCCAATGGGTTCAGAACTATATCTACAGGAGTACCATCGTCTAAGAAAGGCATATCTTCATCGCGGACAATTCTGGCAACAATACCTTTATTACCATGTCGACCGGCCATTTTATCACCTACCTTAATTTTACGTTTTTTTGCGATATATACCTTAGCTAATTTCACTATACCTGCAGGTAGTTCATCTCCAATAGTGAGGTTATATTTCTTACGTTTAAAAACACCATCTATGTCCTTAAATTTTAACAGATAATTATTAAATAATTCTTTTATCAAATCATTTTTATCTTTATCTGTTGTCCATTTATTAGGATTGATATTCATGAAATCAAGATCCTGTAAAGATTTTTGAGTGAATTTGGCTCCTTTTGCTATGATGTCTTTGTTGTAATAATCTTTAACACCTTGTGAGGTTTTGCCATTTACCAAAGTAAACAGTTTTTCAGCCATTTGCTCGTTTATCGCTGTTAATTGAAGAGTAAATTCTTCGTCAATTTTGGCCAGGATATTTTTTTCGTTAACCCTTGTTTTCTTTAAATCTTTAACAGTTTTGGAGAAAAGAACTTTATTAATTACTACACCTTCAAGTGAAGGAGAAGCCTTTAATGAAGCGTCTTTTACATCACCTGCTTTGTCACCAAAGATAGCTCTCAATAGTTTTTCTTCTGGAGAAGGATCTGATTCCCCTTTTGGTGTAATTTTACCTATTAGGATATCACCAGGTTGAACATGAGCACCTACTCGAATAAGTCCGTTTTCATCCAAATTTTTAGTAGCTTCTTCACTTACATTAGGTATGTCAGCAGTTAGTTCTTCTAAACCTCTTTTGGTGTCTCTAACTTCAAGCATATACTCATCTATATGAATAGACGTAAATATATCCTCTCTAACAACTCTTTCCGAAAGAACAATAGCATCCTCAAAGTTATAACCCTTCCAAGGCATAAACGCAACTTTCAGGTTTCTACCTAAAGCCAATTCTCCTTTTTGAGTTGAATATCCTTCAGAAATAATTTGTCCTTTAACAATTTTATCACCTTTTTTAACAAAAGGACGCATGTTTAAGCAAGTGCTTTGATTGGTTTTTTGGAATTTAGGAACCGGATATTTTTTTACAGGTTCGTTGAAGCTTAGGAATTTTTGTTCCTCATTCATTTCATAACGAATGGTTATTTCGCGGGCATCAACAGATTCTACAGTACCATTTCCTTCAGCAAGAATAAGTAAACGAGAGTCATTTACCACCTGATGTTCAATACCAGTACCAACAATAGGTGCTTCAGGTACTAAAAGTGGAACAGCCTGACGCATCATGTTTGATCCCATAAGGGCACGGTTTGCATCATCATGTTCAAGGAAAGGAATTAAAGATGCAGCTATAGAGGCAATCTGATTAGGTGCAACGTCCATCAGGTTAACATTTTCAGCAGGTTCATTAGGGAAATCACCATTGAATCTAGATTTTACTCTACTTTCAGTGAATGCTCCATCGTCTTGAATCTGAGCGTTAGCCTGTGCTATTACTTTTTCTTCTTCTTCTTCAGCGCTTAAGTATATAATTCCTTTATCAGTTAAATCTACTTTCCCTGTTTCTACTTTCCTGTAAGGGGTTTCGATAAAACCTAATGGATTAATTTTAGAGTACACGCAAAGAGAAGAGATCAGACCAATATTAGGACCTTCAGGGGTTTCGATAGGACAAAGTCTACCATAATGGGTAAAGTGAACGTCACGAACCTCAAAACCTGCTCTATCACGAGAAAGACCTCCCGGACCTAAAGCCGATACTCTTCGTTTATGGGTCATTTCCGATAGCGGATTGGTTTGATCCATAAACTGAGAAAGCTGGTTGGTACCAAAGAATGAGTTTATAACCGAAGAAAGAGTTTTTGCATTGATAAGATCGATAGGAGTAAATACCTCATTGTCCCTAACATTCATTCTTTCTCTTATGGTTCTTGCCATACGGGCTAAGCCAACACCAAATTGATTAGCAAGTTGTTCACCTACTGTTCTTACCCTACGATTGCTTAAGTGGTCAATATCGTCAACATCAGTTTTCGAATTGATCAGTTCAATAAGGTATTTGATGATACTAATAATATCTTCTTTAGTTAAAACCTTAGTTTCTGCAGCGATATTAAGTCCCAATTTTTTATTGATTCTGTAACGTCCAACATCCCCAAGATCGTATCGTTTGTCAGAGAAAAACAATTTATCGATAACGTCTCTAGCGGTAGATTCATCGGGTGGTTCAGAATTTCTTAATTGTCGGTATATATGTAATACAGCTTCTTTCTCTGAGTTACAGGGGTCTTTATGAAGCGTATTATAAATAATTTCATAATCAGAATGGTTGTGGTTTTCTTTATGAAGCAGGATGGTATTAACACCTGAATCGATAATTAGATCCACATGATCATTTTCAAGTACTGTTTCTCGATCGATAAGTACTTCGTTTCTTTCGATAGAAACAACTTCACCGGTATCTTCATCCACGAAGTCCTCAATCCATGATTTAAGAACCCTAGCAGCTAATTTGCGACCGACTAATTTCTTCAGTGCAGTTTTAGAAACCTTAATTTCATCAGCAAGGTCGAAAATTTCGAGGATATTTTTATCATTTTCGTAGCCAATAGCTCTTAACAAAGTTGTTACTGGAAGTTTTTTCTTACGGTCGATATAGGCATACATAACATTGTTAATGTCTGTAGCAAATTCTATCCATGATCCTTTGAAAGGAATAATTCGGGCTGAATAGAGTTTGGTTCCATTGGTATGTATGCTTTGACCGAAGAATACGCCTGGAGAGCGGTGTAATTGGGAAACGATAACACGTTCTGCACCATTAATTACAAAGGTACCCCTTGGGGTCATGTAAGGAATAACACCGAGGTAAACATCTTGAATAATTGTTTCAAAATCTTCGTGCTCCGGATCGGTGCAATAAAGTTTTAGTTTTGCTTTTAGCGGTACGCTAAAAGTTAATCCCCTAGCGATGCACTCTTCGATAGAATATCTTGGAGGATCAACATAATAATCCAGGAATTCTAACACGAAGTTATTCCTGGTATCCGAAATAGGGAAATTTTCGGAAAATACTTTATACAAACCTTCTGTTCTCCTGTTTTCGGGATTAGTTTCCAATTGAAAGAAATCAGTGAACGACTTCAATTGGATTTCGAGGAAGTCAGGATATTCAAGTTGGTTTTTAGTAGATGCGAAACTTATTCGCTGATTTTTTATTGAAGCCATGAAAGCAATTAATTAGTTGAACTTAACAAAACGACAAACAAGGATAAGGGTACCCTGTTATACAGTTACCCTTATCCTAAAACAAATTTTGTTTGCGCTGATTATTTAAGTTCAACTTCAGCTCCTGCTTCTTCTAACTTAGCTTTTAATGATTCAGCTTCTTCTTTAGACACACCTTCTTTGATAGGTTTTGGGCAAGCATCTACAAGTTCTTTAGCTTCTTTTAAGCCAAGACCTGTTAAGTCTTTTACAACTTTAACAACTTGTAATTTAGCTGCACCAGCATTTTTCATAACAACATCAAATGTGGTTTTTTCAGGTGCAGCAGCGCCAGCACCGGCACCAGCAGCAGGACCAGCAACTGCAACAGCTGCAGCAGCAGGTTCAATACCATATTCATCTTTAAGAATTTTTGCAAGTTCATTTACTTCTTTTACAGACAAGCTCACTAATTGTTCTGCAAACGCCTTTAAATCTGCCATTTCAAATAATTTTAAAAGGTTATTTTAATACTAATATTTATTCTTTTTTTTCTGATAAAGTTTTAACAATTCCAGCAAGTTTATTGCCACCCGATTGTAATTGGGAAACAACTGTTTTTGCAGGAGATTGTAACAGTGCTATAATATCGCCAATCAACTCATCTTTTGATTTCAGACTAGCTAAAGCTTCAACCTGATCGCCAATGTATACAGATTCCTCAACGAAAGCTGCTTTAACAATGGGTTTGTCTTTGGTTTTTCTGATTTCTTGGATAAGACGTGCCGGAGAATTAGCTATTTCGGTAAGCATTAAAGAAGTACTTTGTGTTAACACTGGGTACAATTCTTCATAGTTACCATCAAGCTTTTCTAAAGCCTTGCGTAAGAGTGTATTCTTAGTAACAATCAATTTGATATTACCATCGAAGCATTTCCTTCTTAATTTACTGGTATCATCTGCATTTAATGCTGATATATCAGTAATATAGAAGTGTTTACTACCTTTAAGTTGCGTAACTAAATGGTCAATTATCGCGTTTTTTTCTTCTAACTTCATAATTCACTTATTATCGATTTAATTACTCAACCATAGTTTTGGTGTCAATTCTTAAGCCTGGGCTCATGGTAGTAGAAAGATAAACACTTTTTACGTAAGTACCTTTAGAGGCAGAAGGCTTTAACTTCAGGATTGTATTGATAAATTCCCTGGTATTTTCTGAAATCATATCTGAAGAGAAAGAAATTTTTCCTACAGAGCTGTGAACGATACCAAATTTATCAACCTTGAAATCAATTTTACCCGCTTTTACTTCTTTAACAGCATTTCCAATATCCATAGTAACAGTACCGCTTTTAGGATTGGGCATTAAACCACGGGGACCAAGCACCCTACCGAGAGGGCCAAGTTTTCCCATAACAGAAGGCATAGTGATAATAACATCAATATCCGTCCATCCACCCTTAATTTTCTCGATGTATTCATCGAGGCCTACAAAATCAGCGCCTGCTGCTTTTGCTTCGGCTTCTTTTTCAGGGCTGCACAATACTAAAACCCTAACCTGCTTACCTGTCCCATTGGGAAGTGTCACAACGCCACGAACCATTTGATTGGCTTTTCTGGGGTCAACACCCAAACGAACGTCCACATCAACTGATGCATCAAATTTTGTAAAAGTTACCTCTTTCAAAAGTGATGCTGCTTCATTCAATGTGTAAGCTTTCTCGGGATCAACTTTCGAGTTGGCCAATTTTCTGTTTTTTGTTAATTTACTCATTTTGTATAAGCAGAATTTTAATGATTAAAACTGGGGGGCTTCACCCGTAACGGATATGCCCATACTTCTGGCTGTTCCTGCAACCATACTGGCAGCAGATTTCAACGTAAAACAATTAAGGTCGCTCATTTTATCTTGAGCAATTTGCGTAACCTGATCCCAGGTAACAGCGCCTACTTTGTTTCTGTTGGGTTCAGCCGAACCACCTTTAACTTTAGATGCTTCAATAAGTTGTACGGGCACGGGTGGAGTTTTTGTAATAAAATCAAACGATTTATCAGAATAAACCGTGATAATTACAGGGATAACTTTTCCTGCCTTATCTTGGGTTCTTGCATTGAATTGTTTGCAAAACTCCATGATATTTACACCTTTAGAACCTAAAGCCGGACCTACGGGAGGTGAAGGGTTCGCTGCACCACCTTTAATTTGTAATTTAATTTGTCCTGAGACTTCTTTTGCCATATTACATCTATTTAAGCGGCATTTTTATTGGTCAGGAAGCATTTAAAATGTTGACTTCTAAAAATACCGGCGGTTTCTATTATTCTTTTTCTACTTGCATAAAGCTTAACTCAAGTGGTGTTTTTCTACCGAAAATTTTAACCATAACTTTGAGTTTCTTTTTCTCTTCATTTATTTCTTCTATCACACCAGAAAAACCATTGAATGGTCCGTCAATTACTTTAACGGGTTCTGCTATGATAAACGGAGTGAGCATTTCTTCACCTTTATCGGCCAGTTCATCCACTTTGCCAAGTAATCGGTTTATTTCTGATTGTCGTAACGGTGTAGGCTCATTACCTTTTGAACCTAAAAATCCAATTACATTAGGTATGTTTTTGAGCATGTGAGGTATTTCCCCAATCAATGCTGCTTCAACCAAAACATAGCCCGGAAAAAATATCCGTTCTTTGCTGATTTTTTTACCATTTCGAACCTGATATATCTTTTCAGTAGGTATCAGCACTTGGGCGATATACTCTTCCAATTTTTGGCTCTTTACCTCGAAATCGATGTACTCTTTTACTTTTTTTTCTTTTCCACCAATAGCCCGGACAACATACCATTTTTTTTCCAATTCTGCCATTTTAGCTTATAATATTAAACTATACTATACAACAACTTAATAAGCTGCTCGAAAGAAAAATCCATTGCAAAAATCAGCAGTGAAAATATCACAGAAGCAATCATAACAACCATTGCGCTACTTTGCAGTTCAGACCAAGTAGGCCATGATACTTTGTGTAGCAGTTCGTTATATGTTTCTTTAAAATAATTAACTATTTTCATATAAATTTTAAATTGCACGGGAGGAGCGACTCGAACGCCCGACACTCGGTTTTGGAGACCGATGCTCTACCAACTGAGCTACACCCGTATTTATAAACACTTAAATGAGGAGCATGAATCCATGCCCTCATTTAATGTATTTATTAATCAATTGTATTAATCCATAATTTCAATTACCTGACCAGCACCAACGGTTCTGCCACCTTCGCGAATCGCGAAACGAAGACCTTTGTTGATTGCAACAGGATAAATAAGTTTCACAGTGATGGTTACGTTATCACCAGGCATTACCATTTCACGACCTTCAGGTAACTGAATTTCTCCAGTAACGTCTAATGTACGTAAGTAGAACTGTGGTCTGTAGTTATTGTGGAAAGGAGTGTGGCGACCGCCTTCTTCTTTCTTCAACACGTAAACTTCAGCTTTAAATGTTGTGTGAGGAGTTATACTACCTGGTTTGGCAATTACCATACCTCTTTTGATATCTTCCTTATCAACACCACGTAATAATAAACCTACGTTATCACCAGCTTCACCTGTATCTAAAATTTTACGGAACATTTCAACACCTGTAACAACAGCTTTTTTGTCTTGTCCTAAACCTATGATTTGAATTTCTTCACTTGTTTTTACAACACCTGTTTCAATTCTACCTGTAGCTACTGTACCACGACCTGTAATAGAGAATACATCTTCAACAGGCATTAAGAATGGTTTTTCAACTTCACGAGGAGGAATTGGAATAAATGTATCAACAGCTTCCATCAGTTCCATGATTTTAGGTTCCCATTTAGCGTCACCATTAAGACCACCTAGAGCAGAACCACGAATAACAGGAGCTTTATCTCCATCAAAACCGTAGAATGTCAATAATTCACGTACTTCCATTTCAACTAGGTCAAGCATTTCTGCATCTTCAACCAAGTCAACTTTGTTCATGAAAACAACAATCTTAGGAACGTTTACCTGACGAGCTAATAGGATGTGTTCTCTGGTTTGAGGCATAGGACCATCGGTAGCAGCAACTACAATGATTGCGCCGTCCATCTGTGCAGCACCAGTAACCATGTTTTTAACATAGTCAGCGTGACCAGGACAGTCAACGTGAGCATAGTGACGATTTGCTGTTGAGTATTCAACATGCGCAGTATTGATAGTAATACCTCTTTCTTTTTCTTCAGGAGCGTTATCGATTGAATCGAAAGAACGTATTTCTGAAAGACCTGCTTTTGCAAGAACAGTAGTGATAGCCGCGGTTAATGTAGTTTTACCGTGGTCAACGTGACCGATAGTCCCGATATTTACGTGAGGTTTCGATCTGTCAAATTTTTCTTTAGCCATAATTCAGATATGTTTTATTTGATAAATATTTATTTTAAAATTATTAACACTTTAAAGTCTAAAGAGAGCCAATGATGGGAATTGAACCCATGACCCCTTCCTTACCAAGGAAGTGCTCTACCTCTGAGCTACATCGGCTTGCTAAAGCCTTTTGTACCTTTGCTTTTCCAATTCTCAAAGGGGACGCAGAAGGATCTCAAAAGCCCTCTAATCTTTTTCGTATAAGAGCGGGAGACGAGACTCGAACCCGCGACCCTGACCTTGGAAGGGTCATGCTCTACCAACTGAGCTACTCCCGCGTGATATATTGAGCCATAGTGGGGAAAGGAGGATTCGAACCTCCGAAGTCATAAGACAACAGATTTACAGTCTGCCCCAGTTGGCCGCTTTGGTATTTCCCCATAACCAACATATCATCACAAATACCGCACTTATACTAAAAGTTTAAGCAACATGAGCCGAAGAAGGGACTCGAACCCCCGACCAGCTGATTACAAATCAGCTGCTCTACCAGCTGAGCTACTTCGGCAATAATCAAAGAACGAATACCGAAAAATTTCGGACTGCAAATGTAGAGTTTTTTATTAATTAAACAACAAAAATTAACTTTTTTTTAGTATTTAAGGTTATTTCCCTTTAAGTTTTTCTTTGTGTTTCTCTAATTGCTTTTTCAAAGCATCAATGGCATCGTCGACTGCTTCTTCAAAACTCTTAGCATTTTTTTTCGCAAAGTTGTCAGAACCAGGCACTTCTAGTCTTATTTCCGCCAATTTATTTTCGGCTTTTTCATCTTTTTCTAATTTTAAGGTTACCTCAGCGCCTATGATACCTTCATAAAACTGAGACACTTTCTCTATTTTTTTATTGATGAACTCAATAAGTTTTTTGTCTGCATCAAAATGCACCGAATTGATTTTTATCTTCATTGCTTTATATTTTATTTCATTTATTCTATTCCCTTGGATGGGCTTTTGTATATGTGTCTTTTAATTTCTCAAATGTGTTATGGGTGTAAACTTGAGTTGCAGATAAATTAGCATGTCCCAAAATTTCTTTAATTGCGTTTAAATCAGCGCCTTTGTTTAACATGTGTGTAGCAAAACTATGTCTTAAAACATGAGGGCTTTTCTGATCCAGTGTGGTCACCATACCTATATATTTTACTACCAATGTGTGAACTTCTTTAGGATAAAGCTTTTTACCTTTTATTCCAACAAAAAAATTAGCAGTTTTATTATACAGAAGATTTCTATCCTCAATATACTTTTTTAAAACGGCAACAAACGATGGATGAAAAGGAACTATGCGTTCTTTATTTCTTTTACCCAGTATTTTCACTTGCGCTGCATAGAAATCGATATCCTCATCCTTTATGTTTATAAGCTCAGATAATCGAATGCCTGTGCGGTAAAAGAATTCTATAATCAAGCGGTTCCTTTGTGCCATAAACCCACTTCCAAAATCCAAATCTTCAAAGAGCGTTGTTAACGATTTTTCTTCAACAAATGCAGGTAGCCTTTTTTTAGTTTTCGGGGCTGTAACTTTATCTAAGGGATTATATTCCAAGTGACCTTCCCTTATAAGGAATTTAAAGTAACTTTTTAGAGTCGAAAGCTTCCGGTTTACAGATCTTTCAGTTATCAATCCATCCATTAACTCTGAAATCCAAGACCTGACATGGCGGTGTGTTATCTCATTTTCTGATTGTAAACCGGTTGTGCCCGATAAAAAACCGTAAAATTGCCGCAAATCAGTTTCATACGAGATTATCGTATGGGATGAGTACCGTTTTTGATACTTCAGGTAGTCAATGAAACTAATGTTATACCCCAGCATCCCTTAAACAGTGCAACTATTCTTCGTTTGCCTGTAATTGCTGAACGTATATGGCTTTTAACTTAGCTTGTCTTAAACGAATTGATGGCTTTGTGAATGCCTGTCTGTCACGCAATTCCTTTACAGTCCCTGTTTTTTCAAATTTTCTTTTGAATTTTTTAAGGGAGCGTTCTAAATTTTCGCCTTCTTTAATTGGTACAATAATCATAATCCCATTTTTTTTGTGAGCCGCAAATTTATAATTTTTGTTTATAATTATATGTTTTTTTAATTAATATTTTACAATTATTGTTATTAATGAACAGAAAAATAGCAATAAAATTGCGTAAAAGGGGATATAACAAGCTTTCTAATACTTAAAAGTTTAAATAGGGCTTTATTTTCAAGGCCAAATCTTCTGAGATGATGTTGTTACTTATAAGCTCATTCAAACTATTTATTTTCCCGTTGTATTTTTTGAATTTCAAAATATCTCCGGCTATGTTTTTTCTTAGGTAGGGATGGTTTATAAGTGTTTTGTAATCGGCATCATTTATATTTATCTTTTTTAGCCGTGTTGTATCACATGTTGTATAGGATTGAACTTGCTTCAATAAGCTCGAGTCAATACCATAGACTTCTGATAATTGTGCTGTACTATACCAACCTCCAAGTTTGCGTCCGTACTTTATAATTCTGGAAGCAATAATAGGTCCAATCCCTTTTAAAAGTGTTAAATCAGCTGAATCGGCATGATTTAAATCCAAAATAGGAATCACTTTCTCCTCCCTTTGCTTTTTGGCATAAAAAGGTTTCTTGCTTATGAATTCATTTTTTGTAGTCTTATTTCGATACTTTAGTTTTGGTTTTTTTGGATACACCGCTTGTAATTCCTCTTTTTTATTAAGAGCTTTTAGTAAATTAGGATCTATACTATTGGCAGGAGGATTTAAGTATTCATAAATGTATGGAAAAGCCAAGCTAATGAGGATGATAAATACCAATACCAGACTGCCGCGGAACTCTGATTGTCTTATCCCCCATGGGTTATGTATTAAATTTTTAAAATTCATTTTCTTAATGGTTTAGGGGTATTTTAAAAGGGGTAGCCGATACCAAAATTATAGCCAAAGTCGTCGGGTTTGTATTTTGTTGGATTTAACTTCCAACGCTGGTTTTCGGGCAACGCTGGATCACGAAGTTTGATACCTACATCGAATCTGAAAATGAAGAAAGAGAAATCGACTCTCAGCCCTGAACCATAGTTGATGGCTATTTCTTTATAGAAGCGGTTAGGGTAAAAAATGTGATCATCGAATCTGCTCTTTACTGACCAAATATTTCCTGCATCTACGAATAATGCGGCAGCAAAGTTGTTTATTATTTTGAAACGATATTCTATATTGGCTTCTAATTTGATATCGGCTGTTTTAATAGGGAAACCTGTGGTTTTGGTTGTGTCAGAGCCGGGTCCTAAATCTCGGATTTGCCATGCTCGCATACCATTTGCTCCTCCTGAAAAATATCGTTTTTCAAAAGGCATTGCACGGGAATTTCCGTATGGTAATGCCCAGCCGCCAAAGATGCGGTAAGCAATATGATCGGTGCGGTTTACTGGTCGATAGAATCTTACGTCAATATCGCTTTTTACATACTGAGCAAATTCTAAATTAAATAATTCATAGGCTCCATTAGTATTTACTTGTTTGTCTGTTAGGTTGTATATACCCCGCAGAATATTGCCTGCTAATTCCCCTCCAATTCTGAAATACATAGATGGATTATTTTGTGAAGGATTATTGCTGTTGTATATAAATGACATACTAGAGGCTGTTACTATATGGTTATAGTAAATAAACTGATAATAACTATTATTAAAAAAATCGGTTGTTTTAGGTAATTGCACAAAAGTTAATTCAAAAGGATTAACAAAAAAATTGGTATAAGTATTTCCTTTCCAGTTGTAACCGAAGTTTGTATTAATCATGGTGTATATATAGTCAGGCCTAGCTTGATAATTATAAGCTAGTTGTATGTTGGTTTTGGGATTATACTTTTTAACAAAATTTATTTGAGAGAATGGCAGTAATAATTGCGGGATACTGAGTGATAGTTCCGAACCAAAAGCGGTAGTGTTATAAATTGTAGGATCATCTTTTTTTCTGAGAGTTTCAAAAGCTCCCCGCACTTTAAATTCTAGTATTTGTGCTCTTTTAAAGAGGTTTTTATGTTGATACGAAGTGTTAAATGCAATTCCCAAATGACCTGTATTATTGGTTCCTTCAATTTGAGCTTGATATGATTGTCGGTTATAAGCCGAAAGTGAAATATGAGCATCTAACTGGTAATGACAATCTGTGCTATCATTTAAAGGAACTTCGGTATAAACTATTTGTACTGTTTTGAAATTTCTAAGCGAGTTTATTTTTTGCAATGTATGTTCAGTTTCACTTGATTTGTATTGGTGTCCGGGAAGGATGTAAACGGATTGTGTTAGCGTGCGGGGTGTATATTTATTATTACCATTACTGATGATATAAATATCGTCATGCAGGAGGGTATCAGTGTAAGCCGGTTTTAAATTGTCGGCTTGAGATATATAATCAGGATAGATATAAACATTTCGAATGGAATATCTTTTATGATTTTCCGAGCTAATTCTGTTTGCAGAATCAACTTGCAAATGTTTAGTAAAACCGATGGTAAGATTTACTTTATAATTTCCAATACTGGTATCTGCCTCATAGTAAATAAATTCTTTATTAAAAAAATAAAACCCTAAATTCTTAATCAATCCTTCTAGTCTTTCTCTTTCCAGTTGCAATAAATCCAGATCAAATCGTTGACCTCTATGAATTAATCGAGCCGATGTATCAGGAAGGATATGGTGCATCAGGAGGCTATCATCGAATTTATATTCTATATTGTTTATAAAATATGGTTTACCGGTTGTGATTTGGTAAGAAGTATAGGATTTTTTATTTTTGAAAACGCTAGTATCAGAAACAACAGGATAAAAATATCCTTTATTATTAAGAAAAACATACATCTGATTACGAGTTCTTCTTACTTCCCCTTCATCATAAATTACGGGTTCTTCCCCAATTTTTCTAAGCCATTTGTTTATTTTGGAACTACTTTTTTCATTCGATTGATTAAATAGCCAAAGGTGAAAACGGCCGCCCAATATTTTTTTATTGGGTTTTTGTTTCAGTATTCGCTGCAATTCGTAAATCTGAATGGCGCTGTTATCGCAATAAATGCTATTTTTCTCAACTAAATATTTCCCATCGGGTATTTTTTTAGTTGGGTTGCAAGCAATTAAAAACAATATTGTAGAACCGTACAGGAATCGCTGCAAATATTTGTATACGTGTATTGTTGATAGCAAATTATTGATTTTACCACAAAGATAATAGAAAATGTTTTATAAAGTTCCGGAATATTACTTTTAGGGTATATTTGCATGAAAATAGCAGTATGAAAATCAGCAAAAATGAGATCAAATATATCAGACAACTGCATCAGAAGAAATATCGTGATGAGCGAGGGGTATTTATGGCTCAGGGTGAAAAGTTGGTGAAGGAGTGCATACAATTTCAGAAGGGATTAGAGTATTTGGTGGCAGGTGAAGAATGGATAAAAGAGCAAGGGCGGTATTTTGTAAATAATAATAAATTGCTGGTGAAAGAAGCCAGTTTTTTGGAGATGCAGCAAATTACTACTTTAACTACGCCGCCAGAAGTGTTGTTGGTGATGAAGAAATTGTTACCTCCTCAAGATTTAAATCCAGAAAAGGGTAAATGGTCTTTATTATTGGATGGGATAAAGGATCCGGGTAATATGGGTACAATATTGCGTTTGGCCGATTGGTTTGGGATTACCAGTGTTTTTTGTACTTTAGGGACAGTTGAATTGTATAATCCAAAGGTAATACAAGCCAGTATGGGTGCATTTTTGAGAGTTAATGTGAGTTATATCGAAAATGATTGGCTTGAAAATATGAAAAGGCTAGGCTTTGATTTGGCAGGTGCTGATTTGGAAGGAAAAAATATTTATGAAGAAGATTTTAGGGGAGGGGGAATTTTGGTATTGGGAAACGAAGCCCATGGATTATCAATGGGCTTGGAGGCTTTGTTAAATAAAAAAATAACGATTCCCAGTTTTGGAAAGCGTAAGACTAGTGAATCATTGAATGTAGCGATGGCTACAGCAGTAATATGCGGGGAAATAAGCAGACAGATGATGAATTATTCGAAGTGAAAAGATACCATTACGATTTTCGATGTAAGTTTATCAAACGATCTGGCATACTGCTCATTAAAGGGCGCAGGTTCATGTACTAAAACGTCATTAAAACCAAGACACAATTTTATTTCGTAGGCAAATTTAAAATATTGCATATAATTGTCGACACCGAAGCCTGCTTCTAAATAAAAATCCAAAGGTTTAAGTCTTACATATACTTCACTCTCCTCGTTATAGTCTTTTCGGGCAGCGAGATCGTATTTGGCGCTTAATCCGGCAATAAAGTAGGGGGCAAAATTATTAACGCGTTTGGCTCGGTATTTAAAGAGGAAAGGCAGGTCTATAAAATTTGATTCAATGCGCATTTTCGAAGCCAGTTGATTGCCTTTGTAAAATGATAGGCTGCGCTGCCCAAAATTAATCCCGGGCATGCAACGGAGGTTGAAATACTTGCCCAAGCGCAAATCGGAGATAACATTTACTTGAAATCCGGGTTCCATGATGGCAACATCGCCAAAAAGGGTGTCGTTGTTGGCAAAATCGATGGAGCGCCTAAAGCTGAAATCCATTCCATTTAAACCGAGAGAAAATCCGAAATGCAAGCGTCTATCGTCATGAGTAGGATCGTTCATCACTTTGGGTTTCTGACCAGATGCTTCATAGTTGAATGTAAGGGCAGATAAGAATATTATGATATTAATTTTCAGCAAGTGCATATAGGCAAAACGCATTTGAGGCGAAAATAGTATTTAATTTGCACATTCAAGTCTATTTTGTACAAAAATAAGCAGAACAAATACCTCCGCTGTATTTTTTTTGTTGAATTGGTTGAAACCCACAAGAGATAAGGATATTTATAAATTCTTCATCTTGTGGAAACTGCAAAACAGAAGCGGGTAAGTAGGTATATGCTTCTGCATCTTTGGATAAAGTTTTTCCTAAAAAAGGCAGGATAGACTTAAAGTAAAACAGGTAGAGTTGTTTTAGGGGGAAGAAATGGGGTTTAGAAAATTCGAGAATGAGTACTTTTCCGTTTGGTTTTAAAACACGAAACATTTCAATGAGTCCTTTTTGAAGGTTTTCAAAATTCCTCACCCCAAACGCAACGGTAATGATATCGAAGCTGTGATCGGGAAAAGTCATATTTTCAGAGTCTCCTGTTTGCAATGAGATAATGTGTTGCTGCTTTTTTTTGTTGATTTTTACCCTGCCGTATTCGAGCATTTTTTCGGAGATATCTATACCCACAATTTTTTCGGGTTGAAGTTTCAGACAAGCCAAGGCCAAATCGCCTGTACCAGTTGCCACATCAAGAATTACAGGTTTTTTTTCGATGGATAGATTTGATAATATTTTTATGGCATTATATCTCCAGTAGGTATCAATATGTAAAGAAAGAAAGTGGTTTAAAAAATCATATTTTCCAGCAATATTGTCGAACATGCGGGAAACTTGAGATTTCTTATTATCAGAATCGGAATAAGGTTTTATTGACATGAATTTTTTGTGCAAAGATATAAAAAGAAAATGGATGGCTTGAACCATCCATTTCTAGAATTATTTTGCAACTGATTTTTCATGTATTTCATTTGCTCTACCTGAAGGATCTTCACTTTTCTGCCATTTTGGTACCCATTTAAGAACACTTTTTACAGCATCGATGTGCGGGTAGTATTTTTCGAATATACTACGGTAGTAGAAAGCCTCTTTAGTAGAGGGTGTATTATGAGGAAATCTTTTGGCAGCGGTTGCAAATTCAGCATCTGATACCATTTTTGTTGTATGGGCAACGATGGAATCAATCCAGTTGTATCCAACGCCATCGCTGAATTGTTCCTTTTGTCTCCAAAGAATTTCAGCAGGTAAATAGGGATCGTTTTTATCGTCAAAAGCTCTGCGCAGAATGTCTTTCTCCATTTTACCTGCGGCTTTGTTGGGTTGTTTTGATTCGGGATTAAAAGTCATAACAGCACCAACAAAATATCTATCTAAGAAAGGCACTCGTACTTCTAAGCCATGAGCCATGGTTGATTTATCGGCACGCAAACAGTCGGCTGTAGATAGGAGGCCAACTCGGCGGATGGTTTCTTTTTGGAATTCCTCAGCTGAAGGGGCATTATGGAAATATAAGTATCCACCAAATATTTCATCGGCACCTTCTCCGGATAGTACTACCTTGATTCCACTTTCGGTAATTGCCTTGGCCAAAAAGTACATAGGCGTTGAGGCGCGAATGGTAGTTACATCGTATGATTCGAGGTACCAAATAAGTTTTTCAACAATAGCTATGCCTTCTTCAACTGTAAAAGTGATTTCGTGGTGTTTGGTTCCAATAAATTCTGCAACTTTTCGGGCCGCTTTCATATCAGGAACATCGTGATTGAGGCCTACGGAGAAAGAATGTAGCTCTTGATTGGTTCCTCTCATTATGCGTTTGGTAATAGATGAAATAAGGCTAGAATCGAGACCACCTGACAATAATACACCTAGTGGCACATCGCTCATAAGGCGTTTTTTAGTAGCTAAGGTAAGAGCATCATTTAATTTTACTGTATTACCATCATCTACACCCTCGTTATAATCAAAATAGCGAGGTTTGTAATATCTTACCAAGCCTTTTTCGCTTGAATAATAATGTCCAGGAGGAAAAGCTTCGAAATGTTCGCATTGGTCGGCAATAGGTTTCATTTCGGAAGAAAAGTATAAGTTACCTGCTTTGTCTTTACCATAATATAGAGGTTTAACACCAATGGGATCGCGACCGGCTAAAAATTTATCACCATCAATTACAACAAAAGAGAAATCACCATCTAGGAAATTGCAAATTTCATCGCCAAATTCTTCATATAAATGTACAATTATTTCGCTGTCGCAGGTGGTTCTGAAATCATGACTAGGCAGCATGGCGCGCAGTTCAGCGTGGTTATAAATCTCACCATTGTGCACTACCCATGCATTATTGGTGCCCTGTATTGGTTGGCGACCCGTTTTTAAATCAATAATGGAGAGTCTTTCGTGTGAAAGGATATATCCATTTGGAGCTTGGTAGATTCCGTTTTCGTCTGGCCCCCTGTGGCTCATACGGGCTGATAACTGCTTTATTTCCTGCACATCCCGTTTACCTATAACTGCTAATATTCCGCACATAATATTTAAGTTTTAATATTTTTTGCAATAATAAATTGTAATCAATAATTTCTGATACAAAAATAATAGAAAAATATAAAAAATCAAAGAAAAATACGAAAATGTTATAAAAAAACTCAAAAAACAGCAAAAATGTATTAATTGTTGATAGAAAATAGATGATTTGATTTAAAATCATCTATTTAATTACAATTTGAATGTTATATATTTTTACTAAAACTATCATTTAATTAATAAAATGGTATCATAAAAGGGTAGATGGATGTTGAAAGTCAGGTATTTTTAAAACAACCTTATAGAAGTATAGGGGGACGGGGAAGAAAAATCGATATTTAGAAACCTTAGGCTTCAGATTTGAGGTTACAGTTTGATAGTTGTAAATATTGATATGTAAATTGAATATTATAAACGTTAGCACTTTTTAAGTGCAACTTTTATATTTTTATTTTTTGGTTTCAAAAATAATTGTAAATTTGTAACCATTGTGTAAGGTTAAGTAATTTGGTTATGAAAGAATATTTAACACTGTCTGAAGTAGCAGAATTTGTAGGTAAGAGTAAGGAAACTTTAAGAAGATGGGACAGGGAAGGTAAATTAACAGCTGTTCGTGAACCTATGAGTAATTATAGGGTTTATAAACGAGACCAAATTGAAATTTTTTTTAAAGAATTTACAAATTTCAAAATCCAAGCATCAGACCTTAACTATGTTGTACCAGAAAATAAATATACCGTATTGGAGTTATTTGCAGGCGCTGGAGGATTAGCTGTTGGTTTGGAAAAAGCAGGATTAAAATGTGTTGCCTTAAATGAAATTGATAAATGGGCTTGTGAAACATTGCGTACAAATCGTCCTAATTGGAAAGTTTTTGAAGGAGATATTAAGCTGTTTGATTTTTCAGCTTACCATAATAAAATAGATGTTGTAACTGGAGGTTTCCCATGTCAAGCATTTAGCTATGCTGGCAAAAAACTTGGCTTAAACGATGCACGAGGCACTTTATTTTATGAATTTGCAAGGGTAGTTAAAGAAGTTAATCCCCCTATATGTATTGGTGAGAATGTTAGAGGCTTATTAAGTCATGAAAATGGCAAAACATTACAAGGCATGATATCTATATTGGACGAAATTGGTTATAATGTTGTTCCATATCAAGTTTTAAAAGCCATAAACTATAATGTGCCTCAAAAGCGAGAACGGTTAATAATAGTGGGAATTAGAAAAGATATCAATACTAGATATGAATATCCTATTCCAAGTAAAAAAGTTTATAATCTTTATGATGCTCTGAAAAAGGGCGAACTATTTGATTGCAACGTTCCTTTTTCGGAAGGAGCAAAGTATCCTAATAGTAAGAAAAAAGTATTAGATTTAGTGCCTCAGAAGGGCTATTGGCGAGATTTACCCGTAGAAATACAGAAAGAATTTATGGGTCAAAGTTTTTATTTGGGGGGTGGCAAAACAGGAATGGCTCGCAGAATTGGATGGGATGAGCCTTGTTTAACTTTAACTTGTAGTCCTGCTCAAAAACAAACGGAAAGATGTCATCCAGAGGAGACACGTCCTTTTACAGTTAGAGAATATGCAAGAATCCAAACTTTCCCAGATGATTGGACTTTTTCGGGTTCTACAGCTCAACAATACAAACAAATAGGAAACGCTGTTCCTGTTAATTTAGGTAAAGAAGTAGGATTCTCAATCGTGAAATTTCTAAACAATTATTACCGTGAATTAAAAATGAAATAAGGGCGAGTACCTTATTTCGTTTGCCAATTCTTCACATCCCTTTTTAAAGAAGTCTTTAGTATTAAGGTTTGCAATACATTCATGCAGTGCAATAACCAATTGGTCATAGAAATTCGAAAAACCTGTAATTCTATGCCAAAAATCACGACCAATAAGAACAGGATGAATTTTATCGATTATTTTGTAATGCATACTTAATTCTGATTGCTCGCCATAAAGAACACCTACTATAAAGTCAGTATTGTTAATACCTATAAGTGCCTTATTCGTTCTAGCCAAATTTATTGTATCGGTAAATTTTTTAATTAAAGGGTTTACATCTTCTGAATTAATAGTATTGGGTCCTGATTTTAATTGACACCATTTTTTTCTACCATCAATCTGATCAACAAATTCAATATCCATTCCTTTTATCATAGAACCTTGAGCAATACCAAGTTCAACGAACATGTCCTGAATTCTAGTGCCAAATGAGGTATTAATGGAGGTTCCTAAAACTCTAGGATAAAACAATGCTTTTGCTACGCCTTCGGGACTATATTTATCATCCAATACCTTAGATAAATACTTTACAACTATTGGATTGATGTTATAAGATTTAAGTTTTGTATGGTTTTTAAGTGATGAGTTTATATGTTGCTGAAATATATTCTTTTCAAAATAGACTACAATAATTTTAATAAGTTCCTTTTCAGTCATTTTTATAAATTATGTATAAAGCCTATGAAATTTACTATTTCAAAGCTTCCGCTCCACTTACTACTTCCAAAATTTGATTGGTAATGGAAGCTTGACGTGCTTTGTTGTAGTTTAATGTCAAGTCTTTTATCAGATCCGATGCATTATCAGTTGCCTTATGCATAGCGGTCATTCTAGCACCTTGCTCTGAAGCATAGGAATCGCGTATAGCTTTGTATAACTGAATTTTAAGTGACTTAGGAATTAATTCTTCGATGATGTATTCTTTTGTTGGTTCAAAGATATAGTCTTTGTTGGCTTGTTTGTTATCGTTTTGTTTTGGAACCAAAGGCAGAAATTGTTCTCTGGTTACAATTTGAACGGCAGCATTTTTAAATTGATTGTAAACAATTTCAATGACATCATATTTTTTTTGAGCAAAAGCGGCCATCAACCATTCAGCCAGCTCTTTGGTTGCATCAAATGAAATATTATCAAGAATATGATTGTGTTGAGCAACCATAGGTAATTTCTTTGATTTGAAAAAATCACTGCCTTTTTTTCCAACTGCCAAGAAAGAAAGATTGCCTGAATCTAGAGCTGATTTATATTGACTTTGTGCGAGGGTGTAGGCAGATTTAATAACATTTGAATTAAATGCACCGCACATACCTCTATTCGAGGTTACCAATACAATTAAAATTTTATTTTTATCCTCATTGCGGGTGTATGGATTGCTCTCGCTGAGGTTGACCGTTTGACTTACGTTTGACATAATGTCTTGTAATTTAACAGCATAAGGGCGCATTTGTGTAATGGCATCCTGGGCTTTTTTAAGCTTGGCAGCAGATACCATTTTCATTGCGCTGGTTATTTGACGCGTAGTAATAACTGAAGCAATGCGAACCCTTATTTCTTTTAAATTGGCCATAAATAAAGCGTATCTTAATTATATTTTTTCGACAAATCCAAAGCTGTTTTTTCAAGTACAGATGTTTCTTTTTCGCTGATATTACCTGCTTTAAGAGAATCTAAAACATCTCTGTGTTTCATTTCCATATACTCTAAAAAATCACTTTCAAATTCTTTAATTTTGATTTTGGGAATATCTTTCAATAAGCCTTTAACACCGCAATAAATGAGAGCAACTTGTTTTTCAACGGGCATGGTTTGGTGCAGACCTTGTTTTAATATCTCCACGTTTTTGGAACCCTTATCTAATACTGATAATGTAGCAGCATCTAAGTCGGATCCAAATTTTGAAAATGCTTCTAGTTCTCTATATTGAGCTTGGTCAAGTTTTAAAGTACCTGCAATTTTCTTCATTGATTTAATCTGTGCGTTACCACCAACACGTGATACTGATATACCAACATT
>JFJP01037158.1_pt1 | contig 41471 bp, 31 predicted proteins | sample 431651 | NCBI WGS metagenome assembly JFJP01 (sample SAMN02602958, study PRJNA72255) | Microbial mat metagenome, whole genome shotgun sequencing project. | biome: fresh water; feature: sink hole; material: water; isolation source: purple microbial (photo- and chemosynthetic) mats found in...
AATTGGCCAAATTTCACATGGAATAATGATGAAATAGTTAATTTATTAAGTGAGGCGAGAAATTTGCAGGGAAGACTCATCGGGAAAATGGAATCTTTAGGATTCGACCTAAGAAATGAAGCCTTCCTTGACACTTTAACTCTCGATGTGCTAAAATCGTCAGAAATAGAGGGGGAATATTTAAATCCTGAACAAGTTCGTTCCTCAATTGCCCGTAGGTTGGGGATGGAAATTGCAGGTTCAGTGGAGTCAGACAGAAATGTTGACGGGGTAGTTGAAATGATGCTGGATGCAACACAAAATTGCTTTAAATCATTAACAGCCGAAAGACTTTTCGATTGGCATGCGTCATTGTTTCCAACAGGAAGAAGTGGAATGTACAAGATTACAGTTGCTGATTGGCGAAAAGATATGACCGGACCAATGCAGGTTGTGTCGGGAGCTTTGGGAAAGGAAAAGGTACATTTTCAGGCGCCAGATTCAATATTAGTTGAAAAAGAGATGAATCAGTTTTTAGATTGGTTTAATAATAATTTAAAAATTGATTTAGTAATAAAAGCAGCAATAGCCCACTTATGGTTTGTTACCATACATCCATTTGAAGATGGAAATGGCAGGATAGCCAGGGCGTTGACAGATATGTTATTGGCTCAATCAGATAAGAGCAATCAACGTTTTTACAGTATGTCGGCACAAATAAGAACAGAAAGAAAAGAATACTATGAGATACTGGAAAAGACACAAAAAGGGAATCTTGATATTACGCAATGGATTCAATGGTTTTTAAACTGTCTGATACACGCTTTAAAATCGACTGATTCTTTGTTAATCAGAGTTTTATTCAAAGCAGATTTTTGGACAAAACATTCCGGAGTTTTAATAAATGAACGGCAGAAGAAACTGTTAAATAAGCTATTGGATGGTTTTGATGGTAAACTCACTTCATCAAAATGGGCAAAGATTGCAAAATGTTCAAAAGATACTGCGATAAGAGATATTAATGATTTGACAGATAAAAATATTCTGCAAAAAGCAGCAGCAGGAGGAAGAAGTACAAATTATGAATTAAGGAGATGAATCAAATATCAAAAAGGATTGGAAGATTTCGAAAATGGTAGGGTTTTTACAGATAAACATATCACTCATTTACTTAATCCGTGTTTCCGGCTTTGGGCACAGCTGGGATTGAATCAGCGATCTCCTGATTATAAAATATATTTTGTTTTTATTTCTGAATATATATATATTTGTATATAAATAGAAACATATGTGGATTGAGTTCCAGACAAAAATGAAGCCTTTCAGGGTGTTTTCAACAGGGGATGTGGAAAAACAATTTCCATCAATGAATCTGATGAACCTGGTCCGCTGGCAGAAGAAAGGATACATTTCTAAGCTGAGAAACAGATGGTATGTTTTTAACGATACCGAAAGCCGTGAGAATATTGAATGGCTTGTCGCTAACCTCATATATGGACCTTCTTACATTAGCTTACATACGGCACTTTCGTGGTATAATCTGATCCCGGAAATGATAGCCACCACAACATCTGTTACAACCCTGAAAACCAATAAATTTTCAACTCCTTTGGGGAATTTCGATTATCACAGCATCAAACCTGATATATTTGGTTTTGGCTACGTTCTGGAAAATATGGATGCACTCACAGTTAAAAGCAGAAAGATTATGGTTGCCAGACCCCAAAAAGCCATACTTGACTTTTTCTATATCAATAGCTTTTACAACTCAGAGCAAGACTTTATTGACCTGAGGTTAAATGACAGCGAATTATCAAAGTACGTCAATGAAGATTTTTACCAATATTTAGTAAAATATCAGAACAAAGCACTGGAGCGCAAAATTCGACTAATGACCAAGACTTATGGCTTATGATTAGTTTCGATGAAATAAAATCCTTTTACTCAGATAGTATCAGAAGGAATCCTTCTTATTTTGAATACATGCTGAAGGAGTATTTCCATTACAGGATGCTGGATATTATTTTTTCCTCAGAATATGCTTCAAAGCTAAGTTTTATCGGAGGAACAAGCCTCCGGATTTTACATCATATCCCGCGTTTCAGCGAAGATCTTGATTTTGATTGTTTCAATTTATCAAGAGATGAATTCATGAGCTTAACAGAAAAGATTATTGCCAGACTTAAGCAGGAAGGAGTTAAGATAGAAGCTGAAGACAAGGGAAAGGATCTCAAATTAACTGCTTTCAGACGGAATATCATATTTCCCGGATTGCTTTTTGAATTGGGATTAACCGGTCATCAGGAGAAAAAACTTCTTATCAAGATCGAATGTGAGCCGCATAACTTTAATTACAAACCATATAAACCCATTATTCAAAAATTCAATGTCTTTACACAGATTTTTACCCCTTCAAAGGCTGTTCTTCTATCCATGAAGACTGGTGCTGTTTTGGAAAGAGGAAAGGGGCGCGATTACTATGACTTCATTTTCCTCTCTGGCCTTACATCTCCTGATTTCGGATACCTGAAATTAAAATTAGGGATTAAAAATGAAATGCAGTTATATGAAAGGATTCTTAAATCCTGCGAAGCTACAGACTTTCAGAAAAAATCCCGTGATTTTGAAAAGCTGGTTTTTGACCAGGCTGAAACTAAGAAAGTCTTGCTTTTTGTTGAGTTTATACGGCAAAAACTGGATCAGTCTTTGGGTGAATAAACCGGTGACCCTGACCATGACATGTTAAAGTCTTCTCTGGGAAACATATGACGAATAAAGTCATCCTCTGCCACTTTTTTTGTATATTAGGATACTTAAAATGAAGAAGATGAAAACATTGAAAATCATTTCAGCCCTTCTCCTTATATTAACAGGGATTTTCGCCGGCTTTAGAGCATTTTCCCCTGCCACGGCGGATGCAAATCAGGATCAGCAGACAGCCCCGGCTAATTACCAGAGATATTGTGCCGGATGCCATGGCGCCAACCTTGAGAAATTTGCTGCGATGGCATGGATGGAAGAAGAAGGAACCTCTTCAGCATTCAGGAGCATCAAATTTGGAATAGAAAACATTGGGATGCCATCTTTTCAAAAAGCCTTCACAGATGCTGAGGTTGAAGCACTTGCCGTCTATGTAAAAAAGGGGATCCCTGAGGATAAAAGCACTCTGAAGCCTGCGCTTACATCAGCCGGGGTGATTGAATCAGAAGTGCAGAAGTTCGTTGTCGATACTGTTGTTAGCGGGCTGAATGTCCCCTGGGGATTAGCCTTCCTCCCAAATGGTGATATGCTTATATCAGAACGCTCAGGCACCCTCCATATCTTTTCCCGGGGGAAATTATCTGGTCCGGTTGAAGGATTGCCTCCCATAATGGCAATCGGACAGGGTGGGTTGCTCGATATATGTCTTCACCCCGATTATGAAAATAACGGCTGGATCTATTTCTCATATTCTGCATTAAATACTGAAAGTAAAAAGCCAATTGGAAATACAGCAATTATGAGGGCCAGGCTTAAAGGTATTAAGCTGGCCGACCAGCAGGTTATTTATAAAGGCGAACCGGAAACGGACCGTAATTATCATTTTGGATGTAAAATAGCTTTCGACAACAAGGGACATATTTTTTTCGGGAATGGCGATCGTGGCCAGCATTTCGATTTTCCACAGAAACTTGATAATCACAACGGGAAAATACACAGGCTTAACGATGACGGATCAATTCCTTCCGATAATCCATTTGTAAACACTCCCGGAGCCAAACCATCAATTTTCAGCTATGGCCATCGAAACCCACAGGGAACCAGCATTAATCCACTTACCGGCGATCTATGGATTTCGGAACATGGACCACGGGGAGGTGATGAACTTAACATTATTAAGCCGGGCTTAAATTATGGATGGCCTGTAATTTGTTATGGTATCAATTATGATGGAACAATACTTACTCCCATCACTGAAAAGGAAGGAATGGAGCAGCCAGTATTCTATTGGATCCCATCAATTGGTCCGTGTGGCATGACATTCGTAACCGGCGATCGCTATAAGAACTGGTCCAACAATCTGCTATTAGGTTCTCTTCCCTTAAAACATCTTGAAAGAGTGGTCATTAAGAACAATTCGGTGTTACATCGTGAGAAATTGCTTGAGGGCATCGGACGGGTGCGGAACGTTGTAATGAGTCCCGATGGATATATTTATTTCGCAATTGAAACACCGGGAAAGATTATGAGACTTATACCTGTTGAATAGAAGCCCTCAACATCCCGCGTTCAAAAAATTTGCCCGATAACTGGAAAAACCGGACAGACTGACCGCCTATATCCGGTCAGGGCTGAGGCATTCGGGTTATATTGAAATCAAACGCATCAGTAGGAAAATAACATTATGAGTTTTATATATTTTTAGTGGACACTAGTGATAAATTATATTCATACAATATAGGATCCTTCTGATCTTTATCATTATTTTTACTTATGAAAATTACCTGGCCCAGGGCTGTAAAATATTAATTATATTTATCATGGATGAGGATCTGAAAATATTTCTTCAAACCATTGCTCCTTTTGATGAGGTTGAATTGGAAAAGGCCGCTTTACATTTCAACTATCAATTAATAAATAAATGCAATTTTTTTTTAAAAGCTGGGCATTACTCAGACCGGATAGGATTTGTGAGATCCGGATTGCTCAGATCTTATTTTACAGCTAATAACAAAGAAACTACAACATTCTTTGCCTCACCAGGAACCCTTGCAGTTGATTTGCATTCTTTTCTACAGGAAATCCCAAGCGCTGAAAGTATTCACGCCCTGGAGGATACGGAGGTGCTTTATATTAAGAGGAATTCTTTGTATTGTCTATATAATGAAGACTGGAAGTGGCAGCAGGTTGGAAGAGTATTGATGGAAACTTATTTTATTGCCTCTGAAGAGAGAACACTCAAACTCCAGAATAAAACGGCCAGGGAATTATATCAAAATTTCGTGGAACAGCATCCGGCAGTTCTTAGATCAGCTTCTTTGTCTCATATCGCCTCATACCTGGGTATGACACCGGAAACATTAAGCCGCGTCAGAAAATGTAAATAGAGGAAAATCTTTTTGATATTTATCAAATTTCAGAACAGGCTGAACTCATATATTTACTTCGTGCAGTGTTCTTTTCATTTTTTGTTATGTATGGGGATATACATAAACGCGTTTGAAAAGGTTCGGCAATCAATGAAATATTTCATAAGTAATAAATCATGAAAGGCAGAAGGTCATATACTTTTGGAGTCATTGCATTATTTTGTCTGCAAAACATATTCAGCCAGAAGATCACTTTCGAAAGGGATTTTGCACCACAGGAAGGACTGGTTAAGTCTGTTGAAAAACCACTGAGAGATGAACTCTGCCTGAACGGGACCTGGCAGTTTATGCCAGTTGAGCTTTTTGAAGGGATCACATTTGAAGAAATAAAATCACCTGAGCTTCCACCTGAAGATGGGTGGGAAGAAATACCCATTAAAATACCCTCGCCATGGAATGTTAATGATTTTACCAATGGGAATGGTGGTGATTTCAGGGCATTCCCGGGTTATCCCAAAGAATGGGGAAAAGTAAGATCCGGCTGGCTAAAAAAAACAACTAATGTACCTGCTGACTGGAAAGAAAACCGACTTAATCTTCATTTTGAAGCAGTAGCTGGGTATGCTAAAGTTTTTATAAATGGTAAGGTAGCAGGTGAACATTTTGATGCTTTTTTACCATTCAGTTTTGATGTAACCGATTTTGCTCAGGCAGGGGAAGAAATGGAGGTTTTAGTTTGGGTGGCTCATGGCAGCTTGTTTGACGAACCGGGGAAGTACGGGTTTAGAACGTATGTGGGGGGGTCGTTCTGGGGTAACTTTATTGTAGGTATATGGCAGGATGTAAGTCTTCAAAAACTTCCCCTTGTATATATAACAGATACTTATATTAAACCCTGGGTGAATAAAGATGAACTTGAAGTTGAAGTAACAATAAGAAATACCACCAACAAAGCTCAAAATATTCATCTTAACGGAGATGTCTTTAAATGGATAAACAAAACTGGTACATCAACGCTTGAGATGCCTGAAATTAATTGGGAATTGGGTGAAAAATGTCTGACAATAAATGGAGAGTCAGATATAATAAATCCAAACTCAGACAAGGTAGTTATCTTAAAAACAAAAGTTAACGGAGCATTGGATTATTGGTCGCCGGATAATCCAAGTTTATATGGTTTGGTATTATCGGTTATCGGAAACTCCCAGCCATTGGATATTGATTATACACGGTTCGGCTGGCGGCAGTTTGATATTCAGGGGAAAGAGTTATTTTTAAATGGAGAGCCAATTGTAATCAAAGGAGATTCGTGGCATTTTACAGGTGTTGCACAGATGACACGCCGATATGCTTATGCATGGTATAAAATGCTTAAAGATGCCAATTCAAACGGAGTAAGGTTACACGCCCAGGTGTTCCCGCGTTTTTATTTGGAAATGGCTGATGAAATGGGAATTTGTGTACTGGATGAAACAGGAATATGGCACAGTGATGGAAAGCCTAAGATAGATTCTGAGATTTACTGGGACGCCTGTCGAAAGCATGTGAAAAATCTGGTTCTGCGCGATCGAAACTATCCATCAGTTTTTGGATGGAGTGTTTGTAATGAAACATTACCAGTAACCCGAAATGTATTTAATGCTCCCAAAGAATTATTGGTAAAAAACATCGAAGAAATAAATAAATGGGTAGCTATTGCCCGTGAATTTGATCCAACACGCACATGGATTTCAGGAGATGGAGAAACGCCTGAATTGGAAATAGGATCCCCGGTAAAACTTAACCTACCAACGGTGATTGGCCATTATGGTCCTAAAATTGCATATAAATACTGGTCTAAGCATGGGAAACCATGGGGTATAGGTGAAACCGGAATGGCTTATTATGGTATGCCTTCACAAGTGGCAAAAATTAATGGCGATCGTGCATATGAGTCTCAGTCAGGCCGTATGGAGGGCTTAGCAGCAGAATCTTTTGACCTCATTGTGGCGCAAAGAAAAAATAAAGCATCATATACATCGGTATTCAACCTTGCCTGGTATGCACTAAAACCGTTGGAGCTTGGTTTAAAAGATATAACTCGTCCTCCGAAATTGACAGATGGAATATTTTTCGGAGAATACGTGGAAGGGAAACAAGGTTATCAGCCTGAACGCCTGGGACCCTATTCAAATACCTTCAACCCGGGCTACGATCCTTCTCTGCCTCTTTATGATCCTTGGCCGATGTTTGATGCCATAAAAGCAGCCTACGCTAACGATTTTAAGGGGAAACAAAATATCTGGAAAAGCAAAACAGACAATACAGTTAAAGTCGCTAAATCAACAAAAAAACAAAGTCTGGTATGGTTGTCTGATAAAGAAACCAGCCCGGCAAAAGTACAGTTCGAGTCTATTGGAATGAATGCCAAGCCTTTAAAAACCAGTGAAAAGCAGTTAATTATTATCGATGGTGATAATCCTCCGCTGGTAATTCCGGATTTAATAAAAAAGATAAACTCGGCTATGCAGGGTGGCAGTACTGTATTGGTGTGGCATGCTACAGGTAAATCAAAAGATTTAATTCAGTCGATTACACAAAATAAAATCGAATTTCTTGAACGTAATGTAACCAGCTATATTATAAAGAACGAACACCCAATCATTCGCAAAGAGAATCATGCCAGCTTATATTATTCTGAACTTACAAAAGAACCTGTTTCAACCATTTCTATAGGAGGTGAATGGGTACAGGATGCAAATTTGATTTTAGAAGCATGCAATACAGATTGGTTAAGATGGAATTATAATGGTGAAGATGTAAAAACAGCCAATGTTTATCGTAGTGAACGCGAAGCCAAAAATTCGGGTAATATAATTGTGCAACAATCATTTGATAAAGGTGAATTAATAGTTACAACAAATGACTTCTTTGAACTTGGAAAAGTGGGACGCGGGAAAATGCGTAAAATGGTAAAAAACCTCGGTGGTAAACTAAAAGGCAAAATCAAAGATGCTCCTGAGGCATTTAATAAAAAATTAGAGCTTGAAAATGTATTATTTTTAGGTTTATTCCCATTGGCCACTGCCGATACCAATGAAGTGTCTGGCATCTCAAAAATGAGCAAAAAAGAAATTGAGGATTTAAAAATTGGGACCTATAAAATGGGGAAGTATTGGGAGTTAAAATCTGCAGGTAAAAAAAATACATTTGACTTTAAGAAAATGGATCTTGATGAAAAAGAAAATGGGATTGTTTACCTGAGTTTTTGGATGTATAGCCCACGTTCCTTAACCGATTTATTGATTGAACCTGATTTGCCTCGCTTAGATATGCACTTAACCTTAGATCATGCCATAACTATTAATATTAATGGTAAGGAAGTTAAGCGATTTTCAAGGCAAGAAACTTTTAATGACAAAGAATTAACATTTGAAGGATTTCCGCTGGAAAAAGGATGGAATCATGTGTTAATCAAACTGATTCAAACTACAGGTGATTGGAGATTTAAAATGAATTTCACCAGCACAAAACCTAAGTTCCTAAAAAAAATAGAGACTTTCGTTGAAAGATAAACACACAATAAAAGAAACAAGAAAATCAGATTAATATTTCGCTCCTCAGTATTTTGAAGCAGACCTAACACATTGTTTCAGAAATAAAAAAGCCAGTAATATAAAAAAAGCACATGCAAATTCATGATTCGCATATTTTGATTTATTGACATTATCGCTAATGGGATTCAGCCTTTAAGCATAGCCTTTTTATCATAGTGTTGGCAAATGGGCGAAAATGATCAATCCTGATTCTGCTTTGCAGGAATAATCAAGTGCAGATTACAGTACATTGGAAAACCAACAAAATAGAAGGTTACCTCTAAGAAAAGAATAATATGGCAAGAGCGCGTGTATGTTCAGTATTGGCAGAAAGACAGTATATTCGTTATAAGGTTATATTGGGGAAGATGAAACGGTTTTTAAATTTTAGGTTCCCATATCTCGACAAGCTGCGGTACCGCCTGTTGCATGTTTTCATTATCCTTATTTTCAGTGTCTTTTTTCTGCTCATCTTCGAGCCATTTAACATCAAAGCATGGCTAAAGTATCCGGAATGGATAAAGAATCTTGGACTAATCAGTTTGGGATTTATTTTTTCATTCATCATTGCCTTTTCGCAACTTCTTGTCCGGACGATCATCAAAATTCAAAATTTCAAGGTCTGGCACCTTATCTCCTGGTTAATGGTCGAGATTATTTTTCTGTCAGTGCTTCTCACAATAATATTTGCTGATTTTACAAAGGGATTCCTCGGAGAACTATTGATCACCTTTAAGTATTCTTCCATTGGACTTGCCTTGCCTTACACTTTCTCCTTATTATTACTGGTGCTAATACATCAGAATAACAAATTGGCATTCAATAATACAAATATACCTGATAAAAAATCAGGATTGATCTCCATCAAGGATGAAAGAGGACAGGTGAAATTCAGCATAGATAAATCCTCGGTATTGTATCTCGAGTCGACAGATAATTATGTGACAATTTATTACGTTCAGGAGGGAGGCATCAAGAAGGAGATGGTTCGAAATTCCATGAAAAAAATCGAAAAACAGTTGTCATCCTCGAGCCTTTTTCGCTGTCACAGGTCTTTTATTGTGAATATTGATAATGTACAATGGTTTAAAAAAAAGGGTCGTAATTACTTCTTCAAGATGAAAAGCTACGACACAATAATCCCTGTATCCCGCGCATTTGTCCCAGCCATCAAATCATTGATCCAGAGTTAATACCCAAACATCCCTGTATGGGATTAAATACCCCAGTTTTTTGATTTCCGGACCTCACATACATACCTTTGAAATATGAATTTTGATACAAAAACACAGATTCCGGTTTAGATATCAGTCCCTTTTATCAGATTCATCAACAATTATTTCACTAATTAAAAATGAAAAAAATGAAAAAGCTATTCACAGTTTCAGTTCTCTTAATGATGTTTGGTATTTCCATGAATGCTCAGAATGAGAACATGGTAAAAAAGCTAAAAGGAACATGGAATTACACTTCCAATGACGCACCCTATCAATACCAGAAAGGGAAAGCGATATTTTATGAGGAGGATAAAGAATTCAAAGCTAAAATTGATATAGATGGTTCCGTTATCCATGCTAAGGATTTGAAAATTAAAGAACAGAATGTTGAATTTATCGTCTATGTGGAGAATGAACGTGTTGTCATTAAGTTAACCTTGAGCGATTACAAAATGAAAGGCAAGGCGGAAACATATGATGGGGACCTTAATTTGACACTTGAAAAGGAAAAAAGCTAAATGTATTGTAAGTTCCTTCAAATTCCTCTGCACTTCAGTTTATTCTACGATCAAACAAATCGTAAAATGAACTGAGTGCAGTTTTTCATCACATGCAGCTTAGAAAAGAAGTATATATAATAAATCAGTATAATGAAGAAATTATTTCCAATTCTACTCATAATGATAATGGTTTCATGTACCAACCGGGATGAGGATTATGGTATTCTGGGTACATGGAGCTACAAGGTTGATGATGCCCCTTTTGGATTTCAATCGGGCAAAGTAATTTTCTACAAAGAACAAGACAGCGTCAAAGCAAAGATCAAAGTTTATGGACTTTCCATTCCAGCAAAAGATCTGAAGATTGATGGAGATGAGATCTCGATGATTGTACCCATAGAGCATGAGGAGACTTCTATCAAGCTTAAGCGCGATGAGCAAAAGTTTATTGGAAATGTAGTATTTTCAGATGGTTTAATGCCCATAGTTTTAACTAAGAAAGGAAAGAAGGACAGCAGGTTAATGCGTGTGGTCCGCGATAAAAAGCAAGCTGGCGGAAAAAATGAGAAATCCATAAAGTTACTGAAGGATTATCTTTCCAGCACAGAAAATAAGGGAGATGGCATCGATTACAGGGTTCATACTTTTTACTATGGATGGTATGGTAATCCTGAAACTAACAGTGAATACATACACTGGAATGGTTCAATTAGTCGGCATTGGATTGATACCACCTGGAACAATGTTGACCCCTATCCGGGAGGAGATGATATCGGTGCCAATTTTTTCCCGCAACTGGGAAGTTACAGTTCCTCTGATCCTAAAACCATCAGTACCCACGTACAACAGATCCGGGATGCCGGTATTGGGGTAATAGTTCTCAGCTGGTGGGGCATGGGTGATTATACCGACCAATCTGTTCAGAGCATGTTGGATACTGCGCAGCAATACGGTCTGAAAATCGCATTTCACCTGGAGCCATTTTATAAGACAACTAAGGAAATCAGGACCCAACTTACTTATATTTCAGAAAAATACATGCAACATCCTGCTGTTTACAAGCCAGCAGGCAAGCCTCTATATTATCTCTATAATCCATTTCAATTGAATTACCAGGAATGGGATAGCCTGTTAAATGAAAACAGCAGCAAGAGTATAAGGAATACTTCGCTTGACGGATATTTTATCGGCTTGTGGACCACACAATTCGATGGGGAATTTGCAGTAAAATCATCTTTCGATGGAGTTTACACCTATTTTGCCAGCGACGGATTTGCATATGGTTCCACTACAACAAACTGGCCAAAAATGGCAGAATTTGCAAGTGAGAATAACCTCTTATTCGTCCCCTGCGTAGGACCCGGATATGCTGATACCCGCATCAGACCATGGAATGAAAAAAACACCAAAGCCAGGGAGCATGGCAAGTATTATGAAGATATGTTTAAAAAGGCTGCCGCAATTAATCCCGGTTTTCTGGGGATCACCTCCTTTAATGAATGGCACGAAGGCACCCAGATTGAACCGGCAATCCCTAAACAAATAGAAAGCTTTACATACAGGGATTATGGGAAGGATAAGGATCCGCTGCTTTATATTATTGAAACAAAAAAGCTGGTTAATTCCCTGGCTCCCTAAAATCTAAAGAATAGGGATAGTCACCAGAAGATATTTTTTACTGATTGGCAGTTGCATTTCCAGATATATCATCGGTACAATCATAAGTTAAATATTTAATGCAGTTGCCTGTGATAATTATGCCTTATTGCAATGTTAAACCCGGATTTGTCAGAGGATTTTGTTATGGGAGCTATAAAGGGCAACCTTAGGATAAGTATTCTCCTCCTTATATTCTTCTTCTTTTATAATCCAGAAAATTCTGCACAATCATTTATATTGAAAAGAGGAGAAAGCATACAAATAGATAAAATTAAATTTGAAAAAAACTGGATTACCTGGGATGCGATCATCAGGAAGGAACTCGGGTTTGAAGAAGGTGATACGATTACGATTGACGATCTAAATAATGCAATCACAAAGATTTATAACATTGGGAACTTTGCTGATGTTACATACGCTCTGATAAAAAGAGGGATGCAAAACATAGTAACAATTCACGCACTGGATGCTGTTAAGTTCTTTCCAAATATTGGAATTGATCACAGTAGCAAAGATGATTATGCTTATAATTTTGGTTGGGCTGATCAGAATTTCCTTGGAAGCAACACTAATCTGGATCTGTCATGGTTTAAGAAGCCCACGGGAAACTCATGGAATTTCAGCCTGGTTCTACCAAGGCAGCTGCTATACAAGAACATGACGATATCGGTCGGGATTAATTCAGGACAAAACTTAGCACAACATATAGAACGGAATATTATATATAATTCCTTTAATGAAATAGATTCAGTTATATATAAGCCCTTGATGATGGCGCCCTTCGACAGGTTCGAAGTCTTTGCTTCAATAGGTAATCCCTGGAACATGGATCATGGGTACCGTTTCTCTCCCGATATCAGCATTAGCTACAGGAAACATATATTGAATGATGATATTTTAACGGATAAGGAAATTGCTCATGGAGTAGAAGTTAATCCTTTTAACCACAGGATGCTCTCCATTGGAATAAGTGAATCGGTTGGCATAATTAATCAAAAAAGACATAGAGAAGACGGATATATTGTCATTGGATCCTACGTAGCTACTCTGGGATTATCTGCGGCATCTCCATCTTATAATAATGTTGACATTGCTGCTGAATATGATAAATGTATAAACAAAATCGTTCAACTCAAAACAAGGTTTAGTACTGGCTATACAACTGCAAAAGATCCTTATTATCATTTTATAAAAGGATCGTCCAGTGTATTAGGCTTGCGCAATGGTGAAATATATGGTAAATCGTTCTATTCTTTATACCTGGGAGGACATTTCACCTGGATGAATAAAACCTGGCTTGCAATTGAAAATGCCTGTTTTATAAATCTGGGGACAGGCTCTGATTCCTATTTTAATTTATATACAAAAAAACCATTTCTCGCTGTAGGCACATCTTTCTTCTTCAATATTCCGGTTGTCAGTTTCTTGGCGGCCAAAGTCACTTTGATGTTTGCCGGTCCGGGCACTGAATGGTTTAAACTTAATATATAACCTAAAAAACTTACTTAGTCGAATATATTTATCGTTGAATTATTGTGCCATAATACCTGCGATACTATTCTTCATAATTAACTGTCAAACAAATATTAAAGAAGGATTGATCTTTTTAAAATATGTCAATTTCATCGATCCCGGTATTGTGAGTTTTTGGATAATGAAAGCATTTTTAGTTTTATATTTCAATTAGTGACATAGGATTTTAATTTACCACAAACAATAAAGCATAAAACAGCAGTACGTCTTTGTATAATAACTTTTTTTGCAATCCTGCTGTATAACGGGGCTTTCGGTCCCGTTTATTGTTAAAAAAGAACCTCTGATATTTTTTGATATATATCAATTCAATCCATTTGTATAATTCATAACTTGCTATAAAGATCTCATAACTTCTTGCAGGCCTAAATAAAATGTACATCTATGAAAAAAAGAACCCGCTTCAAAACATTTGTCAGGTCATTCAATAAAGCATGTATGCTCTTCCCCATGCTGTTATTGCTTTCATCAATAATGGATTTATACTCACAGGGAAGTGTAATTACCGGGAAAGTTTTCTCTGAAAATGATGGAATTGAATTGACGGGAGTCAATGTAATCGTAAAGGGGACCACAATAGGTACTATTACAAATAGTAATGGTGAATATAAAATTACAGTGCCGGATAAAAACAGCACGCTCCAGTTTTCTTTTATTGGCTATAAAAATCATGAGGAGCAAATAAATGGAAGAACCAATATCAATGTTTCCATCGAAGAAAACACTGAGCTTCTGGATGAAGTGGTCGTAACAGCGCTTAACCTTTCAAGAACCGAATCTTCACTTGGCTATTCTGTTACAATGATTGATTCAGATGAATTATCTAAGGCCAAAGAGAATAACGTGATGAATTCCCTGGCCGGAAAAGTTGCAGGCCTGCAAATATCAAAAAGTCCTTCAGGAGTTGATGGCTCAACACGCGTTGTGCTGAGAGGAATCTCTTCCCTGACCGGGAATAACAGACCGCTTATTGTAGTAGATGGAGTTCCTGTGGGGGGTAATGCATATGGTGTTGGAGGTTCTGGAGATTATAGGTGGGGTTTCGATATGGGAGATCAGTTAGCTGATATTAATCCGCAAGATATAGAATCAATCTCCGTTCTAAAAGGGGCAGGAGCATCAGCAGCCTATGGTTCCAGGGGCGGAAACGGTGTGATTCTGATTACTACCAAGAAAGGTACATCAAGAAGAGGTATAGGCGTGTCTCTGAATTCCAGTTATACCATTGAGCAACCCTATATCTTCAGGGAATTACAGAACGAATATGGTCAGGGTGGGTTTGGATCCTATCCGAAAGATATAACTTCGGTTTCCGAACCTTATAACTGGAGTTGGGGTCCTAAAATGGATGGTCGAATAGTTACAGATTTTTTAGGAGAAGAAGTGTCTTTTGTCCCCACAGGTAATCCTTATAAAGATTATTATACCAATGGATTTTCATTTGAAAATACCATTGCCCTGGATGGGGGTAACTCTAATTCAAACTTCAGGGTTTCAATAACAAATCAAAATACCGACGGTATTGTTCCAAACAACAAATTATCAAAACAAACTTTTAATATCCGGGGATTCTCGAAACTCGGAAAATTAATTGAACTTGATAGTAAAATTACCTATATCCATCATAAAGCAAATGACAGGCCTTTTCTCGGTGAAGATCCGGCAAATGCATCATATGCTTTTATCAATATGCCACGAAATATTTCAACGGATATGTTGAAAAATAATACAACAGATGCCAACGGGAATGAAATATGGGCGTGGGATTTTACGTCGGGAAATCCATACTGGCATCTTAAAAACAAAAAAAACTGGGATGAACGAAATCGTTTTCAGGGACTACTATCTATTAAATTTAATCTTGCAGAAAAATTAACCCTGGTGACACAATCAGGTCTCGATTTTGTAAATAGAATTACAAACATTTATGGGGCACGTGGCAGTAAAAGGATAGAAAACGGAAGAGGTACATATTCGCATAACTGGGACAATAATATCGAATGGAATACAGATGCATTATTAACTTATAAGTCAACCTTATCTGATAATTTAAAAATGAATTTCAGTTTGGGAGGCAACTACCGGTATAATCAAGGGAAAGGCATTGGTCAGTCGGGTTCTGGTTGGAAAGTCCCGGATTTCTATAAAATGCAAAATCTTGAAACCTACAATACCGGGGAAGGCTTTAGTGAAAAGGAGGTCTGGTCCTCATATTTCTTAACAAATATGCAATGGAAAAGCTATCTCTATTTCGACTTTACAGTGCGCAACGACGTTTCATCGACTATTCCGATTGCAGGTGGTGCAAACTCATACATTTATCATTCCGAAAATATAAGTTTTCTGTTTACCGAACTTCTTAACATCAATCCGGCTATTCTGAGCACTGGAAAACTAAGAGCATCTTATGCCATGGTAGGAAATGATACAGGGCCCTACCAAACAAACAATTATTATGGATTAGGCACCTCTCCCCTTCCTTATCCAACAGCAGGTATTAGTGATCAACTCGCTTTTTATGATTTAAAGCCGGAAATGACTTATTCATGGGAAGCAGGTACTAACCTGAAATTTTTCAACAACATGCTTGAAACAGATTTCACTTACTATATAGCAAGAACTGAGAATCAATTGATGAGTGCAAGTTTAGCTCCATCTACAGGATATTCTTCAAGGAGATATAACGCCGGTGAAGTTCAAAACAATGGATTTGAGGCTCAAATAAACGGCTCCCCCATCTCAACTTCCAGTCCTCTTGGATGGAACGTTACACTGAATTTATCAAAAAACAATTCAAAAGTTGTTAGTTTATATGAAGGAAAGACGAGTTTGAGATATGGAACAGTTCCTCTCGAATTAGTATATATTGAAGCCCATATCAACGCACCGTTTGGGCAAATTTACGGCTTCGATTATGCAAGGGATGCCGGCGGAAATATTTTGGTTGATAATAATGGTTTCCCACTGGCAACAGATGAACTGGTTGCACTTGGGGATTTAAATCCGGATCTTATGCTTGGCCTGAAAAACGCATTTAATTATAAAAATATCAACCTTGATTTCCTTATTGATGTACAAATTGGAGGAGAGTACTACTCACATAGTTCTATGTACAGTGATTTCTATGGAACCGGAGTACATTCGCTTGAAGGCAGAGATGAATGGTATGCAACACATAACGGACCAGTTAATTCCGATAAGATTCCAGGCGTATTTCCCGATGGCTATATTCAGGAAGGTGTAAATATCGAAACAGGTGCCGTTAATGATATTCCTGTTGATCCCTTGGTGCGGACATTTGAAGTAATCTACGCCAGAAAAATTATGACTGATTATATCATGGATGCAACAAACGTACGTTTCCGTGAAATTGTACTCAGCTATCAACTTCCTCAAAAATGGATAAAAAATACTTTTATTACTAATGCCATTATTTCACTGGTAGGAAGAAACCTGTTTTTCTTTTATAATGCCAACCCGGATCTCGATCCGGAGTCAGGCGTAACAGACCAAGCCATTGGAACAGCAATGGAAATAAACGCAATGCCGGGAACACGCAGTTTTGGCTTTAATCTAAAATTGAATATGTGATATTTAACATCATAAATCGAAATCAATGAAAATATTTTTGATAAAAATTATTATGCAGCCCCTTAGGAAAAGCATTATGCTTGTTACGATAATATTTATTACAACAGCTTGCCAGGAGCGTTTGAATGAAATGAATATCAATCCAAATGCCTTAACTGAAGTACCTGCTGGTTATCTTTTTACAACTGCAATAAGAAATACAATTTCTAATAATATGGAGCTTTTACAGGCAACTTATGGTGGCCAATATTCACATTTAATAGTAGCTAACGGTTTTGACAGAGATCCTGACAGGTATCTGGATACTCATATTTCAGGAGATATGCCCGCCTCTCTCTTCAGTAGTATCTATGGCGGAGGAGTTAAATACTGTAATAATATTATTTCCATTACAGCCAATGATGGAAAAACGCCCAACGAAGTGCAAAATGCATTGGCCAACATAGTGGCAGTGATGAATTTTGCAAGATTGACCGATCTTTTTGGAGATATCCCCTACTTTGAAGGCGGACTTGGAAAAGAGGGTTTGTTTACTCCAAAATATGATAAGCAGGAGGATATTTATGCCGATATGGTAAAACGCTTAAAAATAAGTCTGGAAATACTGGAAAGAGATGATTTTTCTTACGCTTTTCCGGGTACAGATCCTATGTATTACAATAATAAAGAAAAGTGGACAAAATTTACCAACTCGCTGAGATTAAGACTGGCCATGCGTGCTCGTTTTGTTGATCCGGATACTTACAATCCAATAATTACTGAGTGCTTGTCAAAGAATCTGATAGAAGATAACGAAGAGAATGCAAAACTTGAATACATTGACAGCCCGGATCCGGCTCTATATAATCCATGGCACAATTTCTATATATCCAGGTACGAAAGCTCCCCTCCCAGAGAGAACCTGAATGTGAGTGAAAAATATGTCACCCATCTGAAAACTACCGATGACCCACGCCTGGAAGTAATGGTAGCACCCAATAAAAATGGAGAATACATTGGGATGCCTAATGGATTAACAGATGCATACTATGCTAATTTTAGCAGAAAAGACGCTTCAATACTCAGCGACATGGTTTTAGCAAGAGACCAATCCATATATTTTATGACTGCATCTGAAATTTGGTTTTTACGTGCTGAAGCTGCACTCTTTGGCCTGGGCTCAGCAACTGATGCGAATCAACTTTACCAAACGGGAATTACCAGGGCTATGCAGCAATGGGATATTCCTCAGGAAGATATCGATATATATTTAGCAAATTCATCTGAGGGAGTCCTCTCTGGTACGGATGAAGAAAAGTTTGAACAGATTGGAAATCAGATGTGGTTGGCATTTGTCCCCAACTATGTGGAAGCATGGTTTAATATAAGACGTACAGGTTATCCTGTCATTGGGCAACGTACAGCTGATAGTTTAAGTCAGGGCCTTACCAATGGTTATATGCCTTCAAGATTAATATACCCTTCTACGACTGAAAAAACTATTAATGGTATTAATATGCAGGAAGCAATTGACCGTATGCCTGAAGGCGACCAAATTTATTCAAGGGTATGGTGGGATGTCAGAGACTAGTTTATTTAACTGATAATAATATTTTGCACAACTCAACATCTATAACTAATCATTTTATACAATTATTAAACCAAAACTATTATGAAAATCAACCTGACATTTCTTAAAATGATGGTAATAGCTGGTATCCTGGCTGTTGTTTCCATCTCCTGCAAGAAAACTGAAGATCCAATTCCTCCAACAGTCAGATTCCTTGCCGAAATAGACGCCGATAACGGTTATACTGTCAATCTAACACTTGAATCTACAAATGCTTCAACATTTGAATGGGATTACGGGGATGAAAATACATCTAATGAATCGGTATCTCACTCCTATACCTACAATGCCTCAGGTGAGTACGAAATTACTGTCACCGCTACAGGTGATGGGGGTGATGCCACCGATTCCAAAACTGTAACTATTGTTAGTTCACTGGAAGAAATTATCGCCGGATCAGATAACAATGGTAAAACATGGGTGTTAACACAAGCTGAAGGAACCTATCCAGGTAAAATTGGTGTTACACCTGTTGGAGATATGGCTGCTCCGGATCCCATTGCGATCCCTTCTGGTATTATTGCAGCTTTTGGTTTAGGTGATGAATATCCTGATGAGTTTACATTTTATAAAGATGGTACATTTAAAGTTGATGTTAAAAATAATCAGGCATTAGCCGGAGTTGTATATGGCGCTATTATCGGAACCGCAATAACTAATTCATCCGATCCTAGTCAACTACCATTCTGTGCCATTCCCTACCAAAATATTACTGATGCAACCTGGGCTTTAAGCTATGATGATAAGACAGTTACAGCTTTCAATGAATTTACTACAGCAGCAATTGAAGATGTTACTTTTACGTTTGGTGATGATTCAAATGTAGCTAACCTTGTTCTTTCTACAGGTGCCTATATAGGTCTGGCTGATTTATTTTATCCTGTAACTCCGGAAATGGGCATAACTGAAATCATTGATAATTCATTTTACATCATTAAAGAGGTAACACCTGAATTTATGCAAATCTCAATTGCAATGATGGGAGTTCCCTTTCTTGATGATGAGGGCAATCCTGCTTATAATCCAACTAATACTCCAATATTTATGTATCCATCAATGATGATAAATTTAATTTTTGAGCCTAAGGCTAAATAGGAACCATTCCCTTTTAAAATAATATTTTTAAACTATCGCATCATACAATGATGCGGTAGTTTTACTACAGATTATTGCTAAAAAAATTATTTATACTCCAGAAAAGCTGCTATCCCTGAAGTAAAGAAGGGGTATGCCTGAACTGCGAAGCGTTTAATTAGATGCACTGAAGAAAGGTTTAGAGATGAACTTATTGTGGGAATGGTCATTATTTTTGGTGCTGCCTCCAATCCTGTAAATATTCTGGATAGAATCAGTAAAAAGCCTTGACCAATTAACTTCTGCCGGATAAACAAACAACTGAATGAAAAAAGATTTTGTTCTTTCCACAAAGGAAAAATTTGCATACGGCATGGGTGATTTTGCCCTGATGATTGGGTATGGAGCTATCGGATTTTACCTTGTGTTTTTCCTTACAGATGTTGCGGGATTGCCAGCGGAATGGGCAGGTTATATTTTTTTGATCGCCAGGATCTGGGATGCTGTTACCGATTATGCAATGGGCCTGATCTCCGATCGGACTAAATCGCGGTATGGGAAAAGGCGCCCCTATATTCTCTTTGGCGCAATCCCATTTGGGATCATCTTTTCCCTTATGTGGATCGTCCCCTTTGAAAGCCAGGGAATGCTCTTTGCTTATTACCTGTCCATCGTGATGCTGTTCAACACCATTTTTACCATTGTCTCGATCCCCTACAATGCGCTAACCCCTGGAATGACCCAGAATTATGATGAAAGGACATCTCTGTCCGGATTCAGAATGGGACTTTCATTTTCAGGGACCCTGGTAGCAGCTGCAGGGATCATGGTTGTAGTAGATCTGATCTTTCCGGGCGAAGAAGCATACCGCTCAAGTTTTCCTGTGATGGGAATAATATTTGGGGCCATAGCATCTGCGGCACTCATCTTTACATTTCTTGGAACAAAAGAAAGGGTACAGGATCACACACAGGCTCCCCGCAAGAGTTTTTTCAAGAACCTGAAATCCATCCTTGCGCTCAGGGAGTTCAGAATTATTCTTGGGATGTTTCTATTCAATATGGTCGGATTTGACCTGATCCAGGTAATGCTTATTTACTTCCTCAAGCACGTGATCCATGTTTCTGAGGACTACACCTTTGTTACTATGGCGGTACCCCTGATTGTTGCGATTGCTGCTGCACCTCTATGGGTTAAACTCGGAGAGAAATGGGGAAAGAAAAAAGCATACCTCGTGGCGGCGATTTACCTGTTTATTTCCTTAATGGTTTGCCTTGTGGCTCCTGTGGGAAACCTGGTATTTATGATCGTCCTTTCAGCCTTTGTAGGTATTGGCATATCTGCCTCGCAGGTGATACCCCTGTCAATTATCCCGGATGTGATCGAGGTTGATGAATATAAAAACGGAACAAGACAGGAAGGAGCCATCTACGGGATCATCATGTTTCTGTACAAGTTTGCATCCGCCATTGCAATTAATGTGGCAACACTCATGTTGGGATTCTGGGGGTATATTGAAGTATCTGCAGATACGGTGACAGAAATAGTGCAGCCGGAATCGGCTGTAAATGCAATTCGGCTAATTATGGGAATAGGACCGGGAATTTTCTTTCTCATCTCCGCATTATTTGTAAAAATGTTGCCTATTACAAAAGAACGGTTCGACAAAATCAAGAAAGCCATTGAGGATCGAAAGACATACGGCATAGGAGAATAGGATTCAATGAAGATCGAAAAAATATACCTGGTACCTCATTTCCACTTTGACTTTGAATGGTGGAAAGAAGAGCCCTATCATGAGACAGACACCCTGGTGATCCTCGATGAGGCTATAAAAATGCTAGACACCTTTCCGGAATTCACTTATGTAATAGATACTATTCTTCCTCTGAAAATGTATATCGAAAAGCGGGGAATGGGGTTTGAAAGATTAAAAAGTTTTATTGATCAGGGCCGTATAGAGATAGTTGGTGGCAATATTGTTGCTCCAGATGAGGTACTTCCAATTGGCGAAGCATTGATCAGACAATTTGAGGAAGGCCAGACATGGCTGAATGAAATATTCGGCATTCAGGCCCGCGTAGCCTGGGAGATCGATGAGTTTGCGCACCCGGCCAGAATGCCGCAGATATTGGTTCCGCTCGGATTCAAATATTTTGTATTTGCCCGGGGTGTGATACCTTTTGATAGCATGCATCCAACACTTTTCAACTGGCATGATCCCGCAGGTAAGAGTCAACTAACTACTTACTGGTGGGCCGCTAATTATGAAGGATCTTTACTTGGAGAGCTCAGAAATAAATCTGTTAAGAAACGTTATTTGAAAAGATTCTTCAAGGAGATGGAATCGCGGCTGGAATTTGAAGGTGAACGATCACCCGTTCCGTGGTTAATGGTACCTCTGGGGGGAGATTTCACCGTTCCAAATGAGCTGTGGATGGATTTTGTCCGGCTATGGAACATTCAAAAAGAGGTTAAACTTGAATTTACGCTGCCCTCAAAATATTTCAGGATGATTGAAGCGTTTGAAATACCAGATTATACAGGGCGCTTTCCACATGTTTTTGATGGCTATTTCACTTCACGGGAAAAAGAAAAACAATCCTCAAGAAAGAATGCCAATAGGCTGGTTGAGATCGAAAAATTGATTTCATTGGCATGTATGCATGGTATAATAAACTCCGGAAAAGAACTGAAAGATGCATGGTGGGAAGTGCTCAAAGGAGATTCCCATGATACAATTGCCGGAACAACTACTGACAGGGTGTACAGAAAAACCATGTCCCGGTACGAAAATGCAGAGCAACTGCAAAAGCAATTAATAAAACAAGCGATAAGCCTTATAGAGAGAACGGTTAAGGGAAGTGGCAACTTTGCCTTCAACAGTCTGAACTGGAACCGGGAAGAACTCATTCAGATCGATGGGGAAAATCAGCTTTTTCGGGCCAAAGCACTTTCTTGTGGGTTAATAGAACTACAAACGTCTTCAGAAAACCTTGTATCTATAAATGATACAAGCATGGAGAACAAATTTTTGCGGATTGAAGTAAATAAAGACACAGGAAATATTTCCGTATTTGATAAACAGGAAGGGTTCTATCCTATAGAAGGGAACTGCAACAAAACTTCGATTATCGATGATGTTGGGAATCTATGGGTAACAAGATCCATAGGGAGGATCTACCCTATACGCATAATTGCCTGCTCTGTCAGGCAGGTCGATGATCTTAGCGCGGTTATAAACATTCTCGAAAAGAATCGGTTTATAACAATACGAAAGGAAATCGTACTTGTTGCCAACAGCAGACGGATCAGTTTTAAAACAGACCTGGAGTTTACCGGGAAGGACAAACGGATCGACATGGAATTCCCATTTTCTTTTAAAGGTGATTGGCGAGTCGAAAATATTTTTCATACAGAGAAAGCGGGTGAGGGAATACATCCTGTCCAGAATTTTGCTTTATATGAAGGGAAAACTTATAAAATTGCCATTATCAACAAGGGAATCCCCGGATATCTATTGGAAAAGAACAAGGGAAAATTGATGCTGATGCGAAGTATATCTGTATTTTCCTCATTGCTTGTCACATATATTTTGAAAAACATTGCCCTGATTTTTCGCTCGCTGATGCATGCAAACACTTACCTTAAACTTAAATTAAATATTATTGAGTTCCCGATTTATCCAGTGCATAACCTCTTTTTAAGAAATTTTGCCTCTGAAGGAGATTTACTTGGTCATGGTGCATTGAACCAGAAAAGCCATATAAGAGCAAGCATGCGATTTTATAAGGAATCCCTTGCCTGGGAAAGAGGAGCGCATAGTTTTGAGTATGCCATCCAGATGGGAGTTCAATCAATTGATGACGCTGTGAAAAAGGCATTGGAATTCAATAATCCCCTGCAAGTTTTCAAGATAGAAGGAAAAGGAGAACAAGAGCAAGTTTGTTTCCTGCTAAAGGAGGTTTCAGGTATTGTGATCTCATCAATAAGAAGGCAAGAGGATCATATCATCATAAGAGCATATGAACCCACGGGGGAAAAGGTTGATATAGAACTGGAATTCTCTTTCCTGATAAAAAAGGTGCTGCGGTATTCAGGAAACTCAGAGCATATACAAGAGATAAGCACCGATAAGAACAGGTTTAAGGATATATTTGAACCACATGAAATAATTCAATATAGGCTTGAGCTCTATAATTGAGTCCCACGACCAGTCATGGTGACCGCTTTTACTGAGGTTATGGCGGCCGGAGGAGTCAGACTACAGGGAAGGCTAAAGCAGCTTAATAATGAACTGTCGATTCTTCTATCTCCTTGATAGTGTGAGTGTGAGAGCGAGTCTTGAGGAAAAAGAGATGAGAGTGCTCGCTCTCGCTCTCACTCTCACTCTTTTTCTTGTGGGCCCAGCTGGGCTCGAACCAGCGACCCCCTGATTATGAGTCAGGTGCTACTAACCAGCTGAGCTATGGGCCCAAATATTGTTGTTACTTGTTATTGGTTGCTGGTTGCTGATTGTTTGTTGACTAACATTTTGATTGTCAGTCAGCTGGTTGCAAACAACTCACAAAGAGCAACGTCCGTATTAACGGACTGCAATATTAGTTATTTGTTAGTAATTATGCAAGACCTGCAAAAAAGAATAATTTTTACTTGTCTTTTTTAAGATATCCCATTAATACATTAACCGCCTCATCCATATCATTTCCAAAGACAAGTATTCCTGCCCTGTCGCCAGCCATAATTATTATTCTTTTCTCGTAAACATCCGACTCTTTAAATAGACGCTGTATATCTTTGGCAAGGCCTGTTGTTCCGTAATCCATTGAGGGGTTGGTTGTCGGCACTTTATATATAAGTTCCTGCCAAAGTTCGATGTTGTGTATATGAATAACGGCATTCGCTCCGGGATCGGCCAGGTAAATTGCTGCATGGGTTAACGACTCGGAAGAGGCTTTTAGCGGACCGATGCACTGAACAGCATTATCGTCGATATTAAAGGAGCTGACCTTTACGTAATGACCAGGTTCAAGATCAGGGATCTCTCCTGTAGCGGATCCTGTGATAAAAAACTGATTGCCTCCCCTTATTCTCATGCTTATGTTTCCAAAGGCAACGCCATTTTCATAAGCACCTATCAGGTCCATGTTATAGAGCACCTCTCTCCAGTAATTAATAACCTCATACTGTTCATCAGCAATAAGAGGTCCAGACTGGTTCCAGTGACAATTAAATTTAACTACCCCTTCCATATTAATTGAATTTGTCAGAAAACATCTTTTTTATATCTTTTTCAGTTGCCCTGCAGATGCCTTTTTCCGTTATTAACCCGGTTATGAGCCTTGCAGGTGTAATATCGAATCCATAGTTAGCCGCAACAGTATTAGCTGGACAAATGCGGACCGGTATAATCTCCCCGTCAGAGTAGCCTGTCATAATTGTTAGCTCTTCAGGGTCACGTTCCTCGACAATTATATCATCCAGCCCGTTGCTGATGCTGAAATCTATAGTTGTTGACGGCAGGGCGGAATAAAAAGGGACATTATTATCAAAAGCCGCGAGTGCTTTCAGGTATGTTCCTATTTTATTTGCAACATCTCCTGTTCTCGTAGTACGGTCGCTACCTACAATAACAATATCAACCATCTTATGTTGCATCAGATGACCTCCTGTATTGTCAGCTATCAATGTGTGTGGCACACCGTGTTGTCCAAGTTCCCAGGCAGTAAGCCTTGCTCCCTGGTTCCGGGGTCGTGTTTCATCTACCCAGACATGTACGGCAATACCTTTATCGTGAGCAAGATAAATCGGAGCTGTAGCTGTTCCGTAATCTATTGATGCCAGCCAGCCCGCATTGCAGTGGGTGAGAATATTTACCGGAGCGCCGTCTTTTCTTTCACTTATCTCTTTGATCAGTTTTAATCCATGGATCCCGATCTGCCGGCAACTTTCCTTCTCTGTATTACATATTTCCAGCGCGGCTGTCAGAGCTGTTTCTGATAATGAGCCTGAGGACAGAACTGTCTGGAGTTTTTCCATTACCTGGTTAACGGCCCACGATAGGTTTACGGCTGTTGGTCTGCACGAGATAAGGTATCTTGCTGCATTGGCCAGATGTTCCCTGATATTGGTTTGTGATGTTATCTCCAAAGTAGCCAGATATAATCCAAATGCACCGGCAGCGCCAATGGACGGCGCCCCCCTTACTGTCATATCCTCAATTGCACTATATATTTCATCCACTGAACGGAGCTCTCGTGTTTCGAAAAAGAATGGAAGCCTTTTCTGGTCAATGACCCTGATAACTGAATGGTCGGACTCATCGAGCCAGATGCTCTGGTAATTCTGATTTCCTATTCTCATTTCATAATTGTTTTGTGCCAGGAATGAATCAATCATCAAAAATACAAAATATTAAAGGATAAGTGTGTAAGCATTCAGAAGAGTTAAGGTATGCAGCTGAAAGATATAAACAGCAGCATTTCGAATTGTCGACCAGATTATTCGAAGATTTTGATTTTTTTTTTAATTGTATTATCTTTGCCAATATGTTACAGGGATCTTGAAAAAGTTAATTAGATGATTAATAAAGAGGAATTTAAGCGTAAAATAATTATTTCTGCCGGACAGATTTTCAGCCGTTATGGGTTTAAGAAGACCACAATGGATGAGATTGCAAAAGCGCTGAAAATGGGGAAGAGTTCTGTTTATTACTATTTTGAAAGCAAAGAGGATATTTTTGAAGCGGTAGTCTTGCACGAGGCTAATGTACTTAGAAATGAGCTTACTACTGCAATAAAATCAGTCGAATCGCCCAGGGATAAGATGAGAAATTATGTTTTTGTAAGAATGAAAGCGTTCGAAAAACTATCAAATTACTACAACGCTATTTTTGATAAGAACCTCGATCATTATGACTTTATTGAGAAGATCCGCGAGAAGTACGACAGGGAAGAACTTGCCATTCTAAGACTTATAATATATCACGGAGCCCGTAAAAAAGTTTTTAATGTTGTTAACAGTGAATACACTGCCATGGCAATTCAGACAACACTTAAGGGGCTTGAAGTTCCTCTCTTCTGGAAAAAGAAAGAAGTCAATATCGAGAGCCGGCTTGAGGCCATTCTCGATGTTTTATTCAATGGAATAGTCAGGAGATAATTACTTCCTTTTATTATAAACTACCCGCTTATTATTTGAAATACTCCAGAATAATCCGGCCAGTCCCATCAATATGAAAGGTATACTAAGCCACTGACCCATATTGATTTTCATAGCAGATTCAAAAGCAACCTGATCCTCTTTCAGAAATTCAATAAAAAATCGTGCTGTAAAGACAAGGATGCAGAGCAAGCTGATAAGCAGGCCCTGTATATGTCCGCCTTTCTTAGTCCAGTAAATTTTGTAGAGAAGGATAAATATAGCAAGGTATGCGAGGGCCTCATATATCTGTGTGGGATGCTTCGGGGCCACTTCATTATTTTGTAAAAAAACAAAACCCCAGGGAAGAGCTGTTTCAACGCCATAAATTTCGGAATTCATAAGGTTTCCCATGCGGATAAAGAATCCAGAGAGGGCCACGACAATAGCTATGCGGTCGAGGACCCACGAATACTCTTTCTTTTCCTTTCGGATAAAGAGCCAGAGAGCCAGGAGAATTCCAATAGCGGCTCCATGACTGGCAAGGCCTCCGTGCCAGATCATAAGTATTTCAACAGGGTGCTTAAGGTAATAAGCCGGTTCGTAAAAAAGACAATGACCCAGTCGTGCCCCTATAATGGTTCCCAGGGCCATATAGATAGTAAGACGGTCAAGAACAGCTTCGGAGAGATTTTCATTTTTGAACATCCTGTTCATGATAATATAACCGAAGAAAAAAGAGGAGGCAAATAGCAGACCATACCATCTGACAGCAAATGAACCTATCCTGAAAATTTCAGGATCAACATCCCAGGGAACAATAAGTAAGTGCATAATGGAATTGTTAACAATATCGCAAAGGTAGAAATTATTTTCTTTGCCAGGAGATCAAAACTGCTGATTACAGACATGGTTTTACCATTCGAACAGAATGTTTCTTAAAAAATGATGTAAGTTTGTAAATCATTAGTAACCGGATGAATTTATGAACAGGAAGTTGCATACTGCTTTTTATCTTTTAACAGTTATCTTAATTATGATTGCTGCCTGTGCGAAAGTCAGTTCCCCGTCAGGAGGAGAAAGAGATAAACTGCCTCCTGTTGTATTAGAGAGTATTCCGGATTCAGCTGCGATTAATTTCATTGGAGACAGGGTTACAATCACGTTTGACGAATATGTTGTTCTCGACAATATCAATGATAACTTACTTGTTTCTCCTCCAATGAAGAAGAAACCCCGGGTCGTCGTAAAAGGAAAGAGTGTAATAGTGGAATTTGACGAACCGTTTAAGGACAGCACAACATATACATTTTATTTTCAGGACGCGATAAAGGATCTTAACGAGGCTAATATTCTGCGTAACTACCAATTTGTATTTTCCACGGGCCCTGTAGTTGATTCACTTTCGGTAACAGGGAACATTTACAACTCCCTGAACCTTGAGTTCCCTGAAAAAACTCAGGTGCTAATGTATCGGGATCTGGCAGATTCTGCAGTAAAAAAGAGTCTTCCTGACTATATTTCCATGGTTAACCCATATGGATATTTCAGAATAAACAATGTACGACCAGGTAATTACAGGCTCTACGCTTTGAAAGATGCTGACAATAGCAAGAATTACAACCTTGAAGATGAGGATTTTGCTTTTAAGGAGAGTGTTGTAGATGTAACGGCGGAAAAGAATTACCAGCCTCCTGTTATAGACACCACTACTATTAAAAAGAAACCTTCAAAAACTGCTCCTGTTGACACTATTCCGGGAGAACATCAGCTTATTCTCTTTAAGAGCCTCAGGAAAAATCATTATCTCACAACTACTTCGCGGGGGAGTAAATATAAGCTTCAATATGTTCTGTCTCTGCCTCCCGACACAATGGCATTTGAGTTTTCTATTCCTGAAGCAGGGGAAGATGGTTATTTCCTTGAAAAAAACAGGGAGAAAGATACAATTAATGTTTGGCTCAGGGATAGTAGCCTTTACAGCCAGCAACAGCTTTCAACAATAATCAGTTATCCATTTACCGATACGCTTGGTATGACAGGATACAAAGAAGATACGGTATTAATGCGCTTCCTGGCCCCCGTGGCTCGCCGGGGATCAAAGACCAGGGAGTCCGAATTTTCTGTAACAACGAATATAAGTTCAGGAAAGTTAAAGCCCGGGGCGAAAATCTTTTTCAAATCGTTAACACCAATGAGAGAACCCGATACCACCCTGATAAGATTGTATGATGTATCGGACTCTGTCAGGATCTCAATTCCCTATAAATTTATCAGCGACAGTTTAAACAGTTGCCTGTATTCTTTTAAAGCAAAACTAACACCGGGAAAGAAATATTTCTTCCTCTCCGACTCAGCATCTTTTTGTAACATATACAATGAGTGTACCGATTCAATCGGGATAAATTTTACTGTTATGGAGGCAGAATCATACAGTAAAATGAAACTAAATATTCTGAATAATAAGGGAGGACTTATAATACAGCTTCTGAATAAAAGCGAAACCCTGCTGGACGAGATTTATAAGAAAGCCGGAGGGTCAGTGGAGTTTCCTTTGCTTGAGAATGGGTTTTACAGAGTTCGGGCTATTTATGACCTTGATGGCGACAAGAAATGGACAACTGGCGATTTTTCAAGCGGAAGACAGCCTGAACCAGTATCATATTACCCGGGAGAGGTGGAGATAAAGTCTGGATGGGAAGTTGAACAGGACTGGGATCTTGGCAGGAAGAATTATAAGCCTCATAAGCTGAGAGAAAAAAAGAAGCTGGGGAAATAGGTTGAAACAAGGCAGGAAAACACAGGTAAAACATAAAATACATATTTTACAATGAAGGATGTTGTAGCCGGAATTGATATCGGAGGGACCAATACAGTATTTGGATTGGTTGACAAAAAGGGGACCATTATTGCTGAGGGAACGCTTAAGACAACTGATTATCCCGATGTTAATAATTTTGTTGCATCATTGACATACTCTCTCAAAATGCTGCTTGAGGCTAACAGTGATTTTAAGCTTGCAGGGATAGGCATCGGGGCTCCAAATGCCAATTATCATAAAGGGACAATTGAACTTGCGCCAAATCTTGCCTGGAAAGGGATCATCCCTCTTGTAAAATATATCAGGGAGAAAATAGATGTGCCTGCTGTTATGACCAATGATGCAAATGCCGCAGCTATGGGAGAGATGATATTTGGTGGTGCACAAAAAATGAAAGATTTCATTGTTCTGACCCTTGGTACCGGACTTGGTAGCGGCATTGTTATTAACGGAGAAGTTGTTTATGGGCACACAGGGTTTGCCGGGGAACTTGGACACACAATTGTTGTTCCCGGCGGGAGAGACTGTGGATGCGGCAGGAAGGGCTGCTATGAGACTTATGCATCGGCAACAGGATTGGTGCGTACGGTTCTTTATATGCTAAGTGAGATGAAAGATGAGAGTTCGTTGCGTTATATTACTCCGTCAGAATTAACTTCAAAAGCGATTGCAGAAGCTGCAGCAAAAAATGACCCGGTTGCGGTCAGGGCAATGAATTATACAGCTGAAATACTTGCCTTTGGGATCATCAATGCAATAGTATTTTCAAGTCCTGAGGCTGTTTTTTTATTTGGTGGGCTCACCAGGGCAGGCGAGATGCTCTTCGGTCCGGTGCGAAAATATGTCGATGATAATGTACAGCCGGTTTTCAGAGGTACAGTTAAGATATTACCATCTGCTGTTCCTGAAAGTAATGCAGCAGTACTTGGCGCTGCAGCTCTTGCCTGGAACGAGCTGGGGAAGTAGAAAAATGTTGAGAAATATTTTATATTTGTGGCTCACAAAGTTCTGAAATGAAACCGGGTTAAATAATGAAAACAGCAGAAGTAAAAAAAATTGATCTTAAATCAGATTTTCCTGATCTGGATGAGATCTCAGCAAAGATGGATGAACAGAAAGAGAAAATCAGAATAGATACAATTAACTGGAAAGGTTATGACTATAAGCCTGAAGTAAAGTTGGCGATTGCATACAGCGATAAAGAGATCTTCCTGAAGTATTATGTTACCGAGAATTATTTCAAAGCTGAAAAAACTGAGACTAACCAGATGGTTTGTGAGGACTCGTGTGTGGAATTTTTTGTTTCACCCGAAGATGATGGTATTTATTATAACCTCGAATTTAACGGAATAGGAACATGTCTTCTGGGAACAGGTACATGCAGGGAGGATAGTAAAAGGGCCAATCCTGAAATTATCTCAAAAATCAGAAGAGTATCAACTGCCGGAGTTAAACCGGTTAAAGAGAGAACGGGGGAGTATAAATGGTCAATAACAGCGGCTATTCCATATGAAGTGTTTTTTCATCATAAGATCAAAGAGCTGAAGGGTAAAACATTCAGGGCAAATTTCTACAAGTGCGGTGATATGTTAACAGTGCCGCATTATGTTACCTGGAACCCTATTGGCACAGAGAACCCTGATTATCATTCACCTAAATATTTTGGAATATTGAAATTTGTATAAATATGATTAAAGGAAATGCATTAATTGGCCAATCAGGCGGGCCCACATCGGTTATTAATTCCAGCCTGGCAGGTGTTATTCAGGCTGCATTGTCAACAAGCTTCATCGGGAATATATATGGGATGCATTATGGCATTGAAGGATTCATGAAGGAGATGTTGTATGATCTTGGTAATCAGCCTAAAAAGATCATTGAGGGTTTGCGCCATACGCCATCCTCAGCGCTTGGATCGTCGCGCCACAAAGTTCAGGATAGCGATCTGCCATTAATACTTGGCCTGCTTAAAAAATATAACATCAGGTATTTTTTCCTTATAGGAGGAAATGATACAATGGACACAATACATCGTGTTGAAGCTTATTGCAGGGGACAGAGATATGAGCTTGTGGGCATAGGAATCCCCAAAACAGTTGATAATGACCTCTTTGGCACCGACCATACTCCCGGCTTTGCTTCGGCTGCAAGGGCAAATATCCTGAATGTAATGCAGGGGGGCCTGCTGGCCCGTGATATGCAAAAGGTCGATAAATTTGTTATTTTTCAGACCATTGGCCGGGATGCCGGCTGGCTGGCTGCATCAACTGCACTGGCTGGAAGAAAACCTGAAGAAGCTCCTCATCTTATTTATGCTCCTGAGTTTCATTTCAGCCGCGAGAAGTTTATTAGTGATGTTGATAAGTGTATTAAATTATATGGCTGGGTATCAATAGTTTGCGGAGAGGGGCTTAAGTATGCTGATGGTACGCCTGTAAGTGCTTCAAAGACAAAAGATAAATTCAACAATACTGAATTCGGAGCGATGGGAGGTACAAGTGTTGCCTTGAGTCTTCACCGGATAATAACGGAGGAATTTGGCTACAGGGGCGAGTTTCAGATCCCCGAATCTCTCATAATGAGCGATTTTGTCAGGGCCTCAGAAATTGATCTTGAAGAGGCATATCAGTGCGGTGTTGAAGCTGTTAAACTGGCGGAGAAAGAGGAGACAGGTGTTATGGTAACGATCAGGCGGGTATCAAACAATCCATATTCAATTGATTTTGGGAAAGCTCCACTGGAAGAGGTTGCTGTATCAGCGAAACCAATGCCCCTTAATTATTTTAACAGCGAAGGGAATCATGTATCACCACTGTTTGTAGAATATATGAAACCACTGGCCGGAGAGCTCCCGGAATTTGTTAGTCTTGAGAAAATATTTGCAAAAAAGTAAAAAAAATAAGCCATGGGTAAAGAATTCAACAAAGTCGTATTATCGATAAATGCTCATCCTGATGATGCAGAAGCATGGAACGCAGGAGTGTTGAAACTTTTGAAAGATAAAGGGTATAAAATTGTAATTGCTACAATGACAGGTGGCGACCTGGGAGGTTGTAACATGAATATGGAGGAGACTGCCCGTGTCAGGTTTGAAGAGGCAAAAAAAGCCGCTGCTGTTCTTGATGCCGAGTATTACACTCTTGGTGGCATTGACGGCTTCCTGTTCGACACAAAGGAGATGAGGCTGAAAGTTATATCGCTGATCAGAAAAGTAAGTGCCGGGATAATTTTCACGCATCTGCCGACAGATTATCACTCCGACCACAGAACTACTGCTAATATTGTTGAGGCAGCAGCTATGGTATCTTCGCTCGATACAGTTCCGGTGCCGGAAAAACCGGTTGGCATTACTCCACTGTTATATCACTCTTCTCCTCTGACATTATCAGATCCTTTAGGGAGCCAGATAGCTCCTCCTCATTTCTTTGTGGATGTAACTTCTGTTATTGAAACAAAGAAGAAAATGCTGGGATGTCATATATCTCAGATAGAGCTGATGAAACACATGCATAAGATGGATGATTTCTTTGGTTTCGTAGCAGAAGGAAACCGCAACTATGGGAAAATGGTTGGTGTTGAATATGCTGAAGTTTACTGGCAGCATCTGGGTGGGGGATTTCAAAAGGAGCCGCAGGTACAGAATGAACTTTCAGAATTTCTTGTCAATAAAAAGAATTAGCTATGAACTTAAAAGAAGAAAAGTATAATAAGTATGCTCTCGTCAGGGAGATGATGCAAACGCCGGAGATCATAAATTCATTTGATAATGGTGTTACTGCAAAATTTGCTGAGGCAGTTAAGTCAAAAAAAGGGTTGTTCCTTACAGGCGAAGGAAGCAGCAGGATCTTCCCTGCCAAAAGAGCAATCCAGAAGTCATTGCAATATTCGTTCGCTATGCCTGTAGTTACCGAGGGAAGCACCCAGGCAGAGGAATATAATCTTAAAGATTTTGCTGTTTTTGCAGCTTCTAACTCTGGTCAGACCAAGGAAGTAATACGTCTGGCTGTATCTTTGAAAAAACAAAACCATAAAGATGTTTATGGTCTTACCGCAAATCCCGGCACTAAACTCGAAGAGATAGCTGATGCAACACATGTTCTTAAATGTGGAAAAGAGAATGCCGTGGCAGCAACCAAGTCAGTTGTTGAGCAGGGCTTGTTTTATGATTCTCTGTTGCGAAGGTTGCATGGGATTAAGATGGAAGGGCTTAAAGAATTTTCGGAAAAAACCGGGCAGGCCCTGACTCTTAAAATTGACCAGAGCATTACAGATATTATAAAAAAATCAAGTATAATTTATTTTGCCGGGCGCAATAATGGTGTTGCAGAGGAACTTGCTCTGAAAACAAACGAGATTACAAGGAAGAAATCAGCCTTTCTGGAAGGGACCTTTGCAGTGCACGGAATAGAGGAGGTTATGGATAAAAGTGAGGTAGTGATCTGGATCGAACCATTTCCGGAGGAGGAGGAGAAATTCAAAGAGTGCCTGATTAAAGGGGTTGGGATGAATATTATTGCTGTTTCAACAAGAAAAACAATGTTTCCTACTATTATTATACCTGATGGAGGCCAGTATGCTGAATATGTGCAGCTTGCAGCAGGGTGGAACATTTTGGTAGAGACCGGAATAGCTCTGGGTATTGATCTAGACAAACCAACCAGGGCCAGGAAAGTAGGTAACGAATATATCCCGGGATAGTGGTTCTTGTGAAAGGTGTAGTTTTATTAATCTGATACGAATCATAAAGAAGAAGAATTGTAAATACTATATTTACATTAACATTTAATATATTCTCTGATTATGGCAAGAATAGAAGTAGCCCTGGGAATTGATATCGGTGGTACAAATACGATTTTTGGCTTTGTTGACAGGAATGGTAAAATTCTGGGTGAGGATAAGTTAAAAACAAACCACTATGATGAGATTGAAGTTTATGTAGCTGCACTTTATGAGAAGATAATGCTTACCGGTCAGAAGATCGGTAACGGCATTGATATTGTTGGGTTTGGAATTGGTGTTCCGATGGGAAATATTAACCGTGGAACAATTGAGCATGCAGCAGGGTTGCCTTGGAAAGGGGTAGTGCCTCTTGCAGATATTTTTCATAAGCACACCAAACTGCCTGTTATTATAACCAATGACGCAAATGCAGCTGCCGTTGGGGAGATGATATACGGAGGAGCCAAAGGGATGAAAAATTTTGTTGTAATTACCCTTGGAACGGGGCTTGGCAGTGGTTTTGTAATTGACGGCAAACTTGTATATGGGCACGATGGATTTGCCGGGGAGATAGGGCATACGGCAATACGGCCCGGGCCATCAAACCGCGATTGCGGATGTGGAAGGAAAGGGTGCCTTGAAACTTATGTATCAGCAACCGGTCTTAAAAGAACTTTGCTTAAGATTATGGCCGACAGCCTTGAACCAAGTGAACTTCGAAAATACAGCTTCGAAGAACTGGATGCTGAAATGATTCATGATGCTGCAAAAAAAGGAGATTATATCGCAAAGAGAGCTTTTACACATACAGGCAGGATGCTTGGCTTTAAGTTAGCTGATGTTGTGGCACATACCAACCCGGAGGCTATTTTTCTTTTTGGAGGACTGGCCCTGGCGAAAGATCTGATCTTTGAACCGACAAAAGAATATATGGAGGAAAACCTCCTGAGCATATATAAAGGAAAAGTAAAACTCCTCGAATCGGAGCTAAGCACGCAGAATGCTGCTGTACTGGGCGCCAGTTCACTTGTCTGGTCAGATAAAGAATCGTGATTTGAATAATTAACTTCAGGTTGTATGGCTAACTTTAATGAAATACTCAATCATATTCTTGGATTAGTATTTATTATTTTAGTATTTGCTCTTGCCTATGCTTATCTGAAGCCACATCAGCTTCATAAGCGCAGAATGGCTTCAACACTTTTACTAAAAGTCAGTTACCTGTTTTACCTCCTGGTCCTGCTGATAATTATCTACCTTTCGGCACTTGTTAATGACGGACTTGAGAATGTTTTCTTTGGGATAGAATTCTTTGCATTTCTTATAGTTATCTTCGTTCCCACGATTGGGATATTCGCCCGGAAACTTGGGCAGTTCAGTAAAAAGAGAGAAGGATATAATTACTTTTTTTCAATTGTTAATGTGCTCTCTGTTATCGCTATTCTTATAATGTATTTTATTTAGCATCAGGGATACTTTTGTCCATATTGTTTTTCAAGAGAATTGTTTTACCAGGCATCAATTTTAACGGAACTTAAAAAATAACTTAAAACCCAAATTTATGATCCAGGAACGATTAATCGGGTATATTGAACAGAGTATTAAGCAAAATTGGGAAATTGAAGCTCTGTCGAACTATAAGGAAAAAGGATATTCCTATAAGGCGATTGCAGAGAAAATTCTTAAGCTTCATATTCTGTATAAAGATTCGGGTATTATTGAGGGAGATAAAATTGCTCTGGTTGGCAGAAACTCGGCCAACTGGTGCATTACTTACCTGTCTGCCGTAACCTATGGTGCAGTTATTGTTCCTATCCTTCCCGATTTTAAACCGGAAGATCTGACCAACATAATAAATCATTCCGATTCCAGGCTCCTCCTTGTGGATGATAAAATATATGAGACTCTGGAAATATCTAAGATGCCTGAGTTAATTGGTGTTTTTTCACTGGATGATTTCAGGCTTATATTCTCATTAAGTGGGAATGTGAAAAAAGTCTTTGCATCACTTGATGAAAATTATAAGAAAGCTTTTCCCGAACTAAAGAGAGAAGACATCAGGTTTTCAGGCATTTCCAATGATAAACTGGCTGTAATAAGTTACACTTCAGGCACAACAGGATTCTCAAAAGGAGTAATGATTACACATAACAGCCTTGCCTGTAATGTTCGTTATGCACAAAAGAATATGCCACTTAAGCCAGGTGATCCATTAGTCTCTTTTCTCCCTCTTGCACATACTTATGGTTGTGCGTTTGAATTTCTTTTTCCTTTTACTTTTGGCTGTCATATAACTATTCTTACAAAAACACCTTCTCCGCAGATTCTTGTTCAGGCTTTTAAAGAGATCAGGCCAAGACTGATACTATCGGTTCCTCTTGTTATTGAGAAGATTTTCAAAAAGCAGCTTTTACCTGTTATCAGCAAGCCGCATATGAAGATCCTGCTGTCAATTCCTCTGTTGAATGGGATACTTCATAAGAAGATCAGGGAGAAGCTGACCGATACTTTTGGCGGACAATTTAAAGAGATCGTAATAGGAGGTGCAGCCCTGAATGCTGATGCTGAAAAGTTTTTCAAAAAAATAGGTTTCCGGTTTACAATAGGATATGGTATGACCGAATGTGGTCCGCTGATCAGTTATGCCTCCTGGGATACTACCAAACTTGGGGCTTCCGGAAGATCAGTCGATACTCTTGAAGTTACTATAGACTCCCCTGACCCCGAAAAGATTGTGGGAGAGATAATCCTCCGGGGAGAGAATGTTATGACCGGTTATTATAAAAATGATAAGGCTACAGGTGAGATGATCGACAGCAAGGGATGGATGCATACTGGTGACCTTGGAGTAATAGATAAGGAAGGGAACATATTCATAAAAGGAAGAAGCAAAAGCATGATTCTGGGGCCTTCAGGTAAGAACATTTACCCTGAAGAAATTGAATCTGTAATAAACAATAAAGATTATGTTACCGAATCGCTTGTAATTTATGAGGACAATAAGCTTATCGGCCTTATTTTCCCTGATTATGAGATGGTAAAAAGGGACAACCTTTCTGATGAACAGCTTTTATCAATTCTCGATGAAACCAGGAAAGATGTAAATCAACGACTTCCTGATTTTATGGCTGTTACGAAATACAGAATACACCCCGAGGAGTTTGTAAAGACGCCTAAGAGGAGTATTAAGAGATTTTTATATACAAAAGAATAACCCCCCATGGGGGCTTAATCCAGTTATGATTTAAGCCCCCTTTTGTTGGCAGGGGGTGGTGTATTAAGAATGAAACTGATTTCGAATTTTTTGCTGTTATGAAACTATATGTCGTAATAGTAGCTGGCGGAAGCGGAAAAAGAATGGGTGCAGAGGTGCCAAAACAATTTCTTGAACTGGCGGGCCGGCCGGTGTTGATGCATACAATAGAACGGTTTAAAGCATTTGATGATGCAATTGAAATTATAACCGTCCTTCCGGAAAACCAGCTGCGGCACTGGATTGAAATACAGGAAAAATACTCATTCTCTATCCCTCATACTCTTGTTAAAGGAGGCTCCGCCAGGTTCTTCTCAGTAAAACACGGATTGGATTTTGTAAGCGCCCCCGGGTTGGTGGCTATTCATGACGGCGTAAGGCCATTTGTGAGTATAGACACTATTAAGAGATGCTTCGAAACAGCCGGGAAACTAGGTAATGCCGTACCTTCAATCTCTCCGACAGAGACCCTGAGAATAATAAACTCTAATGGGAACATTCCGCTTAACCGGCTGCAGGTCAGGTTGATTCAAACGCCACAGGTATTTAATGCAGAGCTTATTAAAAAAGCTTATTTACAGGAATATTCACCTGAGTTTACTGATGATGCAACCGTTCTTGAAAAGACCGGAGAAAAGATCAATCTGATTGAAGGCAACCGCGAAAATATTAAGATCACAAATCCGGAAGATCTTCTTATTTCAAATGCCCTGCTGCCAACAATTTCCTGAGAGATTCCCTGCCTCATAATTCCTCTGCGCTTTTGTCCTGACAGAGTTATTTCATATCTTGCGGTACATACATTAAAGACACATCTTATGAAAACAAGAGTTTTTGCATTTATTGCAGCTATGTTCATTTTAGCCGGCTGCACAGAAGTTCTCAGTTTACTTCAGACAGTAAGCCCTGTTCCTCTTACTGAAGGAGAAGTGGTAAGCGGATTGAAAGAGGCACTTATTACCGGTGCAAAAAATTCTGCCCAGAGGCTTGCAGCTGAGAATGGATATTATGGTGACGAAGCAGTAAAAATACTTTTACCTGAAGAGGCAAGAACAATTATTGATAATATATCCAAAATCCCGGGAGGTGATAAACTGGTACAGGATGTGGTTCTGAGAATAAACAGGGCTGCCGAAGATGCTGCCAGAGAGGTTGCCCCCATATTTGTAAACAGTGTAAGGCAAATGACAATTAAAGATGCATTTAATATCCTCAACGGGGAAGATAATGCTGCAACAGTATATCTTAAAGGAACAACATATACAGAGCTTTATTCGCTTTATAAGCCTAAGATACAGGCTTCTACAGAGAAAGAAATTGTCGGGAACATATCCACAAAAGACTCATGGAGTGCTCTTACCGGCAAATGGAATTCTATTGCCAATTCTGTTCCGGGAAAGATTGCAAACCTTAAGCCTGTTAATACGGACCTCGATGATTATCTTACCAATAAAGCTCTTGCAGGGATGTTTATGAAGGTTGAAGGAGAAGAATTGAAAATCAGAAAAGATGTTTCTGCAAGAGTAACGCCCATTCTTCAGAAAGTATTTGGGAGCCTCGACAATAAGACAAACTGATACAGAAGACAAAACAGATGTTTGAAAGAAGTGTTTTTAATTACCAGGGGCTTGAAGTAAGGGTTTCTGACCATGCGAATGAAGGGATACTTGAAATCCTTAACCATGCAGTACAGGGATCTGAAGGGGGGTTGAGGTTCTCATTACAGAATATTGCACCACGAATTGCCGCGTATAAAGATCAGATAAGATTTGTTTCTCTCTACAGGAAAAACCAGATAACAGGAACTGTTGGTTCATGTTACCGGATCTCAGGACAGGGCAGGCTCAGGTACCCGACTTCATACCTCAGGTACCTTGCATTCCAGGCAACATATCAGTCGGCTGTTAACTGGCGAAAACGGCAGGAGGATGTTATTAAACCGGAGAAAGACGACAGCTTTAAGCAAAAGACGCTCGAGATATTCAGCAAGCCCCATCTTCTGGAACTCCAAAATGTCTTTGAAGGCGATAAGCATATTATGTATGCTTTTGTTGAAAGCATGAATGAAAGATCAAAAAACCTTGTCCATCAGGCTGGTTATGAATATATAAGATCTTTTCTTACAGTAGCGTTCAGCCGGTTTTCTCCAAAAACTGACCCGAGGGTAGGAAAGCTCAAAGATGAAGAGAAGGCGAAGATGGAATCATTGCTGAAGGATCAATACCTCAATTATTCATTCTTTAGTACGGAGTATTCTTTTTTTGAAAACAGATATTATGTTTTAAAAGAGGGTGATGAGATCATAGCCGGGGTAAGTACTATTCCTTCCGTTTACAAAGTATATGATGTGCCTGGTATATGGGGCTGGGTAATGATGAGTGTATTGCCCAAAGTACCTTTTTTCCGCCGGCTGTTTCGTCCGGGAGAATTCCGTTATCTGGTCTTCGATGCTATATATTGCAGGGAGGGTTTTGAAGAATTGCTGGCTCCTCTTTTTGAAACAGCATGTGCAAAGGAGGGATTTAATACAGGATTGACCTGGCTTGACGACAGGAGTGATCTGTATGATAAAATACGGACAGGGGTAAGGATGGGTGCACTAAACAGGATGCTGAATGCAAAACCCGGACTGGTTTATGCCAGGTTTATCAGTCTTACGCCGGAGGAAAAGGAGTATTTTTATGATGCTCCGGCATACATTTCTGGATTCGACTTTTCCTGATAATGGAGTTATAACGGGTAAGCAGTTATCTTTCCAGAAAGCTTCCAAGGATAGAACCGGCTTCTTTGCCTCTGTTCCCACCCATTGGAGCTAGCGCCCTGATCAGTTTTCGTATCGGCATCGACTGCAGCCATACTTTGCCGCTTCCCCGGATAGTTGCCAGGAACAACCCTTCGCCTCCAAAAACCATCGATTTTAAGCTGCCTGCTGTCTCAATGTCGAAGTCGAGAGTTGGTTCAAAAGCAACAACACATCCTGTATCAATGCGCAATGTCTCGTTGTTCAACTGTCTTTCAATTACTGTCCCTCCGGCATGAATAAATGCTTTTCCGTCTCCCTCAAGCTTCTGCAGAATAAAACCCTCTCCGCCAAGCAGGCCGGAGCCAATCTTTTTATTAAGAGTGATTGATAGTTTTGTTCCCAGCGCGGCGCAGAGGAACCCATCTTTCTGTACGATAAGACTATTTTTTACCTGGTTAAGATCAACAGGAATAATTGTACCAGGATATGGCGCTGCAAAAGCAACTTTGCTTTTAGTGAAGCCCTGGTTTGTAAAATGAGTAATGAAAAGCGACTCTCCTGTTATCAGTCGTGAGCCCGCAGAGAGCAATTTCCCCATTATTCCCTGGTTTGGTGTGGACCCGTCGCCCATTCTTACTTCAAAGCTGATGCCCTGTTCCATGTACACCATTGTGCCTGCTTCGGCAATTACTGTTTCAGTAGGATCGAGCTCAATTTCTACAAACTGAATATCGTCTCCAAAAATTTTATAATCAATTTCATGTGAAACCATTTCTTTGTGTTTTATATAGTTTTATTGCCAGATAATGAATCTAAATTAGCACACTTATCTCAGTATTCAAAAGAAATAGTTGTAAAAATAAAAAAGCCCATCGGGTTGGAATACCGATGGGCTGTGGTGGGTTGTACTGGAGTCGAACCAGTGACCCCTACCCTGTCAAGGTAATGCTCTAAACCAACTGAGCTAACAACCCGTCTTTATTGTTTGT
>JFJP01037160.1_pt1 | contig 41462 bp, 34 predicted proteins | sample 431651 | NCBI WGS metagenome assembly JFJP01 (sample SAMN02602958, study PRJNA72255) | Microbial mat metagenome, whole genome shotgun sequencing project. | biome: fresh water; feature: sink hole; material: water; isolation source: purple microbial (photo- and chemosynthetic) mats found in...
GTTTCGCAACTCAATACCATCAAGAAAAATCTCGAAAAACAATTTTTAGAAATTTTAGCCCAAAACCAATGATCCGACTTCTATCCATCGAATGGCTTAAGCTTCGCCGATACAGAGCCTTTAATATTTTAATGCTCTTATATTATGTAGTGTTGATTGCTGTTTGTGCCAGTGTAATGGCTTTTTTGGCATATATCAAAAGCAAAGGGGTGCAGATTAAAGATTTATTTGATCCTACCACCATACCCTTTTACGATTTTCCGGATATCTGGCAGAATCTTACCTATCTGGCCACTTATCTGAATGTATTTCCTGCGTTTATGATTATTATTTCGATTACCAACGATGTGGCATTTAAAACCATGCGCCAGAATATAATCGATGGGTTAAACCGGATGGACTATTTTCTGTCTAAGTTCAGTTTTATTTTTGCTGTAAGCTTGTTTAGCACCCTGGTTATTTTTATCACCGGTCTAATATTGGGGTCTGTCTATTCTTACGATAAAAGTGTAGAGGCTATGTTTTCGTCTTCTTACTTTCTACTAGGTTTTTTGTTGAACAATCTCAGTTTTTTTACGTTTTCTTTTTTACTTGCTTTGCTCATCAAGCGTACAGGAATTGTGATTGTGCTTTTGGGGATTTACACTTTTTTTGCTGAACCGCTTACCGCAGTTATACTCGAAAATGTAAAAGAATTACCCCAATTTTGCCACGAAATGACCGCTTATTTCCCTATAAAAGCCCTCAATAACCTGGTCCCAAATCCATTTGGCCGATATTTGTTTATGGAAATTACCGATTTTATTTCGATCAAAAGTTTAAGCATTGCCTTTGGACAACTTAGTATTTATTTAACGCTAATTTGGCTATTGCTTAAAAAACGCGATGTTTAAAATCAGTAGTCCGTTTAAATAACCTGATTGTTCACTAAAAAATAAGCCAGTCACCCGAAATTCCGTTTTATTGCCTATTTTTACGGGGAAATGGAAAAAAATTGGATAATTAAGGAACCTGGCAACCCTGCAGATGTTGATCATCTTGTGGAAGTTTTGGGGATCGATCGTGTATTAGCTGTATTGCTTTCGCAAAGGGGGATACGTACGTTCGATGAGGCGAAAGCTTTTTTCCGACCCGAATTATCCGGGCTCCACGATCCGTTTTTAATGAAAGATATGGACAAAGCTGTCAGCCGGCTTTGTAAAGCCATTGACGGAAACGAAAAAATCCTGATCTATGGCGATTACGATGTTGATGGAACCACAGCCGTAGCGCTTGTTTATCTGTTTCTGAAAAGCATTTATTCGAATATCTCTTTTTATATTCCAAATCGTTACGACGAAGGATACGGAATTTCTATCAAAGGGATTGACCATGCCAAAAAAGAAGGCATAACGTTGGTAGTGGCTTTAGATTGCGGCATTAAAGCAATTGAAAAAATTCAGTATGCCCGCAAATGCAAAGTCGATTTTATTATCTGCGATCACCATTTTCCGAGCGATGAAATACCCGAAGCAGTCGCAGTATTGGATCCCAAGCGGCTTGATTGTTCATATCCTTATAAGCACCTTTCGGGATGCGGTGTCGGATATAAATTTATGCAGGCCCTGGCTATCTCCAAAGGCGTTCCCATGGAGGAACTGGAGCAATTGCTCGATTTAGTTGCTGTAAGTATAGCCTCTGATATTGTTCCTATTACCGGAGAAAACAGAATTTTAGCGCATTTCGGATTAAAAAAACTTAGTGAGAACCCTACCATGGGACTTCGGTCGGTTATTAAAACTGCCGGGATTGAAAATAAGGATATCACCATTGACGACATTGTTTTTAAAATTGGCCCACGCATAAATGCTGCCGGGCGTATTGAATCGGGAAACCGCGCGGTCGACCTTCTGATATCGCAGGATGCCGGTTTGGCAAGCTCCATGAGCGATATAATAAACGATTTTAACAACACTCGAAAAACATTTGATTCTACCATTACCTCAGAAGCGTTAAAAGCTCTGGCGAACGATCCGCTGGTAAAACAAAAACGTGCTACCGTTCTTTTTAACCCTAAGTGGCACAAGGGCGTGATAGGTATTGTAGCTTCGCGATTAGTCGAAAGCTATTACCGGCCTACCGTTATTCTAACTGAATCGAATGGCTTTGCAACAGGATCAGCCCGCTCTATTGACGGATTTGATTTATACCAGGCAGTGGATGCTTGCAGCGACTTGCTCGAAAATTTTGGAGGACATATGTTTGCCGCCGGGCTAACCATGAAACTCGAAAATGTTGAGCTCTTTAAAAAACGGTTTGAAGAGGTGGTAGCCCGAAATCTCACCGAAGATCAGCTAATTCCGCATATTGAAATTGATGCACAACTGGAACTAAGCGATATAAATCCGAAGTTTTACAGGATATTAAAACAATTTCAACCTTTCGGCCCCGAAAACATGGCGCCGGTTTTTTTAACCAAAAATGTTTCCGATAACGGATGCGGAAGAGCCGTTGGTTCATTAGGCGGCCATTTAAAACTCGAACTTATACAGGAAGCGGAGCCATTTCATACCTATCCGGCCATCGGATTTCAAATGGGACAACACTGGAATTATATTAAAACCGGAAGTCCTTTTGATATTTGTTATTCTATTGAAGAAAACGAATTTCGCGGAAACATTACCCTTCAGATACGTTTAAGGGATATTAAATAAATCCATCCTGTCATTCTGACACAATTCCTTTCTGGAACATAAATTGTTTGGACAAATTCTAAATAATAATAAAGCCTATGAAATTCGTAGCAAATTATTTAGATGAACCCGGTGCTGGAATTTATGACCAGAAAGATTCAGATTTACTCGATTCATATTCTAACACGGTTGTAAACGTGACCAAGAGAGTGAGTAGCTCTGTAGTCCAGGTAAAAGTTATTAAGAACAGGAAAAAAGGGGATAATACTGCGTCATCCCGGTCGCTAGAGGCAAATGGATCCGGTTTTTTAATATCAACGGATGGCTTGCTGGTTACCAATAATCATGTGGCAGGCGATTGTGAGAAAATATCCATTGTGTTGCAGGATGGACGAACTTTTCAACCCGTAATAATAGGTTTCGATCCATACACCGATATGGCGGTTTTGAAAATTGATGCCACTGGTTTAAAGGCACTGAGTTTCGGAAATTCGGACGCCTTGCAGGTAGGACAAATGGCTATTGCTGTGGGAAATCCCTTTGGTTTTAATTATTCGGTCACTGCTGGGGTAGTAAGCGCATTGGGTCGAACCCTTCGTTCCGAATCGGGAAGGATGATTGAGAATGTGATTCAGACCGATGCGGCTTTAAATCCGGGTAATTCCGGAGGGCCATTGGTGAACTCCAGGGGAGAAGTAATTGGCGTAAATACTGCCATTATTGCCATGGCGCAGGGTTTGTGTTTTGCGGTTTCGTCCAACCTTGCCCGTTATATTATCGGGAAAATTGTTCTGGAGGGTAAAGTGAAAAGGGCTTTTATCGGAATCGCTGGGCAAACCATCCATCTCTCGGAGCGAATTGTGTCGTATAATAAACTCGATACGGAAAGCGGTGTTTTTGTGGCTGAAAAGGACCGGTACGAAGGGGTATATAATTCCGAGATATTTAAGGGGGATATCATTGTTGGCCTCAATCAATCGTCGGTTCATTCGGTCGATGATCTTCACCGGTTGCTGAATGAAGATATGATTGGGAAAGTAATTGACCTGACTGTTCTTCGAAATAACTTAAAAACAATTATTAAAGTGATCGCAGGAGAATTGAAAGCGGCATAAAAGTCTCCGGGTAATTATTTTTAAGGATAATTTCACGGAGAGGCTGCTACTCTATAAGGCAGATTTTAAAAACTGTAAATAACCTGAAACCTTATATCGGAGCGGGTATTTCCATTAATCTGATAATTTCCGCTGCTCAGGGCTTGTTCGCGCGGATAGACTGATTGGGAATATTTTATCCAGAAATCAAGGCGATCGAGAAGTGCAAATTTTGTCATTACATAATATCGTTGACCTTGTTTATAGCAAACATAAGAGGTGAAAGCATATAGCACATCGTTTTCGAATGTATATATCCGCGCATCATAATCTTCGGCATCAAAAACGGCGTAACGCAGATAAACTGAAAGCGGCCATTGTTGCGCAGTAAAGCGAATATCCTGATAAGCCATATAGCCATTTAAAGCGGAGGTATTTTCGGTTTTAACAAAGTTAGTTTCTACCCGTGTTTGAAGCAGGAATTGGTTGTTTACTGCATATCGCAAATGAACACGAAACCGGTTTGCACTGGTATTTGCCAGTGTGTTAAAGATTCCGTCAGTACTTAGCTGATTTTTTTGCTTCTGCTTAAACCGGACCTGAAAATATCCCGAAAATGGATTTCCGCTAGCGTAATCAGCCTGCACCAGGAAGTCCCTGCCGGATGATGGCGCATCAACCCCATCTTTTAACCACGGAAAATGGTAGAAATCTGCATAGGTAGAGAATGTCCAGTGTTTTATCAACACTAATTTAAATCCGGCATAAATTCCTTCTTCGTTTTGTACCCTGCTGTTTTCTCCAAAAGCATTTCCATAAAAGGAATGATATGCTTTGGAATAATACCGGTGCACTCCCAAAAACTGAAGTCTGCCGCTGAGGTTGGTCGTTATTCCGTTTATCAGGGCAGCATTGCCATTGATGTCCATCGCTTCTTCACCAAAGAGCAGGGCATTTCCCCATAGGATTTTGTAATCAATTCCCAAATTACTATGCTGATTGCCATTAAAATAAAACTGGTTGTAATTACTGGGCGTGGGCACTATGGCTGCATCAAACTGCGAATGGACAAACGAAATACCTGTTTTTATTCTTGGGGTGTTATAGGCTAAACGCACCCCTCCGGTAAATTCCCCAAGCACTTTTTCGTCGGCAATTTCGCTTGCAATAGAATGATATCCTGTATTTTGTAAGGACGAAACCTGAACGACATTGCCGGATGAATCTGTTTCCGTGATATTTGCATCGCGTTTTTTATACGAAAGAAAAAATGTAAGTTCTAGCGGAGAGAAGACGACAGTAGATGCCAATCCCTGAAAATAGCGGTTTTCATCGGTAGAAGAACTGGGGCGGATACTGGTTTCTTTCTGAATTGTGTTTACCGTTTGTGATGATTTTCCCATGGCAAACCCGGGTCCCATTAATAATCCTTGCCCAAAGCCCACGGTGTAATGTCCTATGCAGATATTTTTAAAGCGGCTTATATTATTCAAAGCGAGATAACCCGAATAGAAATCCGGTCCGGCTTTATTGCTCCCTTTAAAAAAAGCTTCACCGGCATCTTTTTCTAACGTAATACCGGCTGTAAGTTTATTTTCCACTTGAAATTTGTACCGCAAATTAGTTTTCCAGGGGTTTCCTTCAAATTTGTCTTCCTGGTAACCAACCTGATTTTCAATTACCCTTCCGGTTCGGAGCAGGAGTGTTTGTTTTACTCTTTTAACTTTATTACGATTGTCGGTAATTATGTTTTCGAAAGCTAAAAATGGTTTTAAACTGGAGGCAAGCGTGGTGTCGAAACCAGGAATCAGGGCCAGTTCATAAATAGTTACTAACGGTTTATGCAGATAAACATAATTAAATAAACTATTTGCCTGAAATTCTGTCAGCCAGAATAGTCGGGAGAATTCTTCCCTTTGCGAGTTATTAATATCAATGGGTGACTCCCAGAGTTCAAACAACGCATCGGCCAGTTCATTAAAATCAGTTTCTTCCTCATTCTTTTCGGCGAGGTCCGAAATTAGGTCGTAGTAATAATCGAATTCCGCTGGCTTGTTGGTTTCAGTTTGCGCATATGCAAAAGCTGGTAATAATAGAAAAGAGATTACGATTAGTTTTTTCATCCCCCTTTCGATAAATTGACTGAAAATGACGCTTGTGGCGTAAATCCTAATATATAGTGATGGCTGAAAGCCAGGTCAAATGCAAATTTGCGGGAATGGTAGCCTAACCCAAAAGTATATTCCATGTAATCCGATCCCAACCCCATTCTGATATCGAAATTTTTAAAGGCGTTTACTTCCAATCCGGCTTTATATACCGGGTTATTTTCCAAATCCTTTTCTGTTTCAAAAAGCAGTGTGGCAATATTTAAGAGTTTATAGCCAATACCTGCCCTGTATATAGTTGGGATATATTCTTCGGGTAAGGCATTTGCTTTCGCACGGTTTGGGTTAAACACATGAACGCCAATAAATAAATCTTGGATAGGATTATAGAGAATGCCCAATTCAACTGATAAAGCGTTATTCGATCCGTTTCCGATGGCTATAAACGATTGGTGATAATTAAGTTGAACGCCTACCGATAAGGTTTTGTGTAGTTTTCGGGCAAAAGCCAGCCCAATTTTTGTTTCGTGGTATTTCGAATATCCAAAATAGCGATAATTCAGTCCTATAGTCCCAGGTTTTAGGGGAAATCCAAACGTACCAGCCTGCAATCCATACTCTTTTACCAGAAATTTATTTTCGTAATAGAATCCAACAGTTGGAGTGTTGAGCCAGGCTAATCCGGCCTGATTGTTAAAACCACTCCACACATCAAAGAGGCTTACGGAAGCATTGGCTAGGGACGACGATCGGCCACCGGCCGGAAAATTAATATTTCCGGCAAGTAACGCCGAACAAATAGTTATTTCAAAGAAAAAGGCGAACAGATACCTCATAGCAGGTAATTAGTTCACCTTGTACTCGTACTTTACCTTTGCCAATTCTTCGTTTGCCTGAACTATCTTCTTCTCCAACGATGCCTTAAAGGCAATAACTTTCTCCATCACTTCAGGTTCACCTGTGGCAATAATTTGGGCTGCCAGTATTCCGGCATTTCTTGCCCCATCCAGTGCAACGGTTGCAACGGGTATACCGGGAGGCATTTGAAGGATCGAAAGAATTGAATCCCAGCCATCAAGCGAAATTGAAGCTTTTATGGGTACGCCAATTACCGGAAGCGGGGTAAGGGCAGCAATTACACCGGGTAAATGAGCAGCGCCACCAGCGCCGCCAATGATAACTTTTATACCGCGTTCCCTGGCTTTTCGGGCAAAATCAAGAACCCTGTCGGGAGTGCGATGAGCAGAAAGTGCATTAATTTCAAAAGGAATTTTAAACTCATTCAGCACAGCCGCCGCTTCTTGCATGATTGGAAGATCGGATGTACTTCCCATGATAATACTTACTTTTGGATTCATAATGCTTATATTTGCGTTTTATTTTTTCGAAAAATAAAATTAACTTAATATTTGATAATTTCGCAGCCTCTAAATTGAAAGTTGAATTATAATGAAAAAAATAAAAGTTCTCGACAAAGAGTTTAAGCTGGCTGTTGCCAATAAGAATATCTGCAGTGCCATTGAAAACCTTGCTGTGGAGATAAACAACGATTATGCCGACAAGGACGTGCTATTTGTAAGTATACTCAATGGTTCGTTTATGTTCACAGCCGAGCTGATGAAAAGAATTACCCTGAAAAGCCGCATTACTTTTATTAAGGTGAAATCTTATTCGGGCGATGCTTCAACAGGGAAAGTGATGGAATTGATTGGTCTGACTGAAAATATCACAGGTCAGCATGTAATAATTCTCGAAGATATTGTAGATACCGGAACTACACTTTCGCAGTTGTATTCGGATTTTAAAGCGTTGAAGCCAGCATCGTTAAAAATTGCTACTATGCTATTTAAACCCCAGGCGTATCAGAAGAATTTGAAAATCGATTACGTTGGGCTCGAAATGGCTAATGAGTTTTTGGTAGGTTTTGGATTGGATTATAACGGTTATGGCCGTAATTTAGGTGATATTTATAAGGCAGTTTGATAAGAAGTAAATAGTCGTAAGTCGTTAGTAATAAGTAAAAAAAGAATTTTAAAAAACGGACTTAATAAATCTAGTATATATGGAAAATTTAAAAATCAACATTGATAAAATATCCGGATTTGTTTCGAAAGAAGCAGTGAGTGGATATGGAAATGAAGCAGCAAAGCATATTTCGGCCCTGAAAAATAAAACCGGAAAAGGAAACGATTTCCTTGGTTGGGTAAATTTACCATCGTCAATTACTTCTGCAAATCTCGATGCTGTTGAAAAGGCAGCACATATTTACAAAGGGAAAGTAGATGTGGTTGTAGTAGTTGGAATTGGAGGTTCGTATCTAGGCGCTAAATCGGTTATTGAAGCATTGTCGCATAATTTTGCCCTTTTGAAAGGCGATACTACATTTCCGCAAATTGTATTTGCTGGTCAAAACATTGGCGAAGATTACCTGTACGAACTTATTGAGGTACTCGACAAAAAATCGTATGGTATTGTGGTAATTTCCAAATCGGGTACTACCACCGAGCCTGCATTGGCATTCCGTATTCTTAAAAATCACCTCGAAAGCAAAGTTGGGAAAGCGAAGGCAAAAGACCTGACTATTGCCATAACCGACGAAAAACGTGGTGCCCTGCGCACGTTAGCAACACAAGAAGGTTATGCAACTTTTGTAATTCCCGACGATGTTGGTGGCCGTTATTCCGTTCTTACCCCGGTTGGTTTAATTCCAATTGCTGCCGCAGGTTTCAATATTAAAGAGCTTGTAAAAGGTGCGGTAGACATGGAAAAAATTTGTACCACCGAAACATCCTTAGAGAAAAACCCGGCCGTTGCTTATGCTGCCGCTCGTAATGCTTTATACAAAGCGGGTAAGACTGTTGAAATTCTTGCCAGCTACAATCCCAAACTGATATATGTTTCGGAGTGGTGGAAACAGCTTTATGGCGAAAGTGAAGGGAAAGAAAATAAAGGCATTTTCCCGGCCAGTGTTACATTTACTGCCGATCTTCACTCAATGGGTCAATATATTCAGGAAGGACTTCGCATTATTTTCGAAACGGTTATTTCAATTAAGAATCCTGATAAGAAAGTATTGGTTCCAACTGATCCTGAAAACCTCGACACGTTGAATTTCCTTGCCGGAAAGCGGGTGGATGAAGTGAATCGTATGGCCGAACTGGGAACTATGTTAGCGCACGTTGATGGTGGTGTTCCAAACATTCGCATCGAAATTCCTCAGTTGAACGAATACTATTTGGGGCAATTATTATATTTCTTCGAAATTGCCTGCGGAATCAGCGGTTATATGCTGGGTGTAAATCCATTCGACCAACCAGGTGTAGAGGCATATAAGAAAAATATGTTTGCCCTGCTAGAAAAACCAGGTTTTGAAGAAGAAACCAAAAAGATTAAAGCCAGATTATAATATCCGGCCCTATATAGATATAATGGCGCAGTATTGACTACGCCATTATATCTTTTGATTATCAAAATGAAATGCTGAGCGTATCCACGATACGATCGCGGATCGGGATCTTTATTACACTCTTTATTTTCCACATTTTTTTAATTTTTAGAAGTATTTTGATTACCTGAGAAGGATAAATTCTAACCCGTTGAAAAATCTTCTAAATTCACCCAAGCGTAAAGGTTATTTTCTTGCTGCTCTTTCGGCGGTGGCGGTTTCGAATGTTTATATCTTCAGCAAGGCGGCGCTGCGTGAGACTGATCTTATTACTTTCGGGTTCTTCTGGTTTCTCATGGCGTTTTCGTTTAATTTTATTTACACAGTAGCTACTCAAAAGTTAAAACTCTACTTGACCTTTACCGCAAAAGAATTAATTGTGCTGGGGGCAATTGGTGTATTCGAGATGTCGGCAGCCTACCTGTTTTTTCGGGGAGTAAATGTAATTGAAAATCCAACCATCGTCTCATTTCTGGATAATTGCACGCCTCTTTTTGTAACTGTTTTGGGAGTAATTGTATTGCGCGATAAGTTTACCCGGTTTGAGATTTTTGGGATGGTTTTAGCGATTGTCGGCGCCTTTCTGGTAAGCTATTCCGGAACGTTTACATTAAGGGGATTATTTATTTATGGATCTCAGTATGCTGTAATGGCCGCTATTTTGGCATCTATTGGTATTACACTTGCAAAAAGACAAATTAAAGCCTACGATCCTGCAATTTTATCGCTGAACCGAACCATATTTCTTGTTTCGCTGTTTCTGATCCTAATGCTTACGCTCCACAAATCATTTTCTATTTCGTTGAGGTCGTTTACATTTGTCAGCATCGGGTCGTTTGCAGGGCCTTTCTTGGCTGCTGTGCTTCAATACAATGCCTTTAAATATATTGAGGCTTCCAAAGCCATGATTATACAAAGCACCCGTAGTTTCTTTGTTCTAATGGCTTCATTGTTGTTTTTTGGGTTGTTTCCGCTTGCACACCAACTTGTAGGGGGAATAATTTCCATAACCGGGGTAATGATTATTGCCTTAGGAAGTACCTGGCTAAATTCTTGGAAGAGGAATAAATAATTGTAACCTTTCAGTCCAAGTTTAAGTTATTCGTAACGATCAGTTCATGCGTGTTTATAACGGGTACTCTTTTAGTATAAATTTCCAATTTTAATTCCTTTCTTTCCCATAATTCTCCGAATTAATTACATTTACATATCCCGGAATTTTTCGGGAAGTTGTTCTGACATATTACTACTAATCTAACCACTTCACATGAAAAATAAGTACAATGTAATTGGATATTCGTTTATAGTTGCCTTAGGCGGATTTCTCTTTGGTTTAGACACTGCCGTTATTTCGGGGGCAGAAAAATCAATCCAGCAGATATTTCAATTAACCGATTGGTGGCATGGTTTTACCGTTGCCATTGCATTAATTGGAACGGTTGTGGGAGCGCTAATTGCGGGATGGCCCTCCGAAAAGTATGGCCGAAAAAAGGTGTTAATCGCAATTGCGGTTCTTTATGGATTTTCGGCGTTGGGATGCGCGTTGGCGCCTAATTGGACGATTCTTGTTATAGCAAGGTTTCTGGGCGGTATTGGCATTGGAGCTTCCTCTGTTATTGGCCCCATGTATATTGCCGAAATTGCCCCGGCGAAAATGCGCGGCCGATTGGTAGCTCTTTTCCAATTTAACGTGGTAACGGGTATTTTGATCGCTTTTCTGTCGAATTATTTACTGGCCGGAGTGGGCGATAACTCATGGCGCTGGATGCTGGGTATCGTAGCCATACCATCGTTTGCATTTTTTGGGTTATTGTTTATAATTCCCGATAGTCCTCGCTGGCTGGTAAAATACAAGCGTACTGACGATGCCCGTAAGGTGCTGGTGCGTTGCGGACGCACCGAAGTGGAAAGCGAACTCGCCGAAATTGAAGAATCGTTGCATCTGCATTCTGTTTCTCCTGCCGAAAAACTTTTTAGTGCAAAATACTCCAAACCCATACTATATGCGGTTCTTCTGGCAGCTTTCAATCAACTGTCGGGTATAAATGCCATTATGTATTATGCTCCCCGAATTTTCGAAATGACCGGCTTAGCTGCCAACGCATCGTTATTGCAAAGCGTTATGATTGGTGCTACTAACCTTATTTTTACCATTCTGGCAATGTTTATCATCGATAAATTTGGGAGGAGGACATTGCTCATTATCGGATCATTTGGTATGGTGGTGTTTTTAGGATTGGTAGCCCGCGCCTTTTATCTCCAGAGTTTTGACAGTTCTTCGGTAATGTGGTATTTGGTAGGATATATTGCATTTTTTGCTTTTTCGCAGGGGGCCGTTATTTGGGTATTTATTTCCGAAATATTCCCCAATACCGTTCGTTCGAAAGGACAAACGCTGGGTAGTTTTACCCATTGGCTCGGAGCCGCTACAATTTCGTGGACCTTCCCGGTTGCAGCAAATAGTCCGTTAATTGGCGGAGGAAATGCCTTTATGTTCTTTAGTGTAATGATGTTGCTTCACCTAATTTTTGCCTGGAAAGTAATTCCCGAAACCAAAGGCAAATCGCTCGAAGAAATACAAAAAAGCCTGGGGATAAATTAGGCTGGATCAATCTGATAAAAAGCCCTTTCTATTTCCCGACCTTCAACTGAAGGTTTTGGAATGGAAAGGGTAATTAAAATTATATTTGTAATCCGATTGCATGAAATCAAAATCCAGAACGAAAACATCTTGCTGTCAGTTACTTTTTTAAATAGAATATTACCAATAAATCCCTGACTTTAAAAAACAACCAACGTTTTAATTCAGAAATAAATATTATAAAACCAATAAATAAATTGAAAAGATGAAAATGAAAAGCATGTTTTTATTCGTTTGCACTTTTATTTGTGCTTTAGGTTATGGACAAAAAAATACTCTGGATTTACCCATTACTTTAAAAGATGGTTATGGTCCCTTTAAAGCGGCATTGGGTGGGATTTCACCTAATGCGGAAGATGAAAATAATCCATGGAAAAAGACCTATCTTAAGGTTTCGGGGATACCAAACAACTGGACTGAAGCTAAAAATGGAGTAATAGTAATTAATATATACCAAATGGTTTACCAGAACTATCTGATTGGTAACATTTCTAAGGAGTGGTATGAATCAATACAGCAATCGTGGAATTGGACTCCAGATACTTTAGATTTATCTAAAGAGCCTATGAAAAGCGATATTGCTTTTGCTATTGGAAAAGATGAATCCGGGATAACAAAAATGGTTGTAGATGCAAATAACAACCTTAATTTTAGCGACGATGTTGTATTTACTCCGTCTGAAATTGATTATAATGAAAATTTCAACATAGATTCGTTAAGTTTAAAGAATGCCATCACTGTATCCTACGAGCGTTTGTCTGGAAATAAAATCATACAGGAAAAAACCCCGTTACTCATTGTTCACATGAATAAGTACAGCATGTATATGTGTAACTTTCCGCAATATGCAACCGCTCAACTCGAAGGAGCTGAAATTGCAATTAGTTCCGATAATTTTACTAATCCATCCTATAAATCATCCAATGTTGTCCTGATTGACGAGAGCATAAGCAACGGAATGAAAGCAAATCCTGAAAAAATAGTATCAATGGATGAATATATTATTATCAAGGGCAGTGTTTATAAGAATAAGGGAGTTAATAGGAATAGGAACTCTTTAGTATTGGAAAAAACAATTTTGTTACAAGATCAACTATATTCAACACAAGTCGGATTTAAAACTTTTCCTTTTGAAGGACTTGACGTTAAGACGAAGTCCCCCATTTCATTAAATGATTATAAGGGAAGATATCTGTTGATTGACTTTTGGGCTGTTTGGTGCGGTCCATGTATTCAGGAGCTACCAAACCTCAAGGAGTTATACGACAAAATTGATAAAACTAAAATCGATATTGTTAGCATTGTTGGAGATAGTCAGTCAGATGCATTGGAAAAAATGATAGAACAACATTCAATTACCTGGCCTCAGATCCTTTCGGACGAAACAAAAACCATTATCAATAAATATGGAGTTCGAGGCTACCCATCAACTTTACTTATTAACCCGGATGGTGTTATTATAGCAAAAGACCTGATAGGTAAGGATTTGGAGAACAAAATTAATGAATTATTATACAATAAATAAGTATCAGCAGAGAGAATGAAATTGGGTTATAATGTTTTACCGGTAAATGCGCGGATAATCACCTATTTAATTATGCAAAATAATATCGACATTAAGTGGCTTAATTGTTTCAACAATCATTTCCAAATTCTTAAAACACGAATTCGATGAAAAATTTACTACTCATTCTTTTTCTAACCTTTCCATTTGTTGCAAAATCGCAGGTGTGGGTCAATAAAGGGGCTGTTTGGCATTATCAATGGTCAGGAGTAAGCTTTGGAGGCTTTCATAAAATCGAATATGAAAAAGACACAATGATTGCCGGAAAATTGTGCAACAAGTTAACGCCATTAGACTATCGGTTCACCACCAATGAGAAGCACGAAATTGTCCCTTTGGGCAATTTTAAGATGAAAAGCCAATATACCTATGTAAATGGCGACACGGTGTTTTATTTGGTAAACAATAAGTTTTATGTCTTGTACAATTTTGGAGCTAAACCGGGGGATACATGGAATATTGGAGTCGACACCAATGCTTATAAATGCTCAAAATCGTTTGTGAAAGTGGATAGCATTGGGACGATAAACATAAATTCTAAAGCCTACCGTTGGATTTCGTTAAGTACTTTACCTAATTCCAGCATGGGGTTGCGAGGTAAAATTATCGAACGATATGGAGCGGCAGAGGATTATCTTTTCCCAACGGAACGAAATTGCAACACAAACATGGTGGTCGACTTTACTGCTTATACGTTTAGCTGTTTTCAGGACGAAAACTTCCCGTTATATAATGTTTTGAACAAAGATTGCGAGTACTTATTAAAATTAGGCGTTGAGGAAAAGAAGGCGGTTGTTGAGGTTTATCCAATACCTACCAGGGACATTCTTCATTTTCGGAATTTTGGAGATAATATTTGGGATATTAGAATCTACACCATCTCGGGCTGGGAGGTTTATGCTCAAAAAACGAAACTTACCGAACTAGATCTATCTGATTCTAAGGATGGAGTTTATTTTTTAAAAGCCGCAGATAGCGCAGGAAATGTGATATTAAAAAAGGTGATCAAAATTAAATAGGCTAAGAAACTGTTTAAATTTAAATTGAACCCACTTCGGGGTTCCAAATTTCTCGTTTAGTTTGCCTCCGGTTTTACCGGAGGTTATTCACATTAAAGTCCTTTGGACTTTTATTTGCTGAAAACACTGAAAGGGTTAAATTTTAATAACCTTAGGTGTCAACCTACTGAAAATGAAACATATTGCAGCAATCCTGAAGGGGTTAATTTTTCAAATACACTGGATAAATAAATTTAAACAGTTTCTAAGTATTAAATTGCTTTTGCACAGCATAAAATGTCGTATGTGTTTTTATATCTTTGAAAATACCAAATCATTCGCTTACTGCTAATTCCAATATCATGAAAACCTCTATTTTTGCCAAAACAGTCCTTTTCATTTTTTTCACTTTAGTAAGTTTAAAAAATTACGGGCAGGAAAACATGCTCTGTCAGGGCAATTACTGGAGCGAGGACGATGCCAATAAAATGATGAAAACGTTTGCTTCCCAATGGAATGATCGCACCTCCTGGGAAAAGCATGCCGACATTATTAAACAAGGAATTATTGAAGGCATGCAGCTCTCAAAAATGCCCAGGGAGGATGGGGATTTTAATGCGATTATCCGAAACACAAGGGTAATGGATGGGTACTTGGTCGAGAATATTGCGATTGAAAGTTTTCCGGGATTTTATATTTCTGGAAATCTTTATAGACCTATAGCTGACGAAAAGAAATATGCCGGCATTTTGCTGCCTCATGGCCATGGTCCCGATGGACGTTTTGGGAACGATATTCAAACTTTGGGAGCTGTTTTTGCCCGGATGGGAGCCGTTGTTTTTGCTTACGATATGGTAGGTTATGGCGAATCGCAACAGGTAGCCCACAAAATTCCAATCGCCCTGCTGCTTTAAACATGGAACAGCAAACGGGTACTCGAATATTTGCTTTCGCGCCCCGACGTGGATAGTAATCGAATTGGTATGACCGGAGTTTCCGGGGGAGGAACCCAAACGTTTATGTTAACTGCCATTGACGACCGCATAAGGGTTTCTGTACCTGTCGTGCAGGTGTCGGCCCATTTTTTTGGTGGTTGTGTTTGCGAAAGTGGTATGCCGGTTCATAAATCGCAAAATCACCAAACAAATAATGTTGAAATTGCAGCGCTTTGCGCACCCCGCCCAATGTTGATGTTATCGGACGGGGCCGATTGGACCCACAATACTCCACGTATTGAGTATCCTTATATTCAAAAGGTTTATACCTTATACGATGCCGAACATAAGATAGAGAACGTTCATTTTCCAGCCGAGAAACACGACTATGGATATTCAAAACGAACAGCAGCTTATGTCTTTCTTTCCCGTCATTTAAAGCTCAATCTCGATAAAATTCCTTACAAGGAAGGCTTTAAAGAGGACTTTGTAACACTATTGCCTAAAGATCAACTCTGTGTTTTTACAAATGAAAACCCAATTCCAGCCAATGCATTGGTGGGAGATAAGGCTATTATGGATTATTTGAAAATCCATTAATCTTATGGAGCTTAAATCCATTGAGTTGGGTTAATTCCTGCAGTGAAAACACCAGGAAAAATCCACCCCCACCTGCCCCCAGAAGCTTAATACAAGTTTGTGGATTGTTGTTCACTTCTTCCCAGGTTTCAATAAGAATATCAGGAATCATTTTTCGGAATAGAGAATACTGCATTATAGATAGCTTTTTTAAGGAATTCCAGTTTAACGGATTAGACTTTGAGAGATCATCAATAATAGAGCTTAATTGCGGAAGGTAATCTTTCTCCACTGTTTTTTTTACACTAGTAATTTCTATTTGTTGAAGAAAATATTCGATAAAGCTTTCTGAAGACCGGGGAATTCCTGAATTGAGCAAATAAAGACGGATATTATCGGGAATGGCTATTTTATCATCAGGGAAGAACGATATTTCCCCGTTCTGAATCATCAATGGTTTCGCATCATGAATAGCCAAGGGGTCGATGCCCGAGCTTTTGCCGTGAAAGAACGATTCCATTTGGCTATACAAGTTTTTAAGCTCCAAAAGGTCGTCAACATCTTTCTTTTTAAATGCTTTGAAAATCGCCACACAAACATTGCCAGAACTTCCAATGCCAAATCCATGAGGAATATCCGATTCGAGATACAGTCCATTTGAAATGGCTTCCCCGAGCGATTGTAAATCTAGATAATTTTCAAACAGCGGTTTATTTTCAGCCAGATAATTAAAAAAAAGCTGAAGAAAACGATTTGAGGCAATAGAATCAGTCGAACTGGGTTCGGAAGGAAATTTTAGCATGGAAGAAAAATCCCAAAGAGGAATAGTCAAAGCGGGTGCTCCTAACAAAATGGTGTACTCTCCAAAAACCAACAGTTTGGCAGGTATTTTTTCGAAGCGCCCCATTTACTCGAATTATGCAATATCCAGTTTAACCGGACCTTTTCCTATCCGGTCGTGAATCCACTGTTTATGTTCACAGTGTTGCAACAACTCATCGTTAATAAAATTTTGGACTTCTTCGCGAACACTTTCAGGGTAAAGAAGATGAATATTTGGTCCGGCATCAAGGGTAAAGCACATTGGTAGTTTATGCTCTGCCCGGAATCGTTGAACTTTTTCGATTATGGCAAGTGTATTCGGTTTTAACAAGATATAATTCGATTCGGATAACATCATAAGGGCATGCAGGCTAACTGCTTCGCTCTCGGTAATAAGAATAAACTGTTCCATATCGCCGGTTTGCAATGCAGTTATTAGTTCCTGCAACTTACTTTCGGCCAGTTGATAGCGAATACGTGCATATGCATGGTGTTCCATTAAGGCATGTCCATCGCTGCTCGACACTTGTTTTTTTTCAGACGATACTAATAATATTGAATCCTGTATATCTTGAAATACCGGGTGAATATGATGATTGATGTCTACAGCATAAACATCGGAACTTTCGGGCAATGTACTGTTTTGTCCCCAAATTGAAAAGCCTCCATAGATAGAACGACATGCACTTCCGGAACCAATACGGGCTAGGTAGGAGGCTTTTTGGCGGAAATCCAGGAATCCGGAAATTTGTCCAAAGAGAAGCTCTTCGATGCTGCAAATGCAAAGTGCCAGAGAACCAAATCCTGATGCCGATGAGGCGATACCTGCAGAATGGGGGAAATTGTTTTTCGATTCAATATTTATTCTCAAATGGCGCAAAAAAGGCATTTGAGGCTGTATGCGCAAAAGAAACCGGTTTACACGACTTTCAAAAGATTCGTTGCGCTGTTGTCCAAATTCAAAAATGACCTCGATATTATTAATACTTTCATCGAACTCAAATGTTACAATGGTTTCTGTAAAAGCATTTTGTAAGGTTATGCTGATGGATGCATTATTTGGGAGCTGGTCTCCGTGTTTCCCCCAATATTTTATAAGTGCGATATTCGATGGGCATCTCCATGCTACTTTTCCACTATTTTTTACTGATTCGGGCATAGGAATTTATTGTAAATAGATTCGAGAAAAAATCGATAATTGCGTGTAAGGTAGTTAGATATCACTTTTTTTATTTCAAAGCTAATTCCTCAAATTTAATCAAAGTATCGAATCCTTTTACACGAAAGTAATTTTTTACAGTATCTTCATTTAGTAAGGAAACGGCCATAAAAAAATCTCCGCCCCAAGCCCCTAAGGACTTAATAGCTCCTGAAAAATCAGAGAAGAATTGTGCCTTTAGGGGGGGAGTTTTCAAGATCTTGCTTATTAAATTTTCGTGCAGCTCCATTACTTGAATTAATTCTTCGGGAGATTTTGCTTCCAGAAACTTGTCTGTTAGGCGGGTAGCTTCTAAAATATCAATGGAAACCGGGGTGTAATTTGTTTTAAACGCTTTTACGCTTGAATCGCTAATTTGCTTTTTTCCGGAATATATAAAGAAGATGTTCTTATGAAAAGACGGAAAAAAGTTTACAGGAATCCATGTTGCAATGGAGTTATTTAAGCTAAACAAAATAGCCGATTGGGCGTTAGCACATGCAATATCATACCCTGAACCGGAAGACACCTCGTAATGTAGTTTTAAAGGATCGACTTGTGCCCATAAGGCTAAATTGGCAATAAAGGTAGAACTACTACCTAATCCCCAGTTTTGGCTATAAGTAAGATTTGTTTTTACCAGAAAGCTTTTGGTGTTTTTTAAAAAGGATAAATTGAGCTTTTGGGCTGCAAGAAAACACTTTTGAAGGTAGGTGGCTTTGTCGGAATCTGTGTAAGTTAAAACCCTTAAATCTGAAAGTGCCAGTTCGACTTCAAACCAAGGTTCGTTTAATATTGTAGCTTTCCAGGTAATTGTATTTTGAGCATTATCTGCATAAATCTCCATGCTTTGTCCATATCGAACAGGTATTGCCAATGCTTTTGCTCCGAAAAGGATCAAGTATTCGCTTGTTAGAAGCAACTTTCCATTTGAATAGTAGGAATGGAGTGGGGGAGATTCAGTCATTCAGTGCTACGCTTATTTACAATTTCAATAATGTTTGGTCGAAAGTTGTTTAACGCCACTTTTTATAGAGGAAATTCTATTCTATCCGTGGAATTACGTTTCAATATTCAATTCGTTTTTCAGAAAGTTCCGCACAGCGGAATGGGATACGGCATTCCCTTTAAAATATTCGGTTGCTTGTGCTTTTTGAGACGCCGTCAAATTAAACTGACTGAGAATATTGGGAAGGTGCATTTTCATGTGCCCCTGCTGAATTCCTTTTGTGACGAGTGCTTTAATGGCAGCAAAATTATTAGCTAACCCGGCTGCTGCAATAATCATCATCAACTCATTGGCGGTGGGGTTCCCAAGAATTTGCATTGCGCGTTTTGCTAAAGGATGAAGTGCCGTTAATCCTCCTACAGTACCAATTGAAAGGGGAATTTGCAGACTGAATGTAAAGATGCCTTCCTTGATTTCGACACTCGAAAGGCTCCTGTACGTTCCGTCTGATGAAGCAAATGCATGAGCTCCTGCTTCTACTGCCCGAAAATCGTTCCCGGTCGCTAATACAACAGCATCAATCCCATTCATTATCCCTTTGTTGTGGGTAGTGGCTCTATAAGGATCTATAGTGGCAATTTCAACAGCTTTTTGAAACTTGTGCACAAAGGTCGCAGCCTGTGTTACTCCGTCCACTTTATCGAGCTGCTCTACCGGACAACTCACCTGACATTCGGCAATACATTCCGGAGTGTAGTTTGAGAGAATGGACATTATTACCTCCAGGCAATCCGACTTTTCGGGGATTTTTTGGTCTACGTAACTTCGAAGTGTTAAGGCGGCAGATTCAAGGGTTGTATTAATAAAATTTGCGCCCATCGAATCGACAGTATTAAAGTCGAACGACAGCCGGTAATAATTTGCCATCTTTTTGGTGTAATCTTCCAATGCAATGCTGACAATACCCCCACCGCGTTTCTGCATATTAGCTGTGATAGGAGATGTGCCGGCTAATATCTGTTGTTTTATTGCTTCAAAGTTTTCTAAAAGAATTACCTTGTCTGCCGTCCATAAAAAGTGAACATGCCCTTTTTTTAGCGATGAAACAACCTTTGCTCTAAATCCACCCCTGGTTGACCAAAACTTAGCTGACGAAGAAGCTGCAGCAACCACCGAACTTTCTTCGACTACCATTGGGATGTGATAAATCTTTTGATTTATTATAAAGTTGGGGGCAATTCCAAAGGGTAAATAATAATTTGTAAGCGTGTTCTCACTAAAGCTGTCGAACAGCGATTGATTGTCGATATGCTGAAACGATGCAGCTTCTTCTGTAAAAGAAGGATCGGATAATACTTCGGCTATGGTTCGGATTTTCTCTTCTTTTGAAAGCTTAGAAAATCCTTCCAAAAAAACGGGAGTCTTCATTTACTTTCTGACATTTAGGTATGCATACGCCATTTCCAGGCCTTTTATCTGGTTTTGGACATATTGCTGCAATTGTGCATAATCTTCTTTGGCATATTTCAGAAAGGAGGAAGCTTGACCATATATGGCCGGTATTGATGATTTTTTAATAAAATAATATCCATCCAGAAAGCTTTTTATCCCTCCCGAGATAATAATTTCCTTACACAAGATATCTTTATTTTGGCGTACAATGGCATTTACCTCATCGAGCATATCTCCGGCCAAAACTCCTACCAAGGCAAGTGGTTCAAACAAATCTTCCGGCGCATTGGGTCGTCGCAGAAGTTCAACTTTAGCAAAGTTTGTCCCTCCAAAAGCTGCAAATTCAATGGCGGCAAGCGGTAGTTTCATCAATGCTAATAAACTCTGAGGTCCAAATCCCTGACCAACTTCTTTAACAATGATGGGGAATGTTGCTTTCTCTAAAAGTTTTTGAATGGTGTAAAGCGGAGGATGATTCAACCGGTCACCTTCGGGTTGAAACCATTCCTGCATGGGGTTAACATGCACAATGAGTCCGTCAGTGCGGAGCCGCTTTACCAGATCTTCGATTATGGTATATTGATTACCGAAGACAAGATCCTCTACCTGACAGATTCCGAGGTTGGCATAAAACGGCAGGTCATCGCCAATAATATCGCGCATATCGAAATCGGGAAGATATGTTTTATCCTTAAGGATGATACGGCACGATCCCAAACCCATTCCAAACCCAAACTCATGGCAGGCTTTGGCGAGATTTGTATTAATAGTACGGGCTAGCTGTGTGCCCCCTGTCATACTCGAAACCCACAGAGGAACGTTCGATTGTTTTTTTAGAAAAGTAAACGGGGTTAATTCTTTCGGATGAGCACTCAACATGGGTTCATACCAAAAACGGGTGTCTATATCGTTTTTAGTAGTTTGCGATTCAAAAGCCAGGTTAATGTGATCTTTTTTGCGGTCTTCCATAGAATGGAGTTAAAGACCAATATGGCGTGATATTACCAGGCGCAGGATCTCGGAAGTTCCTTCGCCAATTTGCAATAGACGCTGGTCGCGGTAAAAACGTTCAATATCATATTCTCTCATGAGGCCATAGGCTCCATGTATTTGCAAGGCTTCGTCGGCTACTTCGCGGGCCATTTCGGCACAGTATAATTTCGACATCGCAGCCTCTTTAGCAAATGGTTGACCATTGTCCTTGAGCCAACAAGCATGGTACAGCGTATTTTTTGCTAATTCAATTTTAGTGGCCATATCAGCCAGTTTAAAGGCAATGGATTGAAATTTCGCAATGGGTTTGCCGAACTGCTCCCGTTTTTGAGCATATTTCGCAGCCATTTCATAGGCTCCCCTTGCAAGTCCTAAACCCATGGCCGCAATAGTCAAACGGCCGGAATCAAGCGTTTCGAGCATAATTTTCGAGCCGTTACCGATTCCACCCATGAGGTTTTCTTTTGGAACCTTCACATTATCGAAATATAAGCGAGCGGTGTCAATAGCTCGCCACATCATCTTTCCATTAATTTTTTCGGCTCGGTAGCCGGGTGTTCCCCGTTCAACAATAATGGTCGAAAGTTCTTTTTTACCGTCTTTTTCTGAAGTAATAACCTGAATGGTAACCCCAGCCGATATTTCAGTGGAGGCATTGGAGATAAACATTTTTGAGCCATTAATTAAATAATGGTCGCCGTTTAAGACCGCTGTTGAGGCAGTTCCGCGAGAGTCGGAGCCAGCATTGGTTTCTGTAAGCCCAAAAGCCCATAAAGCGTCTCCGGTGCAAAGTTTAGGCAAGTATTTTAGTTTTTGCTCTTCGGTTCCATAATTATAGATGGGGCCGATTCCCAACGAATTGTGCGATGCCAATATTGCCGCCTGGGAACTGTCAACCCTGGCCAATTCTTCAATAGCGATAATAAACGATAAATAACTTAATCCATGACCACCATATTTGGGAGAGATGGTGATGCCAAAAAGCCCAAGCTCACCCATTCTTTTTGAGAGGGGAGCATAGAACTGCTCTTTTTCATCGAGGGCTTGTGCGATAGGTTTTATTTCCTTTTCAGCAAACTCCCGAACTTTCATTCTTAGTTTTTCGTGCGATTCATTGGTAAAAATGTCCATTTGAATTTTACAGTTTTATTGTAAATATATAATCTTTCTGCTAATTGTATGCATGTAACTTCATAAGTAACTCTTGCCCGGTAACCTGATCGCCTGCCGCTACGGTAACCTCTTCTACCAAACCTTCAAAAGGCGCCAGAATTTTGTTTTCCATCTTCATCGATTCTATAATCAATAAAGTTTGCCCTTTGTTCACTTTGTCACCTTTTTTTACATTCATTTTTATGACTTTCCCATTTAATGGCGACCTCAAATCCTTATCGTGAGCGTTATTTTTGTTTATTTTTTTATTTTTAAAAACCGAAATATCCGGTACATCTTTTCTATCAATCTCAAAAGAAAACCCACTCAAGGTAATAAAAGTTTTGGAAGTATTGTCGTTTGAAATCCAACATTTTATTTGATGGATATCAAGGGTATATTCATAAAGTTGTCCATCTTTAGAGTGTAGCTCAACCAAGTGGTCCTGATTGTTTAAATTGAATTGAATTCTTTTGGAATCAAATAACTTATAGGAAATTCCGTATTCCATATTATTAATGGAAAACGATGCTTCGCCAAAACTTTTCCATGGGCCAAGAGATTTCCAGATAGTATCCGTTTGGTCGCATTTGCTGAAAAAGGTATTTACTAAAACGCCAGCAATAAGGTATTCGGTAGGAATTATATTTTTCTTACTCAGTAAGCTGTTTTGCAACTCGGTTGCATGTTGCGCGCAAAAGCCGGTGGATATGTTATTATTTTTGAAATGATTGTTTTGAAGAACTTCCGATAGATATTCTACGTTGGTCTTTATTCCCTGAATGCTAACTTTTGAGAAATAAGAGATCAATTGAAATATAGCTTGTTCGCGAGTGGCAGCATGGGCAGTGATTTTTGCAATCATGGGGTCAAAGCGGGAGGAGACTTCCTCGGAGCCTTCGAAGGAAGAATCAATGCGGATATTGGCTTTTTTGGGCAAAATATAACCAGTCATATTACCCGGACAAGGCATGAAATCGTTAAATGGGTCTTCAGCATAAATACGGCATTCAATGGCATGCCCATTTATTTTTATATCTTCTTGTTTAATAGATACAGGCAAACCCCGGGCAATGTTAATTTGCTCCCGGACAATATCAATACCGGTAATAGCTTCGGTTACCGGATGCTCCACCTGAATTCGGGTATTCATTTCGAGAAAGAAAAAGTTCATTTCCTCATCGAAAAGAAATTCCAATGTACCGGCACTGGTATAATTCATTGCCTTAGCGATGTGCAAGGCTGTTTGAAGTAATTTTTCCCTTAAGGGTTGTGTTAGGGATGGGGAAGGAGCTTCCTCAATAATTTTCTGATGCCTGCGCTGAATAGAGCATTCACGCTCATACAGATGAACAATATTTCCAAGATTGTCACCTAGCAGCTGTACTTCAATATGACGCGGATTTTGGATATAGTGCTCCAAATACACAGTGGCATCGCCAAAATAAGAAAGCGCTTCGCGACTGGCCGATTCATATGCTTCTGGCAATTCATGAAGTGTTTTGGCAATTTTCATTCCTTTACCGCCTCCGCCAGCAGCAGCTTTAATTAAAAGCGGAAAGGGTAGGGCTTTCGATTTTTCAATAATTTCATCCAGAGATGAACCTATAATTGAAGTTAATAAAGGAATTCCCAAATCCTCAACAAATCTGCGGGCTCCAAGTTTATTGCCCATTAATTTGATGGATGCGGCGTTGGGGCCAATAAAAATGATTCCAGCACTCTCGCAAGCTTCTGCAAGCAATGCATTCTCCGAAAGGAATCCATATCCGGGGTGGATTGCTTCGCACTCCGATTTTTGCGCGATATCGATTATCAAAGCGATATTTAAATAAGTTTCGGTCAGAGAGCCAATTCCCAAACAGTATGCTTCGTCCGCTTCTTTTACATGAATTGCATTTTGCTCCTCATCCGTATAAACAGCGCAGGCAGTTATTCCCATACTTTTTATGGTATGGATAATTCTCCTGGCAATTTCGCTCCGGTTTGCGATTAGAATTTTGTTGATAGACTGCATACTACATTTGTTTGGCCATAATTTTGCTCGACATCTTGAACAAGCCTTATGAGCTTTGGTTCATCTATGCCTGATTTTTTCATTATTGATATACCACGACGGTTTTTTCTTATTCAAAAAGGCCTTCATTCCTTCTTGTCCTTCAGATGAAACCCTTGCTTTTGCTATTACTTCGGAAGTATATTTCATCCATTCTTCCGGTTGTTGAATTTCATTTAGCTTTTGCAAAAGTTTTTTCGTGCTTGCAAGAGCTGTTGGATTGTTTTGCAAAAGTTTTTCAGTTATCTGGCCGAGGTAGTATTCCTGTTCTGGTTCATTTGTAATTCTATTCACAAAGCCAAAATATTCCGCTTCGGCAGCATCAAATGTGTAAGCCAAAAGCATTAACTCACGTGATCGTGCTTCGCCAATTTTCCGAAAAACATAAGGGGAAATCACGGCAGGAACCAAGCCCAGTTTTACTTCGCTAAAGGCAAATTGTGAATTTTCAACCGCCATCGCAAAGTCAGCCGCAGCTACCAGTCCATTTCCTCCCCCCATAACCGAACCATGGGTAAGGGCAATTACTGGTTTTGGGCTGGTGTAAACAGCATATAAGCATTGTGCAAGAGTGCGGCTTTCAAGGTAATTTTGCTTGTAATCGAGTTCAGAAGCCGTTTGCATCCATTTAAGATCTGCTCCTGCACAAAAAGATTTGCCTCGCCCGCGAATTACGATTACCCTAATTTGATCATTGGTTTGACTTTTGGTAAAAAAATCCAATAATTCATGAATCATTTCGTCGTTAAAGGCATTGTGTACCTCCGGACGGTTCAGCCAAACCGTAGCTATAGAACTTTCTTCCTGAATTTCGATTGTGTTGTATGATGCCATAAAAGTTTGGTTACATTCTGAATACTCCAAAAGCCGGTTTTTCAAATTTTCTGTTTAGTGAAACCTCAATGCACATGGCAAGAATTTTTCGGGTATCAACAGGATCTATTATTCCATCGTCCCATAAACGGGAAGTGCTATAATATGCATTGCCTTCGTCTTCGTATTTTTTTAAGATAGAAGCTTTTGTGGTATCAATTTCTTCTTGTAGTAACGTTTTTCCTGATTCTTTCAGCTGATCTTGCTTTACGGTTACCAGTACATTGGCAGCTTGTTCTCCTCCCATTACGGAGATACGGGCATTGGGCCACATAAAGAGAAAATTCGGATCGTAGGCCCGACCTGCCATAGCATAGTTTCCTGCTCCAAAGGAACCTCCCCAAACAATCGTAAATTTGGGCACAGTTGCAGTTGCCACCGCATGGACAAATTTAGCACCATCGCGCGCTATACCTGCTCGTTCGTATTGTTTGCCCACAATAAAGCCCGATATGTTTTGCAGAAAAACAATGGGCACGTTCCTGAAATTACATAATTCCACAAAATGAGCTCCTTTAAGGGAAGATTCGGGAAACAGAACCCCGAAATTTGCGATTATCCCCACCATATTTCCATGTATTCGGGCAAAACCTGTAACAAGTGTGGTAGCATACTTTTCTTTAAATTCATGAAACTCGCTGCCATCCACAATTCGGGCAATTATTTCATGTGGATCTACAACCTCTTTCAAATCAACCGGAGCAATGCCATATAGTTCCTCAGCAGCATAGATTGGATCAACTGGTATTGCTTTTTCTGTGACTTGTTTTTCCGGAAGGGGCAATGTTTCGAATATACTTCGGCAAATTTGAATAGCATCCAGGTCGTTTTCAGCAATATGGTCGGAAACTCCCGAAATGCTGGTATGAACTTCTGCTCCGCCGAGTTCTTCGGCAGTAACCTCTTCTCCGGTCGCTGCTTTAACCAGCGGAGGACCTCCAATAAATATGGTTCCCTGGTTGCGGACTATGATGGTTTCGTCGCTCATTGCCGGAATATAAGCTCCGCCTGCAGTGCATGAACCCATTACAATTGAAATTTGCGGAATTCCTTCTGCTGACATTCTGGCCTGGTTGTAAAAAATACGCCCAAAGTCGAACCTGTCCGGGAAAACTTGTGCTTGCTCCGGTAAAAATACTCCTCCCGAATCGACCATATATACACACGGTAGCTTATTTTGACAGGCTATTTCCTGCGCCCGAATATGCTTTTTTATGGTTTCCCGGATATAAGTTCCTCCTTTTACAGTGGCATCATTACAAACGATAACTGCTTCCCTGCCATTAATTATTCCGATGCCGGTAATAATTCCGGCCGATGGAAACTGGTTATGATGCTGATCGCATGCTGCCAAAGCCGAAAGTTCCAAAAAAGGAGAGCCTTTATCGATCAATAAATCAATACGCTCCCTTGCTAAAAGTTTATTTCGCGATTTATGTTTCTCAACCGCCAGTTTCCCTCCCCCTAAGTTAGTCTCCAATATTTTCAATTGAAGTTTCTTAAGAAGAGCATCATATTTTGCGGCATTTTGCAGATACTCTTCCGAATGCTTATCTATATGACTTGTAATTGTTTTCAAAATCCGAAAATATTATGTTTGATGTTTTGGTATTAATTATTTAACAAAAAGAACAAAATAAAGTTTAAATGGATTTCTAATATTCTGCTGAAATATGTATAAATCAATGCAAAGATGAGCTATTTTTAGGTATACTAATTCCTGATTAAAGAAAAAACAGTTGAGAGGTTTTAATGTTTTGCATGTTGGGTGTAATGCATTAACTTTGCAGCCCTTAAAAAAATATAGCTATGGGTTTACAATGTGGAATCGTAGGACTGCCAAATGTAGGAAAGTCTACCTTATTTAACTGTTTGTCGAGTGCCAGGGCACAAGCTGCCAATTTTCCTTTCTGCACCATTGAGCCAAATGTGGGAGTAATAACTGTACCCGATGAGCGATTAATTAAACTTGCCGAAATGGACAAGCCCGAAAAGCTCATTCCAACTGTTGTTGAGATTGTTGATATTGCTGGTCTTGTAAAAGGTGCCAGCAAGGGTGAGGGGTTGGGCAATAAATTTTTGGCCAATATTCGAGAAACCGATGCTATAATTCATGTTTTAAGGTGTTTCGACGACGATAATGTTACTCATGTGGATGGATCGGTAAACCCGGTTCGTGATAAAGAAATAATTGATACCGAACTTCAGTTGAAAGACCTCGAAACCATTGAGGGGCGTATCTCCAAAGTTCAGAAACAGGCGCAAACCAACGCCGACAAGAATGCCAAGCGCTTATACGAAATTCTTGTTCAGTATAAAACCGCTTTGGAAGCAGGAAAATCAGCCCGCACTGTTGTTATCGACAATAAAGAAGATTTGAAACTTGCTCATGATTTATTTTTGCTTACCGATAAACCCATCATGTATGTTTGCAATGTCGATGAGAAATCTGCCGTATCAGGGAATAAATATGTGGAAGAAGTAAAGGCTGCCGTAAAAGACGAAAATGCTGAATTGTTGATTCTAGCCGCAAAAACCGAATCGGAAATTGCTGAATTGGAATCGTTTGACGAACGCCAAATGTTTTTAGAAGAAGTTGGTTTGAAAGAATCGGGAGTTGCCCGACTAATTAAGGCAGCTTACCATTTACTCGAGCTTCAAACCTATTTTACTACCGGACCTGATGAAACCAGGGCATGGACTTTTATTAAAGGAATTAAAGCTCCACAGGCAGCGGGAATTATCCATACCGATTTTGAAAGAGGCTTTATCCGTGCCGAAGTTATTAAATACACCGATTACGTTAAATATGGCTCCGAAGCTGCTTGTCGCGATGCCGGTAAAATCGGAGTCGAAGGAAAGGAATACGTTGTTCAGGATGGCGATATCATGCATTTCAGGTTTAATGTGTAGACACCATTAAATAAAATGGCAATATTGAACTGACAATATCTAAAGGATGTTGAGTTTGTCGAAACATCTTTGATTTGTTAGGACACAGAGTTCTTCTCAAAGCTGAGCTAAGTTTTCGACTAAGAAAACAATTAATCATGTTTCGATGGGTTTGCATATTTTCTGCTGTTTTTATCCTTGGTTTCTTTTCCAGATCATATGGACAGGATTACCAAACGAAGAATATATATTTGGCAGATAGTGTTATCCAAGTTCGCGGGGAAGTCTATTTTTCTTTTGAAGAAAAAGCGCTTTCAGGGGAATTGGTGAAAATTCTCTCTATCGAAAAAATTAGCAATCGTACTGTGTTTGCCTATGCAAATCTTAAAGGGTTTTCTCAATTCCTTTCAAAAAAGATAGATTTTCAGTTACAACCGGAAAATTTCTTTAAAAGCCGCTTGAAAAGTCAGGACATGAAAAGCCTGAATGCGGTTTATCCCTCTTATCCCAAATATATTAGCCTCCTGAAAGGGTTGAAAAACTCCTATTCATCCATTTGTAAACTTTATGACATCGGTCTGTCAGTAAAAGGTCGAAAAATGGAAGCCTTAAAAATAGCATCTTCCACTGGAACTTATAAGACTCGTCCGGCATTGTTTTTAACCAGTTCCATACATGGAAACGAGCTAACAGGGTACAAACTTTTACTTTGGCTCTCTGAATATTTGTTATCCCACTATGGAAAGGATGCATTGGTAACAAAATTAGTCGACGAAACTGAAATTTGGATCAACCCATTGGCCAATCCCGATGGTACTTACTTTGGTGGTGATAGTTCGGTAATTGAAGCAACCCGGTTTAATGCCAATGGTGTTGATTTGAACCGGAATTTCCCCGACCCGGCTGATGGAGATCATCCTGACAATCTGGATCGTCAACCTGAAACGCAGGCTATGATGGATTTTTATAAAGCTCATAATATCAAATTATCAGCAAATTTGCATACAGGCGTTCAGGTAGTTAACTACCCTTGGGATACCTGGAAACATGTCCATGCTGATGATGCATGGTACCGATATATTTCCCGTCAATACGCCAATACAGCCCAGGTTGCGAGTGGTAATACTTACATGAATTCCAGTAAAAATGGATTTGAAAATGGGATAGTGAATGGGTATCAATGGTATCGCATTACAGGTGGCAGGCAGGACTATGTAAACTATTTTCTGGGAGGCCGCGAAGTTACCATTGAACTGAGTGAGGAAGGAATGCCTGATTCGGCATCACTTGCGAATTATTGGGAATATAATCGAAATGCATTATTGCAATTCCTGGAACAAAGTCTGTTTGGTATTTGGGGAAAAGTGACAGATTCACAAAATGGCAATTCAGTAAGGGCTTTGGTTGAATTATTAGGATACGATAAAGATAATTCGCACATTTTTTCAGATTCGCTGAATGGGTCCTTCTATCGTTATTTGATGGAAGGAGAATATGATATGCAATTCGCTGCTGAAGGCTATGAATCTGAATATATTGAAAATTTTGCCGTCAGAAATGGCGAACGGGTTTTTTGGGATATTAAGTTGAATAAAATTAATTCCAGGGACATTGTTTATCCAAATCCATTTAAGGATGAAATATATATTGAATTAAAGAACGATAAGAGCAGCAATGTGGAATATGAAATTTCTGTATTCAACAATGTCGGTAAGGAGATTTTCAGTAATACAATATATGATACCAGTGGAGTACCCCAAAAAATAACTTTACCAATGACGAATCAGGGAGTTTACTATTTAAAAGTTATTGGCGCTAAAAATAGTTTAGTTTATAAAATAATAAAGCAATAAAAAAACCTCACATCAATAAAGATACGAGGTTTTAAGGCAATATTTCTAATTTACTAAACCCGATTTGCGCTTCCTAAAACGTTAATGATCTTGTGTTTGTAAAGTTCTTTAAGTTTATCGCGTGCTGGGCCAAGGTAATTTCTTGGATCGAACTCACCTGGTTTTTCTATAAACACTTTACGGATAGCAGCAGTCATAGCTAAACGACCATCGCTGTCGATATTGATTTTGCAAACAGCAGAACCTGCCGCTCTGCGAAGTTGATCTTCGGAAACACCAGCAGTACCTTCCATTTTGCCACCATATTTGTTAATGTCAGCAACAATATCTTGTGGAACGGAAGATGCACCGTGCAAAACAATAGGAAAACCTGGAATACGTTTTTCACATTCTTCCAAAATATCAAATTTAAGTGGCGGAGGTAATTCACCTGGTTGAACTTTAAATTTGAATGCACCGTGCGAAGTTCCGATAGAAATAGCAAGTGAATCAACACCTGTACGTTTTACGAAATCTTCCACTTCTTCAGGACGGGTATAAGAGGAGTGTTCAGCTACTACATCATCTTCAATACCTGCTAAAACGCCAAGTTCACCTTCAACGGTAACATCATATTTATGGGCGTATTCAACAACTTCTTTTGTTAAACGCACGTTTTCCTCGTATGGGAAATGCGAACCGTCAAACATAACGCTGGAGAAACCACTTTCGATACACGATTTTACGGTTTCCAGTGAATCGCCATGATCAAGGTGCAACACTATTGGAATAGCACAACCTAATTCTTTTGCGTATTCTACTGCACCTTTTGCAAGGTATTGGAGCAATGTTTGGTTAGCATATTTGCGAGCTCCTTTTGACACCTGAAGTATAACAGGCGATTTGGTTTCAACACAAGCACTGATAATAGCCTGCATTTGTTCGAGGTTGTTGAAGTTGAATGCAGGGATAGCGTATCCACCTTTTACAGCATTCTGAAACAACTCTTTCGAATTAACTAATCCTAATTCTTTATAATGAATCATCTCTCAATTATTTATTTGTTGTTAATCTTACTAAAAGACACCAAAATTAATTAAAAAGTTTGTACTACAAAGCGGGATGAAGACAAAACTTTCAAGCAAATATTAGAAAAGAAGGGGAAATTAGTAAATCGAGATGGTGTTTAATTGTTAGAATATCAACTACATATGATGATCTGGAGTTTCACTTGTTAAAACAAAAAAGTTTTGAAAATGTTTTTAATCCAATGTCAACATGTCGTCGGTAATTTTAAGACCCATAACCAAAATGTCATCGACCTGTTCATTACGTGAACGCCATTTTCTGAAAGTTTCTTCCAGTTTAACCAGTTGAATGTCAGTTTCTAATTTATGAATTTTTGTAAGCAATGCTTTGAATTGGCGAATGCTGAATTTTTTACCATATAATCCGCCAAACTGATGGTAATATCCATCGGAATACAAATAGAATATATCATTTTCGAAGATGTCGTATTCCATAGAAGTGAACGGTATTATTTCAGGAAATATCGAAACGGGCATTTTATCGCCTTTTAGTTGAATCATTTCTTCATTCCGGATGATCATAGCCGATGCATTCGCCCCACTGAAGCAAACTTTCCTTTTCGAGAAGTCAAAAGACAATATGGTCATATCGATTCCATCTTTCGCTTCCCAAAATTTTTCTTCTTGTTGCATCGACCAGATTATTTTATCGCGCAACAAATTCAAAATTTGGTCTGGTTTAGTAATGCCCTTTTCATTTACTATTTCATTGAGGGAGGAAATTCCCAAAATGCTCATAAATGCTCCGGAAACACCATGACCCGTGCAGTCGCCTGCGGCTACCAAAAGTTTTTGGTCCTTTTGAAATACCCAGTAAAAATCGCCACTAACAATATCCCGGGGCCTGTACATAACAAAAGAACTGGGAAAGTGCTCCTGAATTTGTTTTAACGGAGGTAAAAGGGCATTTTGGATTTGGAAAGCGTATCGAATATTCTCAATAATGTTCTTATTCTTGTTTTTTATGAGATCATAAGCCTTATTAACCACCTTGCTTTTTTCTTCAATCTGGTCCCGCTGAGCCATTATTTCCTCTTTTTGCATCATGAGAATTCGGTTTTTCTCATCCATATCACGGTTGTAAATCACTAATGCCTGGTTAGCTTTTTTCTTAGTTCGGTAACTATAAAATATGAGCAGGGAAACAAAAATCATTGCAGCAAAACCACCTATAAAAATAATTTTAAGGGCTTTTTCTCTCAGTATAGCTCTATCTTTTAACGCAAGTTCCAGTTTTTGTGATTGTATTTCTCTTTCTTTTTTTTCTGTTTCATAAACTGTTTTTAGCCGCGATACAGTTGAATTATCAGCTTCATTAATGATGCTATCTTTAAAAACTATGGATTTCTTGTAGGCTTCATGTGCTTCTTTATGTTTATTTTGAGAAGTGTACAAATCGGCAAGTTTTGAATAAGCTCTCATTATAGTCCATTTTGAGCCAATTTGCAAAGCTATTTTTAAGCCAGTATTGATGTTTTCTTCGGCTTCCGTTTTCTTGTCAAGAATACCAAAGATCTCACCAATATTTATGTAACTCCCGGCAATATAAATCTTGTCTGATAGTTGAGAGTTTATTTCGAGCGATTTTTGATAAATAGCCAACGCTTTATTATACTCTTTTAATTGAAAATAGGCTTCTCCCAAACTATTATAACAAATGGATACACCTTTTTTACTCCCAATTTTCTCATTAGCCTTCAGTGATTCTGTGTAGAATTCGATGGCTTTTCTATATTGTTTTTGTTCGGCATATACTTCTCCAATGTTATTATAATTGATAGCAAGCCCTAAAATATTATTTGAGTTTCTTTCCTGCTCCAAAGCTTTGAAAAAGAAGCGAAGAGCCTCTTCGAAATTGCGCTGTGCTAAAAATATATTCCCCAAACTATTCGTTGAAATACTTATGCTTTTACGGTCGTTTAGCTCTTCTGCAATTTTCAAAGCCCGCAGATGAAAATCGGCGGCTTTTGATAACTCGTCGAGCCGCCGGTAAACTACACCAATATTATTAAGGATTATGGCTTTTTCTCTGCAAATCCCATAGGGGGAAATGTATTCAAGTGCATGGTTATGATAATTAAGTGACGCGCTATAATTGGACCGGTTTCGTTCGATAACCCCTAAACGGTCGTTGGCCATCGATATACCTTTATAATAGTTAATTTTATTTGCTAATTGCAGCGCTTGATTCGTGTAAGATTCTTCCTGATTTGAAATTGTGTTGTCATTTTTTGAAACAGCATTCGCAAGGTTAAGTAAAATGTGAACTTTTACAGAGTCGTTTATCTCCGATCGAAATGCATGCTTTAAACTGTCAATATTATTCTGTTTTGCGATCAGGTTATTGCTACCAAGTAGCAATAGCAGAAAAGCGGACACGTAGAATTTTATACGCATAGTCAAAGGTTAAAACTCGGCGAAAATTAATAAATTTTTTTTCGCTTTTTGTAAAATAAACTATTAATAATCATTTACTAATTTAACCGCTGGTCAAGGTTATTGTTTACGAATACCGAAATTTAAGGAGAGGAATTAAAAAAAAACCTCATGGAATGCTCCATAAGGTTTTTGTTGGGGTGAAAGACCGGGTTCGAACCGGCGACTTCTAGAACCACAATCTAGCGCTCTAACCAGCTGAGCTACATCCACCATTTTTTTCGGAAGGCAAAGATAATTATTTATTTTTATTAAATCCAAGCTATATTGAAAAAATGTTTCTCTACTTTTGTAATGGCAAAAGCATTATTGGCAATGCTTTCAATTTAACACTTTTACCTATTGGCATTAAAATTTAAAGTTACCAACGTTTTTTCGTTGCAAGTATTTCAATTGCTTCGATTCACAGTATTTTTACTTATAAGTGTATTTTTTGTCAAAAGTGGACTTACTAATGAGGAAATTGGTGACTTTGAGCAAATGTTATTCATTGCAAGCGGAATAAGCTTTTTTTGGATCGGGGGCATTACCCAATCGTTAATACCACTTTACAATAATAACAATACGTTTCAAACAACACAGCGGCCAGGTTTGGTTAAATCGCCCGAATTATTTAATGCATTTCTGTTACTTACTTTTTTTAGTTTTTTATTTTCATTATTAATTATCTTCTCAGGATCACTTGGTTTCTCCAATAAATCTATTGGTAAAATCCCGTACCATAATATTCTTGCATTATATTTTTTCTTCAATAACCCGGGGGCATTGATAGAGTATATCTATTTGCTCAAAAATAAAGCGAAACATATCCTTGTTTTTGGCATTGTCTCCTTTTTTGTACAGTTGTTTCTGGTTTGCGGCCCTGTTTTATTTGGATGGGGACTTTTATATGGTATTTGGGGATTGGTTATTTATACCATCTTAAGATATTCGTTTGTGATTTATCTCCTGATCCGGTATGCCAAATTCGAGTTCTCCTGGTCGTTTATTAAAACTCACCTAAATTTGGGCTACCCATTAATTTTCAGCTCATTATTAAGTGGTTCCTGGCAGTATATCGATGGCATTATTGCATTAGTAACCAGTAATTCTGCCCGTTTTGCCATATTTAGGTTTGGTGCAAAGGAACTTCCTTTCGTTGGACAATTAGCTTCGGGCTTAGCTAATGCCATGTTAACAGGGTTTTCTAGTCCGGAAAGTATTGCAGACACCCTTCATACATTAAAAACAAAATCGCTTCGCTTAATGCATTACCTTTTTCCGTTAACGGTATTTGTTATGATCTTCAGCAAGTGGATTTATGAGACATTTCTCTTTAGTCCTTCTTTTCATCGAAGCGTCGACGTTTTTTTAGTTTACCAGTTAATGATAATTTCCCGATTGATTTTTCCGCAAACAATCCTTATTGGTTTAAAAAAGACAAAAGTTGTGCTGGTCGCTTCTATATTAGAAATTGTTATTAATGTTGGTGCAACATTGTTATTAATGCAGCGATACGGGTTGGTTGGTATTGCTCTGGGATCAGTTTCTGTCCACGTTTTAGAGAAGATTTATATGGTAGCTTATAATTATTATAAATTAGGAATTAAACCAACGGAATATATTCCCGTTCGATGGTTTACCTTTTATAGCTCTATGTTAATTCTTGTTTTTGTTTTAATTGACTACCGAATCATAAAAGTTCATTAACAATACAAATTGTTTTGCAAATTTGGTTGGAATATTTACCTTTGCATCCCAAATTAGAAAATAATTATTTTAATAGCCGAGAAGCAATGAAAAAGGACATACATCCAAAGAATTACAGGTTAGTGGCTTTTAAGGACATGTCGAATGAGCACGTATTTATTACTAAATCTGTTGCTCAGTCAAGAGAAACAATCACTTACGAAGGAGTTGAATATCCACTTTTGAAACTTGAAATTTCAAATACATCTCATCCATTTTATACCGGTAAGATGAAACTTGTAGATAGTGCAGGACGTGTTGATAAGTTCATGAACCGTTACAAAGACCACTTTAACAAAAAGAAATAGTAACTTTTGCATAAAAGGATTAAAGCTCCGGGCTTCTCCAAGTCAGGAGCTTTTTTATTTATATTTGCCTCATGTACCTTAAAAGGAAACTTTTATGCAAAATTTTATTCTTTTTGATGATAGTGCCTGGCACAAACTATTGCCTCTTACTTTTACCAGACCGGTTTGCGAAATCCGTGTTGGTATTCTTACAATAAGAGAAAAGTGGGAACGATCTCTTCATTCTAAATTATTTTTCATAACGCAAGATTATTTACAGGAAAAATTTCCGGTTAATTCCGGGTTCTCAAATACGTTAATTAATGGTTCGGTTTTACCCAACGCTGAACTTATTAAGGCAATTCAAAATCTCCAACCAGGTCAGTACCTTACTTCCAATAATGTTGTATTAGCTTGTTTTCCCGAAAAAGGCATTCCTGGTATTACTACCATTTTAGAATATTGCAAACAGAAAGTTGTATTTGAATCTCCGTTTATCAGGATTGAATTCCCCTGGCATATTTTCGAAAAAAATGGTGAGGCTCTTATTGCTGATTTCGAGATGCTCACAAAAGGCAGAAAATCTCAGCCAATTAGCAAAACAAATCAAATAGCAGGCGAAAATAATATTTTTCTAGAAGAAGGGGCAAAGGTCGAGTTTGCTATTATTAATGCTGCTACAGGCCCTGTATATGTTGGTGCAGATGCTGAAATAATGGAAGGGTCTATTGTTCGAGGCCCATTGGCATTGTGCGAGCATTCGGCCTTAAAAATGGGGTGTAAAATTTATGGACCTACCACTATTGGACCATATTCTAAGGTTGGGGGCGAAGTAAACAATTCGGTAATTTTCGGATATTCCAATAAAGCACACGACGGGTTTCTTGGTAATGCCGTTCTGGGAGAATGGTGTAACCTGGGGGCAGATACCAATAATTCTAACCTCAAAAATAATTACGACAAAGTTAAACTCTGGAGTTATTCAGAAGAACGATTTATTAGCACCGGCCTGCAGTTTTGCGGATTAATTATGGGCGATCATTCCAAATCGGGCATAAACACCATGTTTAATACAGGAACTGTTGTTGGGGTGAGCGCAAACATCTTTGGTGACGGGTTTCCGCGGAATTTTATCCCCTCGTTTTCCTGGGGCGGCCCTCAGGGATATATGGTATATACACCCGAAAAAGCTCTAAAAACAGCCGAAATAGTTTATAACAGAAGAGGTTTTCCATTACCTGAAACCGATAAAAAGATTTTAAATCATATTTTTTTAGTTACTGAGAAGTATAGGAAATTTTAACAATTAGAGCGCTTCTTATCTTTTGGCATGTAGATTGAGCATGTAACCAAATAACTAAAACTCCAGATTGATTGTTTAAGGATTGTCAAAATGGCAGAAAAACAAAGAGGGTTGAGATATTATGAGTAGAAAACAAGATAAACCGGTTATTTCAGAATTAATCTTTAGTAATAGCGTTCAGGAGGATATGGAGTATATTCCTATATTGTCAGAAGATGACGATGAGTTTTCCGAACAAGTAAAGATCCCTGACAATTTACCTATTTTACCATTAAGGAATACGGTTCTTTTTCCGGGGATTGTTTTACCAATTACGGTTGGGCGCGACAAGTCTATTAAGCTGATTCGCGACGCATATAAAAAGAATAAATTAATAGGAACCCTTGCACAACGAAATCCAAATATAAATGAGCCCGAAGGGAAGGATTTATACAAAGTTGGTACAATTGCACAGGTTTTAAAAATCCTGGAAATGCCCGACAATTCCACTTCGGTGATAATTCAGGGCAAGAAGCGTTTCATTGCGGAGGATATTACATCTACTTCTCCATATATTAAAGCCGAAGGAGAAGATAAGGAATTTACGGCCATCATCAGTTCGTTGAAAGATCTAGCGCTTCGTATTATTCAACTCTCGAACAATATACCGCAAGAGGCCGGCTTTGCAATTAAAAATATTGAAAACCCAACGTTTCTTATAAATTTTGTATCGTCCAACTCCGATATAAAGCCCGAAGAAAAGCAACAGTTGCTCGAAATTACTGACCTGAAAAAAAGGGCAATACGTTTATTGGAATATCTTACACGCGAATTGCAAATGCTGGAATTGAAGCGCGATATCCAATCGAAAGTAAAGGTTGATATCGACCAGCAACAACGGGAGTATCTTCTCCATCAGCAAATGAAAACAATTCAGGACGAATTGGGAGGAAACCCTATTGATCAGGAAATTCAGGAGCTCGAAAAAAAGGCAAAAAAGAAAAAATGGAGTAAGGAAGTTGATTCTACATTTCGAAAGGAGCTTGATAAACTTCAGCGCCTAAATCCAGCAGCAGGTGAATATTCGGTTCAGATGAATTATTTATATACCCTGCTGGAATTGCCCTGGAATGAATATACAAAAGATAATTTCGACCTAAACCGGGCGAAGAAGATATTGGACGAAGATCATTTTGGACTTGAAAAAGTTAAAGATCGGATATTAGAGTATCTTGCCGTTCTTAAACTCAAAGGAGATTTAAAATCTCCAATCCTATGTTTAGTGGGCCCTCCGGGTGTAGGAAAAACATCGTTGGGAAGATCTATTGCCCGCGCGCTAAACCGGAAATATACCAGGGTTTCCCTTGGAGGACTTCACGATGAAGCCGAAATTCGCGGACACCGCAAAACATACATTGGAGCCATGCCGGGGCGTATTGTTCAAAATATTAAAAAGGCGAAGTCGTCTAATCCTGTGTTTGTATTAGACGAATTGGATAAAGTTGGTAAGGATTATCATGGCGACCCATCCTCAGCGCTTCTTGAAGTATTGGATCCGGAACAAAACAATGCTTTTTATGATAATTATCTTGAGCTCGAATACGACTTATCAAAAGTAATGTTTCTGGCTACGGCAAATACTTTATCTACCGTAAATTCAGCTTTACGCGACCGTTTAGAAATTATTGAAGTGTCGGGTTATACGCTTGAGGAGAAAATTGAAATTTGTAAAAAGCATCTTCTTTCGAAACAGTTAAAAGCCCATGGGGTAAAGAAAGGGCATGTTGAGTTTTCTGATAAAGTAATTGAATTTTTAATAGATAATTATACTCGCGAATCGGGTGTCAGGGAAATGGATAAAACCCTTGCCAGTGTTATTCGAAATATTGCCAAACAAGTTGCTTTTGGTGAAAAAACAGAAAAGAAACTTACTACAGCCTCTATTGAAAAGATCTTAGGATCGCCAAAATATTTAAAAGATAAATACCAGGGAAATGAGTTTGCAGGAGTTGTTGTAGGGCTAGCCTGGACTGCTGTCGGGGGCGATATTTTATATGTCGAAACCAGTCTCAGTAAAGGAAAAGGTGGACTAACCCTTACCGGAAACCTCGGAGAAGTAATGAAAGAGTCGGCGATTATTGCGCTGGAATATATCAAGTCACATTGCGAATCGTTTGGTATATCTTCGGAGGTATTCGAAAAATGGAGCGTTCATGTGCATGTCCCCGAAGGAGCAATCCCCAAAGATGGGCCTTCTGCCGGAATTACCATGGCAACTTCCATGATTTCGGCATTTATGCAATGCAAAGTTAAAAGCAATGTTGCTATGACCGGCGAAATTACGTTGCGAGGGAAAGTGCTTCCTGTAGGTGGAATAAAAGAAAAAATTCTTGCTGCGAAACGCGCTGGTATTGCCGAAATAATTCTTTCGAACGAAAATAAAAAAGACATTGAGGAAATACCTGCCATGTATTTGCATGGACTTACATTTCATTATGTCGATAAAATTTCGGAGGTAATAGATCTTGCTGTAACAAAAGAAAAAGTAGACAAAGCCTTAAACATCGTCTAAAAATTATGTTTTGCCGAAAAAATTAATAGATTTGCCGATATTCAATTTGAAAAGCATTTCTTAAGCTGGATATTTGCTTAACAAATTTAAATCATATGAAAATGGACAGCGGATTATTTTGGGGCTTATTACTTATAATTCTTGGATTAAGTTTAATACTTAAGGTGGTTTTTCACATCGACTTTCCGGTAGTTAAACTCCTGATAGCATTCTTTTTTATTTATTTGGGGATAAAGGTTCTCTTCGGTAATTTTGGTGTTTCATTATTTAAAGGAGGTCCACACGATGTTGCCTTTGGCGAAGCCAGTTACAAAGATATCATTCAACCGGCAAAGGAATATCATGTTGTTTTCGGAAAAGGCAACTTCGATTTTCGGAACATTCAACTTCCCGATTCCGGCGAATTGGAAGTGAAGGTGAGTACTGTTTTTGGTGCATCCGAAATTATTTTGAATGCTGCCACACCAGTCCGTATCAAAGCCGATGCGGCATTTTCGGGCACACAATTGCCCAATGGGAACAGCGCCGTTTTTGGTACAGTCAACTACGAAAGTGAAAACTTTGATGAATCAAAGCCTCATTTACTCTTGAAAACTGAAGTGGTTTTTGGAGGTGTCGATATAAAGCGAAAGTGAAATAAAGTTTATAAATAGAGAGGCCGAACATGCACGTGAAAACTGCAGATTCGGCCTTTTTTGTTTTTCCATTTTTCGGATAGGTCAACAATGATAATTAATTGCGATATTTGTTTTTTTAATATTGATTTTTGCTTAACATCATGAGTAAAATTGCCGTATTTCCAGGATCGTTCGACCCGTTTACTATTGGTCATGAATCTATAGTTCACCGGGCAGCAGAGCTTTTCGATAAGATTATTATAGCTATTGGACATAACGAAAATAAGAAAGCCTTTTTTACCCTATCGCAACGTTTGGGTATGATTAAAGATGTTTTTCAAAACGAGCCGCAAGTTGAGGTTACACATTTCGAAGATCTTACTATTGATCTTTGTCGGCGGGTAGGTGCAAAATATATATTAAGAGGGTTGCGTACCTCTGCCGATTTTGAATACGAACGGGCAATTGCTCAGGTTAATAAAATGATGTATCCCGAACTTGAATCGGTTTTTATGCTTACGTTGCCCGAACATACATCAATAAACTCAACCATAGTAAGGGAAGTTCTGAAATACAAAGGAGATGTTTCAAAGTTTATCCCTGCTTCCATCGATTTAAATAAATATTTAAAATGACATTGAGCATTCTGCGAGGGTTATGGGTGATTGTAGGTTTTATTTACTGCAATTTATCCTTTGGAAATACGGTAGTAAGTGGCAATGCTCCTGACTTTGCCGGACAAACCATTGAACTGTGCATCTATGAGAACATGATCGATTTCGTGGAAGAAAAAGTCGTGTCTTGTAAAGTTTCTGTTAACGGCGATTTTAGCTTCACTTTGAATAATAATTCAACCCAATTAGTATTTGCGCATGTGGGCGTGTATTTTATGTTTTTGTATGTAGAGCCTAATAGTCGATATATTGTTCAATTACCACCCCGTCAGGATAAAAAGCCCGAAGAAAAGCTAAATCCATATTTTGAAGAAAAGCAGGTACATTTATTAATAAGGGAATGTTATAAAGCTGAAGTACTGGTTCCGATCCAGGATGAGTTGAATTTTTATATACGAACATTCGACGATTACTATGGCCCATACATGGCGAAATATGCCTATAATGTGGCAACTCAACAGGAACTGAAAGATCGGGACAGCACCATTAAGCGTATTGAAATATTGTTCCCCGATAATCATTT
>JFJP01034726.1_pt1 | contig 41425 bp, 25 predicted proteins | sample 431651 | NCBI WGS metagenome assembly JFJP01 (sample SAMN02602958, study PRJNA72255) | Microbial mat metagenome, whole genome shotgun sequencing project. | biome: fresh water; feature: sink hole; material: water; isolation source: purple microbial (photo- and chemosynthetic) mats found in...
CTTCACCGCCGATTTTCGCGGATTCGGCAGTATCAAACGCGTCATCCGAAAGCAGCATGCCCATGTAGCCCTTCTGCCTTGCCTGCTTGAACAGGACCGCGCCCTGGTCAAAAATGCCGCCGAAATAGATGACTTCAGGTTTGGCGGCAAGGATCGGTGACAGGATGGAGTCGAAATTGGCCTTTTCCTCGGTACCGGCAAAACCCAGAATCTTGATGCCAAGCTTTTCGGATTCGCGCTTGAAGTACTCCGCGATGCCCTGGCCGTACGCGGTCTTGTCATGGATCACATAAGCGCTCTTGATGCCTTTTTTGGCCGCGAAATTTGCGCCTACCGCGCCCTGGACGTCGTCACGGCCGCACACCCTGCTTACCTCCAGGTAACCGCGGTCGGTGACCTTGGGGTTGGTGTTGATGGGGGACACGTTGGCCAGGCCGGCTGCGTGGTACTCTTCGGAGGAAGGAATCTGGACGCCGGAATTGTAGTGTCCGACTACCGCCAGTATGGCCGGGTCGGAAACGATGCTCTTGGCGTTGGCAACGCCGGTATCCGGGTTACCCTGATCGTCGAATGCGGCGAGCTCCACCTTGAAGCCCATGGCGACAAGCGGACCGGACAGCTGGTCGATGGCGAGCTGGGTTCCATCTTTGATGGAGGCGCCGAAGACAGCCATGCTACCCGAGAGCGGGCCTTGGGTGGCTATCTTGATGACCTTGGCTTCAGGTGCGCCGCAACCTGTAAGTACCAAGCCGATCATCAGCACGATAGAAGCTGCGATAAACACACGATTCTTCATACACGTTCCTCCCTGGAGAACAATGATGCCAAAATAAATCCTCAAGTCATCTGACTTTCGGATAATCTTGAAAAATCAGAATGCGCCAGAATTGCGCTGATTAAGATAAATAAATATCTATTTTGAGCTTATGCCAAATAAATAAAATAGCTCAGTGAGTTTATGGTAGCACCAACCTCAAGTCAAGCTGTTTTTGATATTCCAATTCTTGCACGGATTGCGCATACTCCAGTTATGAACACACACAAACTGACCAAGATAGTGGCAACCATATCGGATTCGCACTGCGATCCTGACTTCTTGCGGCAGCTGCACGATGCGGGCATGAATGTGGTCCGCCTCAATACGGCGCACCAGACCCCCGAGGCTTCAGCCAAGGTGGTGGCCAATATCCGGGCAGTTTCAGACACCATCGGCATTCTGGTCGACACCAAAGGTCCGGAAGTACGGGTCAAGGGACTGGCTGAGCCGTTGTCGCTGAAAGCCGGCGAAACGGTTACCATCCCCAAAGTTGACGAAGTCCGCAAAGGGTTCTCCGTGTCGTACGCCGGCTTCATGGCTGAAGTGCCGGTCGGGTCGCGCCTGCTGCTCGACGACGGCACCATCGAACTGGTGGTAAAAAATGCCGCAAACGGCATGCTTTTATGCGAAGTCGTCAACGATGGCGTCCTCAAGGACAAAAAGAGCGTCAACGCGCCGGGCGTACCACTCCGCATACCGGCGCTTTCCGAAAAGGACAGGGCCTACCTCAAATTCGTGGCGGACAACGGCATAGACTTCGTGGCCCATTCGTTTGTACGCAACAAACAGGATGTGTACGAAGTGAGGCGCATCCTCGATTCGTACGGCAGCAAGGCTAAAATCATAGCCAAGATTGAAAACATCCAGGGCGTGACCAATCTGCCTGAAATCCTTGACAGCGCCGACGGGGCTATGGTTGCACGCGGAGACCTGGGCGTCGAGATTCCCTTTGAACGCCTGCCGGGTATCCAGAAAACCATCATCGAAGCCTGCATCCGCAAGGGAAAGCCCGTGATAACCGCTACGCAGATGCTCCATACCATGATAGAAAACCCCCGCCCGACGCGCGCCGAGGTTTCTGACGTTGCCAACGCGGTGTTCGACGGAACCGACGCCCTGATGCTCTCCGGCGAGACGGCGTACGGCAAGTACCCGCTGGAATCCGTGCAGACCATGAGCCGCATAGCCGAACAGGCAGAAAGCCAGAAACCCAGGCGCGAGTCAGTCGTCAGCGAAGCCACGCCCAACCTCGTGCGCGAATACCTGGCCCGCGGCGTCGCCATGAGCGCCCTGCGTCTACCGATCAAGGCAATCATCGCGGACACCGAATCGGGCCGCATAGCCAGACTCATCTCGAGTTACCGGAGCCATGTGCCCATTTATGCCTTCAGCCCGCAGATTTCCACGGTACGCTCGCTGAGCCTTTCCTATGGCGTCTGTTCCAGGGTGTCGGACGCGCCAAATACCACCGACCAGCTTGTCTCCCGGTCGCTTGAAGAACTGGTGGCGGGCGGTGCCATAGAAATGGACGATCTGGTGGCTGTCATCGGCGGTACCCCGGGGCAAAGCGAGACGACCAACTTCATAGAGATCAATACAGCTGCTTCGTGCCTGAAACGGGTTGAGTGACGGCGTCGCTTGTTCGACAGATCATTACTTTGTTTTAAATTATCAGGAAATTGTTCTTGGCAACAAGACGAGTATCTGCAATTATTGGTGCAATGAACATTCATCTCATCTGTAACGCGCATCTTGATCCCGCCTGGCTCTGGGAGCTCGAGGAAGGTGTAGCGGAAGCGCTGGCTACCTTCAGGGTCGCCGCCGATCTGTGCGATCAGTTCGACGGATTTGTATTCAACCACAATGAAGCTATCCTTTATCAGTGGGTCGAGGAGCACGACCCTTCGCTGTTCTCGCGAATCCAGAGTCTCTGCGCCCAGGGCAAATGGCACATAATGGGAGGATGGTTCCTCCAGCCAGACTGCAACATGCCTTCCGGTGAATCCATGATTCGTCAGATAGAGGAAGGACGCCGCTATTTCAAGTCCAGGTTTGGCGTGGAGCCTGCGACCGCGATCAACTTCGATCCGTTTGGCCACAGCAGGGGATTGGTGCAGATTCTTGAGGGCTGCGGCTATGATTCGTACATCGTTACCCGTCCTTCAGGCGGCTTCCTCCAATTGCCGGACGAGTTTGTAAGGTGGATAGGCTACGATGGCTCGGAAGTAACGGTCATCCGACGCCGCGGATACAATTCCATGCTCGGAGAGGCTGGCAGGCATATAGAGGAACAAATAGCCGGTGAAGCTGGAAGACCGGTACTTCCTGTACTGTGGGGAATAGGCAACCATGGAGGTGGCCCGTCGCGGATTGATCTTGAAAACATCGCGAAGATGCAGGAGGCTGCAGGAAGTGATAAAAAAATACTACATTCCACTCCCGAGCGGTTTGTAGCCGAATTGTTGTCCCGTCCTGACGGTACCTCCTTGCCACGGTGGGAGCATGACCTCAATCCCTGGGCGCCCGGATGCTATACCTCCCAGGTCCGTATAAAACAGAAACACCGCTCTCTTGAGAACCTCCTGTGCTCAGTGGAAAGGATGAGTACGCACGCAGATCTTCTGGGAATCTGCGCCTACCCGGCTGAAGAATTGCTTGACGCAGGCAAAGACCTGATGACGGCTCAATTCCATGACATCCTGCCGGGGTCTTCCATCCGCGCCGTGGAAGAAGCGGGCTTGCGCCTGCTCGACCATGGACTGGAAACCTTGGTACGCGTACGTACCCGACTGTTTCTGGGTTTGCTCAACCATGCTCGCAAACCTGTGGCCGGCTGTATTCCTGTCTTTGCGTACAACTACCAGCCGTATCCTGTGCAAGGGGTATTTGCGTGTGAATTCCAGCCTTCAAACCAGAACTGGGATGATACGTTTACCACCTATGCGGTGATTGCAGCTGATGGTACCGAACTGGTAGCCCAGATAGAGCACGAAGCAAGCAATCTGTCGCTCGACTGGCGCAAGAATGTGGTGTTCCGCGCCACCTTGCCAGCCCTGTCCATTGCATGCTTCCGCTGTATTCCCAAAGTCATCGCACAAAAACCCCGGCACCAGGTGGCTGTCGAAAATGGCTTCATCCATATCCATGGCAACTCACTGGAAGTGACAATCAACAGCGCTACCGGCTTGGTCGACAGAGTCCGCTGTGATGGCGCAGAGCTCGTCGGATCCGGCGCTTTTTCTCTTGCGGTTGTTGCCGACAATGGCGACGCGTGGGGATCAGGCGTTGTTGCATACCCTGGAAGTACAGGAAAATTTACACTGATGGAAGCGTCGGAGGCTGCCGGTTTCTCGGGTCAGGACGGCGAGAATCTGGACGGCACGAATCTTGATGCGGTGCGGATCATCGAGGATGGCCCGGTGAGGACGCTTGTCGAAGCCCTTTTCCGGTACAGGCGCTCGTACGCCATTGTAACATATTCTGTACCAAAAGCCGGCACCATGTTCGACGTGGACGTGCAGTTGTACTGGCTCGAGCCAAACCGCATGGTCAAGCTCTGCATCCCCGCTGCCGCAGGTGAGGGCGAAGCCTTTGGCCAGGTCATGTTCGGCCGTGAACAATTTCCCGGGAATGGCCGCGAAGCAGTGACGCAGAAATGGCAAGCCGTGCGCAACAAGAAATCCGGAACGGGTTTTGCGGTGTTGGACCGTGGCTGCTATGGGAGCGACTGGAGTGACGGTTGCCTGCGCGTTTCCTTGCTGCACAGCCCGGTATACTCGGCATTGCCGATAGGGGACAGACCCTTGGTATCACAGGACCGGCATCATCAGCGTATGGATTTTGGCGAGCGCTCATTTTCGTTCCGAATCGCGGCGTGCGCTACGACCGATGCCTGGGAGCAGGTAGAGCGGGAGGCGCAGTCGTTCAACGAGTCGCCATACCTGCTCTCCTGTTTCCCTACCTACGGTGATTCCGACAAGGATGTAAAACCAGGCTTGGAGATCGCCGGCAATGCCGCAGTTGTCTGTACTTCTTTCAGAAAGGCGCATGATGGAGGATACCTGATACATATTCTCAACACGGTGCCAGAAGCCGGGTATTGCAGCTTGCTCTGCCCATTGCTTGGCATTGATGCGAAGCTTGACATGCGCCCATCCGGCATCATGGCGCTGCGTATTGAGGCAGGTGGCCGTATCTTCCGGACTGATCTACTGGGAAGAAAAATTGATGCCATTTTATGAACACACCACGTATGGAGTATACGATGTCCATTGAAGATAGACTGCCTCCTCCTGGAGATATCGATGTGTTGCGCCGTTTGGGGGAGCGCGTTGGTTCTCTTGCGTCCAATGCCGCCATGGAAGAAAAGCGTACGCTTTGGAAGAGCTTGAATACGCTGCATGCCGGGCGGCCAATGGTAATGGTGGAGACATCCGGGGTACTTGATGAAGTTTTGCCTGTATCCAATCTGGTGTGCCGTGATCCCTGGGCGCAGTCGGTTGAGCGATCACTGCGAGACAAGCTTTTACATATGGAACAGATCAGGGACGATACGGTCGTCGAGCCATGGATTGCCTATAGAGCTGTGGTACATACTGGAGATTACGGGTTTTCCGTGGAGAAGCACCATGCCGAGGGAAAAGACGGCCTGACTACCTATGCGTGGAAACCTCCAGTTGAAGATATAGAACAGGCTCTTCCCAGGCTGCACTTCCGTTCGCATGAGCTTGATATGGAGGCTACCGAATCGGAGCGGACCAGACTTGAGACAGTCTTCGATGGAATACTGCCCGTAGTCATGCGCGGCATGTATTGGTGGACTACCGGTTTGACGCTGGCGTCAATAGACTTGATAGGACTCGAAGGGTTGATGCTTGCCATGTACGATCAGCCTGAAGCTTTGCATGCCTTGATTGCGTTTTTGCGTGACGACCAGTTGTCAGAGTTCGACTGGTACGAGCAACAGGGATTACTGTTCCCGAACAACCGCGGAGATTATATTGGCTCGGGAGGCGGAGGCTACACCGACGAACTTCCCCGACCCGAAAGGCAACAGGCACAACGGTTCTCGGTTGCCGACATGTGGGGCCTGTCAGAGAGCCAGGAGACGGTGGGAGTTTCTCCGGAGATGTTTGCCGAGTTTGTATTTCCTTACCAGGTGCCGGTCATCTCGCGTTTTGGTCTTGCCTGCTATGGCTGTTGCGAACCGGTGGACAATCGTTGGCACATAATCCGTGCGCTGCCCAACCTGCGGCGCGTATCGGTTTCACCCTGGGCAAATTTAGAAGGTATGGCCGCCAACCTGGGGCAATCTTACGTCTACAGCAGAAAACCGAATCCTTCTTTGATCAGTACCGAGGACTGGGACGAGGCGACAATCGTAGCGGATTTGCGCAGGACGATGGATGTAGCCGGATCATTGAACCTTGAGCTGGTGCTCAAGGATGTTCATACCGTAGCCCACAAACCCGACAGGCTGGGTTACTGGATATCCCTTGTCAGGAGGGAGATAGACCGAATTTCCGGTTGAGGCAATCCTTAAACCGGATCAGCGGCAGTCCATGGTCCATGCAATCTGGTGGTCTACCAGCGTTGCTTCAAGCGGTACCCCGTGTTCGTTCCACCCCATCATTGCGTAATAGGTCTTGATGGCATCCATGAATGTTTTCTTGTCCAAAACTGTTCCTTCAAGTCGTCCATAGGCAATCGGAGTGGTAAAAAACCGGTCGGGCAGGGTATCGCTTTCCTCTCCAAGCCCTTCCCGTATATTGTACATCCGCATGAGATGGTTGCGGCGCTCACCCCAGCGCATCAATTCGTAGGAGCTGGTTTCCCAGCCGCTTACTGCGTGGATCAGGACTGCGATATCCTCCAGAGAGAGTACTCGGGTCGGCGCTCCGGCGAATACACACAGATCAAGCGCATCGAACGCGCTCCACAAAGTGTTCAATGCCTTGAAATTACGTACTTTTTCCCTGCTCACGCGCTGCATGGGCATACGTTCAAGAATGCCAAGGGTACGGGACAGCGTCAGCGTGTGGTCCCAGCCGGAGACGACATCGTAATCCCAGTCGTGCTCGCAAATGTCGTAGCGGGGACCGATGGGAGCAACCGCGTATCCAAGGGCAAGATTCGTCTGAGTCCTTGGCTCGAAGGAAACCATCTCCAGACCTTTTACATGCATAGCCCATTCTTCAGAACCTTTGCCGATACGTTGCGATGCTCTGCGTGAGCCTTCTGCAAGTAAATCTCCAATACCGGTGCGATGGGCAATTGACTCGATGAGTCCCATCAGGTTTCCGCACGAACCAAACGAAACGGGCAGCGGGCCGAAATCTCCCGTTACGAGTGCGCCGCGCTCGATACATTCCATGGCAAACGAGATGGTAAATCCCAGGGATACTGGATCAAGGCCATGAAGATTGCACGCGATGTTGGCCTGCAGCATCAATGCAAGACTGGTGTTGCCGATGTTTGGTCCGAGTGATCCGGTAACTTCCTGGTGGATGCCCGCAGATTCTATCGGTCCAGTGCCTGGATCTATGACCTTGATGCAATCATTGGGACAACCGGGGCATGCAATGCATCCCTTGTAATAGGGAAGATAGGCTGCGCGGGTAAAATCAGAGTTGGCTACCCGGAGGTTGGTCCGGTAGTTTTCTGCTCCGATATAGGCGGTATCAAAATCCGAGAGATCCGCCGAGGCAGAAAAACCTGGTGCTGATTTCTGCCACATGCTCAGGGTGTTCTGCTCCATCCTTCGGGTAAAACTTGATTGCAGCGCCGAAAGGGCAAGTGGGTCGGCAACCGCGGGTGTGTTCCCGTTCACCAGCACCACCGCCTTCAGATGTTTGGATCCCATAACCGCCCCGACACCCATGCGCATCGCCTGGATCGAACATTCCGTCACGATTGACGCGTACCGGACCAGGTTCTCTCCCGCTGCCCCTATGGCTGCAACGCAGGCGTGTTCACCGTGCCTGTTCTTGAGGAGCTGCGTTGCTGCATGGGTATCTGTGCCCCAGAGCTCCGTCGCGTCGCGCAATTCAGTCGAGTTACCATCGATCAACAGATATACCGGATGCGTTGCAGAACCATGAAATACCAGGGCATCGTATCCACAAGCCTTCAAAGCCCGCCCAAACGGACCTTCGCACCGGGTCTCTCCGATGCCAAAAGTAAGCGGTGATTTGCACACCACGCTGAACCGTGCCAAGCCAGGTCCATCCAGCCCGGCTATGACGCTTGAAGCGAATATAAGCAATGCGCGTGGATCGAACGGATCGAGTTCTGGGGGAGTGCCGGCAAGGAGCAGGCTTGTCCCCGCAAGACCTCCACCTGCATGAATTCTGTACCAGTCGTCTTTTGGCTGCTCGACATGTTTGGATCCAGTAGATACATCGACATGCAGCAGTTTTCCGTTATAGCCGAAAGTTGGTTCCATGCCAGTTCTCCTTAGTTAAAAGTGAATAAATTATATCATATTGATTTTGGCGCTCAGGCGGATGTCGGAGCTGGATGAGCCTATCATTACCGTGAATTCTCCGGGTTCCACCACCCAGCGCAACGATCTGTCCAGTACTTTGAAGGCATCGAATCCCAGATCGATACCGACTTGTGCGCTCCCGCCTGCACGTATTAAAATTTTCTTGAAAGCTTTCAATTCCAGATCGGGTACAACCACCGAAGCGAAGCAATCGCGTATGTAAACCTGGGCGGTCTCGCATGCATCCATGGTACCGGTATTGGAAATGGTAAAACTGACCCGTATGTCGCACGCCCCTGTATGCGTTACCTCCAGGTTGCCATACATAAAACCGGTATACGACAATCCGTGTCCAAATGGTATGGTATTCCGGGCAGGCGCATCATGGTAGCGTGCGCTCGAAGCGCCGGGGAGCCTGCTGTAATGGCAGGGAATTTGCCCTGCCGATCCGGGCCATGAGTAGGGTGATTTCCCCGAGGGAGCAATGGTTCCGATTATGATATCCGCCAATGCCAGAGATCCTCGTTCACCGGAGAAGCCAGCCTGAATGATGGCCGGGACATGTTCCAGTTCCCATCCCAGCTCCACTGGTCTGCCTGTCTGCAGTACCAGTGCAGTCGCTGGATTTATTGCTGTGATGCGTTGAATCAGGGCATGCTGCCGTCCAGGCAAGCTGAGGGTTGATCGGTCGTAGCCTTCTCCCGAAGCAAGGTGGTCATCACCGCAAACCAGTAGCACCAGATCGCTGTCCCGCGCAAGCGCTTCAGCCTCGTCCTCGAAGGGACCATTGATTTCATAACCAAAATCAAGAGATACGGCGTTGGTCGAATGGTCTGCTGTCAGTTCGAAGGTATGCTCCAGTCCGTGCTTGAAAGCAAACGGGAAACGATGTATTCCATCTTCCGATCCGGTGAATGCCTGGAAACTACGCCCGGTCGATGCCGTGCTGTGTGTTTCTTCAGCTACCTTGCCATCCACCAGTAGCCTGACTGGGTCTTTGGTCCGTACCACCAGAAAACCTTCCAGCGAGTCCAGGACTTCCGAGAAATCCCTGAGCTGAACCGTAAAGACACCCTGCAACTTTACCGACCACCCATCGCTTGGCAGACCTGGAAATGGATCCTTGACCAACCATACCAACTCGGGGGTGGCAAGGATTTGGGAATTCAGCAGCTGGCCGGAGCCTTGCGTACCGAGGTGCCATGAGCACTGTATTCCATTCGTGCCGACCCACGAGCGGTCCATGGTACGCGAGATCGTAGCCGCGGATGGACAACCAAAAGCGGTTTTTATAGTGATACTTTTATCCAAGCGCTTTCCGAGCGCTTGGAACAGGCTTTCGTGGCGGTAATACCAGGGTATCGGGGAATACCCGCCAATCTGATGATCATCGGAAAACGGGCCTATCACAGCTATCGTCCGGATGGCTGCTGGAGACACAGGCAGGAATGAATCCTGGTTTTTAATGAGGCATATGCTTTCAGCAGCTGCGCGGTAGGCGATATCCAGATGGCTTGGACACCGCAGGGTCGACAACCATGTTTCCGTGTCATCCACATACGGATGTTCAAAGAGCCCGAGCATGAATTTCACCCTCAGGATCCGTTTAACGGCAGCATCGAGTACGGCCTCGGCTAATCTGCCGGATTCGATCAATATCTTGATGCTCGTCTGCCAATAGTTATTGCTGTAGTCAAGTCCTTGCGTATCAACGCCAGCCTCCAATGCCTGCCTGATGGCATCAGGTTGGTTTGCTGCCGTTCGATGGACGGTGTGCAGTCGGCCGATTCCACCAAAATCAGCCCGCACATACCCGCGCAAACCCATCTGGTACTTGAGGATGGTGGTCAGATATTCATGGGATGCCATGACGGGAACGCCATCAATAGAATTGTATGACGCCATTACATTCAGTGCGCCACCTTCACTGATTGCTGCTTCGAACACCGGAAGGTGGGATGTCACAATTTCCCGCGTCCCCACCCGGGCCGGTGCTGAATTCAATCCACGTTCGGCTACGCCGTGGACACAGAAATGTTTGGGCTCTGCTGCAACCGATAGCGGATCCGACAGCGCATCTCCCTGCAAGCCCTGCACAATGGCTATGGCCATTGTTTTTGCCAGATGCACATCCTCGCCAAAAGTTTCTTCCATCCGTCCCCACCTGGGTTCCCTTCCAAGGTCCAGGTTGGGATTCAGCACCTCCCGATGCCCTGTCAAGGCCGCCTCCGTGGCAATTGCCCGCCCTATCTCCCGCACCAAAGAGGGGTTCCAGGTAGCGGCCATGGCCATGGGTACCGGAAACGCGGTGGCATCTGGCATATGCACACCATGGAGCGCTTCGCAGATGAACAAGACGGGAATGCTCAAGCGGGTATGTTCAATCATGTATTTCTGAAGGTAGTTCGCAAATTTTGGCGATGAATACATACTATGGATGAAGCCGATGCCGCGGGTTCCCATCGTTTCCTGAATAACAGTGTCCATGGGCTGCGCATCGGGATGGATGGCTCCAAAATAAGCTGGGTGGGTTGCATCAAAAAACCGCACACCCATACCCATGTCCGTCTGCGCAATTTTTTCTTCCAGAGTCATGCGCTGGAGTAGATCATCGATACGTTCCTCTAAAGGAGCTTCGGGTTTACGATACAAGTCCATGCATACACCTCTGCGTTGCATGTTCCTGCAGGTTTGGAAGAATCGCAATGATAAAAATCACTGATATATGAAGAAACATTTGGTGGCCATTACTTCAGCCACTAAAAGAAGGCACGATGAATGAACCGCTGTTACGCCTGTATTCAGCTGGTGTCTGACCAGTGTGCTTCTTGAACACCTTGTTGAAATAGCTCTGGTTGTTGAATCCCAGGTCGTCGGCTATCTCATTGATGCGCTTGGCGCTGGACGCCAGGAGACGCTTGGCTTCAGCGATGCGCATGTCGGCGAGGCACGAAGTAAACAAGTTGCCCGTCTCCTGGTGAAACAGCTGGCCGAGGTATGTCGCCGACAGGGGTATGCGGCTGGTGATGGTCTTGAGGCACAGCGAGCTGTCAGACAACGACTCCTGCATGATATTCAGCATCTGTTTGATTATGGGGTGCTGACCGGTATTGCGAAGGAATCCGGCTGCTTCGGAAACCATAGCATCGACCCAAAGCTGAAAGTCCCCAGCAGACACTACACGCTGGTATCTGGCATACCATTGGTCGACGGGGAATGATCGTCCTGCACCGAAGCGGTTGACCATCATGCCGGTTTGCACGAGTATCTCCGACATCACTAGATTCAGATCAAGCGCCTGGCCTCCATCATTGATGCCCGTTTCACTCATTATCTGTAAGATAAATCGTGAAGCTCTTTTTTCGTCCCCGTTTCTAAGCATCATGTGCAATGCATCAAAGTCGATGCGTGACAGATAGCGATAGCTTGTGTCAGAAAGTAAAGAATCCTTTCCGTCCATTACTACCCCTGGTGCCTGCAGTATGCTGTGCTCGACCAGTCTCCGGGCCAGCAGGTACGAGGATCTGATATTCTGTGGATCAATCACCGTTCTGCCAACACCAATGAACACTTCGATATTGAACGCAAGCCTGAGACGGTGAATAAGATTCTGCATGGTCTCCAGAGCAGGATTGTCCTGGTCCTGTGTTTCAATGGGATCCGTGAGGACCATTATGTATAAATCTTCCAGTTCCCGGAATGTGAAGGCATCTTTTTTACCATTGATCACGTGATGCAATGCATCGGATAGATTCCGGGAGGTGAATTCATCCGCCTTACCACCCTTCTTTATTACCCTGAGGGCGCAGACAGTCATACGCCGTCCAGTTACATTGATGCGTGCCATGTCAAGGCGTTCTGTAATTTCATAAGGAGCGATTGAGCCCATGATCCAGCGGTAAAGGAAATGTTCCCGGAACTGGTCGTCGATAACTGTCGATGATTCATCTTTGGAGCTCAGATCGCCTAGAGTGTCTTCTTTGGCAAGCTTGAGCATTATGTCTTCCAGCTCGTGAATATCCACCGGTTTGAGCAGATAATCCAGAACTCCCAGTCTGAGCGCTCCACGGATGTACTCGTAATCATCGAATGCGCTTACTACCAGTCGTTTCAGATTTGCTTGATTGCCCTGAACTTGTTCCAGCAGCGCCAGGCCATCCATGCCCGGCATTCGGATGTCGGTAATCAGAAGATCGAAGGCTTCTTTTTCAAGTAAACGCAAGGCTGCTTCCGCGCTCAATGCTACGACGGGCTGTGTGTATCCATAATCTTCCCATGACAAAGCGTGCTGCAACCGATGTGCAACTTCGGGTTCATCATCAACAATCAATATGTGCCTCATATGCTATACTGTAGCATGCAGGAGCGAATAATTGTCAATGTAGAATAGTCTGGTCGGTAGGATGTACTAAAAGTTGTGATTATTTCTATATCATTCTCCATATCCTGGCCTTACGATAACTGACACACTATACAAGGAGGTACGTACAAATGGTACGACAAAGAACTGGACGATTGCTGGCTTTGTTACTGGTATGCCTGATGGGAACCGGGTCCCTCTGGGCTGCAGGTGGCAAGGAAAGTGCTCCTGCCGAGCCGGTAACATTGAAGATTTTCAGCATGGCAACCAACAGCTCGGGGATTCAGAATGATCCATTGGCAAATTACATGCGTGATGAGCTGGGCATCATCGTTGACTGGCTGCCAGCTAGTGGAGAAATGGCCAACCAGCGGCTGCAGGCGATGCTCGCGGCGGGGGAGCTGCCTGATCTGATCTGTTTCCACAATGACCGGACGCCGGTTACACAGGCTATAGAAGCCGGACTCCTGCTCCCGTTGGACAAATATCTGGACAAGATGCCGAATGTCAAAAAGTATGGAACCAAGTCGTTGCAGTTCTTTGCCGACACCCTCGGCAAAGGCACCCCCTACGTAATCGGACAGGGCATTGCAAATTCGGTGTTCACCGGATATGCAAACTGGTCAATCAATCTTCGCTGGGACCTCTACAAGAAAATCGGAATGCCCCCCATCAATACGATGAACGATCTGATACCGATTTTATCCGCGATGCAAAAGCTGGAACCTCAGACCCCGGATGGACGCAAGATGTACGGGGTCAGCTTCTGGCCCGATTGGGATGGTAATTCCATGTTCATGGCCAGTGAATACACATCGATGTACGGTGTTGAAACCTGGGATGGGTATGCCGAGTACAACGCTGCCAACAACACCATTGTCAATCAGCTTTCGGATGCAAGCGTGTATAAAAAAGGCCTTGAATTCTTTTACAGCATGAATCAGGCAGGATTGCTTGATCCCGATTCATTGACCCAGCGATTTGACAATGCACGGGCAAAATACCAGGATGGCCGGGCGCTTATGGCGTTCCATGGATGGGTCTCTGACAGATACAATACAGCAACTGCAAAGGAAGGTGGAACGAATCAGGATAATGGCCGAGGATTCGTGCCGATGTACAACAAGGATATGAAAGTCCTCGTTGACCAGGGCAGCCCGACCGGTGTGTATCCGTGGGCTATCAGTGCAGACACCAAAAACCTCGATGTAGCGCTGAAGTTCCTTGATTTCTGGTTCTCCGTAGAGAGCTCGTCGATCATTGCCAACGGATTCGAAGGCGAAGACTGGACCATGCTGGATGGAAAGCCAGTACTTACTGCAAAGGGATTGCAGGAACTCGATGACGGAACCCATTCCAAGACGTATGGTTTCTATACCCACCCGGGATTGGATGGTGGATTTTATAACGCCAAGACCGGGGCGGCCATCAGCAGCGGGTATTGGGACCAGATTGTCAACCGCCCTCCGACCAGCCCGGTCAAGCTGGATTACCTGACAACTAAGGGAATCAAGAACCCGTTTGACGGCTTTGACCCCAAGAAAAATACCTCAATCCGCATCTCGTACGGACTACGGCCAACCATGGATGATGATATTCAGGCTATGGTTGGCAAGATAGCGCCTATTGTAAAAACTGCATCATGGCAGATGGTATTTGCAAAGGACAAGGCTGAATTCGAGCAGATCTGGAAGGATATGCAGGCAAAGGCAGAGGGATTGGGTCTGGCCAAGGTGTTTGAAGCCGGAAAGACCACTACGCTCAGGACTCTCGAGCTGTCCAAGCAGTATGGTGACACTACCATTATAGGAATAAATAAATAACTTAAGTGCGAAGTACGGAAGTCCGGTCGTAATAGGGCCGGGCTTCCGTATAAACTGCCTTTCAGGAGCCCTTGCATGGAAAACCCAAAGTTGGCATTAAACTCTACCCGACAAATGCCCGTCGGTTTACGGCTCATGCTTATGGGCTTGCCATTTTTTGCACTGGTCTTTGTACTTTCATATCTTCCACTCTACGGATGGATCTACGCTTTCTACAATTATCGGCCAGGCCTTCCCCTGACTCCCGAACGGTATGCCGGCTTGAAGTATTTCAAACTTCTGGTATCGGATCAGGTAACCATCAATGAGGTATTGCGGGTAATGAAAAATACCTTGGGAATGAGTTCACTGCAATTACTCTTCTCGCCGCTACCCATCATATTTGCCATCCTGCTTTCGGAAATATCATGGAAGCCTTTTCAGAAGTTTGTGCAGACCTTTACTACAATTCCTAATTTCATCAGCTGGATATTGATGTTCTCGGTTATTTACTCATTGCTTGCTCTTGATGATGGGTTCATCAATAATATGTTGCTTGCTCTTAAACTCATTGATAATCCAATACACTTCATGGCTTCCCGAGAACATATCTGGTTGCGTATGTTGCTGTACAGCACAGTTAAGAGTTTAGGGTGGAGCGCGGTTATATATATCGCCAGCTTGTCCATGGTTGACTCGCAACTCTACGATGCTGCCGAGGTTGACGGAGCAGGTCGTTTTCGCATCATGTGGCACATAAAGTTGCCCGCATTGATTCCCACTTATTTTGTTCTGCTTCTTTTGCAGATTGCAGGATTTTTAAACACTGGCATGGAACAATATTATGTTTTCCAGAATGCTATGAACCGCGAATCTATCGAAGTGCTGGATCTATATGCCTACAACACTGGTATTCTGGGCGCTAATTATTCTTATGCGACAGCTATTGGCATGCTTAAATCCGTGGTCAGCGTAGCTCTTTTACTCTTTGCGAACAAGCTGTCAAAAATCGTTCGTGGCAGCAGTATTATCTAGGAGCGCATCATGTCAGTAAAATACAAACGGGTAAGGGCAGGGGATGCGCTGTTCAACATGGTCAATTATACCTTGTTCGCTGCATTTACATTCATCTGTATCTGGCCTTTTTATTATATATTTATAAATAGTATAAGCAACAATGAACTGGTGTCCGCTGGTCGGATTGTGTTTGCCCCGAGGGGGATTCATCTCAATAACTACATTGAAGTTATCAAATTGCCCGGATTGATCCGCGCGACATTCATTTCTTTGGCTCGTACCATGCTCGGTACCGCCCTGACTTTGCTCGTATCTTCTTTCATGGCTTTCCTTTTTTGTCAGCGCGAGATGTGGTGGAGAAAATTCTGGTACCGTTTTCTGGTTGTTACCATGTATTTCAATGCTGGCTTCATTCCTGTATTCCTCAACATCAGACGACTGGGACTGATGAATAATTTTTTGGTATATATCATCCCGGGAATAATTGCTCCTTTTTACATCATTCTGATGAAGACGTATATTGAATCAATTCCAGAATCATTGTTCGAGTCTGCAAAGATCGATGGCGCGGGCTATATATGTATGTATCAAAATTTGGTCATACCATTGAGCGTTCCAATCCTTGCCACCATCGCGGTGTTTACCGCTGTGGGTCAGTGGAATTCTTATATGGATACGCTGTTCTACGTGACTGATTCGAGTCTGTTCACCCTGCAATATATTCTGTACCAGTACCTGAACGAACTGAATGCATTGGCAAATATGCTCGCCCAGAGTAAAAACCTCACAAACATTGACCCTTCTTTATTTTTGACGCCAACGGCTATCCGCATGACGGTGAGTATGGTGATCATACTGCCAATATTCATCGTATATCCAATTGGACAAAAATACTTCCTGAACGGCTTGATGATAGGTGCGATAAAAGGATGAAAGGAAGAGCATGAGCATTGAACCCGTTGCCTGCAGCGCTGCAGCACTCGCAGCTACCAAAAATCGTTTTGCCGAAGTATATCGGGGAAACAGAAACGTGCTGGTTACCTGCGAATGGAACTCACCAGGGGATTATGGTCAACTGGAGCAACTGGACGATCAAGAACTTGATTTCCAGGCTGCCATACTGGATTACAATAGAAATACCGAGGCGCTTGCAGAAGGCTTTGACAATATTCCCGTAATATCGTTTTGTAGTGCCGTCGCGTATATGATGGCTTTGGCTTACGGTTGCCGGATGGTCAAGAGCAATGGCTTCATCAGCGCTTTGCCCTTGATTCTGTCTGCTGGAAGCATGGATACGCTGCAACCCCTCCAGCACGTTCATGAACATGGCTTGTATCCGATGGTTCTGGAGCGTATCACGCTGTTTCAGGAGCGCTATGGTAACTTGCCGATAACCATCAGCGACAATCAATCTCCGATCGATGCAGCTACTTCCATTGTAAACAGCGAAGTGCTTATGCTTGCCATGTTCGATGATCCTCCTGCCGTACACAGGGTGCTCTCCATGATTACCGATTCAATAATCGAAATCAACCGCACGTACCAATCGCTTATCCAGGAATCCGGAGGTTTCAGGGCTGGTCATTTTCTGCCGTTTGGTATGCATGTAAGCGATGATGATGCCGCTTTTCTTTCACCGGATATATACAAGGAATTTGCCTTGCCCTATATAGACAGGTTGTCGGAAGAGTTCGGGGGTATGGCATTTCATTGTTGCATGGGCCACGCTCAGAACCTCATCAACTTTTCTCGCGCCAAAGGTTTCATGGGTTTCGATGCCATGTTCGATTTCAACCCAACAGAAACGGTGCTTGAGGCTATCTCCGGAAAGGGTGTCTGGAATGTTTATAATTTCGGATTTGCCCGAAGAAAGGACAGCCCGCTGAGCGATCTGCAATTGTTTGAGACCGTTCTGGCGCGTACAGAAGGACGGTGTGGATTGTTGCTGAATGTCTATGCCCCGGAAAAAGAGCGGGCGCTGGAACTCGCCTGGAAAGTAAAAAACCAGGCGCATGCCATGGGGCGAGTCTGACTTTCAAGCTGGATGGAAGCAAGGAGTTTTTTATGACACACCGGGAGCGGGCCATGATCGCGTTGAAAGGCGGCATTCCCGATTTCGTGCCACATTTCGAGATTGATTTTCAGGAAACCGAACGTGACTTTGGTACCATGTTTTATGGTCTGGATGATGAGCCATCGCGTGATGGCCTTTCACCGCTTCAAATCAATCTTCATAATGCCCGGTTGAGAGCGGCGATTGCGCGAAAATTTGATCATAGCATAATTGTTTCGACGTTTACCCCCCATTGTCCAGGCAGGACTTTTGTAGAAGAATCCGTAGAGCAGATTTCCATGTTGCGGGATTTGGTAGGGTCTGACTTGATGGTGCTCGGGGGCGGAGATCCAACCTTTGCGATTCCTGGAAGTGACATGATGGAATTCGTCATGCGCATCTACGATGATCCTGCTGGTCTGCATGAAGAGGCAAAACGGAATGTGGAGACCTGCATGGCCGCATTCGAGCGTTACAGTATAGCCGGCGCGGATGGTTTTCTGCTGTGGTCGGATTATGCCTTCAATTCTGGCACATTCCTGTCTCCAGAACAATTTGAAGAATTCATTCAGCCATACCTTGCAGAAATCATCAAGTTCTGCCGGGACATGGATGCGGTGGTCATCAAGCATACTGATGGTAATATCATGCCGGTTTTGGATGCGATACTGAAATGCAGGCCCCATGCGTTGCACTCGCTTGACCCGATGGCGGGCATGGAGATTGCTGACCTCAAGAGGGACTACGGAAACCAGGTATGCCTGATAGGCAATGTCCATTGCGCGCATATGCAGTCTGGGACCAGGGAGCAGATAGCCGAAAGCGCCCTGCATGCCATGACGTGCGGGAAACCAGGCGGTGGCTATATATTTTCAACCAGCAATGTCGTATTCAGGGGTATGCCGCTTGACAGTTATGACTTGATCCATGACATCTGGATGCAGCACAGAAACTACAACTGACCCGGAGGATGGGGTGTTCAAGGCAGCGGAATCACGTATCATGCACGGTTATTTCTCCAGATTTTTATTGCTCAATACGATCGTATTTTTGCTGGTCATGGGATTGTTGTCATTCCTTGCTTTTTCAACCGTGTATCAGAAGCAACTAGAAAACTTTTACCGGGAGAGTGAAAAGGTAGTAGCTGTTTTGATCGGTGAGATGGAGAAGAAACATACATCGTTTTACCAAGTGCTCTTCCGCATGTATGAAAATGGTGGGGTGCAAGGCATCATGGATCTCTTCGCCGAATCCGGAGCCCTTGATATGCAGGAAAACCCGGCATTGCGTCGCCAGTTATTTGAATACGTTGATGTGGCGGTCGCAACCGATGATTCCATATCCATGGTTCTGTTTTACCAGCGCGAAGATGGCAGGTGCTATGTAATGGACCGGCACAGCAGGACTTTCAGTATTGTCGATGAGTCGTTTCCTTTTTTCAGCGAATTGATTTCCAAGGAACATCTGCGAATAACCATGCCATCGCGTTCGGTAGTATCGCTGGGTCGTGAGGAAACAGGATTTGCCATAGGCGGAAACTTGAGCTCCCAGGATTTTTCCAATCCTTCCGGCTACATCGCGGTGGTTTTTTCAACCAATGCGTTTTCCTTCAGTATCCAGTCACTGGGCAGGGATCTTCCGGTGGAATACGCGATAATGCTCTCTGATTCTGATAGCCTTGTATTCGACTCGTCAGCCGAATATCGGAACAACGCACACGGTACGGAAACATATGAATCTGTTAAAGGTAATTATATCTCTACATCGTATTACGATAAATTCCGTGATTACACGTATCTGTCGCGTGTACCTGTCTCCGATTTACTGGTTCGGTCACGGGGGACTTATCTGCTGATTGCGGGTGGAATACTTGCAGTGATGATTGTTTTCATGTTGATGTTCGGTTACACCATAAGAACCACCGCTACGCGGGTTCGCGAGCTGCTGGATGGCATGGAACGTCTGGGTAAAAACGAATTCAGCATCCGGCTGCCAGTGCATGGACGATCGGATGAGTTTGACAGGCTGTCGGAGCATTTCAATCTTATGTGCGGCGAGCTGCAAAACAACATCCAGAAAGCATACGTGTTCGAACTTCAAAAAAACCAGGCGGAACTGGGTGAGCTTCAAAGCCGGGTAAACCCTCATTTCCTGAGCAATACCATAGAGTCATTGCGCAACATGCTTGCGCAGAAGCACCTCGCGGAAGTGGATGAGATGATGCTTCTTCTTGCCCGCTATTACAGGCTTATGGTGATGGGCAGTACGTTTGTAGAGTTGTCGGATGAACTGGATGCGGCCCGATTGTACCTGGACATGATGTCCCTCAGATACGTAGACCGGTTCAGCTACGATCTGGAAATTGATGGCGGACAGGAGCACGTAGGAGTTATACGCAATATCCTGCAGCCAATACTGGAAAACTTTTTCCAGCACGGTTTCAGGTCAAATAAGGACGACAACAGATTGCACCTTCAGGTAAGGCGGGTCAAGCAGCAATTGTTTCTGAGTGTGTCAGACAATGGACGGGGTATAGATATAGTCAAGTTGCAATCACTACGTTTGCTACTGGCTTCAGACGATGTCGTGATGTCCAAAGGATACGGCTTGGCCAGTGTTTCTGGCAGGCTCAGGCTGGTATACGGGCAGCAGGCTGAGATGCTCATTGATTCTCTGCCGGATGATGGATTCAAGGCAGTGCTCCGCTTCAGCGCCGAAGATGTAGACTCGCTGGTCAGCCGCATGAACGTAGCAGGAAAAATTCAGGCAAGGATGTAAAGTATGGTAATGAATGGAATTATATTGGAATTAGTGCTGGCCGTGCATAATGAAAATGGAACATTTTATGAACATGTCCTTCAGTTGCCGGCTCTCCCTTGGACAGGATCATTTTCTACAATAGGCAGATCCTGGACTGTAACGTGTCCAGGCACGCCACATCCGGCCGCTGGCGATGCTATGACGCTCGATGCAAAGGTCATGCTGGTGCATGGTGACCCGGCACGGTGCACACTGGGAATCAGGATGACAATTCCCGATGTGGGTAAGGGTTATGTCATGATTCCGGCGGCATTGTATCTGGGTGATGCCTTTCTTGTCAGGCCACGCCGCTACCCTCCCATGCTGGAACCATCCGATGTTGCCTGCAAAGCCGGAATCCCCGTCATCAATGACATACCCGTACTTGACCGCGGCAATTCCGGATCGATGCTTGAGCTGACCGATGGTGATATGACATCACGATGGCTGGTAGTCCATCGAGCTGGTGTTGACCGCGTGGTATGCGTCGAGGCTTCCGATGGCGACCCGGATGGAAGCAGCGGATGTACGCTTGCAAATACAGCTGACCTTGACGGGCTTGTTTTTACCAGATGGAAGCCACAGGTCCGTTCACGGGTGTACCGCAATTTCAGCATGCACGGCGGTTCAGATGATAAGCCCTTATGGATCGCCAATGGCGAGTCGATGCATGTTGCTGTCAAGGTATTTAATCGTCCCTGTTCTTCAACGCGCGAGGCTTTGGCGATCTGGCATGAGCTTCTTGGTAATCAGATGACCCTGTCTTCAACCGTTCCGTCGGTCATGCCGTTTTCAGCTACATTTTCCCTTGTTGAGGATATGTGCAACGGGTCGCAATGGAATGAGCGCTTCGGTTACTACCGCGTAGCCCCGGAAGGCGAGGGTGGGCGCTTTGGCGACTGGCAGGCTGGCTGGGTTGGTGGTGGCATGACGCAGTTGCCGCTGGCCATGCACGGCAATGCTTTGTCTCAGCAACGGTCGCGCAAAACTATGGATGCAGTCTTTGGTGTTCTGCAACACCCTACGGGATTCATCCGCCCGATGATGTACAACGGTGAATTTCTGGGTGACAACTTTCTTCATCCGGAACAGACTGGATGGACATTAGTCCGCAAGAATGCCGATGTATTGCTCTATACCGCGCGGTTCATCGCCTGGTGCAGGGCACGTGGCCTTGATGTTCCAGAAGCATGGACCGAGGGTTTGAATCGTCTGGCATTGGCTTGTTGCCGTCTGTGGCATGTCCATGGTCATTTTGGCCAATTCATCGATATCGATACCGGTGCCATCCTGATTGGCGGCAGCTGTGCCGGAGCAAGCATGCCGGGGGCATTGGCGGCGGCTTCTGCGGTACTTGACAATCCAGACATGCTGCTTGATGCGGAGCAGTCTGCAGGTATGTATTGCGACAGCTTCCTCGAAAAAGGATATACTACCGGTGGCCCTGGTGAAATACTGCAAGCTTTTGATTCGGAGTCTGCTTTTGGCTTGCTGGAATCAATGGTGGAACTTTTTGAACGGACAGGAACCAGGCGATGGCTAGACGCAGCGTGCGCCGCAGCCAGCCTGTGCGCAACCTGGGTTGTAGCCCATGAATTCAGGTTTCCTGAAACCAGCGAGTTTGGACGTCTGGGCAATCACAGCAGGGGTGCGGTATGGGCAAGCATACAGAACAAGCACGGCGCACCGGGTATCTGTACCTTCAGCGGCGTTTCACTCTGCAAGCTGTACCGCGCAACCGGTGACTGGCGTTACATGGTGCTGGCCCGGGACATCGCCCGCGCCTTGCCGCAGTTCGTCTCCCGGGTTGACAGGCCGATCCGTACCGTAGACGGAAGGATTTCAATTCCAGGATGGGTGAACGAACGGGTCAATACCAGCGACTGGGAAGGCAAAGACCATGTTGGGCAGATCTTCCACGGAAATTGCTGGAGCTCAGTCTCCTGTCTGCTCACGTATGCGGAGATACCTGGAATCCACCTGAGTGTCGACTCTGGTCTGCTTGTAGTGGCGGATCACGTGGACGCAACGGTTCGTCAGGACGCTGACGGTTCGTGGATATTGGAGATGCGCAATACAAGCAGATTTGACGCGCGTGTGTCGATACTCGCGGAGTCGTCGGCGGAGATGCGCGAAGCATTGCCGGCCGATCCATTGGGAAATGCCTGTTGGTGCAACATCCCCGCCTTGCATACGGTTGGAATGCGCATTGGAACAAAATCAGGCATGGAGCGATACGTGAAAATTTAGTTACTTAATGACTGCAGGCAAGCGGAATTTTTCATGGCGTCTCGCGAACGGGTGCCCTCAATACATCGAAACGACGGAGGATCAGAATGAATCAGGTACGGGTACCGAGGATGCGGCAAATACATCTTGATTTTCATACCAGCGGCGATATAGAAAATATTGCAAGGGATTTTAATGCGGAAGCCTTCGCAGAGACGCTCGAGCAATCACATGTAGACGGCGTAACCTTGTTTTCCCGCTGCCACCACGGATATTTATACTATCCATCGACCTATGCACCCGAGCGAGTCCATCCGCATCTGCTGCGCAAGGATCTGCTGGGTGAGCAGATGGCAGCCTGCACGGCGCGCGGAATAGCCGTCTGCATCTACCTGCCACTGCAATGGGACCGGTTCTCGGCCGACGAGCACCCCGAGTGGTTGGTTATGGACGCCCATGGCAAGATTGCTGGCAATGAACCGTATGAACCTGGTTTCTATAACCAGCTTTGCCTGAATACTCCCTACATGGACTGGGTCATCGGCCAGGCCGAGGAAGTAGTACGCATGTATCGACCGCATGGCGTGTTTCTTGACATCATAAACAGCGTCGAGTGTTCATGCATCCGTTGCCGTAGGGGCATGCTTTCACTCGGATTGGATCCTTCCGATAAAAAGCAGAGAATCGAGTACCGCAACGAGGTGGTCGACAAGGCGATGGAACTCATGTCGGCAAAATTGCGCGCAATCGATCCTGCGCTTACCATTTTCTACAACCACAGCCACGTACGGTATACGCACCGTAATGGCATGGCCAGCTTCACCCACCTGGAGCTTGAGTCGCTGCCATCTGGAGGATGGGGCTACTGGGATTATCCTTTGACCGTACGCTACGCCAGGACCTTTGACGTTCCTACGGTGGGTATGACCGGCAAGTTTCAGACCTTCTGGGGTGACTTTCATTCTTTGAAGACAAAAGCCTCGCTTGAGTATGAGTGCTTCAGGAATCTAGCTTTCGGATCCGCTTGCTCGGTGGGCGACCAATTGCATCCGTGGGGCGTGCTGGACAAGCGAAGCTACTCGCTGATCGGTCAGGTGTACGAAGCGGTGGAAACCAAGGAACCCTGGTGCGTGGATGCCAGTCCGGTGCTTGAGATTGGTTTAGTGCATCCCGACGGATTTGATATTTCTGCCGGACATGGCCTCAATCCTGCTGCCGTGGGAGCAGTTCGCATGCTGCAGGAATTGTCCTGGCAATTCGATGTGATAGACGGTGATGCCGACTTCACGAAATATCGGGTAATTGTGGTACCCGATGCCGCGGCGCTTGATGACCAAGCAATAGGGCGATTGCAAAAATTTTGTGAAAAGGGCGGAAAAGTGCTTTCGTCCGCGTGGGCATTGATAGACAGGAACACCGGCCTGCATGCCCTTGAAAACAGGATTCACGTGACGGGGGATGCGGAATACGAACCTGACTTCATCGTTGCACCTTTTGTTTCCGGGATGGGAAATGACGAGCATGTGATGTACTTCCGCGGCGTACGCATCGAACCGGACGATGGCCTCGAGGTGCTTGCGTGGGTAAACAAGCCGGCGTTCAACCGCACATGGAAACACTACTGTTCCCACCGGCATGCCCCTTCTTTAGGCGAGCGGGTATATCCGGGTATTGTGACGGGTCCCTCCATCATCCATTGCATGCATCCAGTTTTTACGACGTATACGCAGATGGATGTCTCGTGGTACAAAGCCCTGGTTGATGCGTGCCTGAAACGGTTCATCATCAATCCGGTAGTGCGGCATGACGGGCCGTCGTCACTGGTGGTACTGGTCAACCGCCAGGTGGAGGAGCGCCGGTATGTAGTGCATATGCTGCACTATATTCCCGAGCGGCGAGGGCAGCAATTTGATGTTGTGCACGATGTCATTCCTCTGCACGACATCACGTTGGTTCTGAATCTTCCGGTAACGCCTGCCCGGGCGCGCCTGGTTCCCGATGGTCTTGACCTCAATGTACGCGCAGGACAGGATGGGTCGGTTTCCCTTACGGTACCGGAATTTTCCGGACATTGCATGATGGAGTTGCTGTATGAAGAGCTGGCATGATTCTGCGTTTTTTGGTCTTCATTTTGATTTGCACGCCGGCCCGGGAGATATGGCTTTAGGGGCGGACCTCACGGAAGAACATCTGGTCGGGGAACTCGGCAAGGTTGGCCTTGATTTTGTGCAGTGTGACTGCAAGGGGCATCCAGGTTATGCCAGCTATCCTACGAAGGTTGGCACGCCTGCACCCCATATCACCCGCGATTCCCTGAGGATCTGGCGGGACGCTACCCGCAAGCTTGGCATCCCCTTGGTGGTTCATTATTCCGGTATCTGGGATCAGGCGGCTCTTCTTGCCCACCCCGAGTGGGGAAGAAAGAATGCGGAGGGAATCGCCCAGGAGGGATGGTTGCCCAAGGTCCTTGGAAAAACGGGTCTGGATGCCAACTTCGTCTGCCCGCGATCTCCTTACACGACGGAGTACATGGCGGCACAGATGCTTGAGATCATCGATGATTACGATGTGGATGGTTTCTGGGTGGATGGTGAAAACTGGGCTTCCGCGCCTTGCTACTGCAGTCGCTGTCTCACGGCCTTTACCGATGCAACAGGAATCCCGGACGCGCCTGTATCACCGGAAGAGCCGGGATGGGAAGAATGGCTGTCATTCAGCGGAAGCAGTTTTGGGGAGCATGTCAGGCGGTTCGCGGATATCGTCCATCGTAGAAAACCAGGTTGTACGGTGTGCAGCAACTGGATGTATACCGCAAAGCAACCCGAACCGGTGTCCGTGCCGGTTGATTACCTGAGTGGCGATTTTGACCATATTTGGAGTACCCGCAGCGCGCTGATGGAAAGCCGGTTCATGGATGGCAGGGGCATGGGCTGGGACTTGATGGCCTGGGGATTTACCAGTTATGGACCCATGAAGGACTGGATTTTCAAATCTGTTCCTGCCTTGTGCCAGGAAGCGGCAGTGGTCTTGTCATGTGGTGGCGCTTTCATGGTCTATGATCAGCCGGAGCGCTCGGGACCCCTGGTCGGCTGGCATATGGATGACCTTGCGCAACTTGCCGCTTTTGTCAGGGCCAGGCAGGCGTGGAGCCAGGGTACGCAGTCAGTGCCCCAGGTAGCCATTCTGCATTCCCACAGACATTTCCATCAGCTTGACAGGCCTCTGTTTGGCCTTGGCGAGGCAATTTCACCGGTAATGGGGGCTCTGCAGGCGATGCTTGATATCGGCCTGCATGCAGACGTGCTTCAGGATGAACAGATGATGGCGCGTTTGAACCACTACCCGTTGGTGCTAATTCCTGAACAGACGAATATATCAGCAGAGCTGATGCAAGCGCTTGATGCGTATGTCCGGGGCGGTGGCCGTCTTTTGGTGGCTGGATTTACGGCAACAAAGCCCTTTGATGAAATTCTTGGAGTGGAAGAAGTCGGTAAGGGTGCACTGCCTTTCACGGGTGAAATATCGTACTTGCAGCATGGTGCCCGGACGATTATTGCACCTGGCAAAATGCGGTGGATTGCGCCGTGTGCAGGCGAGCCTGGAGAAGCGGGGGTGGCAACGAGCATCCTTACGGGCTGTGCGACGCGGCAAGGGTTACAGCCTGACAATCCCGGGTTTTGTGCTGCAACGGTTCACCATGCCGGGAAAGGATTTGCCGTGGGCATGTACGGTGATATCTTCTCCTATTACGAAAAATCACATTATCCCGCCCACCGCGATATCGTGGAGAACCTCGTGCTCGCCCTCTCTCCACACGGGCTCGTGCGCCTGAAAGCCCCGCGTACGGTCCATGCGACCCTACGGAAAAATAACAACGAGCAGCTTGTTCATTTGGTCAATCTTGCGACAAATCGACCGCAGTCCCCCACCAGCGCGTACGTGGAAGATGTTCCCGATGCGGGTCCCGTCCAGCTGAGCTTGCCTTTGTTGGTACGGCCTCTTTCCGTGCGGCTGGAGCCTGGGGCAAGACCTGTGAAGTGGCATTATGAGCAAGGCGCGCTGCATTGCTCCATAGGAAATATTGGTATCCACGACATTCTGGTTGTACGGCAAGGATCGGGCAGCGCATTGCCTTGAATGCATTGCGGTAGTTTGCTTCACCCAACGCTCTGCGTGCATCAGGTAAAAATGGGCTTGTGGTTTTCCTGGAATTGTTTGGGCGAGATGCCTTGATGACGCTTGAAGAGGCGGCTGAACTGGGCGGGTGACGCGATGCCGACCGCTTCGCTGACTTCCTGAACCTGCAGCTGAAGTGTCAGTAGATAGCCGGCGTGCTCCATTTTTCTGGAATTGATATATTCGATGACGGTTGTGTTCATGTGTTTTCTGAAAAGGTGGCGGAGGTTACGCTCCGAAGTGTAGACGGTTCGTGCTATATCTCCTACCGTCAGCTCACCCGAGAGGTTGCTCATGATGTAATTGCTGGCTTTATTGAGGATGGTAAAGGGTTTTTGCTCGATGTTCATTTCCGGATTGTTGAAATCCGGTTTGGCTATATTGAAGAGTTCTATAAAATCAAAAAACATGCTCTTGATCAGATGCTGGCCGCTGAGCTTGCGCGCACTGGTGCTTGATGCCGTCCTTGACATCAGGGGCAGGTAGCCAAGCAGGAAAGCCTGATCCGGCACATAGTTGTGATGTCCTTTTATAAATTCTTCGATGAGCCGGTCTTCGTAGCGCTGTGTTACTTCTGTATCTATGGTCTCCAGGTAGACGTTCAGCCAGAGTACGTAGAGGTCCCTGGTTTTCAACGAGCTTATTTCATGGGGAACTATGGGCTCGGAAACGAAGACATCGCCCTTTTGCAGAAAAAAAACTTTGTCCCGGTGATGGTATTCTCCGCTGCCGCTGAGTACGAGGTTGAACTCGTACTCCTCTTTATGCATGTGCCGCCTGTTGGTAGGGTATTCGCTCCAGACGAGGGTTCTGGCGCTGCTCACCCGCAGGTTGTACCTTCCGAAGCTGTCAGAAAAGCCGGTTCCATGAATGCCTATATTCGGTCGCATAGGTTTACTGTCCATCCGTTTTGCCGAATTTGTCAAGTTCTTTTCCTATCTGGATATTTATTTCCCGGCCGTGCGCCCCTACAATCATACGATATTCACTGGCGATGATGCCAGTTCAGTTTCCATTCCATGGGGGCCGTAGATGACGATGATGGCAACCGCTGCACCAAAGAAGCCGGGGAATATCCGCCGTGCGGTACTGCTGCGGGACATCAAGCGGAATAAATACATCTACCTCCTTCTTGCACCGGGCTTGGCATGGTATGCCATCTTCTGTTACGGCCCGATGTATGGCATCCAGCTGGCCTTCAAGGAATTCATGTACAACAAGGGCATCTGGGGCAGTCCCTTCGTGGGCCTCCAGAAGTTCGATTACATTCTCCGTGATGACATGTTCTGGCGGGCTTTCCGGAACACTGTTACCATAAGTTTCGGGAGTATCCTCTTTACTTTTTTCGTTCCCATAGTCTTGGCCCTCCTGGTCAACGAACTGGGCGAAGGGCGTTTCAAGAAGGTTTTGCAGACTGTCTACACGCTACCGCATTTCTTCTCCTGGATCATCATTTCCGGAATCGTAATGAATCTCCTCAACTACAACGGAGCAGTGAACAACCTGCTGGCCAGCGTTGGTATCGAGAAGATAGGTTTCATGGGAGATCCCGATCTTTTCCGTCCGCTGTTGTATGGAACGTCCATCTGGAAGGAGGCTGGATGGGGAACCATCATCTATCTGGCCGCTATCAGCGCCATCGATCCTACGTTGTATGAAGCCGCAGTGGTAGACGGAGCAAGCCGCTTCCATCGAATGGTGTTCATCACATGGCCGGGTATCCAGTCTACGGTCATCGTCCTTCTGATTCTCAACGTTGGAAGCGTCATGAATGCTGGTTTTGACCAGATCTTCAACCTCTACAATCCGGCTGTGTATGCAAAAGGAGATATAATCGATACCTACATCTACCGCGTTACGTTCCAGTCGATATCCGACTTCGGTTTCAGTACGGCCGTTGGTCTGTTCAAATCCGTCATCAATCTTGCGCTGCTATTGAGCGCAAACCGTTTCGCCAGGCTGTTCGAAAACGGCCGGGTTTTCTAGGAGGGGGCGACAAAATGGCGCGATCCCGTGGCAGACCCGCATATCTCAGGAAGAACGGTTTCGACTACCTCATCCTCTTCATTCTGGTCGTGTATGGTCTGATCATTCTCTATCCCTTCTACAACAGTATCCTTGTCTCAATTGTCAGCGAGAAGGAGTACATGACGACTCCGTTCATGTTCTACCCGAAGCATCCTACTCTCCTTTCCTATCGATATGTATTCTCTTCCGGAGACATTCTCAACGGATACCTTTCAACCCTGTTCATCGTCGTCTTTGGCGTGGCCTATAACATGTTCCTCACTTCTACAGCCGCATATGCCCTTACCCATAACTTTCCAGGCAAGAAAACGATCATGGGGCTCATCATCTTTACGATGTATTTTGGCGGTGGGTTAATTCCCTATTATCTTCTGGTCAAGAACCTGGGCTTGATCGACTCTTACTGGTCCATGATCCTTCCCTCTGGTGTCAATACTTTTTACCTGCTGGTCATGCGCAATTACTTCAAGTCTATTCCTTCAGAGATAGAGGAGTCGGCGAGAATCGATGGCGCAAATGAAGTCACCATCTTCTGGAAGATCATCATGCCGTTATCGCTCCCCGTGGTTGCAACCTTCCTGTTGTTTTTCGCTGTTGACCGCTGGGGTGAGTGGTTCAATGGTGTTCTTTTTATCACTACTACTTCAAAGAGGCCATTGCAGATGGTGCTCAGATCAATACTGATGAGTCTCAGCAACGAGGCTGCGGTCAACATGCCGCCGGAACTGCGGCAGAACCTGTATGGCGAGTCAGTGAAGATGGCCTGCGTAGTTGTTGTCATGGCACCTATCATGTTTGTGTATCCGTTTGTCCAGAAATACTTTATGAAAGGCATCATGGTCGGAGCCGTGAAATCGTGAGGATCGATCGTGTTTAGTACACCTTGTGGTGTATCGAAATATCAAGGAGGAAGAGACATGAACAGAAGAACCCTGAAGGTATTGGCCTTCCTGCTCTGCATGCTGGTCGCAGTAAGTGCTGCGATGGCAAGCCCGAAGGCCGATGTACCTGCGACGTCACCTACGGCAACCGCAAGTCCCGCTGCGAGCTCAACTGTACCGGACTTCAGCAAACCCGTCAAATTCAGCTATGCCACCCTGTACCCATTCGACCCCAATGATGATTGGTACAAGAACGAGATCGCGAAGCGTTTCAACGTCGAGATCGAATTCCTGCAGATGGGTTGGGACAACTACAAGGAAAAGGAAGCCGTCTGGTTCGCTTCCGGCGATATGCCTGATACCATGATGAAGACAAGCTTCAATTTTGCAGAGTACAAGAAGCTTGCAGAACAAGGCATCCTTCGCAAGATTCCCACCTTCGGCGCGAAGTATCCGAACCTGCAGAAAATCGCCGACCGCCTGACCGTACTGGACAGGCTCAAGATCGGCGGCACTCTCTATGCATGGCCCCGCTCCAAGATGTTTGTCCCTGATGGCACCAAGACATCGACAATGGCTTATTGGGCCCGCAAGGACTGGCTCGAATCGCTGGGCTACAAACAGGATGTGTTCACGCTCGAGGAATTTGTAAAGATGTGCAAGGACATCGCGGCAAAGGATCCAGGTAAAGTAGGTCTGGGCAAGGTTGTTCCGTTCAACACGGGCAACTATTCTCCGTCGATTTTCGGTCCTGGCATCTATAACCCCAATTACAACTCGTACATGAAAGTGGGCGGGAAATACGAGTGGGGTGCCAGGCTCCCTTCTACCCTTGAAGGTATCAAGTTCATGAAGCGTCTCTATGATGAAGGTGTTCTTTCCAGAGATTTCTTTACCCAGAAAGCAGACACCGCATCGACACAATTTACGGCTGGCCAGCTTGCCGTCTATTATGAAAACAGCACGATTCCCTTCGTGAACGGATACTTCGCTCCCGATGCAATATCCGGCCTCAAGGCCAAGTGGGGCGTGACCGGCCCGGAAGGTTTCAAGCTGATCCAGGTACTGAACCACCAGGGCAAACTGAACGTAGTCCAGGAAGGCGAGTTCTGGGCAGCTTTCGTTTTTAGTCCCAAGGTGGATGATGCCAAGATGGAGCGCATGCTCCATGTCATGGACTGGTTGGTAAGCGAAGAAGGTACCCGGGCTTCCGTCCTCGGCATACAGGGCACGGACTGGAACCTGAAAGATGGCAAAGTCGAACTGCTCTGGAAGAAAGATGATAAAGGAAACCTGGTTGCTCCAGCGTACCCATCCATGATGTATTTCCGCCAGTGGGTAACCAACGGCGGTGACGAGATCAAGTACAACCCGAGCATTTACCCTGCTACTTTTGCTGAAGTAGACAAGATGTTCGCCAACCAGCTCAAAGCCTCTCAGAGTAACTTCCTGACAGACTGGGACCTGTATTTCTTCACCGCTCCGAACTACAGCAAGTTCGGTTCCTATTCCAAAGAGGTCGACGACCAGATCATCAAGATGGTAGTTTCCTCCAAGGATCTCGACAAGGACTGGGCAGACTGGCTGGCCTCCATGAAGGACAAGGTGGACCCCATCCTCGCTGAAATCAATGATTCATTGGCCAAGTAGCACGTAACCGCCTCCGATTGAAAAATGAGGAGGACTGGGCAACCCGTCCTCCTCATTTCCGGAATTGCATCGACATCCCGAGTAGAGGAGCTCCCCCCCATGTACGAAGACAAGCGGTGCGCCAGGGTCAAGGCAGCCTTCGAAAAGCCATCCGAGTACCTGCTCGACAAGGGGGTCGGAGTAAACTGGCACCACAATTGGCGCCATCCGGAAGCTCCGCGTGACAGTGCCCCCGAAATCGATGACCTGGTTCATTGGGACCTCCTGCTCCGTGAACTCTCTTTTGTCCGTCCATCCTCGATTCGATTCGGATACCAGAGCTTTCATTTTGTACGCGACGACGGGTCCATCAACTTTGACGCGGAAGGCTTTGAAGCGCTGAGGCGGCTTGATGCCTGGGCCAGGGAGCATGATGCTGACCTGATTTTTGACCCGTGGTGCATACCTGATGCCTACCGGTTTTCCCGCAAGACAGGGGATCCCCGTCACGATGCAGCTGAAGACCCTGATGTATTGGCGCGGGATTTTGTTGTTCCCTTAATGTCACACATAATCAGGGATATGGGACTTTCCACAGTGCGTTCATTCATCCTGATGAATGAGCCGCTGATGGATCCGAATGGCAGTTTTCTGACCCCCGATGGAATAGACCGTTTCGAGCACTATATAGCCTGTCATGCGTCAATACACAAGGCGCTTGACGAAGCGGGCCTTTCTGTCCTGTTGATCGGACCAAATACCTGGTCAACCTTGTTCTGGGCGGTAGATCACTTCAATGACCGCGGGCTGAGTCTGTCGCCCTGGATCGACGCCTACGACCAGCACAACTACTACGCACGTTTCGATTACCTGCCGCCCAATCCGACTACAATACCAACCATGCCGATGTCAAACCTGATCGATACGCAAATCGCCCGCAGTTCCCGTTTTGCCCGTATGCAGGGCAAGCGGTACTACATCACCGAATTGGGAACATTTTATTACGGCTGGTCGTCAGGAGACCCGTATGGCCCGGCGACGCACGAAGCATTCATGACCGAGGCCGAATTCATCATCCGCTCAATGAATGTCGGATGTGGTGGTTTTCACCGGTGGGCTTTCCTCGCGCCAGGCGAATACCAGGATGGGTGCTGGCAATTCATCGACACCGTCGATGGCAGCTACCGCAGACAGCCCAACACTTTCTATGGGTACGCGTGTCTGATGCGCTATACGTCCGCGGGGGCAAGGATTTGGAGCCCGGTGATGGAACAGACAACCGATCCCTATGCCTTCGTCCATGCTGTAGGGCTCGAGATGCCGGACGGATCCCATACGGTACTTGTCGTCAATGACCACGATTGTCAGGAACGCGTCCTTCGATTGTCGTTGCCGGATGCCTGGCATGGCAAAAGCTGGCAAAAAATCATAAACGACCGGACAAGGAAGATGTACCGTAGGGATGTTGACTTCACGGATGGTGGGCGCGAAGACGTTTTGCCTCCCATGAGTCTGACTGTTTATACCGACCGCAGGCTTTCAGGTGACGAGACACTGCCATCGGACAACGGTGTCCAGACAAAACGCTAGGTTTTTCGACGACGGGTGTCGGCACACTTTTTGAATTGAAGCAGAAGGCAGGAAGCAAAATGTCATATCAGGATGGGTGGTCGGCCATGAATCTGGAGATGCCATCCCGTATTCCGCGTACGGAATATTCTGCCCACGCGCATTGGGAACTCGTCAACAAGGTGACTGGTCTGAGGGTTGATTCATCCAGCCCCGAAACCCTGCGGAACAATGCTTCCAGTGCGTTCATGCAAGCCTGGAATTATGACATGGTATGGGATGTCCTCATACACGCATGGATATTCAAGGGAAAGTCAACGCGTATGGGGCATGCCTCTTACGCAGCCGATGGTACGGATTATGACAACAAGATCGAGTGCCCATTTTCAGAACCGGAGGAAGTTCTCAAGTACGACCCGCTGGAAGTCTTTGGCCCCCCAGACCCTGCGCTGTTCCGTAAAAAATTCGAGAAGCACTACAATGACAATTGTTCTGCGGTCCCCGGTGCAGTAAATATGAGTGGTGTCTATGTCACGCTTATGTCGGGCCTTATCGAGTTGTTCGGCTGGGAGATGCTGCTGGTTGCGGCGGGAACCGATGCGGAAGCCTTCGGAGAATTGGCTTGCCGGTATGCACGTTATATCACGTTGTATTTCGAAGCGCTTGCGTTGTCCGATGTTCCCGTCGTCATGGTGCACGACGACATCGTCTGGACTTCAGGGGCCTTTCTTGCGCCGGAATGGTACCGCCGATTCATCTTCCCCAACTACCGGAACATGATCCAGCCTCTGCTTGACTCCGGCAAAAAGGTGCTCTACACGTCGGACGGCAACTATACGGAGTTCATCGATGACATTGCGGCATCCGGCGTGCACGGCTTTGTCCTGGAGCCAACAACGGATATGGCTTACATCGCGCAAAAATATGGAAGGACGCACGTGTTCGTCGGCAATGCGGACACGCGCATTCTCCTGAGTGGCACCAGAGAACAAATTCGTGACGAGGTTCGTCGCTGCATTGATATTGGAAAGGAATGCCCGGGATTTTTTATGGCTGTCGGAAACCATATACCAGCCAATACCCCGGTGGAGAACGCACAGTATTACAACGAAGTCTATGAAGAACTTTCGCGCAGGTAAGCTCGATGTACTCGTTATGACTGCCAGTCCTGAAGCTGGCATCATAGACAAGGAGCCTTGATGTCAGACCGTTTCCGCACCTCGTTCCGTGGCTACCTGATAGACCACCATTCACCGGATCCGCCGGTTGTGACACTGGACAAGCTGGATCCAGCGGAATATGAGCGCTTTTTCCAGGAGGCGCGCATCGACTCGCTGATGATGTACTGCAAGGATCACTGGGGTTCCGCCTACTACGACACGAAGGTTGGCCGCAGGCACCCGGGGCTCAAACAGGACTGGGTTGCGCAGCTGCGTCCAATTCTGGCTAAGCACAATATCGAGTTCAACGCTTATTACTGTCTTGAGTACGAGTATTACGCGCCGGTTACCCATCCGGAATGGTCCATCCGCAAGGTGGATGGAACGCCCATGAAACTGGAAGGGCGGATGGCCAAATGGCGGATGCCGTGCTACAGGACGCAGTACCGCGATTATGTACTCGCGCAGCTGGAGGAGATCGCCAGCGCGTATTCGCCGGACAGCCTTTTTCTGGACATCTTTGGCAAGTCGCTCTGCTACTGCGACGTGTGCCGGCAGGAGTTTGCCACCGCCTATGGTTATCCAATCCCGGTGGATGAAGCAGGCCTTGTTGCTCACAATGCCGATGTGGTTGGCTATCTGAACCGTTGCGCAAAAGAGATGCTGCAGGACATCCGCCGTGTTGTAAAGGGAGTGGACCCTACCATAGCCATCACGATCAATTTTGCCGCGCTGTACAACAAGGAAATCCGTGATCTGCTTGACTATCAGTTTACCGAGCCGTGGGCGGGTAACTGGCTGTCGGCTGCCTACGCCCGCGATACTGCGCCAGGGCAGTCCCCCCAGCTGGGACCGGGAGACGTATCGGAGGTCTACGATTACCGGCCGGTCGACGTCTACCGACTGGCCGTTGCTGAAATTGCAGCACAGGGTTGTCGCGTCTTCCTGTACAGCGGTTCACAGCACCCTGATGGAACTTTGGAACACGAGGAAGCGCGACGTATCGGCGTGGCCTACGCGGAAGTAGAGCGGTACCAGAAGTACCTTCTTGACCGGGAGATAGTGGCTGACGTTGCCATTCTGCAGAGCGACCGTGCGTCGGAAGGGCGGACAGACAATGCCGTTGTGGCCAATGCGATCGGCCGTGTGAAGCAAAACAGCGCGCACAGGGATGCTGTCCTGGGGGCCATGAAACTGTGCGATGACGCGAAAATCGCCTGGCGCGTACTGCCTGAGCAGGAGGCGACAGTTGATCGTCTGGCACAGTACCAGGCAGTATTGTTGCCCGAGGTATACCATGTGGATGACCGGTTGCGCGATGTACTGGTGGACTATATTGCCGCCGGAGGTTCAATTCTGTCTGCTGGCCAGACGGGGCTTTATGGACCGACCTGGGCCTTGCTCGATGACTTTGCGCTGGCTCCATTGTACGGGTGTTCGTTCCGCGGTTGCGATACGCGGTTTGCCGCCGCATCCTGGAGCGGCTACCTTCGTCCGGTGCCCGGTGATCCGATGTTCCGCCGTCTGCCTGACTCGACCCCGCCTGTATCGGAGAAGCGGATGCACGTGGAGGTATCGACGGCAAGCGTTGCCGCCTACTTCGTCGATCCTGTCGTTGCGCTTACTGAAGAAACCTGGGTCAACTGGTGGTGCCCACCGCCATCCAGCGACGCGGGAGGCCCGGCAATCCTGCGCAACCGTTATGGGAAGGGCCGCGTGGTCCATGCGGCATTCAACTTGTTCACCATGCAGAACAAGGGCTTTCACCTGTTGAAGGATCTGTTCCGCGGCATAGTTGATGAACTCGTGGAGCAGCCGCGGATACTGCTTGAGACGCCGCACAGAAAGCTGCTCGGTTTTGTAGCCTACGACCGGCCGGCTCTCAGTGAGCTGATAGTCCACGAAGTCAACCACACGGCTGAGCTTGCAGAAGGGGACACGGTGGATGTACCTGGCGGCATACTGGTCCTGGATGCAGGATTCAGAAAAATTAATAGCGTCGAGTGTGTCTTTCCGGATACTACCCCGATCCAGGTGCCATGGATCGAGGAGGGCGGCCATTATCGGATCTCCCTGCCGCCCGTCTCGATCCACCGGATTTTCAGAATCGGTTATGCGAACCATGAATGATAAGTAAAATAAACTAACTTGCTTATTTGTCGCGGCCGCGATTTCAGTCGTTCTCGTTTCCGGCGATATTTTTTCCGCCGTATAATTGGGGGTAGTAACTAGCAAAATTGTACTGAGGCTGTTCCGCAAACTCCATCTCGATTACGGTGATTCCCGCGTGGGAGTCAGGAGGGGTCACTGGGAGGTTCTTCAACAGTATTCGGTGACCCTTTTGCTCGAAATCAACAGGCTTGCCGCTCCCGAGCAAGCGGACTGTGGTGGGGGGATCACGATAGCCTCCAAGGCCCATTTCTCCCCCGGAAGGCCATATCCAGTTCCAGAGATGAACGGTACGATCATTGCCGGTTGTGCTTGTTATGCCATTGCCTCCATAGATTCCATCTACCCAGCCCTTGTTCTTCTTTTGGTATCCATAGACGGCTTTTCCATTCTCGGCAAGCCAGGCTCCGACTTTCGTCAAGGGTTCCACAGCATCGGCAGGAACAGACCCGTCCGGGGCAGGGCCGATATTCAAAAGCAGGTTGCCGCCTCCACTTGTGCAGGTGCACAGCATGCGGAGGATCCTCTGCGCGTTGTAGCTGTAAGGTGCTGCCTGCTTGCTGTCAACATAGCCCCAGCTGATGCCGTTGAAGGTCATGCAGGCTTCCCAGTCACGGTCAGCCACCGTCAGGTGCTCTTCCGGCGTACCAAAATCTTCGGGCAGGCGGCTGCGGTCATTGATGATCAGATCCGGTTGCAACGCACGCATGTGCTGGTTCAATTCCAGTGAATCCCAACCTTCCCAGGATTCCAGTGGTAAGGGAACATCGTACCAGAGGATGTCTATTTTTCCATACTGTGTCAGCAATTCTGTATTGAGTGCCTTGATGTACTTTGTAAAGCGAGTGCGGGCTTCGGTATCGAATGCGCAGCGCCACCCGTCCGGATGATGCCAATCCATGAGTGACGAATAAAAGCCGATGCGGAGATCATACTCGTGGCAGGCATCTACAAACTCGCGGACGATATCGCGCCTGGGGCCAAGGTTTACCGAGTTGAAAGGGTTGGCCTTTGAATCCCAGAGGCTGAAACCCTCATGATGCCTGGTGGTCATGACTACGTATTTCATCCCGGCTTTTTTAGCCAGGGCAACCCACTCGCGGGGGGCGCCAGGATTGGGTTTGAAAGTATCGGCAAGCCGCTCGTATTCGGCAATGGGGATGTTCTCCTGCGCCTGCGCCCATTCCATCCGTCCCAGCTGAGAATAAAGTCCAAAATGAACGAACATGCCAAACCGGGCTTCGCGCCACCACTTCATGCGTCGGTCACGGGTCGATGCAGTCTCCTGCAAGTATTCTGAATTTGAAAGCTTCCGGTTCATTCCAACCACCTCTCCTTACAAAAAAATCATCTACGTACAGTATGACCAGTTGACCCCCCACTCAGTCAAGGTGATACTATGATTATGGATATGTACCCACTTTCAGCACGACCCTACAACACTGAAGAATTCATGCAGCTTTTTGCCGATCCACCCGCTATCTTTCGTGGCGCTCCATTCTGGAGCTGGAACGGCACCCTCTCGGAAAACGTGCTTTCCGCACAGATCGAGCGCTTTGACCGCATGGGCATGGGCGGAGCCCATGCCCATGTCCGGACAGGCTTGCGGACTCCTTATTTATCACGCGAATACCTGGATCTCGTAAAAGCCGTGGCCGACAGGCAAAAGTCGCGGGGCAAGCTCCTGTGGCTTTACGACGAGGATCGCTGGCCTTCGGGTTTCGCCGGTGGTCTTGTTACCAAAAACCACCCCGAGTTCCGCCGCATGCATCTGGTGCTTACTTCGGTACCCAACGAATGCTTCATCCCTTCCTCCATCCCGCTTTGGCATATACAGGCCCGCCGCAAAGGTAAGGGCGTCCTGATGGCCCGTTATGCGCTTATAATCGATGGTCCCCGGTTGTCATCGATGCGTCGGCTTGAAGAAGGCAAGTCCATCAATAATGGGGAGACGGAGTGGTTTGCCTACCTCGAGACAACCGAGCAGGGAACCTGGTTCAATAACGCCGGCTACGTCGATGCGATGAATCCCGCAGCAATCTCCTTTTTTGCGGACATTACGTACGATGCCTATGCCCAGGCTCTTTCCGGCCACATGGGAAGCACGGTTCCTGCCATTTTTACCGATGAGCCCCAGCTGAGCTTTGTCGGCGCTCCTGAAAAGGGTGGGGAAGTTGAAGACCATTTGCTCAGCTGGACGGGTGATTTTGCCGCGACCTACCGCAGTCGCTTTGGCCTCGATGTACTGGACGACTTGCCCCTGATAGTCTGGGACAAGGGAGACGGGACTGTCTCTCCGGCGCGCTGGCGCTATCATGAACACCGTGCTGCGCGTTTCGCGTCGGCTTATGCCGGCACGCTGGGAGAGAGGGCCCGCCGGCACGGCATAGCTTTGTCCGGCCACCTCATGTCTGAAGATAGGCTGGAGGATCAGGTTGGCTGGAACGGCGAATCGATGCGCAGCTATCCCCACTTTGACATTCCTGGCATCGACCTGCTGTGCGACGACGAGCTGCCGTCCACAGCCAAACAGGCTGTCAGCGTGGCTCGGCAGACGGGAAAAAAGTCGGTACTTTCGGAGTTGTACGGGGTAACGGGATGGGCCTTCGATTTCACCGGCCACAAGCGCCAGGGTGACTGGCAAGCCGCCCTTGGCATAACCGTCAGGGTGCCGCACCTGTCATGGATGACCATGGCAGGCGAAGCAAAGCGCGATTATCCTGCCGCCATCGACTGGCATTCCCCCTGGTGGAAGGAATACAAACTTGTAGAAAACCATTTTTCCCGGCTCAATACCGCGCTGACACGGGGCAAGGCCGTGGTGCGGGTGGGCATGATCCACCCCGTAGAGTCGACCTGGCAGCACTATGGTCCGCGCGACGGAAGCGGCGCTTTCCTGGGATACCAGGAAAAGCTGTTCCAGGACCTGACCAGGACCCTGATAGAAAATTTGACCGACTTCGACTATATCGCTGAATCGCTTCTTTCCGACATGCATCAGGTACGGAAAGACGCTTTGTTCGGCATTGGCGAAATGGCGTACGACACGGTTCTTATCCCCGCTTGCACCACGCTCCGTGCCGATACCCTCGCTGCCCTCAAAGCTTTTGCCGACCGGGGAGGCAGCATTATCGTCATCGGTGAGCGGGCAACCCATGTGGAGGGACAGTCAAGCGAACAGGCGACTGCCTGGTTCGACAGGATTCCTTCCATAAAAAATGTGGAGCGTCTCATGGCACCGAAAACCATCGACACGGCAGAACTGCTTGCCAAGCTGGAACCGGTCCGGGAGGTAAGAGCCAAACGCTCGGACGGTAGCCCCGCCTGCCGTGTATACTCGCAACTGCGGACAGACGGAGATGCACGCTGGTTCTTCATCTGCGACGCCGAGAAATCCGGTACCGGCCAAGGACCTCTGAGACTGGCTGTCAAAGGAAGCTGGTACGTCGAGCGCTTTGACACCCTTGCAGGAACCTCGCTGCCGGTAGAAGCCCTTGTCGTAGATGGCTGGACCGAATGGTCATGGGATGCCCAGCCTTGCGGCAGCGAGCTCGTACGCCTGTCTTCCCGTACAGAGCCTGCTTCATTAAGCAAAAGTAACGGATTGATTCCTGAATCTCGTACGTATTTCGATAAGAGAGTCACCGTAGCATCAGCTCCCTTTGCCTTCCATCTGGAAGAGCCCAACGTCCTGGTACTGGACCGGGCTTGTTTCCGCATCGGCAATGGCCCCTGGGAAGGCCCCCATGAAGTGCTCAGGCTCGACAATATTGTCCGATCCCGCCTCGGCCTTCCTCCCGTCAGCGGAGATATCGCCCAGCCCTGGTCAGAAGCTCCGGCTCCAGTTTCTGGAAGCGTGGACCTTCGCTTTACGGTACACTGCGATATCGCCATCGAAGGTGCCATGCTCGCCCTTGAGCAGTTGGAAAGCAGCAGCATCAGCGTCGATGGCGTGCAGCTTGACGCGTCACCTGCGGGTTTCTGGGTGGACGAGAGCATTGCAACGGTAGTTCTGCCGAGCCTTTGTCCCGGCATTCATGAAATCGTGCTGACGCAGGAAGTCCACCGCGATACGACGCGCGAGTGGTGCTACCTGCTGGGTAAATTTGGCGTTTACCTTGACGCCGACCGCCGCGGCGCAAGGCTTGCCGCGCTTCCCTCATACCTGGCTCCCGGTGACCTGGTGAACCAGGGATTGCCGTTCTACGCCGGCAACACCGTACTTGAATTTCCAGTGGAGCTGGAACAGCCAGGAGAGTACCACCTGGAAATCGGCCCGTACAAAGCGCCACTCGTCACCGTATCAGTCGACGGAATCATGCAACTACACGCTGCTTTTCCACCCTATATCGCGGATTTAGGCTGGCTTGAAGCAGGCCGACATACCTTGGCGCTTACAATTTTTGGCAACCGGGCCAACGCTTTCGGCCCCCTGCATCTGGCAGCCGGGCCAGATTATAAATGGCTGGGGCCAGACGCTTACCGCACGACCGGTGCAACCTGGAGCGATGCCTGGCAACTCAAAGCCCACGGTCTTGTAAGTCCGCCCCGCTTGTACTTAAAAACTTTGGAGTAACTTGGCAACCTGCCCGAACATGCCGATATTGAAATGGGGAACTGTTTGACGGAGTCATCACCTTTTAAGCATCCCGGTTTCCCGAAGGCAGGTGCGCATGGATCGAACCACAGGCTTGGTGACTGTATGGCGAAGTACATACAAAATACGAGTCTTCTCAGCGCTTTTGGCTTGCATAGCGCTGGATACTGTTTCTGCTGAAGCATTCCATTTTGACTATGCCAAGGGTGACAAGTACCGCGTACTGTCAAACGTTGATGAAGATGTATACATCAACCGGCGCTATTCGCACTCTGCCCGCATCGTAAACAGGATTGCCTTCGAGGTGGCCAACACGCGGGCCGACGGCGCGGCATTGCTGCGCGGCGATTTTACGACGAGCGTCCAGTACGCCGGAGGCTATTCCTACGTAGCCGACAAAATGTACCGGTCGGAATACTGGCACCGTACCGACGGCCGCTACGAGATTGGTCCCGACTTTTATATGCCGACGGTTCGCCACGTACCCACCTTTCCTGACCGCGACCTGAAGCCCGGCGATACCTGGAACTCACCGGGCGAGGAGCGGCACGACTTCCGCGACGATTTTGGCATAGCCGAGCCATACGTCATACCCATCGATGTCCGCTACACCTATGAAGGTGCCGGTACCCTGGACGGCGCGCCGGTCAAGC